>WNGR01003113.1_pt1 | contig 25548 bp, 20 predicted proteins | sample 5407581 | NCBI WGS metagenome assembly WNGR01 (sample SAMN13153383, study PRJNA577476) | soil metagenome | isolation source: 80 cm soil or saprolite under Garry oak tree replicate 2 | place: USA:California | collected 2016-06-15
GAGGGAGGAACAGGCTTGGCGGGTGAATTGCAGACCAAATTTCGACGGGCTGTCGATGCCTTTCACGCCAATGATCTGGTCAAAGCGGAAAGAATACTGCAGCAGATTGCAAAGTCGGCCAGGAACATATTCGAGGTCGAGCATCTCCTGGGTGTCGTCAAGCTCGTCCAGGGTCGATTTTCGGAAGCCGAAGTCCATCTCAAGGCGGCTGTCGCCTTGAATGGAAGCAGTGACGAAGCGCTCAGCAATTATGGATACGCGCTCAAATCCCTGAATCGACCTCAAGAGGCGCTCGCATATTTTACGCGCGCATTGGCGGTCAATCCGCGCAATCCTCTATCGTACCACAACAGGGGTTCGATACTTGCCGAATTCTCGAGAAACTATCCAGAGGCGATCGACCAATTCGACAAGGCGATAGCCTTCAATCCGAACTTTGCCGACGCATATTCAAGCAAGGGCAATTGCCTTGAAAAGCTCAGGCGTTACGAGGATGCCCTCGTTGCCTACGACAAGGCGTTGTCGATCAAGCCTGATCTGGAGATTGCGTGGCTTGGTCGCGGGAATGTCTTGCGCAATCTCAAGCGCTATGACGAAGCGTTCGCGACATACGACAAGGCGCTGTCGGTCAAGCCCGGTTTCGAGAATGCGTGGGTTGGTCGAGGCGATGTTCTTGCCGATCTGAAGCGCCATGACGAGGCGTTTGCTGCGTACGACAAGGCGCTGTCGATCAAGCCTGATGTCGAGGGTGCGTGGGTTGCTCGGGGCAATGTTTTCTGGACCCTCAAGCGCTATGACGAAGCATTGGCTGCCTACGACAAGGCGTTGTCGATCAAGCCTGGTCTGGAGAACGCGTGGCTTGGTCGAGGCAACGTGCTCTGTGATCTCAAGCGCTATGACGAAGCGTTCTCTGCTTATGACAAGGCGCTGTCGATCCGGCCCGATCTCGCGGAAGCGTGGCTTGGCCGCGGTAATGTTTTAACCGAGCTCGAGCGTTATGACGGCGCATTTGCCGCCTATGACAGGGCGCTGTCGATCAAGCCCGATCTGGCAGAAGCATGGCTCGGTCGAGGCAATGTCTTGTGGGGTCTCAAGCGCTATGAGGAGGCTCTTGCGGCCTTCGACAAGGCACTGTCGCTCAAGTCAGATCTGGATGGAGCGTGGGTTGGCCGCGGCAATGTTTTCACCGATCTCAAGCGTTATGATGGAGCCTTTGCAGCTTATGACAAGGCGCTGTCGATCAGGCCCGACCTGGAGGGCATCGAGGGATTGCGTCTCTATGCAAAGATGAATCTTTGCAATTGGGATGATCTGGACGAAGAGATCAGTCATTTGACGGCGGCAATACGGGCCGGGAAAGCCAATAGCTCTCCTTTTGCGTTGCTGTCCTTGACGGATTCGCCTGATGATCATCAGCGATGCGCCAAGGCATGGGTGGCCGCAAAGCTCCCGCAATCATCGAGAGCAGGTTCAAGAGGTGTAGCCCATCGGCACGATCGGATCCGGGTCGGATATGTTTCACCGGATTTGCGTGAGCATCCGGTCGGGTATCTGACTGCCGGGGTCTTTGAGAACCACGACGTTGATCGATTTGAGACCTACGCCTTTTCCATTGGTCCGGGCGATGACAGCGATCTGCGCAAGCGGCTTGAAGGGTCCTTCCATCGCTTTATCGATTGCCAGCACAAGAATGACAGTGAGGTGTTGGAGGCGATCAGCGATGCGCAGATCGATATTCTAGTCGACCTTGCCGGTCATACACAGAACGCCAGGCTGCCGTTATTCGCGTCCAGCCCCGCTCCAATCGTCGTCAATTACCTCGGGTTCGCGGGGACCCTGGGGAGCAGGGAACTGTCGAATTACATCATTGCCGATCAAATCGTGTTGCCGGATTCGAACAGTCAATTCTTTGAAGAGAAAGTCGTTCGTTTGCCCGGCAGTTTCATGCCGCGCGACAACAAGGGGCAGGCGATCGGCGAAGCGCTACCCGATCGGGCTGATCACGATTTGCGGCCGGAATGGACGGTGTTCTGTTGTTTCAACAATGCCTACAAGATCAATCGGTCCGTCTTCGGCTGCTGGATGAATATCTTGAGGAACGTGGGGCAGTCGGTCCTTTGGTTGTCCGATATCGGAGAGATCGCAAAATCGAACTTGCGAAAGGAAGCCAGGGATCTGGGGGTCGATCCGGATCGTCTGGTGTTTGCAAAGCGTGTTTCATCCTCGTCCGACCATTTGGCGCGCCATCGCCTTGCCGACCTTTTCCTGGATACGCTGCCGTACAACGCGCATACGACGGCGAGCGATGCGTTGTGGGCCGGACTGCCTGTCGTAACGCAGATTGGAAATAGCTTCGCAGGCCGCGTCGCGGCGAGCTTGCTTAACGCGGTTGGTTTGCCTGAATTGATCACGCAAACACGTGAGGAATATGAAGCGCTCGCCATCGATCTGGCGCTCGACAAGCAAAAGCTCCAGGGCATTCGCGAGAGGCTGCAAAGGAACCTTCTAACGACGCCACTGTTTGATGCGGCTCTTTATACGAAACACCTCGAGGCAGCTTACGAGGCAATGCATCAGCGCCATCAAGCCGGATTGCCGCCGGATGATATCGACATTCAAGCTCTCCGGTGAGCAAGGCCTTCATCCGGCGGGCCATCAGCTCGTGAGCGGCCGGTTCCACGCCGGGGAGGGGACGACAAATCGGTCGCGTTGACCCTCTGGGGATCGCATTCGCCGCTCTCTCGCAGAGGTGAGTACCCTTCGGCCGACGCAGCAACGGTCCGCGCCGAGAGACGGGCGACTGCACCTACCGCCGCCCCAGCGCCGCCACACGATCCGGCGCGCTTGGCGCGGATTGCCGTGGCCGCCTCGTTTCCAGATCAGTCGATTCTCTGAGCAGCAGCGGCCTGGTGAGTCTCTCGGGGATTCCACGATTCGATCGCGCCAGAACCGCAACACCACTTCTCCGCGCTGGCGGGGCATTGGCCTGGAATTTCGGCAGCAAATGGGACCGGTTTAAAAACAACAATAAAAACAATATGTTGCGAGGTCGCTTTGATCACATCTGCGTGTTATTTGTGCAACACCCATCGGAAAACAGACTTCATAGTCCCGCTTCGGAGCGTTCTCTTGTTGTGTGTGCAAGGACGTTCGGTAATTGTGATCGAGCGACGGAGGGGGGCATCCCAAGGTCGTCCCGTTTAGGTCTTTCGCTTAAGTCCCTCGCGTTCATGCGGGTGTGTCCGAAGACGCGAAGGTGGCCAAGGCGGTGATTTAAAGGGGGTTGGGGAATTGGCCGTTCGGGTCAGTGACCTTCCCTGAAGAGCAACTTGGAGGTTTAACATGAAGTTGGTTAAGAGCCTTTTGCTCGGCTCAGCGGCGGGTCTTATCGCCGTGGGCGGAGCGCAGGCAGCCGATCTCCCCGTGAAGGCCAAAGCGGTCGAATACGTGAAGATCTGCTCCCTGTAGCGCCCGCCGGCGCGAGGAACCGTCTGAGCAACTACTACACCGCTCGCGCTCGTGAAGACCTCAACATCGACACGCGCACCGCGACCGAATACGGCGTGGTCCGTACCTTCTTCGACGGCGTGTTCTCCTGGACCACCGGTGGCTATCAGGGCACGGGCTCTGGGTCCGGCGGCACCGCCTATACCGGCACGCTGGCCCTCAACAACGCTGGTGCGACCCCGGCGCTGGTTGGTTCGTCGATCAACGGCACCGACGGCAACACCTCGGCCGGTTCGCTCGGCGTGTACTACGCCTTCATCCAGTTCGCCGGCTTCACGATGGGTAAGGCCGTGTCGCAGTTCGACGCGCCCTGGACCAACTATCCCGGCAACAACTTCGACGGTCTCGTCGGCGGCAGCGGCACGGTCACTGGTATCCTCCAGTTCACCTACACCGCTGACTTCGGTCAGGGCATCACGGCATCGTTCTCGGCGGAAGATCCGACTGCTTACATGCAGGCCGGTAACTTCAACCTTAGCAGCGTCGGTGCGGCTGGTGGTGCTGGTGCTATCGCCGGTCTTACCAATGGTGCGGTGGGTGCCAACGCGATCGGCGGTTCGCGTTCTCCGAACCTCGTCGCTGCTCTGCGTGTCGATCAGGCTTGGGGTCTGTTCCAGGCGTCGGTGGCTGCGAAGGACAACCACGTTGCCTACTACGGCGCGACCGAACCGACTGGCCACCCCGACGACAAGTGGGGTTGGGCAGTTCAGCTCGCTTTGTCGATCAAGAACATCCCGACTGGCGCGGGTGACGTGATCAACATCGGGGCCGTCTACACCGACGGCGCCACCCGCTACAACTTCCAGAACCTCGCGGGCAGCACGTACGTAATGTACGGCTCCTCGGGTGCCGGTGCCTACGGCAGCCTCGCTGCTGTGACGGCTCCCGACACCACGTTTACCACTGGTAGCGGGCAGGAAAGCGTCAAGACCTGGGGCTTCCGCGGTGCTTACACCCATAACTGGGATCCGTACTGGAACACCGCGATCTACGGTGCGTACGCTCAGGCGCAGTTCGGTGGTGCGGCCAAGACCTTCCTTTGCGGCCCCGCTGGTGTCTTCTCGTCGGTTGCCGGCGTTACCTCGTGTAGCCCCGACTTCAACATCGGCCAGGTGGGTGTCATCACCCGCTGGACCCCGGTCAAGAACCTCACGTTCTCGGCTGACCTCGCCTGGACCAACGTCGACCAGAAGTATGCTGGCATCGTGGCCACCGCCGCCAACTTCAACAACGCCAAGCCGGCCGCGACCTACGAGCTGAAGGATCAGAACAGCCTCGTTATGCTCCTTCGCGCTCAGCGCAACTGGTAAAGTTCGGTCTAACGACCTGACTGAGAGTCCCGGCGGGAAACCGCCGGGGCTCTTTCCTTTTGAGGGGCAAAGGGTAGGTGCGGCCGCAAGACGAAGCCGATCTCGGCTACCGAAACGAAAGAGGCCGCCAACTGAGGCGGCCTCTCGAATTCTAAACCCCCGACAGTCCTTTATTTCAGGTCCAGGGCCCGGCAATAGTAACCGCTTTCAACGCCGGTCCAGCCCCGCTCCATCCTGTTGTTTCGACACTCGTCGTAAGACTTGAAGTTGAGAACGTTTCTGCAATTTTGCACGGCGCTCCCGGAAAGTGAGCAGCCGACAAAGGGACCACCACCTGTCTTGGCTGCTGCGGCGACTGGGGCGGCGCTCACAGGTGCAATCGACAAGGTAGCAAGAGTCAAAGCGGTGGACGTTGCCAGCATCTTCATAGCTTTTCTCCCTTTCTGTTATCTGGGACAGCAAATGCCATCCCAAAACGGAGAGTAGCAGGGCGAGCGCAGGTCGTCGCACTCAATCCACGCGTGTTAGGTGATTGAGGGGCGCATGCGTCCGCTTGAGAGAGGAGGACGCTATTCCACGCTGCCGGCGCCGCGGCGCAAATCGGCCTCGATCTGCAACCGTGTGCCGCCGCCGAAGCGGGCGCGGTAGACCTGAAGATTCTCCATGATCCGCTGCACGTAATTGCGCGTCTCGGAGAATGGAATGAGCTCAATCGCCGTAGCGGTCGACCCACTTCTTCACGCTGCCGCGGCCGGCATTGTAGGCGGCAAACGTCATGATGTAGGAGCCGCGATAATCCTCGAGCAGGCCGCCGAGCTCGGCCGAGCCGAGCGTGGCGTTGTAGGCCGAATCGTTCTTCAGCCGCGACAAATCGTAGGTCGCGCCGTGCCGCTTGCAGACATAGCGCGCGGCGTCAGGCGTCACCTGCATCAGCCCGTAGGCCTGTGCCGGCGAGACCACGGCCGGATTGAACGCGCTTTCCTGCCGCGCAATGGCGTAGACGATGCTGCGCTCGACCTCGGGACCGATCGGCGTGAACTGCGGAATGCCGTTGACGGGATAGGCGTAGAAATCGAACGGCAGCCCGCGATTGAGCGCGGCCTTGCCAACCAGCAGCATGCCGCGTGCATCGCTATAGCGCTGGGTCAGCTCGCCGAGCCCGGTCAGCGCCTCGGGATCGCCGTTCTCGCCCATATCGGCGAGCATCGGCACCGCGATCTCGCGCTCGTCGAGCTCGTACAGCAATTGCGTGGCGCGCAAGATCTCCAGCCGTTCGGCGCCTCGGCCCCGCGGCTGGCTGTTGAGCTCGATCTGCGGCAGGCCGAGTTTTGCGCGCGCGAGTTGGCCGTAATAACTGGTCGACTGCTCGGCGGCGCGGGCGTAGGCGTTGCGCGCCTCCTGCTGGCGGCCCGCCGCTTCCGCCGCGCGGCCCTGCCAGTAGCCGGCGCGCGCCAGCGTGGTCGGATTGACGCTGCCGACGCCGATGCGGGCAAAGTGCTGGGCGGCCGTGGCGGGATCGTTGAGGAAGCGCAGCGCAATCCAGCCCGCGGTGAACTCCTGCTCGGTCTTGTAGATGTCGCGCGAGGGCAGTGCGGCGTCGCGCGCGATCAGATAGGCGCTGCGGAATTCCTCGGTGTCGATCATCTTGCGCGCCAAAAGGCGCCGCTCGATCCACCATTCGTCGAGATTGTAGAGCCGGTTCGGATCCTTCGGCGCGGACAGCATGAGCTGGGCGGCCTCGGCAAACTTCTCCTCGCGGCGCAGCAGCTGGATCTTGCTGAAGATGAAGCCGGGATCGCTGTGCAGCTCGCGCGGCACTTCTTCGAGCAGCGCGCGCGTGTTCGGCGCCTTCTTGAAGGAGGCGATGCGGGCCTTGGCGAGCGCGACGTAGCCGGCGCCGAGACGTTTTGCGGCGCGTAGCGCTGCCTCGTTCTCGCTGCCGTAGAGCAGGGTATCCATCCGCGCCTTCTGGTCGCCCGGCGTCAGCAGCGCGCCAAACTGGTCGAGCGCGTTGTTCTCGGTGTCCTCCGACATCGGATCGCTGCGCCAGGCCTCGCGCACCAGCCGCTCGGCATTGGCGCGATCGCCGCGCGCCAGCATCGCCTTGGCGAGCGTGAAGCGGCCCTTGGCCGAGACCGGGGACTCGTTTTCGAACCACGACCACGCAACCGAATCGTCGCGCCTGTCGTCCCACATCGCGGCTTCAAGGCGGCGGCGCAGGAAGGTCTGCGAGGGCCAGCTCGGATTGGCGGAGAGGAAGGCGCGGTAGCGCTCAACATTCGCGCCATTGTCCTCGCTGCGCAGGATGATCCATTCCGCGAGTTTTCGCGCGACCGGATCCGAGATGGAGCCAGCGGCATCGGTGGCCTCGCTTGCCTTGCGCTTGCGCACGAGCTCGATGACGTTCTCCAGCGTGTCCTTGTCGCCTTGCGAGGTCGACGAGGTCGCGGCGACCGCGGCCGGCGTCACCGGCTTGCGCGGGGCCGCGTGCTGGCGGGTCGCCGGCGCGAGCACGGGGGCGGGCGCGACCGGCGCGGTCGGCTTGATCGCCGCGGTCGCCTGCGGCGCGTCCTGCTTGACCGGATCGGGCTTGCCCTTGGGAACCACGTTGCGCGCGATCGGGCGAGGCTTGGGCAGTGGAACCTTGGGCGCAGCCCAAGCGTCGGCCGAAACCAGGCCGATGCTCGCGACGAGGCCCAGCGTCAGGCCCAGAGATCTCAATGCGGCACGGGCAGGAGAGGTCACGGCGTTACGGTCGCCCCGAATCAGTCAAGTGGCTCAAGACATAGCTGTATTTGATTGAATATGCGGACAAAATACCAACAGCCGCTTACCTCCGCCCGCTTTGCACCACCACCGCGGCAAAATCGCGGCCTTCTGGTTCCGGTCGGCACCACCGGCGAAAGCCCGACGCTCAGCCATGACGAGCACAAGAAGGTCGTCGAATGGTGCATCGGCGAGGCCAAGGGCCGCGTGCCCGTGATCGCAGGCGCCGGCTCCAATTCGACCAAGGAAGCCGTCGAGCTGGCCCAGCATGCCGAGAAGGCGGGCGCCGACGCCGTACTGGTGGTGACGCCCTACTACAACAAGCCGACCCAGGAAGGGATGTACCAGCACTTCAAGGCGATCAACGATGCGATCGGAATTCCGATCATCATCTACAACATCCCGCCGCGCTCGGTGATCGACATGTCGGTCGACACCATGAAGCGGCTGTGGGAGCTGAAGAACATCGCCGGCGTCAAGGACGCCACCGCCAGCATGGTGCGCGTGTCGCAGCAACGCGCTGCGATGGGCGAGGATTTCAACCAGCTCTCCGGCGAGGACGCGACCATCCTCGGTTACATGGCCCATGGTGGCCATGGCTGCATCTCGGTGACGTCGAACGTCGCACCGCGGCTGTGCTCGGAGTTCCAGGCCGCCTGGGCGAAGGGCGACCACGCCACCGCGCTAAAGATCCATGACAAGCTGATGCCGCTGCACAACAACCTCTTCATCGAGAGCAATCCGGCGCCGATCAAGTATGCAATGACACTGCTCGGCAAGATGGACGAGACGCTGCGGCTGCCGATGGTGCCGGTGTCCGAGCCGACGCGCGTTGCCGTGCGCAGCGCCATGGTGCACGCCGGCCTGATCAACTGACGCGCTGCTACCCGGGAGCTTGTCGTGAGTGCAGTCGACGAAAAGGGCAGGCGGATGCTCAGGGAGTTCCGCGAGTTCGCCATGAAGGGCAATGTCGTCGATCTCGCGGTCGGCGTCATCATCGGCGCGGCCTTCGGCGCCATCGTCAATTCGCTGGTCGGCGACGTGATCATGCCGATGATCGGCGCGGTCAGCGGCGGGCTCGACTTCTCCAATCACTTCACCCCCTTGTCGAAGGCGGTCACCGCCACCAACTTAGCTGATGCAAAAAAGCAAGGTGCAGTGCTGGCTTGGGGCAGCTTCCTCACGCTGACGATCAACTTCATCATCGTCGCCTTCGTGCTGTTCCTGGTGATCCGCGCCATGAACACTTTGAAGCGGAAGGAAGAAGCCGCACCCACTGCGCCGTCGAAACCGTCGGCGGAAGTCGAACTGCTGACCGAGATCCGCGATCTCCTCAAGAAGTCTTGACGCGCGCGCTTCATCCAAACTGTTAGCGTCGACCCGCATCTCGATCCGGTACCTGGGCCATGGCCGAAAAGAACGAACGTCCGATCAAGGTCATGGCGGAAAATCGCAAGGCCCGCTTCAACTATGCGATCGAGGATACGGTCGAGGCCGGCATTGCGCTGACCGGCACCGAGGTCAAGTCGATCCGCAACGGCAAGAGCACGATCGCCGAATCTTACGCCGACTCGAAGGACGGCGAGATCTGGCTGATCAACGCCACCATTCCCGAATACCTCCAGGGCAACCGCTTCAACCACGAGCCCAAACGGCCGCGAAAACTGCTCCTGCACCGCAAGCAGATCAACAAGCTGATGGGTGCCGTGGACCGCGAGGGCATGACGCTGATCCCGCTCAAGCTCTACTTTAACGAGCGTGGCCGCGCCAAGCTGCAACTCGCAGTAGCAAAGGGCAAGAAGCTGCACGACAAGCGCGAGACCGAGAAGAAGCGCGACTGGAGCCGGGAGAAGGGCCGCCTGCTGCGGGCACGGGGATAGCGAGATGAATCAGAAGAACCTGCTCGAGGTCGATTGGAGCCAGATTCCCGCCCCCTCGGACGACGGCGGCGCCGCGCATCTGAAAGGCATGAAATTGCCGGCGATCGGCCTGCTCGCGACCGACGACACTTCGGTGATGCTGTCGGCGCTCTCGGGCCGCACCGTGGTGTTCGCCTATCCGCGCACTGGCGAGCCCGGCAAGATCTCGCTGGTCGACGATTGGGACATGATCCCGGGCGCGCGCGGTTGCACGCCGCAGACATGCGCGTTTCGCGATCTGTTTGCCGAGCTGAAGGCTGCGGGCGCTGCCCAGGTGTTCGGCCTGTCGACCCAGAGCAACGACTACCAGACCGAGATGGCGTCGCGGCTGCATCTGCCGTTCCCGGTGCTCTCGGATGAGAAGCTGGCGCTGACACGCGCCCTCAATCTTCCGACCATGGAGGTCGCGGGCCTGACGCTGATCAAGCGCCTGGCGCTGATCATCGACGATGCGCGGATTACGCACGTGTTCTACCCGGTGTTCCCGCCCGACCGGAACGCCGGCGATGTTCTGGATTGGCTGAAGGCCAATCCCGCCAAGGCCTAACCAAGGCCTAATCGAGGTCGGCCTTCACCTCGGCGAACACGCTGCGGAACATGTCCGGAGTCAGCACGCGGGTGTTCGTGTTGTAGCGGGAGCAGTGATAGCTATCGTAGAGCTTGAACGCGCCGGCCTGATGCACCGCGCCGTGACCGAAGGGGGCTTGCGAGGCCTTCAGCTTCAGCGGTTTGAGCACGGTGTCGTGCGCAATCCGCCCGAGCACAACGATCGCGCGCAGGTTGGGCATCGTCTCGAGATTGGCCGCGAGAAACTGGCGGCAGGTGTTGATTTCCGCCGGCAGCGGCTTGTTCTGCGGCGGCACACAGTGGACGGCATTTGCGATCCGGCAGTCGACCAGCTTCATGCCGTCGTCAGGTCGCGCCTGGTAGGTCCCTTTGGCGAAGCCGTATTCGAGCAGCGTGGCGTAGAGCAGGTCACCCGCATAATCGCCGGTGAACGGCCGGCCCGTGCGGTTGGCGCCCTGCATTCCCGGCGCGAGGCCGACGATCAAAAGGCGCGCCTTGATATCGCCGAAGGGCGCAACCGGCGCGTTGTGCCACAGCGGCTCGCGCGCGCGGTTCGCCTCGCGAAAGGCGACCAGGCGCGGGCAGAGCGGACAGTCACGGTCGGGTACGAGTGTGAGGGGCTGGCGGCTTAGCCGGGCCGTCTCACTCCTCGAAGTCGTCATCGCCCCTCGGCGCCATGGTGGTCGCGCGCTGGAGGAACTGCGGGGCGTGGTGGCGTGCTTCGCGCTCGCCGCGATCGCGCGGGGCGGGGCGCTCGGACGGATCGCGGCCAAGCTTGGACTGCAGTTCGACGAGGTCGGTGAAGACGTCGGCCTGGCGGCGCAGCTCGTCGGCGATCATCGGCGGCTGGCTGGCGATGGTGGAGATCACGGTGACCCGCACGCCGCGGCGCTGCACCGCCTCGACCAGGGAGCGGAAGTCGCCGTCGCCCGAGAACAGCACCATCTGGTCGATGTGCTCGGCTAGCTCCATGGCGTCGACCGCAAGCTCGATGTCCATGTTGCCCTTGACCTTGCGGCGGCCGGAGGCGTCGATGAACTCCTTGGTCGCCTTGGTGACGACGGTATAGCCGTTGTAGTCCAGCCAGTCGATCAAGGGACGGATCGAGGAATATTCCTGATCCTCGATGATCGCTGTGTAGTAGAACGCCCGCAGCAGTGTCCCACGGCTCTGAAATTCCTTCAGCAGGCGCTTGTAATCGATGTCGAAGCCGAGAGTTTTCGCCGTCGCGTAAAGATTGGCTCCGTCGATGAAGAGCGCGATCTTGTCGGTAGAGGAAGGTGACATTCAGTTTGCTCGCGTAGTGTTTCGTGATTGATCGTTTATTGTTGGCGCGACGGCAGCAAGCCGCGCAGTTCAAAGTACCGCCGAAACCCGTCGAAACCACAAATCCGGAGAAGTCGGGGCAATCAAGGTATAGTTATGGCGGTCTTGCATACACCCGGCGCCGCCCTCGCTGGCAGCCCGGGAAAACACCCATCCCAGCCCTAATGTGGGGGTAGCAGAGCCGTTTGGCGAGGCCAAATCACAAATTGGCCTTGCGAAACCGCCTTGGTCCCTATAACTACCCCCAATCATCCACATATTTCGTCCCACCCACAGCGGAGCGACAGTCCATGGCTCGCGTCACCGTAGAAGATTGTATCGACAAGGTCGACAACCGGTTTGACCTGGTTCTGCTGGCCGCCCACCGCGCCCGCATGATTTCGTCCGGTTCACAACTAACGGTTGATCGCGATAACGACAAGAACCCTGTTGTATCTTTGCGTGAAATTGCCGACGAGACCATCTCGCCGGAGGATCTCCGCGAGGAGCTGGTGCACTCGCTCCAGAAGTTCGTCGAGGTCGACGAGCCCGAGCCGGATACGGTGCCGCTGATCGGCTCCGCCGGCGCGAGCGTCGATGCGGACGATACCGAAGTTGCCGTGGAACGCATGACCGAAGAGGAGCTCCTGAAGGGCCTCGAAGGCCTCGCGCCGCCGGAAGAGCAGCCCGAGGAGGACGAGTAATCGTCCCATCGCGATCGTCGAATTCTTGTGATCATATCAAAGGCCCGAACCCGTGTTCGGGCCTTTGCTTTTGTTGGCGTTTTCGTGGTTACCATAGCGTTGTCGGTTCGCACCGCGACCTGTCACTGAATTGATCGGACGCGCGCGCGATCGGAGCTAAGATGTATACAGCGGGCTGTTTCATGGCCCGTTTGAAGGCAGGACGGCATGGTGTATCGACGCCGCAGACCAACGCAGATGCAGGCCGCAACCGAATCGGTTGCCGTGGCCCCGACTGCGCCGGTGGCGCGGCCGGCGAAGCCGCGCGCGCGCATGATGCGTCAATATGACCTCGTCGAGCGCGTCCGGTCCTACAATCCCAACACCAACGAAGATCTGCTGAACCGCGCCTATGTCTACGCCATGAAGGCGCACGGGTCGCAGACACGTGCCTCCGGCGATCCGTATTTCTCGCACCCGCTCGAAGTGGCGGCGATTCTCACCGACCTGAAGCTCGACGACGCGACCATCGTCGCCGCACTGCTTCACGACACGATCGAGGACACCGAGGCGACGCGAGCCGAGATCGACCAGATCTTCGGATCGGAAATCGGCGCGCTGGTCGAGGGGCTGACCAAGCTGAAGCGGCTGGAGCTGGTGTCGCGCGAGGCCAAGCAGGCCGAGAATCTGCGCAAATTGTTGCTGGCCATTGCCGACGATGTCCGCGTTCTCCTGGTGAAGCTCGCCGACCGCCTGCACAACATGCGCACGCTGGAGTTCGTGCCGCCGGAATCGCGCCGGCGCATTGCCGAGGAGACGCTCGACATCTATGCGCCGCTCGCAGGCCGCATGGGCATGCAGGAAATGCGCGAGGAGCTGGAGGACCTGTCCTTCCGCACCCTCGATCCCGAAGCCTATTCGGTGGTGATGCAGCGCCTCGACGCGCTCGCCGAGCGCAACCGCAATCTGATCGGCGAGATCGAGGCGCAGCTCTCCAACAATCTGCGTCACCGGGGCTTAGGAGCGCGGGTCTATGGCCGCCGCAAGAAGCCGTTTTCGATCTGGACCAAGATGGAGCGCAAGTCGATCGGCTTCGAGCAATTGTCCGACATCTTCGGCTTCCGGGTCGTCGTCAACGACGTCGAGTCCTGCTATCGTGCGCTTGGCATCGTCCACACCACCTGGCCGGTCGTGCCGGGGCGTTTCAAGGACTACATCTCGACGCCGAAGCAGAACGACTACCGTTCGATCCACACCACCGTGATCGGTCCCGGCAATCAGCGCGCCGAGCTCCAGATCCGCACTGAGGCGATGGACCAGATCGCCGAGCGCGGCATCGCCGCACATGTGTTCTACAAGGAAGGCGTGGGCTCGCCGACCGAATTCCTCAAGCGCGAGTCCAATGCGTTTGCCTGGCTGCGCCACACCGTCGGCATCCTCACCGAGAGCACCAACCCCGAGGAATTCCTCGAGCACACCAAGCTCGAGCTGTTCCACGACCAGGTGTTCTGCTTCACCCCGAAGGGCAAGCTGATCGCGCTGCCGCGCCATGCCAATGTGATCGACTTCGCCTATGCCGTGCATACCGATGTCGGCAACAGCGCGGTGGGCTGCAAGATCAATGGCAAGTTCGCGCCGCTGTCCTCGGAGCTCCAGAACGGCGACGAGGTCGAGGTGCTGACCTCGGAAGCGCAATCGGCGCCGCCGTCGGCCTGGGAAACGCTCGCGGTCACCGGCAAGGCGCGCGCCGCGATCCGCCGCGCCACTCGCACCGCCGTGCGCGATCAATATGCCGGTCTCGGCCGGCGTATCGTGGAGCGCCTGTTCGAGCGCGCCAAGATCGAATATGCCGACGACAAGCTGAAGGGCGCGCTGCCGCGGCTTGCGCGCGCCTCGATCGAGGACGTCATGGCGGCGGTCGGCCGCGGCGACATCAAGGCCTCCCACGTCGCCCGCGCGATGTATCCGGACTACAAGGAGGAGCGCGTTGCGCGCTACGGCATCAAGAAGGGGCTCGCCGCCAAGCTCAAGGAGAAGGTTGCCTCCGAGCCGCCGCGCAGCCCGGTCGCGATCCCGATCCGCGGCATCAATTCCGACCTGCCGGTGAAGTTCGCGCCGAACGGCGGCGCGGTGCCCGGCGATCGCATCGTCGGCATCGTCACGCCGGGCGAGGGGATCACCATCTATCCGATCCAGTCGCCGGCCCTGAAGGATTTCGAGGAGGAGCCGGAGCGTTGGCTCGACGTCCGCTGGGACATCGAGGACTCCATGCCGCAGCGCTTTCCGGCCCGCATCAAGGTCGAGAACGTCAACGAGCCCGGCGCGCTGGCGCAGATCGCGACCGTGATCGCCGAGCATGATGGCAATATCGACAACATCAGCATGCAGCGCCGCTCGCCGGACTTTACGGAGACGACGATCGACCTCGAAGTCTACGATCTGAAGCACCTCAGTGCGATCCTGGCCCAGTTGCGCGCGAAGGCGGTCGTCGCCCGCGTCGAACGTGTTAATGGATAGGCGTCTTTCGTATTCGCCTTTCCTTCGAATTTGTGAGCCTTGCAATGCCTGCTCTTCCGCTTCGCCTCGGCGTCAATGTCGACCATGTCGCGACCCTGCGTAACGCGCGCGGTGGCCGCAATCCCGACCCGGTGCGCGCCGCGCTGCTCGCGATCGAGGCCGGCGCCGACGGCATTACCGCGCATTTGCGCGAGGATCGCCGGCACATCCGCGACGAGGACATGGCGCGGTTGAAGGCCGAGATCTCCAAGCCGCTGAATTTCGAGATGGCGGCGACCGACGACATGATGCGCATCTCGCTCGCCACCAAGCCGCATGCGGTGTGCCTGGTGCCGGAGCGCCGCCAGGAGGTGACGACCGAAGGCGGGTTGGATGTGGTCGGCCAGCACAATGCGCTCGCGCCCTACATCGCCCGGCTGAACGATGCCGGCATCCGCGTCTCGCTGTTCATCGCCGCCGATCCCGCGCAGATCGAGATGGCGGCGCGGCTGCGCGCGCCCGTGATCGAGATCCACACCGGCGCCTGGTGCGACGCCGTGGTCGACGGTCATACCGACAAGGCTGAGGCCGAATGGCAGCGGATCGTGGCGGGGGCGAAGCTCGCAAAGGCTGCTGGCCTGGAGGTCCATGCCGGGCATGGGCTCGACTATGCGACGGCGGAGACGATCGCAGAACTGTCGGAAATCATGGAGCTCAACATCGGCTACTACATGATCGGCGAGGCCCTGTTCGTCGGCCTTGCCGAGACGGTGCGCAGCATGCGCGCGGCGATGGACCGCGGCCGGAGCCGGGCATGATCATCGGCATCGGCTCCGACCTGATCGACATCACCCGCGTCGCCAAGGTGATCGAGCGCCATGGCGAGCGCTTTCTCAGTCGCATCTTCACCGACGCCGAGCGGGCCAAGGCGGAGCGGCGGGCCAAGAACGAGAAGATGGTGGTGGCGACCTACGCCAAGCGCTTTGCCGCCAAGGAGGCCTGCTCCAAGGCGCTCGGCACCGGCATCCGGCGCGGCGTCTGGTGGCGCGACATGGGGGTGGTCAACCTGCCGGGTGGACGGCCGACCATGCGGCTGACCGGGGGGGCCCTCGCCAGGCTCCAGGCCCTCACGCCGGAGGGGTTCGAGGCGCAGATCGACCTTTCGATCACCGACGACTGGCCGCTGGCGCAGGCCTTCGTGATCATTTCCGCCGTCCCGCTGGCCAAGCCCTGACTGGCGGGCGGGGAATTTTATAATTCGTATTAAAAATCAATGCCTTATGCGTTTTTGATGCGATCCTTGATTGCGTGGCTCCCGACAACCGTCTAAAAGTTCGCCAACGCAAATCAGCCCGGGCGAATTCGGCTTTACGCCGGAATTGGCCCTCACTATCAGAATCAGGACAATCTCCTTGCGCCGCGCAGCGATGGGCCGTTCGCGGGAGGAGGGCGCTCTGTGACCGCCGGTCGGAATTGAGAGAGCAATGAGCGTGACTTCGGGAACAAAAACTGAGAGCGGCGTCGGCGAAACGATCCGGGTCGTGATCCATGCTCTCCTGATCGCGCTCGTGATCCGCACATTCCTGTTCCAGCCCTTCAACATCCCGTCCGGCTCGATGAAGGCGACGCTGCTGGTCGGCGACTATCTGTTCGTCTCGAAATATTCCTACGGCTATAGCCACTACTCGATCCCGTTCTCGCCGCCGCTGTTCTCGGGACGGATCTGGGGCTCGGACCCGAATCGCGGCGACATCGTGGTGTTTCGCCTGCCGAAGGACGACTCCACCGACTACATCAAGCGCGTAATCGGCCTTCCCGGCGACCACGTCCAGATGAAGGACGGCCTGCTCTACATCAACGACACGCCGGTCGAGCGGCAGCGCATGAGCGAATTTGTCGGCGAAGATCCGTGCGGCGCCGAAGGCGGCGGCCTTTCTCGGGTGAAGCGGTGGAAGGAGACGCTGCCGAACGGCGTGTCCTATGAGACGCTGGATTGCGCCGACAACGGCTACATGGACAACACCAACGTCTACACCGTGCCGCCCGGCCATTTCTTCATGATGGGCGACAACCGCGACAACTCGACCGACAGCCGCTTTCTCGGCCAGGTCGGCTACGTGCCGCAGGAGAACCTGATCGGCCGTGCCCAGATGATCTTCTTCTCCATCGCCGAAGGCGAGCATGCCTGGATGTTCTGGCGCTGGCCGTGGGCGGTGCGCTGGAATCGTTTCTTCAAAATTGTCCGATGAAAGACGAAGCCAAGGACATCACGACCCAACCGATCGAGGCGCAAGCGGGCCCTGACGGCGAAGCTGCGACCAAGACGCTGACGTCCAAGACGCCTGCGAAAAAGAAGCGGGTGCGGGCCAGCAAGGCCAAGGCGGCTGACGCGAACGCGGCGCTCGAGGCGCGCATTGGTTACAGCTTTGCGGATCCGAACCAGCTGATCCAGGCGATCACGCATGTCTCGGCGCTGAAGTCCGGGCGCAAGCGCGGCGACAGCTATCAGCGGCTGGAATTTCTCGGCGACCACGTGCTCGGGCTCGTCGTCTCCGACATGCTCTATCATGCCTTCCCGAACGCCGATGAGGGCGAGCTGTCCAAGCGGCTTGCCGAGCTCGTGCGCAAGGAGAGCTGCGCCGACGTCGCCAAGTCGCTCGGTCTGCTCGACGACATCAAGCTGGGCTCGGTCGGCCCCAGCGCCGATGCCCGGCTGCGCAAGTCCATACTCGGTGACATCTGCGAAGCCGTGATCGGCGCGATCTTCCTCGACGGCGGCCATGCGGCCGCGGACGAGTTCGTCAAGCGCAACTGGACCGAGCGCATGCACAAGCCGCGGCGGCCGCTGCGCGATCCCAAGACCGTGCTCCAGGAATGGGCGCAGGGGAAGGGACTGCCGACGCCGGTCTATCGCGAGGTCGAGCGCACCGGTCCGCATCACGACCCGGAGTTCCGTGTCGCGGTGGACCTGCCGGGGCTGGCGCCGGCCGAAGGCACCGGCGGCAGCAAGCGCGCGGCGGAGAAGGTGGCGGCCTCGGTCATGATCGAACGCGAAGGTGTTGGCGGCGGCAATGACGGTTGAAGCAAGCGGCGAGGCGCCTGCCGCGACGCGCTGCGGCTTCGTAGCGCTCATTGGCGCACCGAATGTCGGCAAGTCCACGCTGGTCAATGCGCTGGTCGGGGCCAAGGTCACGATCGTCTCGCGCAAGGTGCAGACCACGCGCGCGCTGATCCGCGGCATCGTGATCGAGAACAACGCTCAGATCATCCTGGTCGACACGCCCGGCATCTTCCTGCCCAAGCGAAGGCTCGACCGCGCCATGGTCTCGACCGCCTGGAGCGGGGCGCACGACGCCGATCTCGTCTGCGTGCTGCTCGACGCCAAGACCGGCATCGACGAGGAGGCCGAAGCGATCCTGTCCAAGGCCGCGAGCGTCAAGCACGACAAGATCCTGGTGATCAACAAGGTCGACCTGGTCCAGCGCGAGAAGCTGTTGGCGCTGGCGCAGGCCGCCAACGAGCGCATGGCCTTCACAAAGACCTTCATGATCGCGGCGATCTCGGGCGACGGTGTCGACGACATCCGCAATACGCTTGCCGAGATGGTGCCGCCGGGTCCGTTCCTCTATCCCGAGGACCAGATGTCGGATGCGCCGATGCGGCATCTCGCGGCCGAGATCACCCGGGAAAAGATCTATCGCAAGCTGCACCAGGAATTGCCCTACCAGTCCACGGTCGAGACCGACAAGTGGGAGGAGCGCAAGGACAAGTCGGTGCGTATCGAGCAGACGATCTTCGTTGAGCGCGAAAGCCAGCGCAAGATCGTGCTCGGCAAGGGCGGCGCCACCATCAAGTCGATCGGCGCGGACTCGCGCATTGAACTCGCCGAGATTTTGGGCGTGCCGGTGCATCTCTTCCTGTTCGTCAAGGTGCGCGAGAACTGGGGTGACGATCCCGATCGCTATCGCGAGATGGGCCTGGAATTTCCCAAAGAATAACCAAGAAAAGATCGGTATTTGATGAGCGTGCCCCGCAACGTCCAGCGCTTCGAAGCGTTGCTCTATGCATCGCTGATGCTGGATGCCCTGTCGGTCGCGGTCCAGGACCGCACGCCCACCATCGACATGACCGAGCAGATGATCATGACGGCGACACTGCTCGCCGGCGCCATGATTTCGCTGCTGGTCTATTTCGTCTGGCTCGCCGCGCATTGGCGCAAGAACTGGCCGCGCTGGGTGCTGGCGGCAGCGCTGGTGCTGTCGGTGATCTCGCTCGGCCAGATCATTGGCGAGAGGGGCCTGGAGCTCGACAGCGTCATCGAAATCGCCTCCTGCGTGCTGACGGTGTTCGGGCTGTATTTCTCGTTTAGCGGCGACGCGCAGGGCTGGTTCAACGCGTGAGGTTTGGCGCGATGCCGTAGGGTGGGCACGGCGCGCTCTTGCGCGCCGTGCCCACCAAATGGCGTGTCCGGGATAGGTCAAATTGGTGGGCGCGCTTCGCTTTGGCCACCCTACGATTCCTCAAAATGCGCTAGACTTCCGCCCATGGAATGGACCGACGAAGGCATCGTGCTGGGGGTGCGGCGGCATGGCGAATCCAGCGCCATCGTCGAGCTCCTGACGCGCGAGCACGGCCGGCATCTGGGGCTTGTGCGCGGTGGCGCCAGCTCGCGGATGCGGCCGCTTTTGCAGCCGGGAAACAGCGTCAGCGTGGTGTGGCGGGCCCGGCTCGACGAGCATCTTGGCACCTATGCGATCGAAGGCTTGAAGCTGCGCGCGGCGACCCTGCTGGGATCCTCCCATGGCGTTTACGGCGTCACCCATCTGGCCTCGATTGCGCGGCTCCTGCCGGAGCGCGATCCGCACGGGGAGATTTTTGCGCTGCTCGAACATTCGCTCGATGATTTCGACGACATCGGCGGCGCGGCCGTGCACGTCATCCATTTCGAGTTGGCGATGCTCACCGAGCTCGGCTTCGGGCTGGCGCTGGACAATTGCGCGGTGACCGGGGAGACCACGGACCTGATTTACGTCTCGCCCAAATCCGGCGGCGCGGTGTCGCGTACCGCCGGTGAACCATGGCGCGACCGGCTGTTGCGGTTACCGCCGTTCCTGCGCCAGGGCGACATGCATCGCGACCTCACCGACGAGGATCTCCAGGATGGTTTTCGGCTCACGGGCCTGTTCCTGCTGCGCCACGTGCTGGAACCGCGCGGGCAGTGCCATTCCGATGCGCGGGCCGGCTTCATCAACGCCCTGACGCGGCAGCAGGCCAAGGCGGCGATATCAGCGCCATGACCTGACGGCGCCTCTGCCTTGTCTCACGAGATGGCGCTTCCCGGAACGAAATCCGCTAACTTGATTCGGCCTCAGGTTCCATAACGGGGACAGCTTAAATGTTGATCAGGGGATTTGTGCTGTCGGCAGCGCTGCTCACCTTCGCGCCGGACGCAATGGCCGGTGAGTCGCAACCGGGCGTGTTTCGCCGGGCCTCCTGCACCGTCGTCAGGTACTATGTCGCGAAATATTCGGCTGCGGCCGCAGAGACATGGGCGAGGTCCAAGGGCGCGACGGAGGCCGAGATCGAGGCGGCCCGGCGTTGTCTGACCAATGCGCCGGTGACCGCGCAGGCCAAGACCCAGCAGACCGTGACCGCCGGCTGGGCCGGCCAGTAGCCGCCCACAGGGAACCAATCCATCCTTGCCCGATTCGCTTCCACGGTTTAACCGGGCGGCATGGGAAAACGATTGATTCCGCCGCAAGTGCCGGCTGAAATTCACGAGGTGCCGCTGCGGGACGCGCTCGAAGAGCGCTATCTCGCCTATGCGCTCTCCACCATCATGCATCGCGCGCTGCCCGATGCGCGCGACGGCCTGAAGCCGGTGCACCGGCGCATTCTCTACGGCATGCGCCTCCTGAGGCTCGACCCGGGCTCCGGCTTCAAGAAGTCCGCCAAGATCGTCGGCGACGTGATGGGCTCGTTCCATCCGCATGGCGACCAGGCGATCTACGACGCCATGGTGCGCCTCGCGCAGGATTTCTCCTCGCGTTATCCGCTGGTCGACGGCCAAGGCAATTTCGGCAATATCGACGGCGATAACCCGGCTGCCTACCGCTACACCGAAGCGCGCATGACCGACGTCGCGCGGCTTCTGCTCGACGGCATCGACGAGGACGGAGTCGAATTCCGCCCCAACTACGACGGCCAGACGAAAGAGCCCATCGTTCTGCCCGGCGGCTTCCCGAACCTGCTCGCCAACGGCGCGCAAGGCATCGCGGTCGGCATGGCGACGTCGATTCCGCCGCACAACGCGGCCGAACTCTGTGACGCCGCGCTGCATCTGATCGAGAAGCCTGACGCGAAATCCAAAGCGCTGCTGAAATGGGTCAAGGGCCCGGATTTCCCGACCGGCGGCATCATCGTCGATTCCAAGCAGGCGATCGCGGAAGCCTACACCACCGGTCGCGGCTCGTTTCGGGTTCGCGCCAGGTGGGAGCAGGAGGAGGGCGCCCGCAGCACCTGGGTGGTCGTCATCACCGAGATCCCGTGGCTGGTGCAGAAGTCGCGCCTGGTCGAGAAGATTGCCGAGCTTCTGGACCAGAAGAAGCTGCCGCTGGTCGGCGATGTCAGGGACGAATCGGCCGAAGACGTCCGTCTCGTGATCGAGCCGAAGTCGAAGAACGTCGATCCCGCCCTGATGATGGAATCGCTGTTCCGGCTGACCGAGCTGGAAAGCAAGATCCCGCTGAACCTCAACGTGCTGATGAAAGGCCGCGTCCCCAAGGTGGTCGGCCTTGCCGAAGCCTTGCGCGAATGGCTCGATCATCTGCGCGACGTGCTGATCCGCCGAACCAATTATCGCAAGGCGCAGATCGAGAACCGGCTGGAAGTTCTCGGCGGTCTCCTGATCGCGTATCTGAATCTTGACGAGGTGATCAGGATCATCCGCAATGAGGATGAGCCGAAACCGGCGTTGATGAAGGCGTTCAAGCTCACGGAAGTCCAGACCGAAGCCATCCTCAACATGCGGCTGCGCTCGTTGCGCAAGCTCGAGGAAATGGAGATCCGCACCGAGGACAAGAACCTCCGCAACGAGCTCAAGGGCGTCAACGCGCTGCTTGCGTCGGAAGCCGAGCAATGGAAGAAGGTCAGTGAGCAAGTCGGCAGGGTCCGCGACATGTTCGGACCCAAGACACCGCTCGGCAAGCGCCGCACCACCTTTGCGGATGCGCCCGAGCACGATCTCGCCGCGATGGAGGAAGCCCTCGTCGAGCGCGAGCCGGTCACGGTCGTCGTCTCCGACAAGGGCTGGATCCGCACCATGAAGGGCCATGTCGAGGATCTTTCGGCCCTGGCCTTCAAGCAGGACGACAAGCTCGGCTTCGCCTTCTTCGCCGAGACGACCTCGAAGCTGCTGCTGTTCGCCACCAACGGAAAATTCTATTCGCTCGATGTCGCAAAGCTTCCGGGCGGCCGCGGTCATGGCGAGCCGATCCGCCTGTTCATCGACCTCGAGCAGGACGCGGCTCCCGTCACGCTGTTCGTCAACAAGGGCGGCCGCAAATTCCTGGTCGCGAGCCACGAAGGCCAGGGCTTTGTCGTCAACGAGGACGATTGCGTCGGCACCACCAAGAAGGGCAAGCAGGTTCTCAACGTCGACATGCCGAACGAGGCGCGCGCGATCACCGAGGTGCTCGGCGACACCATCGCGGTGATCGGCGAGAACCGCAAGATGCTGGTCTTCCCGCTCAGCGAGGTGCCGGAGATGGCGCGCGGCCGCGGCGTGCGCTTGCAGAAATACAAGGACGGCGGCCTCTCCGACATCGCGGTGTTCGACGCCAAGTCGGGCCTCATGTGGAAAGACTCCGCCGGCCGCGAGTTCAGCGCGACGATGAAGGAGCTCGCCGAATGGCAAGGCACCCGCGCCGACGCCGGCCGCCTGCCGCCGAAGGGCTTTCCGAAGTCGAACAAGTTCGGTCGGGTGATCGAGTAGGCCTCCTTTTGTGTCCCGGACGCGCTGCAACGCTCTTGCGTTGCTGCGCAGAGCCGGGACCCACGCTGCACGGATGATGGTCGGAAACGTGGGCCCCGGCTCAGCAGCGCACCGCTGAAGTAGCGCTGCGCTGCGTCCGGGGCATGAGAGCGCAATCCGGCCAATCCATCCCGCAAAACGCGCGGCAGGTAGTCGTCACGGCATGAGTGATTCCGCCATGCAGGCACGAACATTGCTTTTTGCAATTCGACTGCACACGAACTCCCAAAACCGCGAAAAGGCACCAATGTTTAAACTGAAGGCTTTCATTCCGGCGCTGTTTACGCTCGCGCTGGTTGCAGCGCCGGCGCATGCGGCAGGCAATCTCGTTGCGGTGCTTGAAGCAGAGATCGTCACGCTCGATCCGCATTTCTCCACGGCCTATATTTCGCGCACGTTCGGCTACATGGTGTTCGACACCCTGTTCGCGAAAGACTCCAAAGGCGAGATCAAGCCGCAGATGGTGCAGGACTGGAAGGGGTCGCCTGATGGCTTGACCTACAGCTTCACGCTGCGCGATGGCTTGAAGTGGCATGACGGCCAGCCGGTCACGGCAGCCGATTGCGTCGCGTCGCTGCGGCGCTGGGGCACCCGCAGCGCGCTCGGCCGTCGCATCTTCGCCATCACCGCGTCGCTCGAGCCGACGGATGCCAAGACGTTTGTACTGACGTTGAAGGAGCCGTCCGGCCTTGTCATCGACGCGCTCGGCAATCCCGTCAGCCCCGTCGCCTTCATGATGTCCGAGCGTATTGCCAAGACGCCCGGCGACCAGCGCATCACAGAGATCGTCGGCTCCGGCCCGTTCGTCTACAGCAAGGCCGATCACCGCACCGGCGACCGCATGGTGCTGAAGAAGTTCGCCGACTACGTGCCGCGCCCCGAACCCGCCGACTTCCTTGCCGGCGGCAAGCGCGTCAACATCGACACGCTCGAGATCCGCGTCATTCCGGACGCTTCGACCGCCGCCTCTGCGTTGCAGGCAGGCGAAATCGACTTCATGCAGTACGCGCCGTTCGATCTCCTGCCGGCCCTTGAAAAGAACGCGCGCGTAAAGCTCGTCAATTTCACCGGCGGCAACATGTTTGCGGGCGCCTATCGCCTCAACGCCGCATCAAAACCGTTCGACGATCCCGCGATCCGGCGCGTGCTGTGGAAGCTGGTCGATCAGCGCGAAGTGCTGGACGCGCTCGGCCTCGACGCGAAATATGCCACGCCGTGCGCGACGTATTTCACATGCGGTACCACCTATGACAGCAAGGCCGGCACCGAAGCTGCGGCCAGTCCGTCGATCGAAGCGGCGCGTGCCGCGCTGAAGGCGACGAAATATGCCGGCGAGCCCGTCGTCGTCATGGAGGCAAACGATCTCGAAGCTCCGCGCGTCTCGGCGCAGGTGCTGGCCGAGCGGCTGAAGCTTGTCGGGTTCGACGTCGACCTCCAGGTGATGGACTGGGCCAGCGTGCTGGCGCGTCGCGCCAAGAAGGAGGGCTGGAGCGTCTATGGCGTTCACGCCGGCGGCTTCGATCTGGGCTCGCCGCTGACCAACGTCATGGTCGCCTTCAATTGCGCCGACTTCACCGGCTGGCAATGCGACGCGCGCATCACGCCGTTGATGGAAGCCTTCGCCAAGGCGCCTGCCGAAGACGATCGCAAGAAAATCGCGGGCGAGATTCAGAGCGTCATGTACGATCAGGCGCCGGCAATTCCGTGGGGCCAGTTCGCCCAGCCGGCCGTCTATCGCGCCGGTCTGCGCGGTCTGATACCGTCCGCTATCCCGGTGTTCTGGAACGTTGAGAAGTAGCGCGATGTACGATGTCATTGTTGTCGGCGGCGGCTCAGCCGGCGCCGCTGTTGCGGCAAGGCTCTCCGAGGATCCCGCAAGGCGCGTCCTGCTGCTTGAAGCGGGGCTCGACTGGCGTGCCGACGAGGCGCCCTGGGAGGTGATGACGCCAAATCCCATTCCGATCATCCACAAGCGCGAGTACCAGGAGAAGTGGCAGTGGCCGCATCTGCTGACGCGCCGGGTGGCGGAGCAGGAGCCGCGCTTCTACTGGCGCGGCAAGGGGCTCGGTGGCTCATCGATGATGAACGGTCAGATCGCCATCCGAGGCGTCGCCGACGCGTTCGACGAATGGGCGGCCAATGGTTGTACCGGCTGGTCAGCCAAAGAGGTGATGCCGTTGTTCTCGGTGATCGAGGACGATCTCGAATTCGGCGATGCTGAAGGTCACGGACGCGGCGGACCATTGCCGGTCTATCGCGCGCCGCCCGAGAAGTGGGGTCCGATCGATCGGGGTATGCGCGATGCGGCGCTGGCGAGTGGCTATCCCTGGTGCGCGGACGTCAACGGTCCGGACGGCGAGGGCGTCGCCTGCTATCCCATCAATAGCCGCGACAGCCGCCGCATCACCACCAATGAGGGTTATCTTGAGCCTGCGCGCGGCCGCGCCAATCTGGAGATTCGCGGGCATGCGCTGGTCGATCGCGTGCTGATCAGCGACGGCCGGGCGACCGGTGTCCGCGTTCATGTCGAGGGCCAGGGCACGAGCGAGATCGGCGCGCGCCAGATCGTGCTTTGCGCCGGTGCCATCCACAGTCCGGCGATCCTGCTGCGTTCGGGCATCGGACCAGCCGACGAGTTGAAGGCGATGGGGATTGCGGTCGAACGCGACCTGCCGGTCGGCCGGCACTTCTTCGATCACCCGCTGTTTCGCGCAACCATCCAGCTGCGCGAGGATCTTAGACCCACCGATCCGGACACGCGCCACACCAATTGCTGCGTGACCTATTCCTCCGGCTTGGCCAGTGGCGGCAAGCGCGACATGATCCTGATCGCCTTCAACCATCGCGGCATCGGCGTGCCCGGAGCGATCGGCGCCGGGCTGTTCAATGCCTATTCGCGCGGTACGCTGAAGCTGGCCTCGATCGATCCCGCCATCGATCCGATCGTCGAGGAGAACATGCTG
>WNGR01013472.1_pt2 | contig 25546 bp, 18 predicted proteins | sample 5407581 | NCBI WGS metagenome assembly WNGR01 (sample SAMN13153383, study PRJNA577476) | soil metagenome | isolation source: 80 cm soil or saprolite under Garry oak tree replicate 2 | place: USA:California | collected 2016-06-15
AGGCGGCTGAGCGTCAGCGCGCGCACGTCGCGCTTGGTCAACTGGCCGTCGTGACGATAGGCGTCATCGGGCAGTCCCGGTGTCAACGCGAGCCGTGGCGCATCGGACGACGCATCGCGCCGGCAATCGAGCGCGATCACGTTCAGCGACGCCGTCTCACCGATCGACCAGTCGTGCGCGCGAGCGTCGATCAGGCGTTCGGATGCGCTGCCCAGATGCTCCATCACGATCATGCGCGTCGCGCCGAAGCCGCGTTCGACGAGCCATGCGGCGACGGCGGCAGGCGTCGCGCCATCCGCGCTCAACACGAACACGCGCGCGCCGTCATGCAAATGCATCTGCAACGCGGCAAGCGGCCGCCCGACCAGCGACACGGTCGCCACGTCCTGCAACGTCCAGCCAAGACGCGCCGCCGCAAGCGACACCGACGAGGGAGCCGGCAGCACGCGCAATTCATCGGCGGGAACGTGGCGCGCGAGCGTCGCGCCGACGCCGTAGAACATCGGATCGCCGCTCGCCAGCACGCACACGGGCGTGTCGCGCCGCGCGAGCACGGGTGCGATGTCGAACGGATGCGGCCAAGTCTCGCGCGTGGCGTTCAGGCACACGGGCAGCATCGCCAGATGCCGCTCGCCGCCATAGATCACCGACGCGTCGATCAGCGCGCGCCGCGCCGTTTTCCCCAGGCCGGCAAAACCGTCATCGCCCATTCCCACCACGGTCAGCCACGCCGACATGCGTCGATCCTCATCTGCTTGCTGTACTGAAAACGCTGCTGCGGGCCGTGTTTCAAGGCTGCGGCATCGTTGTGCTGTTCGAAAAAAGGCATAATACCCGTTCGCCGGTGCCTTTCGGGGCCTAAGAGGGAACACACATCACTGCGATGACCGTGACTGCCCCCGCAACTGTATGCAGCGAGTCCACGCCAACGCGCGCCACTGGAAAACCCGGGAAGGCCCGGCATGGACGACCTGTGAGTGCTTTGCATGGGACCAGAGTAAGACGCTAAAGCGTCAACTCTGGTCGACACAGGACACCTGCCGGCCAACAGTTCGTGCCAGCCAACATCGGGCGGGGTGTACCGATGCCGAGCCGCTCTCCTTCGAGATGCCCGGGCCGTCGCGCGACGTTAACCCGGTGATGTCTTGAGCCACGCTTTCCATTCGTCCGACGCTTCCGCCTTGCGCCCTTCGGCTTGTCCGGGGCTGTTGCGCATCGTGCCCGCGCTTGACGGCGGCATCTGCCGCGTGAAGCTGGCGGGCGGCGAGTTGAGCGCAACGCAGGCGTTCGCCATCGCTGGGGCGATCGACGAACACGCGTCGGGTATCGTCGACATTACGAATCGCGCGAATCTGCAATTGCGCGGCGTCAAGCACGGTCATGAAGACGCGCTCATTGCGGCGCTGCTCGACGCGGGCCTCGGCCCGCAGAACATTGAGCACGCATTCGCTGATGACGTGCGCAACGTAATGATCAGCCCAGCGACGGGCCGCGATGCGAACGCCTTATTCGACGCAACCGCGCTCGCTGGCGATCTGCTGACACTACTGCAAAGTGACACGCGTTTCACCGCGCTCTCGCCGAAATTTTCGCTGATGCTCGATGGCGGCGAACGTCTGATGATGCTCGATCATCCGCACGACATCTGGTTTTCGGCGATGCCGCATCCCGAGCGTTCGGACGTGTTGTTCGCGTTCGGCCTCGCGGGATGTCCGCCCGTTGTTGCGGAACATGAGAGCGCGTTAGCCGCCGTTACGGCTTCGGATCTCGCAACATTCACGCGAGCGCTCGTGCACACGTTCCTCGACCTCGCCGCGCCAGACGATACCCGCATGCGCGATCTGCTCACCTCGCATTCCATCGAAAGCATCATCAAGCACGCCGAACGCAAATGCGGCGTACAGGCGTTGCGCGACGCGTCGATCGAACGCTGGCGCCGCGAACCGGCTGATGCATCCCGAAGGCTCGGCGCGCATCGACAAAACGACCGCCAACGTTGGTATGTCGGCGCCCAGCCCGCATTGGGCCGCATCAACAGCGCGGTACTGCGTGGCCTCGCCGAACTCACGCACGGCAACGAACGCGTAACCCTGCGCATGACACCGTGGCAAAGCGTGCTGCTCACCGATATCGACCCAGCGAACCTCGACGCAACGTTACGGAAGCTCGAAGCACTCGGCCTCGCCACCACTTCGGAAAATCCGCTAACCCGCGTGATCGCGTGCACCGGCTCAACCGGCTGCGCGAAGAGCCACGCGGACACGAAGGCCGATGCCCTGAAGCTCGCCGCACACGTGCCCGAACATACGCAAGTGCATCTCAGCGGCTGCCCGCGTTCATGCGCAGCCGCGCACCGCGCGCCCTACACGCTGCTCGCAGTGGCCGACGGTCGCTACGACCTGTACCAGACACACGACCCGCGCGACCCCAACGGCTTCGGCCGATGCATCGCGCGCGGTCTGACGATCGACGAAGCCGCGGACGTGCTACAAGCGTCCGCCCTTCCCCCAACTAATGAGCCATTCGATGCTTGACTACATCCGCGACGGACAGGAAATTTATCGCCAGTCGTTCGCGACGATACGCGCGGAAGCCGACCTCACGCGCATTCCCGCCGACCTCGAAAAACTCGCCGTGCGCGTGATCCATGCGTGCGGGATGGTCGATATCGTCGGCGATCTGCGCTTTTCGGAGGGCGCGGGCCGTGCGGGGCGCCAGGCGCTCGCCAACGGCGCGCCGATACTCTGCGACGCACGCATGGTCGCCGAAGGCATCACGCGCGCGCGGCTGCCCGCGCACAACGAAGTGATCTGCACGCTGGCCGATCCATCCGTGCCCGCGCTCGCGCGCGAGATGAACAACACGCGTTCGGCGGCAGCGCTCGAATTGTGGCGGCCACATCTGCCAGGCAGCGTCGTCGTGATCGGCAATGCGCCGACCTCGCTCTTTCATCTGCTCGACATGCTCGATAGCGGCGCGCCGCGCCCCGCGCTGATTCTCGGCTTCCCGGTCGGCTTCATCGGCGCGGCGGAGTCGAAGGCGATGCTCGCCGCCAATAGCCGCGGCGTGCCGTTCGTCGCCGTGCAAGGCCGGCGCGGCGGTAGCGCGATGGCGGCAGCCGCCGTGAACGCGCTCGCATCGGAGGACGAATAATGGCCGATCAGGCGAACAGCACGCGCGGGCGTCTCTATGGTCTCGGCGTCGGCCCCGGCGACCCGGAGCTGATCACGGTGAAAGCGCTGCGTCTGCTGAAGTCGGCGCACGTGGTCGCGTATTTCGTCGCGAAGGGTAAGAAAGGCAATGCGTTCTCAATCATCGAGTCGCATCTGTCGAGCGAGCAGGAACAGTTGCCGCTCGTCTATCCCGTGACGACGGAAGCGCTTGAACCGCCGCTGTCGTACGAAGCGATCATCGCCGACTTCTACGACACGGCCGCCGAAGTGGTCGCGAAGCACCTCGATGCGGGACGCGACGTGGCCGTGATCTGCGAAGGCGATCCGTTCTTCTACGGCTCGTACATGTACCTGCACGACCGGCTCGCCAACCGGCTTGCACCGCGCTTCGAAGGCGAAGTGGTGCCCGGCGTGTGCTCGATGCTCGGCGGCGTCGCCGTGCTCGGCCAGCCGCTCGTATATCGCAACCAGACGCTGTCGGTGCTGTCAGGCGTGTTGCCCGAAGACGAACTCAAGCGCCGTCTCGCCGCCGCCGATGCCGCCGTCGTGATGAAGCTCGGCCGCAATTTCGACAAGGTGCGCCGCGTGCTCGACGAACTGGGACTCGCGGAGCGCGCGCTCTACGTCGAACGGGCGACGATGGCGAACCAGCGCATCGTGCCGCTCGCCGAAGTCGATCCGATGGCGTCGCCCTACTTCTCGCTTCTCGTCGTGCCGGGGGAAAAATGGCAAGGCTGACGACGCCACCCGCAATCGTGATCCTCGGCGTCGGCGCGCTGGACACGGCGCGGCGCGTGCAATCCCTCTACGACGGCGCGCAGGTGCATGGCCTGCAAGGCCGCGTCGCCGACGCCGATGTCGCCTACACGGAACTCAACGCGCATTTGCGCGCGCTGTATGCGAGCGGCACGCCGATCATCGCGTTATGCGCGGCGGGCATCGTGATTCGCTGCATCGCGCCGCTGCTCGCGGACAAAGGCGTCGAGCCCCCCGTGCTGGCCGTCGCCGAGGATGGCAGCGCAGTCGTGCCGCTGCTCGGCGGGCTGTCGGGCGTCAACGTGATGGCGCGCGAAATCGCCGCCGCGCTCGACGTGCCGCCCGCGATCACCACGAGCGGCGAGCTGCGCTTCGGCGCGTGCGTTCTGAATCCGCCCGACGGCTACACGCTCGCGAGCATCGACCAGGGCAAGCGCTTCGTGTCCGATCTGCTCGCGGGCGAAGCGACGCGCATCGAAGGCGACGCGCCGTGGCTCGACAGCGTGCAACTGCCGCGCGCCGACAACGCTCAACGCGCGATCCGCGTCACGCCGCTGGCCTGGAATGGCGCGACAGACGAACTGGTGATTCATCCACGCAGTGTCGTCGTCGCCGTCCATGCAACGGGATCGGATGACGGCTCGTTGCCTCAACGGATACTCGAAGCGGCGCAGACGTATGGGCTGGCGGCGCAATCGCTGGCGGTGCTGCTCGCGCCTGCTTCGCTGACGGGCGATCCCGCGCTTCAACAGGCTGCCGATGCGTTGCAGGTCGCATTGCGCTTCGCCGTCGGCAGCGGTGAAGACAACGACGCGGCAGAGATGCTTCGCCAAACCTTACGCGTGCCCCACAAAGCGCTCGATGCAAACGCCGACGCGCCCATCGCCTTCGCCGTCGCGCACGCGCCGCTCGATTCCGCGACAGTCGGCCGCGCGCGCGGCAAGCTGAGCGTGATCGGCCTCGGACCCGGCGACGCGTCGTTGATGGTGCCCGCCGCACGCACAGCGCTGACGCAGGCCACGGACATCCTCGGCTACGAAACCTACGTGAAGATGGCAGGCCCGTTCCGCGTGGACCAGCGCGTGCACGGCACCGACAATCGCGAGGAAATGCAGCGCGCTCGCCATGCATTCGAACTGGCGAGCACGGGGCGGCACGTGGCGATGGTGTCGTCGGGCGACCCCGGCGTGTTCGCGATGGCAGCCGCCGTACTGGAAGCGCTCGACGAAGTGCGCGAAGACGGGCAATACGTGGCGTGGGCCGGTGTCGAACTGGAAATCGTGCCCGGCGTGTCCGCCGCGCTGGCGACGGCGGCGCAGGCTGGCGCGCCGCTCGGCCACGATTTCTGCATGTTGTCGCTGTCGGACAATCTGAAACCGTGGTCGATCATCGAAAAGCGGCTACGGCACGCGGCTGAGGCCGATCTGGTCATGGCGTTCTATAACCCGATTTCGCGCGCCCGTCCGTGGCAACTCGACAAGGCGCTCGATATCGTGCGCGAATGCCGCGCGCCCTCGACGACCGTCGTGCTCGGCCGCGATATTGGCCGTCCCGGCGCGACATTGAAAACGACGACGCTCGCCGAGCTGAAATCCGCCGATGTCGATATGCGGACAATGGTAATAATCGGCTCGTCGACGACCCGCGTGTTCCGCCCCGCCGGGCGCGGCCGGGAATGGGTTTACACACCGCGCTGGTACGAATAGGAGCCGCTTAAACGTTTGCATCGATTTAGACCGGCCATTTATTGAAATTGAATAAAGCCGGCGAAAGGTGAATTACGGCCGCGCAAGAAAAATAAACTAAAGTTTTTTCATAACGCGACGTATACAACGATTATCTCCGGCCACCGCTTCATTCGCCCATCATGCAAACCAGTGAAGACACTGTCGACATAGACGCGAGCGCGCCTGTCACCGCTGCGCGTCAGCTTTCGCCCGATGCCGTACCCGTAGGCACACCGCTCGAGTTTCCGATTATCGACAGCGATGGCGCGCTGCTCTTCGATCGCGGCGCGATCGTAATCGGCGCGGATGAGCACCGCTTCCTGTTCCAGCATTTCAAGCCGCAGCGCGGCGACCTGGACACCGCGTACGACGACGGCACGCCCGCCGCGCAGGCGGCAGCCAAGCCAGGCGACGCCGAAGCGCTCGCGCTCAAGGACATGCATCTGACGATCGGCGCGCTGATCGGCGTGCGCTCGCAGGTCGGCATGGGCGCGCCGATGCATCCGTCGCGCATCATCGGCTTTGCGCCGAACGAGTCGCTGTTCGTCACGCCGCCGCTCGTCGACGGCAAGCCGATGGCGCTGTCCGTCGGCGAGAACGTCGAGATCGTCGCGATTGCGAGCCAGGCGGTGTTCCGCTTCGTGTGCACCGTCGATTCCGTCTGCCAGGTGCCGTTCCACTATCTCGTGCTGTCGAAGCCGGGCGTGGTCCGCCGGCTGCGCGAGCGCAAGTCGGTGCGCGTGCGCGCGAGCCTGCCGCTGCGCTTCAGCGTCGAAGCGCAAGGCACGGGCTACGAAAGCCTCGGCCTCGTGCAGAGCGTGAGCGCGCTGGGCATGTCGTTTTCCGCCGCGTGGACGGTCGGCGAAATCGGCAAGCGCATCCGCGTGGCGTTCACGCTGCGCTCCAAAGACATGGAGACGCCGATCGAAACCACGGCGATCATCCGCAACGTGCAGCCCGGCTCAAAACCCGGCGATCCCGCCACGCACGGCATCGAGTTCGACCAGCTCAACCAGGTCGAGCAGATGGCGCTGAAAGTCTATGTATTCGACCGGATCGACGATGTGATCTTCTGGACGAGCGGACCAAAGTAACGCCTGACATTGCGCTCGCGCATGAAAAAAACGGCCCGGTGATTTGCGTGACCGGGCCGTTTGGCTTGTGGGCCGCCTCGACGTCGGCGGCCCGCGTGAGCGCTATTACTGCGCGGGTGCTTTTTGCAGCGATTGCGGCATCTGCCACTGTTGTCGCTGCGGCGGCTGTTGCAGCTGCTGCAACTGGAGCTGTTGCGCTTGCGGCTGCGCTTGCTCCTGTTTCATCTGCTGCGGCCGTGGTGACTGCGGCGCGGCGGGAGCGGCGGGAGCAGCCGGCCCTGCTGAAACAGACTGCCCGCTCACGCGAATCTCGACGCGTCGATTCGGCGCCAGACACGCGATCACAGCAGCGGACTTCCGTCCCGGGCAGGTTGCGATCGGCGCAGTCGATCCCGCACCGCGCACGTCGAAGCGCGCGGGGTTCAGCCCGCGTTCCTTCAGCGCGTCCGCTACAGCCTGCGCACGACGCCGCGACAGGTCGCGGTTGTGCGCGACCGAGCCGAAGCGGTCCGTGTAGCCGATCACCGTGACGACATCGATCGATTGCGCGCGCTTCAGATCCGTTGCGAGCGCGTCGATCGCGGTGGTGCCATCCGCCTTGAGCTTCGCGCTGTCGAAATCGAACAGCGCGTCGGCGGACAACGAGATCGGCGTGGCGGCCTCGACGACAGGCGGCGGTGGCGGAGGCGGCGGAGGCGCACAGTGATCGAGCTCCTGATTCACCTGCACGCTCAGCTTCTGCGCGCGCTCGATCGCTTCCCAGCCGTGCACCCAGCGCGTGCCGTGCGTTTCGTCCTGCTCCTTCCAGACTTCGTCGGTGAGGGCAAGCAAGCGGCCCGCCGACTCGCCCTTGCACGTCGATGCCGACACCCGCGCGTTGGTTGCTTCGATCGCGCGGATCGCCTGCACCCACTTGTCGCGTGTGGGCCAGTTCTTTGCCGTGTATAGCGGCTCCCACGGCACGCTCTGGTCGATCAGGTAGCGCGCGTTGCCCAATGCCCGTTGCGCGGCATTGTTATGGACGCGCGATACGAGCACGTGGCTGTCCTGACGCTCAGCGATTTCGAGGAAGCCTTCCGCCACACCTCGACGGTAGGGATCTGCGATCTTTTGCGCGGCAGGCATGAGCGCCTCGGCCTGGCTCTTGATGCCGGCCGCGAACGCAGGCGCTGTCAGCGCAGCGGCGAGCGTCGCAGCAAACGTGAAGCGCGCGGTTCCGCGTAATGTTGGTTTTCTCATAGATTTCTCCACGTCCGCCGCGCTCATCGCGCGGCGGACGTATCAGGCCATCAGAAGCCGATCGTCACGCCTGCCGACGCGCCCGTGTTGGCACCATTGCCCGTGGCGCGCGTCACGTGTGCGTTCACGAGGACGCGATCGTTGACCCAGTAGTTCGCGCCGATGGCGACGGCTGCCGCCCCGCCATACGTGCCGGCTGCCGCCGACATCTGGAAGTTGCCTTCCGCGCGCGCATTCGGGATCAACGAGGTCGCTGCCATCGCCGCTGCACCCAGCGAGTTCATCTTGTCGTTCATCTTGTTGAACTGGCTGTCGGTGTACGAGTTCGCCTGGTTCACCGTGTTGTTGCTGGCGTTCGTAATCGCGTCGTTCAACTGGCCGACGTTGACTGCGTCGGTGGTTGCCGTGCCCGCTGCGACGTTCGTGACGCGACGCTGCTGGCTTGCGGAACCGACGGACACGGCGAGTTCGCGCCGATTGCGACGGCGTTGCTGCCCGTTGCATTCGATGCATAACCCGTCGCGACCGATTGCAGACCGTTCGCAACCGACAGCGCGCCCATTGCTGTAGCGTGCGTGCCGCCTGCCTTCGCCTGTTCCGTGTTGCGGTCGCCATCGCCGACGAACAACGTATCGACACCCGTGCCCGCGTTGCTGATGCTGTTGACCTTCGACACCAGGTCCGCGTACTGCGAGTAGTTCACCGCGTCGGTGTCCTTCTCGCCCGCTGCAACGTTGTGGATCCCCACCGGCTTGGACGTCGGCGTACCGTCACCCAGCGTGATGTTGCTGAAGTCGGTGACTTCCTTGCCGCTGTCGTCCTTCACGGTGTTGTACGTCACAGCCTTCTTCATCGAACCATCGCCGTTGATGATGCCTGCCGCCTTCAACTGCGCGTTGTTGACAGCGTCGTTGTCACCCGTACCGGCTGCGACGCCCGAGAGAACACGAGCACCGTCCTTGCCCGTAAAGTCGACGATCGAACCATCCGTCTGCGATGCAACGAGAATGTTCTTGCTCGTCGCGTTCTGCGTCACGAGACCAATACCGCCTTCATTGATCTGCGTTTGCAGGTTCGTGATGTCGGTGCTGTTCGCGTACACGCGGGCGTCGAGGTTCGTGATCGCTCCGCCGATCGTCGTGACCGTCGAGCCGCCCACGATGTACGTCGGGTTGCTGATCGTGCCGTCGGTCTTCACCGTCGAACCGCCGCCGATCACACTGGCCGTCGATGCCGCCACGTTATACAACTGCGTGCCGTTCACCGCGTCGAAGCTCGATGCGTTCACGTTGCCCGCCGCCACGCCCGTGAGCCTGCGAGCACCCTTCGTGCCCGCGAAGTCGACGATCGAACCGTCCGTCTGCGATGCCACGAGAATGTTCTTGCTCGTTGAGTCCTGCGTCACGAGTCCGATGCCGCCTTCGTTGATCTGCGTTTGCAGGTTCGTGATGTCGGTCGCGTTCGCATACACGCGGTTGTCGAGGTTCGTGATCGCGCCGGCGATGTTCGTGATCGTCGCGCCGCCGATGTTGAACGTCGGGTTCGTGATCTTGCCCGTCGAAGGATCGAACGACGAACCGCCGCCGATTCGTCGAGGCTCGATGCGTTCACGTCGCCTGCTGCCACGTTGGTGATCTTCGTGCCCGTTGAGCCTGCCAGCGTGATCTGGGTCTTGTCCTGGTCGTCGTATACGACACCCAGTGCATTACCCGAACCCGCAGCGTTGTTCAGCGCCGTCAAGGCGTCGGCAACGTTGGTGTACGTTCCGCCTCCGAACGTGTACGCCGGCGCCGTGATCTCGCCCGTCGCCGTGTTGATCGATGCGCCACCGCCGAGTGCCTTGGCCATCGACGTGCCCTGCGCGTACAACTGCGAACCGTTGATGGCGTCCGTGCTTGACGCGTTTAGCGCACCTGCCGTCAGACCTGTGATCTTCGTTCCGGTCGCGCCCTTCAGCGAGATTACGTCCTTTGTTGAACTGTCGTAATCGACGGCGAGCGGGTCGCCACCCGAAGCGATGCGCGTATCCAGCGAAGTCAGCGCAGCGGCCACGTTGACGTATGTGTTGCCCGCCAGCGTGTACGCTGGTGCAACGACTGCGCCTGTTGTCGGGTTGACGGAAGCACCGCCGCCGAGGGCGCCTGCGATGCCTGAGAGCTGCGAAACGTTTACGGCATCGTTGTTCTGCGTACCGGCTGCGACGTTGATGATCTGGCGTTGGCCGCCGGACTTGGCATTGCCGACCGAAACGATGTTGGAGCGGCCGCCGTCTGCGCTGGCATTGCCAAGCACAACGCTGTTGGTGCTGGTCGAGACGATGTTTTGACCAATGGCCACCGTATTCGCGCCACCAACCTGCACGCTGTTACCAATCGCGATGGCATTGTTAGCCTGCACCAACGTACCGTTGTTACCGATCGCAATAGCGTAGTCACCGTTTGCACTTACCTGCGACCCGATCGAGACGGCACTCTGCCCGTCCGTGAACGAAGTCTGCCCCATAGCCACTGCGCTGTTGCCAAGCGACTGGGCATTGTCGCCAATAGCGACCGCATTGTCGGCGGTTGCCTGCGAGTTCAGGCCGATCGCAATCGCATCCTCGCCTACCGCATACGTCATACCAGCCTTATCGGTTGCACCCGAGTAGATCAGCTGATCCGGCGGCAAGCTGGAAGGAGACGGAAACGCGCTGCCGAGCAGTTGCGTGGAACGCACCGCAGCAGTTCCCATCAAAGTCGACTTGGATTGCAGCGAGTTCTGCAAATTGGTGATGGCCGTCTGGATATCCGCGGTGACCTGACCGACCGTTGCGGCATCGCTATCGCCGACGCCAGCGGCCACGTTGACAATTCGACGCATGGCCAGCGCGCTGCCTACAGCAAAGGTGTTGGGGGCACTCGCCACGGAGTTGACCCCGAGTGCAACCGAGTTCAAGCCCGTTGCATTTGCCCCGCGACCGATAGCAATTGCGCCGTTCGTACCCGCAATCGCGTTACCACCAATCGCAATCGAATCCGTACCGGCGGCTTGTGACTTAGCTGCCGTGCTGGGGCCGAAATTGATGTACTTCAGGCTCGTCTGCAGGTTCTCCGAGGCGCTCATGAAGCTCGCCAAAGCATCGCCAACATTCGAATAAGTCGTACCAAGCACGTTGTACGCCGGCGCCTTGATCGACCCATCTGCGTTGACCGTCGCGCCAGCACCGAGTGCAGCCGTCACGCCCGTCAGCTGCTTGACGGTGACTGCGTCGTTTGCGTTCGTACCCGCTGCCACGTTCACGATCTGACGTTGCGCATCCGACGTACCGACCGACACCGTATTGGCGCGGTCAGCCACCGACTTCGCACCCAGCGCCACCGCGTTCGATGCCGTAGCCACCGCTGCCGGACCCGCCGCGACACTGTCAGTGCCCGTCGCCGATGCATCACCCAGCGACGAAGCCACCTTGAAGTACTTGAGGTCGAGGTTGCCCCCCTGAATGTTGCTGACAACGTTGCTCAGGTTGCTGACGTTGCTCGAAACGTTGTTGACCTTGGCGTCCTCGGCCATCAACTGGCTTACGTTCACCGCGTCCGTGCCCGCATAACCCGCGGCCACGTTCGTGATGCGACGCTCCTTGCCCGACGCGCCCACCGACACTTCGCCGAAGGCCGTTGCGCCCGACAGCGTTGCGCCGCCCGGTGTCGAGTTCGCCAGCGAGCTCGAACCCAGCGCTACCGAGTTCGCCGTCGATGCCGTCGTCGCGCCGCCGATCGCCACGCTGTCCTTACCCGATGCCGACGAGTCACCCAGCGTCGAATTGGCGTGGAAATACTTGATGCCGTCGCCGTTGATGATGTTGTTGCCGAAGTTCTGTACCAGGTTGTTCAGGTACGTAACGTTGTTCGAAACGTTATTGACCTTGCCATCTTCAGCCATCAACTGGCTTACGTTCACCGCGTCCGTGCCCGCATAACCCGCGGCCACGTTCGTGATGCGACGCTCCTTGCCCGACGCGCCCACCGACACTTCGCCGAAGGCCGTTGCGCCCGACAGCGTTGCGCCGCCCGGTGGCCAGCGAGTTCGAACCCAGTGCTACCGAGTTCGCCGTCGATGCCGTCGCCGCTCCGCCGATCGCCACGCTGTCCTTGCCCGATGCCGACGAGTCGCCCAGCGTCGAGTTGGCGTGGAAATACTTGATGCCGTCGCCGGTACCACTTGTAATGTTCGACAGACGAGCGTCGATGTTGGTAATCGCACCGCCCACGTTGTGATACGTCGAGCCTCCCGTGACGTACGTCGGCGCACTTATGTTGCCCGTCGTCGGGTCGTAGGTCGAACCACTGCCCAGCGCCGCTGCCGTCGCCGTGCCTTCGGCGTTGACCTTCGCGTTTTCAGCCATCAACTGGCTCACGTTCACCGCGTCCGTGCCGGCATAACCCGCTGCCACGTTCGTGATACGGCGATTGAAGCTTCCATTGCCCACCGAGACTTCGCCTGCCGCCGTCGTGCCCGAAAGTGTTGCGTTGCCCGGGTTGTACGCCGTTGCCGACAGATTGGCCGTCGTCGTCGAATTCGAGCCGAGAGCGACTGATTCAGCGGAGGTTGCGCTCGCGTTGTAGCCAACCGCGATCGCGTTCGTGCCCGCTGCCGTCGCTTGCGGCCCCACGGCGATTGCATTCGCACCCGATGCCGTCGAGTCAACCAGCGACGAATTCGCGTGGAAATACTTCATCGAGCCGTTGGCGCCGATGTTGTTGACGACGTTACTCAGATTGCTGAGGTTGCTGCTGACGTTGTTGACCTTTGCATCTTCGGCCATCAACTGGCTGACGTTCACTGCGTCGGTTGCGTTGTAGCCTGCCGCGACGTTGGTGATGCGGCGTTCCTTGCCCGATGTGCCAACCGACAGTTCACCAAAGGCCGTTCCAGCCGTCAGCGCTGCGTTGTCCGGCGCGAACCCCTTCACTCCCAGCGAGCCCGAGCTTGCGACCGAACCCGAACCCAGCGCGACCGAGTTCGCGCCAGATGCGATTGCGCCGCCGCCGATCGCCACGGAATCCGCGCCTCCCGCCGACGAATCGGCCAGCGTCGAATTGGCGTGGAAGTACTTGATGCCGCCGCCGTTCACGATGTTGTTCACCGTGTTCGAGACATTCGACACGTTGTTGCTCAGGCCCGTCACCGCACCGTCGAGCTTTGCGATCGCCGTACCGACGTCGGTTGCCGTCGTGCTCTGCACGTTATACGTCGGCGCCTTGATCGAGCCGTCCGTGTTCACCGTTGCGCCGCCGCCGAATGCAGCCGTTGCACCCGTGAGTTGCGACACGTTCACTGCGTCAGTCTTTTGCGTGCCCGCTGCGACGTTGATGATCTGGCGTTGCCCGTTAGTCTTGCTGCTGCCAACGGACAGCACGTTGGCACGGCCACCATCCGCGCTGCCGTAACCGAGTACGACGCTGTTGGTACCTGTCGAAACGATGTCTTGACCAATGGCCATCGTATTGACGCCACCGACCTGCACGTTGTTACCAATTGCGATGGCATTGTTGGCTTGGGCGAGCGTAGCGTTGTTGCCAATCGCGATGGCGAAGTCGCCGTTCGCACTCACTTGTGAACCAATCGCGACGGCACTCTGCCCGTCCGTGAACGCAGTCTGCCCGATGGCCACGGCGCTGTTGCTGAGCGACTGGGCATTGCCGCCGATCGCGACTGCGTAGTCAGCGGTTGCTTGCGAATTTATACCGATCGCAATCGAATCCTCACCTATCGCGGACGTCATGCCGCCCTTATCGGTCGGGCCGGAGAAGATCAGTTGAGCCGGGGACAGACTACTCGGTGCGCCGCCAAGAAGTTGCGTCGAACGTACAGACGATTTGAGCAGACCACCACTGGTGCTGGCATTCAGGTTGGCAATCGCCGCCTGGATGTCCGCATTGACCTGGCCAACGGTTGCGGCATCGGTGTCGCTGGTACCATCCGCGACGTTCACAATTCGACGCGTCGCCACAGCGCTACCTACCGCAAACGTGTTGGGCGCGCTTGCTACCGAGTTGACGCCGAACGCGACCGAATTCGAGCCCGTTGCATTCGCACCGCGCCCGATAGCGATTGCGCCATTCGCAGCCGCAATCGCGTTGCCGCCAATCGCTATCGAGTCGTTACCCGTCGCCTGTGCCTGGGCTGCCGAACTCGGCCCGAACTTGATGTACTTCAGATTCTCAACAAGGTTCCCAGTGCTGTTCGAAATATTCGCGAGCGCATCACCGACGTTCGAGAACGTATTCCCATACACCGTATAACTCGGCGCGCTGATAGAACCATCGGCCTTAACCGATGCACCGCCACCCAACGCCTGCGTCACGCCGCTCAGCTGCGACACGTTGACCGCGTCGGCGGGCGCCGTACCGGCAGCCACGTTCGCGATCTTCGTCGCGCCGCCCGCGCCCTGCAGCGTGATCTGGTTCTTCGACGCATCGTCGTACGCAACAGCGAGGGGATTATCTGCGCCCTTCGACTTGTCGATCGCCGTCAGCGCTGCGCCGACGGTGTTAAACGTGCCATCGGCGACGACGTACGTCGGATTCGTGATCGCACCCGTGCTCGAATTGAAGCTCGCGCTACCGCCCAGCAGCGCGGCCGTGTTCGCGCCCATCTGGTTGACCTTCGCGCTTTCCGACATCAGCTGGCTGACGTTCACCGCGTCCGTCGCGCTATAGCCTGCTGCGACGTTCGTGATCCGGCGCTCCGCCCCGGCGCCCCCGATCGACATTTCGCCGCTCGCTGTCCCCGCGGACAAAGGGGTGCTACCCGCGTTAAAACCGGCCGATCCCAGCGTGGACGAGTTCGCGACGGACCCCGCTCCCACCGCGACCGATTTCGAACCTTTCGCGCTCGCGCCTGTGCCGAGCGCAATCGAATTGTCGCCCGAAGCGCTTGCCATGACGCCCTGTGCAATCGACGAGGCACCCGAGGATACGGCCGCCACGCCCACCGCAATACTCTCCGAGCCCGATGCTGCCGAGTCAGTTTGCGTCGAGTTGGCGTGGAAGTATTTGACGCCGCTCAGGGTGTTGATCGCGTTGAACAACTGCGAACCATTGACCGCATCCGTGCTGGAAGCCGAGATCGCGCCTGCGGCGACGCCATTCAAGAGCACGTTGCTGCCCGAGGCCTTCATCCACAGCTTGGACGTCCCGTCCGGGGAAAACAGGATCGTCTTGTTGGCATTATTCATGTCGATCTGCGTGTTGGCGGCATACAACTGCAGAGCGTTCGTAGTGTTTGGATTTGTGCCGTCTAGCCAGGTCGTCTCCGACGCGATCGCTGGGCAACCCGTAGCGAAGTTGGAGCCGCTTTGAGCGCCGCCGCGGCTGTCGTACGCCTTCGTCCCATCGCTGTTCGTCACGCAGATACCCGACGCCATGGCGAAATCCGGCGTGAATGCACCAAAGCCCACACACAGCGGCGCAACGACAGCTGCAAGCGCGAACTTGCCGGTAGCGATAGCCGCTCCGGTGCCCGAGGAGGACTTTTTGCCCCGTCCTTTAGCGTTCTCCTGCGCCGCAACCCATGTTCCCGTCGATTCGTTCCAAACTGAACGATATGTCTTATTCATTTGCAATCCTATATAAGGCAAGCCGATTTTTATTCTGCTCAATCCCACGTCAGCAACTTGCTGTTTGTTCCACCGGCCATACGAATCGCCGGTTCCGTCATGCCCGAATTGCGCAAACCTCCGCACCCCCGAGACGCTTGGGCTTCGAACCGACAACGGACAAGAAGATCAAATAGCAGGCAAACCTGGCGGATAAAAGATATGAAAATGCTTCGGCTAGCTGAATAGGAGCAGTCCTATTGGTCTGTGGAAACTCTATATTTCGAAATACTCCTACAAGACCCAATCGAATTTTGTAGGCGATATCCGTCAGAATTCAACGAGACACCGTATGCGCAAGATGTTCCGTGCGAGATCGTGATCCAGGCTCGTTCGTCAGCCAGAGGGCCAGGAAAATTGAATAAGGTTGCGGTTGGCGACTCAGTCGCTTTCAACGATCAACCTTGAAGCGAGCTACATGCTGCCAAACGCATCACGCGGGAAATAGTCGCCGCCCCACTCGCGCGCAAGCTCGGCACATCGCCCGACTCGCAGCGGTCCTTCCTCGAAATCGATGAACAGGACACGGTCGGCCGCCGCTGGTCGAACGGGCGCGCCGCTGCTGCGGCCATCCGAGAAAACCCATAGACAGCGTTGCTGTGCCGGATGCTTGCGCGCCGCCCGGTCGAGCAACGCAGACGCGGTTTGAACACCTGACGTCAAAGGCGTGCCGCCACCGCCACCGATAGTCGCAATCCACCGTTCATTCCACCACCGCGGCACGGCAGGGCCGAAGCGCACATCCGCGCCGACACCACCGAAACACACCAGCGCCACCTCCGACCGCGTCGCGCGCGCCTGATCGAACAACGCGACGAGCAGCCCTTTGGCGAGCGCCAATCGTTGGCCGGACAGCATCGAATGGGAGCAATCGAGCACGAAGCAATGCAACACGCCGCCGCGCGCCTCTTCGTGTAGGAAACGCAGGTGCTCGGGAAGCAATGCGGCATTGCGTTTCGCCGCGAGCGTGCGCGGCCATGCAATGCGTCGCGCGCCGGCCGAACCGCCTCGCGTTGCATCGCCCGCGCCTTGCCGCCATCGAAAACCGCTGCGCATCGCGCGCGCGGCCGCGCTCTTTCGATGGCTCAGCGTTTTTTTGCGTTGAGTGGGATGACGCCCTTCACGCGCGTCAAGCCTGTAGGTTCTGGGGGAAGATAACCGTAGTCGGCTTCTGCGGAAGCGCTCGCGGTATCGCTTGAAGCATGCTGCGCAGAGGAAGACGACGGTGCAGACGAACCGTTCTGCTCCTGCGAGCCGGGATCATCGTGCCGACGCCGATGCAGCAGCACCGATTGAGCCACACGGTCGACATGCGCGATCGTCACTGCATCGGCCTGTTCGAACGCGGCCAGCGCACGCGCCGCGCGCAGCATCACGAGATCGGCGCGCATACCGTCAACGCCGGCCGCAATGCACAGCGTGCTGACATGCGCGAGCACGGCATCGTCGAACGAAAATCGCGCCAAAGCCGCACGCGCATCGCGAAGCCTCGCGGCGTGTGCGTCCTGCTGCACCTCGTATCCCGCGCGAAAGCCACGAGGATCGAGATCGAACGCAAGCCGCGCCTTAACGATCGCCTGACGTATCTGCGGTTCGTAGCAGTTCTCCAGTTCGACCATCAACCCAAACCGATCCGTCAGTTGCGGACGCAACTCACCCTCTTCCGGGTTCATCGTGCCGATCAGCACGAAGCTCGCATCGTGCGTATGCGAAACGCTGTCGCGCTCGACCGTGTTCACACCGCTCGCCGCCGCATCGAGTAGCGCATCGACGAGCCCATCGGGCAACAGGTTCACTTCATCGACATACAGCACGCCGCGATGCGCCTTCGCCAGCAGCCCCGGCGAAAAGCGCACCGATGCATCGCGCAACGCCGATTCGATATCGAGCGTGCCGATCAAACGATCTTCGCTCGCGCCGAGCGGCAGCGTCACGAACTGGCCTTCGGGCAACAACTCGGCCAACGCACGCGCCGCCGTCGATTTCGCCGTCCCGCGCGGCCCGCTGACCAGCACGCCGCCAATGCCGGGATCGACAGCAGCCAGCAGCAGCGCCTGTTGAAGCGGCGCCTGGCCGATCAACGCAGAAAACGGAAAGGCCGCGCGCCGCGCGCTGGCTTCGCTCATGATCGTGATCCTTCGATGTGCTGTTCGCTATCCAGCAGATGCTGTTCGACCTGCGCGCGATACTCGCCCGGTTGTTGCCATAGCCCGCGCTGCATTGCTTCGAGCAGCCGCTCGCAGACGCCATGCAGCGCATGCGGATTGTGCTTGCGCATGAACTCGCGCGTATCGGCGTCGTTCAGATACGCATCGGCGACGAGCGCGTATTGATGATCGGCGACCACGCGCGTCGTCGCGTCGTAGCCGTAAAGATAATCGACAGTTGCCGCGATTTCCGCCGCGCCTTTATATCCGTGACGCTTCACGCCATCCAGCCACTTCGGATTCACCACGCGCGAACGGATCACGCGCGCGATCTCTTCGTGCAGCGTGCGCACGCGCGGTGTGTCCGGGTTGCTGTGATCGGCGTGATACACATGCGGCTGACTGCCCGCGAGATGCCGCACGGCCGCCGTCATGCCGCCTTGAAACTGGTAGTAATCGTTCGAGTCGAGCACGTCGTGCTCGCGGTTGTCCTGGTTCTGCAACACCACATCCATCGCGGCGAGCCGCGTGCCGAATGCGTGCCGCGCCTCCTCGCCGGCGCTTTTCTGCGTGTACGCATAGCCGCCCCACGAGAGATACGCGTCCGCGAGATCGGCATCCGTTTGCCATTGCTGCGTGTCGATCATCTGCTGCAAACCTGCGCCATAGGCACCCGGACGCGCGCTGAACACGCGAAAGCCCGCACGCCTGCGCGCTTCGTCGGGCGCGACGCCGCGCGCGATCCACGCATCGCGCTCACGCAGCACGCGCGCGCGGATGGGATTGACGTCTTCGGGCTCGTCGAGTTCGGCAACGGCCTGCACGGCCGCATCGAACAGATGCATCACGTTCGCAAATGCATCGCGGAAGAAACCTGACACACGCAACGTAACATCGATACGCGGACGATCGAACGCTGCAATCGGCATGATTTCGAAGTCCGTCACGCGATGACTGCCCGGCGCCCACTTTGGCCGCACGCCGATCAGCGCGAGCGCCTGCGCGATATCGTCGCCGCCCGTACGCATCGTCGCCGTGCCCCACACGGAGAGGCCAATCGCGCGCGGATAGTCGCCATGCTCCTGCAGGTGCCGCTCGATCAGTGTCTGTGCAGACTTGAGCCCCAGCGACCACGCGGCTTGCGTCGGAATGGCGCGAGTATCGACGGAATAGAAGTTGCGGCCCGTAGGCAGCACGTCGGGACGTCCGCGCGACGGCGAGCCGCTCGGGCCGGGCGGGACGAAGCGCCCTTCGAGTCCGCGCTTCAGGTGCATCAGTTCGTGTGGGCCGCATGCGTCGAGACGCGGCAGGATATCGTCGCGCAATCGTTCGAGCACGCGCGCCGCTTGTGGCAGTTCACTTACGGTCGCGATTGCGGCGGGCGTAGCGCCTGGCGACATCCCGCACATATCATCGAGCAAGGACGCCGCGTGACGTGTTGCAACAGAGCAGGACGCGGGCCGTTCCACTCAGCCGACCAATCCGCCGACAACGGATCGAACAAATGATCCACACGGAGATCGCGCGCCAGCGCATCGATAATGCCCGCCTTTGCGCCGTGTCCATCGCCAACCGGAAAGCGCCCAAGCGCGAGCAACGTATCGCGCCGCTGCGTGCCCTCCGGCGATTGCCCGAACGTGTGCAAGCCGTCACGAATCTGCGCTTCCTTCAGCTCGCACAGCCATGCATCGACGCGCGTCAACAACGAGTCTTCGGCATCGACATCATTTGGTGCTTCGAGACTCAGCTCTTCGTGCAACCGATGCGTGACGATCGTGTCGAGAATAGTCCGGCGCAACAGCTTCGCGCGCCGTGGATCGACCATCAACGCGTCGTAGTATTCGTCGACCTGGCGTTCGAGGTCCTGCAAAGGCCCGTAGTTCTCCGCGCGCGTGAGCGGCGGCATCAGGTGATCGATGATCACGGCCTGTGTGCGCCGCTTTGCCTGGCTGCCCTCGCCCGGATCGTTGACGATGAACGGATACAGATGCGGCAACGGCCCGAGTATCGCATCGGGCCAGCATGCATCGCTCAGCGCACATGCACGACGGCATCGATATTGAACTGATGACGCAGCCAGAAATAGAACGCGAGATACGCATGCGGCGGCACCAACTCGGCGTCGTGATAGCTCGCGTAGTCGTTCTGTTCGCGAGAACGCGGCGGCTGAATGCCGATGAACACATGCCCGCATCGCCAGCCCGCGATCATGAAGCGACCGCGCCGCAAAGTAGGATCTTGCTCTGGCGTGCCCCACTTCGCATTCAACGCGTCGCGCATCGACTGCGGCAGACGCGCGAAGTGCGTCATGTAGTCGCTCAACGCAAGGCTTTGCAAAGCGGGCCGCAGATCGCGGACGACGGGATCGTTGGTCACGCCTTGCGTCAAAGCATCCATCAACGCATCGCCGTTCGAAGGCACGTCTTCGATACGATAGCCTTCGTCGCGCAGCATCGTCAGAATGTTCACCACGGACGCAGGCGTATCGAGTCCGACGCCATTGCCGATGCGCCCTTCGCTCATCGGATAGTTTGCGAGGATCAGCGCGAGCTTCTTGTCCGCATTCTCCTTGATCCGCAACCTGCACCAGCGCTCGCTCAACTCCGCGACAAACGCAACGCGTTCGTGATCCGGCTGATAGCGGACCACGTCCACTTCCGTATGCGGGCAGCGATACGCTAGCCCCTTGAAACTGATCGCGCGCGTGATGATGCGGCCATCCACTTCGGGGAGCGCGACGTGCATCGCGATGTCGCGCGAATTGAGGCCGTGATTGTCGTTCACCCAGTCTTCGCGATTGCCGCCGCTCAGGATCACCTGCATCACGGGCGCGTCGCCCGCCAGCGCGAGCGGCTCGGGATCGTCGATGGCGGAAGCAGCGAATGCCGTCGTGTTCAGCACGAGCGCGATACGATGCTGCGCGGCGAGTTGCTGCACGACATCGCGGCTGATCGCGTCTTTCAACGATGTGATCGCGACGGGCAACGGATTCATCCCGCGGGCTTCGAGGGCATCGATCAGCGCATTGAATACGGCCGTATTGGCCGCCTGCAAATGCGCCTTGTAGAACAGGATCGCGACGACGGGCGCGTCGGGCTTCCAGCGCGCCTGCCAGTCGTCGATGGTCGCCACGTCGCGCGCGGGGTGATACAGCGCAGCAGCAGGCAGCGGACTCGGCGGCGCCGGCTCCTTGCCCCAGCCGAACCCGCGCCACGCAATGCAGCGCATGAACGATTCGGCGTTGTGCGCGCCGCCCTCGCGCAGATAGCGCCACAACTGATGGCACAGGTCCGCGTCAGCCGTGCTGCGCGCGAGCAGGTTCGGGTCTTCCTGCAAGTCGCCGGAAAACATCGCGAGCGTCTGCTGCTTACGCTGCGCCAGCGCCACGACCTGTTCGATCCCATACGGCCAGTACGCCTCGCCGCCCAGGTGATCGACGACGACGACGCGTGCATGCTGCAACACATCGTCGAGATAGAAGTCCACCGAAGCCGGCTGCCGCAGATACGTGACATTCGCCAGGCGCACGCTCGGAAAACCGTCGCCCAGACGCGGCACGACGCTCGCGAGCAGCGACAGCGTCGTGTCGGCGGAACTGAGAATCACGATATCGGCGGGCTTCTGGTCGATACGGATCACGCCCTTCGTATCGTCGACGAAGCCACCGGGGACGGTGCGCAGCAGATGCATCGCGGTGCCTTAGACCTGTTGTTCCTGAGCGCTCAGCGCTTCGTCGAGCGCGCGTTGCAGCACAGGCTGATCGAGGTCTTCGCCGATCAGCACGAAGCGGCTCAGCGACGACGCATCGAGTTCGCCCGCCTGCCAGCGCCGGTCGAAATAGCTGTCGAAGCGCCGGCCCACGCCTTGAATCACAAGACGCATCGGCGCGCCCTGCAAGGCGGCAAAGCCTTTCACGCGATAGATCGTGTGGCCTTCGACGACCCGCTGCAACGCCGCGATCATCGCCTCGCGCGACGGCGCGCGCGCCGACACGACGACGGAGTCGAATTCATCGTGATGATGATCGGCATGTTCGGGATCATCCGCGGAGCCGTGATGGTCGTGACGCAGATGAATCGTTTCTTCCGAAGCGGATTCAAGCCCGAGCAGCGCGTGCAGATCGAGCTGCCCCATGTGCGCGCGCACCACCTTGACCTGCGGCGGAATCTCTTCGCGAATGACGGCTTCGACGCTCGTCTGCTGCGCTTCGTCGAGCAGATCGGTCTTGTTGAGGATCACGAGATCCGCTGCCGACAACTGGTCTTCGAACAGCTCATGCAGCGGCGATTCGTGATCGAGATTCGGATCGGCCTTGCGCAACTGATCGACGGCAACGGGGTCTTCGGCGAACTGACCGCTCGCGACGGCCGGACCATCGACCACCGTCACGACGGCATCGACGGTGAAGCTGTTCTTGATCGACGGCCAGTTGAAGGCCTGCACGAGCGGCTTCGGCAGCGCGAGGCCCGACGTTTCGATCAGCACGTGATCGATCTGGCCGCGCCGCTCCACGAGCTGTTCCATCACGGGGAAGAATTCTTCCTGCACGGTGCAGCACAGGCAGCCGTTGGCAAGCTCGTACAACTGACCTTCCGTCTCGTTACCGTTTTCATCGCAACCGATGCCGCAGCCCTTGAGAATCTCGCCGTCGATGCCAAGCTCGCCGAACTCGTTGACGATCACCGCGATGCGCAAGCCGCCCGCATGCTGAAGAATGTGACGCATCAACGTCGTTTTGCCGCTGCCGAGAAAACCCGTGACGATCGTCACCGGAATCTTGCGCATCTGTGTCTGCATGGTGGCTCCGTAGCTCGAAATGCGTTCGAGTGACCTCGAAGTCGCGCGCCGTCCGTACGGCAAGCGATGCAAGGTCATAAGTGATACACGGGGACGAAAACGGCGCCGCATGGGCTTCGCAGCCCGATCGATCCGGGCGCGAAACCGCGCTGCGACGCATGAGGAACAGTGAACGCAGTGCCGCATCCCCGCAGCATGGCGTCGTTTTCTCGGGCCGGTATCCGGGCTGATGAAAGCGCCGCCTCTCCTTCCCGCGCGAGCGTTTTCGCGCAGTGGATTGTCTGCATGGGCCGCTATTGGACGCACATGCAGCGAGGCCGGCTCTGCATCGTCTACGCGATGCCTTCACCTACCGTTGCGGGGAGCAGCATAGTTTGGCCGGCGCCTGTGCGCACAGCCTGCTATTTCCCGTTTAACTGCGCGCGCAGAGAGCGCGCGCGAGCACCAGAGTGCGTGCGAGTTTAGGCCCGCCGGCAGGTAGCGTCAAGGAGAGACGACGGCGTGAGGCGTGCCTCATGCCGTCGTTCATTGCGTGGGGTTCGCTAAAGGGGAAGTCCACCGGCTGCCGCCCTGCGACGGCCGTGGACATGCGCAACTCAGTGCACAGCGTCAGTGCACAGCGCCTTGCGGCGTGACTTCGATAGCCGTCGCCGAGACGAAAACCGCGTGGATCGTGTCGCCGACGTGCAGGTCCTTCAGGTCGAAATCCGGCGTGACCCTGATGATCTGCGTCTCGTAGACACCGCGCAGCGTGAGCAGGCGTTTGGCGGGATCGATCTTCTGCACGGTGGACAGCGTTTCGACCTGATGCACCGAATCCCGGCCGTCCGGACCTTTCAGGGTCACCTGAGCATCGACGCGCTCACGGATGCCCTTGCCGGCGGGGTCCACCTTTTCGGCCTGCACGAGCAGTGCATTCTTGTACAGCACATCGACCTTATCGCCCACGCGCAGCTTGTCGAACCCGGCCATCTTTCCATCCACCTGCATCGTGACCTCGATGCCGTCTTCGCCCTTCAGCGTGACCGTGCGAGCACCGGCGTCGATCGCAATGATGCGCGCCTTCAGGTGGATGGGCGGCGCAGCTTCCACGAGCGTATCCGCAGCCTTGGCGAGCGAGTCCGCTGCCTGCACCGAGGTCGCCGCCAGCGCGGCTGCCAGCATGACCGACACGATCGTTGCCAATTTCATTCTAATGTTCTCCCTAAAGGTTAATCTGCCTGTTCACGGGCAGACGCAGTCGAAAAGGCGGCGACCCGCACCACCAATCCAAATTGAGGTGAAATTTTGTTAGTTATCCGATATTTATCACCGGAAAAAACTGACGTCTCACTTCCGGCCACTATAAATGACCACCCTTGGGCTTTACCACCAATACTGCTTGAAAACAGTTTTCGAATTTGTCGAAACACGGCAAGAATCGCCATCGGGCAGGCACGCCGGAAAACCCCGCGCCGCCCGCCCTCAGGGGCCGGTGTGCTATCGTATTGGCGCATCTGGTGCCCCGCCGGCTCGACGGCTGGCGGGGTTAAACGGGAAACAGGGAAGCGTCTTCACATCGCGCTCGCAAAACGAGCGAACCACGCGAAACATGAAGCCGCCTGGCCTGTGCTGTCCCCGCAACGGTCACGCGGCGAGCGGAATGAAGCATGTTCCGCGCAGTGCGTTCAAGGCCACTGCCTGCAACCCGCAGGTGGGAAGGCGAAGGCGATGAGCCGTCAGCCCGGATACCGGCCAGGTGCAAGGGGGCGAGCACCTGATCGCCATTCGCTGGAACCGCGGGAAACGGATACCAGCGCCCACGCGCGGCGCCGGCCCCGGCGACGTCGAACTGCTGACGCTCAAAGCCGCGCGCACGCTCGCGCTGGCCGACGTCGTGCTGGTCGACGATCTCGTCAATCCCGAGGTCTTGCAATTCGCGCGCGACGACGCGCAGATCGTCCACGTCGGCAAGCGCGGCGGGCAGCAATCCACACCGCAACCCGAAATCGTCGCGATGATGCTCGATCATCTGCGCGCGGGCCGCAGCGTCGCGCGGCTCAAAGGCGGCGACCCGTTCGTGTTCGGCCGCGGCGGCGAAGAGCAACAGGCGTTGCAGGCCGCGGGCATCCACGTCGAAATCATCAGCGGAATCACGGCGGGCATCGCCGCGCCCGCTGCGATTGGCATTCCCGTCACCCATCGCGATCACGCGCAGGGCGTGATCTTCGTCACCGGCCACGGCGCGGGCGAGCACGAAGCGGACTGGCGCGCGCTCGCCGCCACGCACATGACGCTCGTCATTTACATGGGCATGCGGCGGCTCAACGAAATCGTCGACGCGCTGCTGCGCGCCGACATGCCGCCCGACACGCCTTGCGCCGCGATCGAATCGGCCACGCGTCCCGAGCAGCGCCATGTCCGCGCGACGTTGAGCGAGTTCGTGCAACGCGTCGCGCAAGCGCAGCTCGGTTCGCCGTCGATTGTCGTGATCGGCGGCGTCGCGTCGCTGGCTGCGCCCGTCGATGCCATGCTCAAGCCATGACGGCGCTGATCGCGGGTATCGGTTGCCGGCGCGGCGTATCGGCCGAACAGATCGAAGCCGCCGTGCGCGACGCGCTTGGCGGCGCGCTGCCGTTTTCGGCACTGATCGCGGTTGCGTCGATCGATACGAAAGCCGATGAGTCGGGACTCGTCGCATTCTGCGTACGGCACGCGCTGCCGCTGCGAACTTTCACGCGCGACGCGATCGCCGCGCTCGATACACCGATCGACGCATCGCCGCACGTGCGCGCGCATCTCGGCATCGACGGCGTCTGCGAACCATGCGCGCTGCTCGCCGCGCAAGGCGGCGAACTGCTCGTGCGCAAACAGGCGCGAGACGGCGTTACCGTCGCCATCGCGTGCGCTGCCGCACACCCTCATTCCACCGACACAACCAGAATCAAGGAACATCGATGAAGACCGATCCCGAATCGCATGCACGCATGACGCAGCG
>WNGR01001244.1_pt2 | contig 25529 bp, 19 predicted proteins | sample 5407581 | NCBI WGS metagenome assembly WNGR01 (sample SAMN13153383, study PRJNA577476) | soil metagenome | isolation source: 80 cm soil or saprolite under Garry oak tree replicate 2 | place: USA:California | collected 2016-06-15
GGCCAGGTCGGGGAGCAGGCGACCCAGCTCATCGCGGGCCGGGCCGGCGATCGCCTCGAGGTCTGCCGGGTCGAGGTCGTCGACGAGGCCGCGCAGGGCCTCGGTGATCGGCGCGAACGGCAGGCCCTCCTCGCCGAGCGGCACACAGCCGCCACGCAGCACCCGCACACCCCGCTCGACCGCGGCGGCGGCCAGCTGCTCAGCCAGCCGAGTCTTGCCGACCCCTGCCTCCCCGCCGATCAGGGCAACCACCGGTTCGCCGGTGACAGCGCGTGCGAGCAGCTCGTCGAACAGCGCCAGCTCATCGGCACGGCCGATGAAGCGGGCGGTCTGGGCCGGGTACGACATGACTTCAGTATGCCGAGGTGGTGCCTGAGGAGGGTCGGGCGCCGATCTGAGGACCCGGAATAGTGCCGGATACCGATGCCGCCAGCGCCAGACGACCGTACTGTCGTTGGCAGCAGACGGCCATGAACCGGACGAGGAGGGAGAACCAATGACGCAGCTGCCAGGCACCGTCCGCACGCTCTTGGACGGCCCCAACTACGCCCACATCGCCACGGTGCTACCCGACGGCGGACCCCACAGCGTCCCGGTCTGGGTCGGGCTGGAGGGCAACCGCCTCGCGTTCCTCACGTCACCTGGCTCACGCAAGGCGCGCAACCTCGACCGCGACCCGCGCGTGGCGATCTCCATCACCGCCCACGACAACCCATTCTCGATGGCGCAGGTCCGCGGCCGTGTCACCGAGCGCTTGGAGGGCGAGGCGGCCTGGACCGTGATCGACCGGCTCTCACAGAAATACATCGGCCAGCCGTACCCGCTGCGGACCGATCGAGTGGTCTTCCTGGTCGAGCCGGAGCACGCGTGGGCACAGACATACGGATGAGGCCCCTCGGTCTCCGGCGGAGGCTCGATACGGTTACGGATCCCGTCCAACCCGGCGGCGATCGCGGCGGCGCCGACCAGGTAGGGGTTGAAGGCGCCACACGGCACCCGGTTCTCGACGTGAAGCCGCTCACCCGCGAGCCCCTTGACGCGGATCGCGACAGTGCGGTTCTCAAGGCCCCAGCTCCCGTTGACTGGCGCGAAGCTCCACAGTTGAAGCGCTTGCCACAATTGACCGTCGGGGCGAAGAAGGCGGTCAGGGCGGGCAGGTGGGCGAGCTGGCCGCCGATCCACCAGCGGCCGACGTCGGAGAGCTTGCCTGGGGTGGTGTCGTCGACCGCGCAGGCGTTGCGGCCGGTTCCCACTCAAGCAGGCTCTCGTGGAGGTGGCAGCCGCAGGCGAGTGTGGCCGATGAACCCTGGCATAGCGAGGCGGCGGCGAAGCCGTGGTCGCGGAATGTTCAGGGGCCGCGCTGGTTCTGGTCATCTGCTGGTCAGCCGGTGGCCGCCTCGATGGCTGAGTGTCTCGGCCTGGAAGGTTGCCGGTCCGTCTTTGTGGCGTTTGTGAAGGGAGCAAGGTTGAAACGACGAATCGCGGTCCTCGCCGCCGTCTTCGGCGCGGTGGCGCTGCTGGCTGGGGTGGCGCTGGCCGGGAGCGACTTCGGCCAGTTCGTCCAGGGCCAGCTCAGGGCCCAGTCGGACAAGCTCTACGGGGTGAGCGGGCCGCTGCAGCAGTCGTCGAGCGCCTCCATCACGGCCGCGGAGGCCCAGGCTGACCCGACCAAGCTGGTCACCGTTGCCAGGAGCCTGCATGTACGGGTGATCACCAGCGGGGTCGCCGGGGCCAACCTCGACCAGAGCGCCCTGTGGCCGGACAACGTGCACCCGGCGTGGCTGATCACCTGTAACGAGGGGGAGACCACCGACCCGGGGCTGCAGCGCATCGACCTCAAGACCGGTGCGGCGGAGACGATCGTGACCGGGACGGTCGACTGCGACCCGGTGCGGCGCACGCCTTGGGGGACGATCCTGTTCGGCGAGGAGGCGGGTGGCGGCCCCAGCGGTGGCCGCATGTACGAGCTGATCGACCCGCTGCATACCACCGGGGTGAGTCTTGACCGGACCACCGGGACTTTCAGCGGCGGGACGGGCGCCGCGAACCTGGTCGCGCGGCCGTCGCTTGGCCGGCTGTCGTTCGAGGGCCTGGCGACCTACGCCACCGGCGTCACCTATTACGGCGACGAGAGCCGGCCGACGAACGGCGTCGCGGGCGGCGCCTACTTCAAGTTCGTCCCGGCGACGCCGCGGGATCCGGGCGCCGGTCCGGTCACCAGCCTCGACCAGTCGCCGTACGCCACGCCGGGCGCCATTTACGGCCTGCGGGTCGGCAAGCGCAGCGGCAACACCGACTACGGGCAGGGCACCCAGCTCGGCCTCGGCACCTGGGTGCCGGTCCCGGCGCCGGCCGACCCCGATCTGCGGGCGCAGGCCGCAACGCTGCATCTGACCGGCTACTACCGCCCCGAGGACGCCGAGATCGACTTCGGCGCGGCCGCCAGCAGCCGGGTGCGCTTCTGCGGCAACAACACCGGCAACGAGCCCGATGACCAGAGCTGGGGCGAGACTGTCTGCATCAGCGACGGCACCCTGGCCACCTCGGCCGCCAACACGGCGGTCCCCGAGGTGCGCCTGCTCGTCGCCGGCAGCCCGGCGCTGGCGATGCCCGACAACATCGCCTACCAGCCGGGGCGCGGCAACTGGGTGATCCACGAGGATGCCGAGACCGTGACCGACCTGCAGGGCCCCCACAACGACGACCTGTGGGACTGCCTGGAGGACGGCCAGGACCCAGATCTGCAGTCCGACGGCTGCATGCGGTGCGGGCGCGATCCTCGACATCACCGGCTGGAAGTAAACGAGCAGCGCCGCCGAGCAGCGCGAGCGCGACGCCCGGGGCCGCCCCCCTCACCCCCGGCCCCGGGCGTCCGCGCTCGCGGTGATGTCGGGGAGGATCGCGGGCAGCACGTCCCGGACTGAGAGGACCCCGAGGAGCTGGCCGCCGTCGTAGACGACCAGGTGGCGGATGCGCCGCCTGGCCATCTCCCCGGCGGCCTCCAGCAGGTCCCAGTCGGGGCCGACGGTGACCACGTCGGCGGTCATGATCTCCTGTACCAGGACCGCCTCGGGCGCGGCGCTGGCGGCGACCGCCTTGAGCACGTCGCGTTCGGTGAGGATGCCGACGAGCTGCTCGGCGTCCTGGACGACCGCCGACCCGACCCGGTGCCTGGCCATGACCTGCGCCGCCTCCCGCAGCGACTGCATCGGCCCCACCGTCACCACCGCACTGCTCGCCACCTGCCGGACCTTCATGGCGATCGCCTCCTCAGCTCAGTAGGGCCTCAGTCAGGGTCGCGGGCCGTCGTCGGGGTCGTGCCGGGATCATGCTCGGGGGATCGTGCCGTGGAATCAATCCTCCAAAGCCTGGTCGAGGATCTCCTGTTGCTCGCGCTGGTGGATTCTGGGGCTGCCGGTGGCGGGCGCTGCCGCCTCGGGACGGGTCACGCCCTCCAGTTCGACGCCGAGCGTCCGGCGGGCATGTAATCGTAGGTGCCGCCAGGCGTAGAGCTGCTCCAGGCGGACGATCGCCACCTGGCCGGCGTCCTGGTCCTGGTCGTGGTCGTGGTCGGCGCGTCGTTTGGCGAGGTCGTAGTAGATCTTGCCGCCGCACAGCAGCACCCGCCGGACCCGTTGCGGATCCGGGTGCGCCGGGTCCGGCAGGACCTCCTGGAAGTGCCCCTCGGAAAGGGCCGCCGCGGCCGACCGTGCCGCAGGCAGGCGCAGCAGCGATTTCGGGGTCAGGATCACCAGCGGCTTGCGGGTGGCGCGCAAGGCCTGGCGGCGCAGCAGGTGGAAGTACTGCGCCGGGGTCGAGGGCACCGCCACCTGCAGGTTGTCGTCGGCGGCGAGCTGCAGGAATCGCTCCACCCGCGAGCTGGAGTGCTCCGGGCCCTGCCCTTCGTAGCCGTGGGGGAGCAGCAGCACCAGACCGGAGGGCTGCCCCCACTTGGGCTCGGCCGCGACGATGAACTGGTCGACGATGGTCTGGGCGCCGTTGACGAAGTCGCCGTACTGCGCCTCCCACAGCACCAGCGCGTCAGGGTTGGCGACCGAGTAGCCGTACTCGAAGCCGAGCGCGGCGAACTCGCTGAGCAGGCTGTCGTAGACGAAGAAGCGGCCCTGGCCGGGGGCGAGGTTGGCCAGCGGCGTGTACTGCTCGCCATTGTCCTGGTCGACCAGGACCGAGTGGCGCTGGCTGAAGGTGCCGCGCCGGGTGTCCTGCCCGGACAGCCGCACCATGCGCCCGTCCAGCAGCAGCGACCCGAATGCCAGCGTCTCCGCCAGCGACCAGTCCACCGAGTTCCCGTCCTTGCCCAGCGCCTCGGAGCGGTCATGCAGCCAGCGGACCAGCTTCGGGTGGACATGGAACCCGTCCGGCGCCGTGGCGAGCTTGGCGGCGATCTGGTGGAGGCGGTCCTGCCCGACGGCGGTCGTCACGGGTGGGTCGCTCGCCAGCGATCCCGTGCGCCGCTCGACCGAGGTCGCACCCGGCAGCGAACCACCGTCCCCGGTTGTGTCCCCCGCGCCGCCTCCACCCTGGTCCGCTTCGTGGCTGTCGTCGAAGGCCTGCTGGAGGCGCTGGCGGTAGGCCTCCAGCGAGCGCTCCGCCTCCTCCAGCGACAGGTCGCCGCGGTTGACCAGCGCCTCGGTGTAGAGCTTGCGGACGCTTGGCCGTGCCTTGATGCGCGCGTACATCAGCGGCTGGGTGAAGGCCGGCTCGTCGCCCTCGTTGTGGCCGAAGCGGCGGTAGCACCACATGTCGATGACGACGTCCCTCTTGAAGGTCTGGCGGTAGTCGAAGGCCAGCCGCGCGACCCGCACGCACGCCTCCGGGTCGTCGCCGTTCACGTGGAAGATCGGCGCCTGGATCATCTTGGCGACGTCGGTGGCATAGGTCGACGAGCGGCCATAGTCCGGGCTGGTGGTGAAGCCGAGCTGGTTGTTCACGATGATGTGGACGGTCCCGCCGGTGCGGTAGCCGCGCAACTGCGACAGGTTCAGCGTCTCGGCCACCACCCCCTGCCCGGCGAAGGCGGCGTCGCCGTGCAGCAGCAGCGGCAGCACCGGCGCCTCCTCGCCCCGGTCGAGGAGATCCTGCTTGGCCCGCACCAGCCCCTCCACCACCGGGTTGACCGCCTCCAGGTGGCTGGGGTTGGAGGCGACCTCGATGCGCACCTGGCGCCCGGAGCGCGCGGTGTGCTTGCCGGCCGCGCCGAGGTGGTATTTCACGTCGCCCGATCCCTGCGCCAGCGCGGGGTCCAGGTGCCCCTCGAACTCGTGGAAGATCTCGCCGTAGCTCTTGCCGACGGTGTTGGCGAGCACGTTGAGGCGGCCCCGGTGGCTCATGCCGGCGACGACGCCGTCCATAGCGGCGTCGGCGGCGCGGTCAAGGACCGCGTCCAGCATCGGGATCAGGCTTTCGGCGCCTTCCAGGCTGAAGCGCTTCTGGCCCACGTACTTGTTGTGCAGGAAGCGCTCGAACACCTCCGCCTCGATGAGCTTGTGCAGGATCTGGAGCTGGTCGTCCTTGGGGAGGTTGGCGGGCGCGACCTCGACGCGCTCCTGGATCCAGGCCTTCTCGTCCGGCTGGGAGATGTGCATGTACTCGACGGTGGCGGTGCGGCAGTAGGCGTCGCGCAGCACCCGGAGGATCTCCGCCAGCGGCAGCTCCCGCTCCCTGGTCAGCCCGCCGGTGAGGAAGCGGCGCTGCAGGTCCCAGATGGTGAGCCCGAAGCTGGCCGGGTCCAGCTCCGGGTGCATCGAGGGCGGCTTGACCTCCAGGGGGTCCAGGTCGGCGATCAGGTGCCCACGCACCCGGTACATGTTGATGAGCTGGTAGACGCGGGCCTGCTTCTCGGCGGCCTCCAGGTCGTCCTCGGCGCGGGCGTCGGCGTGCCAGCGCACCGGCACGTAGGGGACGCTCATGCTGCGGAAGACCTCTTCGTAGAAGCCGTCGTCGCCGAGCAGCAGCTGGTGCATCCTGGCCAGGAACTCGCCGCTCTCGGCGCCCTGGATGACGCGGTGATCGTAGGTGGAGGTCAGCGTGACGGTCTTGCCGATGCCCAGCTCCGCCAGCGTCTCCGGGTCGGCGCCCTGGTATTCCGCCGGGTAGCCGATCGCGCCGACGCCGATGATCGCCGCCTGGCCGGCCAGCAGGCGCGGCACCGACATCACCGTCCCGACGGTGCCCGGGTTGGTGACGGTCACGATGGTGCCCTGGAAGTCGGCCACGGTCAGTTTGTTGCTCCTGACCTTGACGATGATCTCCTCGTAGGCGCGTAGGAAGCCGGCGAAGTCGAGGGTGTCGGCCTGCTTGATGTTCGGCACCAGCAGCGTGCGGGAGCCGTCCGGGCGCCGGGTGTCGACCGCGAGGCCGAGGTTCACGTGCTCCGGCCGCAGCACGTGGGGCTTGCCGTCGCGCTCCTGGTAGACCGAGGTCAGCGCCGGCACGGCCTGGAGTGCCTTGGCGACCGCGTAGGCGATCAGGTGGGTGAAGCTGACCTTGCCGCCGCGGTGGCGGCGCAGGTGGCCGTTGAGGACGTTGCGGTTCACCTCGAGCAGCCGGGCCGGCACCACCCGGAACGAGGTCGCGGTCGGCACCGCCCGGCTGGCCTCCATCGCCTCCACGATCCGCGCCGCCGCGCCCCGCAGGGGGCGCGCCCCGTCAGCGGCGGGTTCGGCCCTGGCGGGTTCGGCCCTGGCGGGTTCGGCCCTGGCGGGTTCGGCCGGGGCCGCTGGCGGCGCCGCTGGTGCTTTGGGTTCGGTCTCCGCCGGGGTCGCGGCCGTCGCCAGGGGCGGCGCGGGCGCCGCGCCGTTGGTCTCGCCGTCTTCGGGTTCCTGCTCGGCGAAGAACTCCTGCCAGGCCTCGCTGACCGAACTGGGATCATCGAGGTATTTGCGATAGATTTCGTCGATCAACCCGATATTGGGCCCGAACTCCGGTCGATCGAACCAGCCCATGTTCTCTTCGCCACCCCTCGGCAATTAGTTCCCTTTCTCAGTGTGCCACCCTCAGCCATGCGTTCCGAGAGGCTCTGGCGCGACGAAGGACGCCAGGATGCCGGTTTCTGGGCTGTGGATAACTTCCGCAGGCTGTCGCGGTCGCGATCTACCATGCCTGTATGAACACAGCCAACGCACCCGCCACGCCCGGACCGTCACTGGAGAGGTTCTCCCAGCTCACCCGGGCGTGGTTCCAGGACGCCTTCGCCGCCCCCACCGCGGCGCAGGCCGGCGCCTGGGCCGCGATCGCCGCTGGTCAGGATGCCCTGGTGGTCGCGCCGACCGGGTCGGGCAAGACGCTGGCGGCGTTCCTGTACGCCATCGACCGGCTGGCCACAGCCCCGCCGGTCCCGGCGGTGGAGCGGCTGCGGGTGCTGTACGTCTCGCCGCTGAAGGCGCTGGCCGCCGACATCGAGCGGAACCTGCGCACGCCGCTGGCGGGGCTACGCGCGGCGGCCGCCCGGCTGGACCTGCCGCTGCCGCAGCTCACCGTCGGCATGCGCACCGGCGACACCCCCGCCGAGGCACGGCGGCGCTTCGCGCAGGCGCCCCCCGACATCCTGATCACCACGCCCGAGTCGCTGTTCCTGCTGCTCACCTCCCAGGCCAGGGAGGCATTGCGCTACCTCGACACGGTGATCGTCGACGAGGTCCATTCGGTGGTCGCCACCAAGCGTGGCGCCCACCTGGCAGTCAGCCTGGAACGGCTCGACGACCTGCTCGAGCGCCCGGCGCAGCGCATCGGCCTGTCCGCCACGGTCCGCCCGCTGGACGAGGTGGCCCGCTTCCTCGGCGGCGGCCGGCCGGTCACGGTGGTCGCCCCGCCCAGCGAGAAGGCCTTCGACCTGTCGGTGGTGGTCCCGGTCGAGGACCTGGCGGCGATCGGCGCGGAACCCGCGCAGGGCGGCGGCGAGGCTGTCGACGGGGTGGAGGGCGCGGCGCCGGAGCGCGCCGGGATCTGGCCGCACATCGAGGAGCGTCTGCTCGAACTGATCCAGGCGCACCGCTCCACCATCGTGTTCGCCAACTCGCGCCGCCTCGCCGAACGGCTCTGCGCCAACCTCAACGAGCTCGCCGAGGCGGAGATCGCCCGAACCCACCACGGCTCGGTCAGCCGCGAGCAGCGCGTCCAGACCGAGGAGGACCTCAAGGCGGGCCGCCTGCCGGCGGTGGTGGCGACCAGCTCGCTGGAGCTCGGCATCGACATGGGCACCGTCGACCTGGTGGTCCAGGTGGAGGCTCCCACCTCGGTGGCGCAGGGCCTGCAGCGGATCGGCCGGGCGGGCCACCAGGTCGGCGCCACCAGCCGCGGCATGGTGTTCCCGAAGTTCCGCGGCGACCTGGTCGAGTGCGCGGTGGTGGTCGAGCGGATGCGGAGCGGCTCCATCGAGGCGCTGCGCTACCCTCGCAACCCGCTGGACGTGCTCGCGCAGCAGATCGTCGCCATGGTGGCGCTGGACGACTGGACGGTCGAGCGGCTGGAGGCGCTGCTGCGGCGCTCGGCGCCCTACGCGGAGCTGCCCCGCAGTGCCCTGGAGAGCGTCCTTGACATGCTCTCTGGCCGCTACCCCTCCGACGAGTTCGCGGAGCTGCGGCCACGGCTCAACTGGGACCGGGCCACCGACGTCCTCAGCGGCCGGCCGGGCGCCCAGTGGCTGGCGGTGACCTCGGGCGGCACCATCCCCGACCGGGGCCTGTTCGGCGTCTACCTGGTGGGGGAGGGCCAGGCCCGCGTCGGCGAGTTGGACGAGGAGATGGTCTACGAGTCCCGCGTCGGCGAGGTGTTCACCCTCGGCGCCTCCAGCTGGCGCATCGAGGACATCACCCACGACCGGGTGCTGGTCAGCCCCGCGCCGGGCCAGCCGGGCAAGCTGCCGTTCTGGCACGGCGACGCGCCTGGCCGGCCGCTGGAGCTGGGCCGGGCGCTCGGCGCCTTCCTGCGCGAGCTGGTCGCGCTGGACCCGCCGGCGCGGCTGCAGCGGCTCACCACCGCCGGGCTCGACCAAAACGCCGCCAGCAACCTGCTCGCCTATCTCGGGGAGCAGCTGGAGGCGACCGGGGTGCTGCCCGACGACCGCACCATCGTGGTGGAACGCTTCCGCGACGAGCTGGGCGACTGGCGGGTCTGCGTCCACTCGCCGTTCGGGGCGCCGCTGCATGCCCCCTGGACCCAGGCGATCGAAGCGCGCGTGCGCGAACGCCTCGGCTTGGAGGTCCAGACGATGTACTCCGACGACGGCATCGTGGTGCGCCTGCCCGAGGCGGACGAGGCGCCGCCGTCCGACTCGGTCCTGTTCGAGCCTGAGGAGGTCGACGACCTGGTCGTCGGGCAGGTCAGCGGCTCGGCGCTGTTCGCCAGCCGTTTCCGCGAATGCGCCGCCCGCGCCCTGCTGCTGCCCCGGCGCCGCCCCGGCCGGCGTACCCCCCTGTGGCAGCAGCGTCAGCGCAGCACCGGGCTGCTGCAGGTCGCCGCCGGCTACGGCTCCTTCCCGATCGTGCTGGAGACCATGCGCGAATGCCTCCAGGACGTCTTCGACCTGCCGGGCCTGGCCGAGCTGATGGCCGCCGTGGGCCGTCGTGAGGTCCGCGTGGTCGAGGTCGACACGCCGTTCCCGTCGCCGTTCGCGAGCAGCCTCCAGTTCGGCTACGTAGCCGCGTTCATGTACGAGGGCGACGCCCCGCTCGCCGAGCGCCGCGCGCAGGCGCTGTCGCTGGACCGCACCCTGCTGGCGGAGCTGCTCGGCCGTGAAGAGCTGCGCGACCTGATCGATCCAGCCGCCCTCGCCGACCTGGAGCTGGAGCTGCAGCTGCTCACCCCGGAGCGGCGCGTGGGTACGGTCGACGGTTTGCACGACGCGCTGCGCCTGCTCGGCGACCTGACGGTGGCGGAGGCGACCGCCCGCGCCGCCGACCCGGCCGCGCTGCCCGGCTGGCTGGCCGAGCTGGAGGGGACCCGCCGTGCCCTGCGCCTGCGGATCGGCGGCGAGGAACGCTGGGTCGCGATCGAGGACGCCGCCCGCTTCCGCGACGCCCTCGGCACCGCCATGCCGCCGGGGGTGCCGACCGCCTTCCTGGAGCCGGTCGCCGATCCGGTCGCCGACCTGGTCAGCCGCTTCGCCCGCACCCACGGGCCGTTCCTGGCCGCCGACGTGGCCCGCCGGCTGGGTCTCGGCGTCGCCGTGGTGGAGCAGACCCTCGTTCGGCTGGAGGGCGCCGGGCGGGTCGTGGCAGGGGAGTTCCGCCCCGGCGGCGCGGGGCGGGAATGGCTCGACGCCGAGGTGCTGCGCCGCCTGCGGCGCCGCTCGCTGGCCGCCCTGCGCAAGGAGGTCGAGCCAGTCCCGCAGGCGGCGCTGGCGCGATTCCTTGCTGCCTGGCAGGGCGTCGCCCCAGTCGTGCCAGCGGCCGAGGGCACGGGGGGCTCGCGGCCCGGTTCTGGTCGGGGGCAGGGCCGGCGTCCCTACCCGGGTGGCGCCAGTGGCGGGGTGGCCGCCCTGGACGCGGTCGGCCGGGTCGTCGAGCAGCTTCAGGGCGTGGCGGTGCCCGCCTCAGCGCTGGAGCGGCAGGTCCTCGCCACGCGGCTGCCCGGCTACGAGCCTGGCCTGCTCGACCAGCTCTGCGCCTCGGGCGAGGTGGTCTGGGCGGGCGCCGGCGCGCTCGGCGGCGACGATGGCTGGGTCAGCCTCTACCTGGCCGAACAGGCGCCGCTGCTACTGCCCGAGCCGCTCCCGGTCGAGCTGTCACCGCTGGCTGTGGCGGTGCATGAGGCACTGGAGGACCGGGGCGCACTGTTCTTCCGCCAGCTCTCCGACGCGGTCGCCACCAGCACGGGCGGTGGCCTCGGCAACGACACCGAGTTGCTCTTCGCCATCTGGGAGCTGGTCTGGGCCGGGAAGGTCACCAACGACACCCTGGCACCTCTGCGGGCGCTGGTCTCCGGCGCCGTCCGCGCACCCGGCCGCGCACCCGGCCGCGTACCCTCCGGGCGGCCTCGGGCGGGTCGGCCGCGGCGGCCCACGATGCCCAGCCGGTTGGGCCCTCCGGCAGGCGCGGGCCGCTGGAGCCTTGTCCCGGCGCGGTCCACCGACGCCACCCGGCGCCTGCATGCCGCCGCTGAGCAGTTGCTGGAGCGCCACGGCGTGGTTACCCGCGGTGCGGTCGTCGCCGAGCGCATTCCCGGCTGTTTTGCCGGCGTCTACGCGGTTCTGAAGGCCATGGAGGAGTCCGGCCGCTGCCGCCGCGGCTACTTCGTCGACGGCCTCGGCGGCGCCCAGTTCGCCGTCCCGGGCGCGGTCGACCGCATGCGTGCCCTGGTGGAACCGGCAGAACGCAACCCGCATCCGCAGACGCTGGTGCTGGCGGCCGCCGATCCCGCCAACCCGTACGGGGCGGCGCTGGCCTGGCCTGACCGCGCGCTGGGTGCCGACAGCCCGGCGGCGGAGCGGCCGGGGCACCGGCCGGGGCGCAAGGCGGGCGCGGTGGTGGTGCTGGTCGACGGGGCACTGGTCCTGTACGTGGAACGGGGCGGGCGCACCCTGCTCACCTTCGATAACGGCCCGGACCACCTGCGGCGGGCCGCCGACGCGCTCGCGCTGGCGGTCCGCGACGGGGCGCTCGGGCGGATCGCGGTCGAGCGGGCCGACGGCGAGACGGTGTTCGACAGCCCCCTCGCCCAGGCCCTGACCGCGGCGGGTTTCCGCCCGACCGCCCACGGCCTGCGGATCCTCGGCCGGCCGGGAAGCGCCAGCCTCGGCCCTGGCCACGGCGGAGCGCAGCCCGATGCCGGAAGGTGACACCGTCCACCTGCTGGCCGCCAAGCTCGACGCCGCGCTGGCGGGACAGCGGCTGCTCGCCACCGATTTCCGGGTGCCGCGCTTCGCCACCAGGACGTGGCGGCGGTGGCCGCTCGCGGCAAGCACCTGCTGCTGCGCACCGACGCCGGGGTGACCTTGCACTCCCACCTCAAGATGGAGGGCGCCTGGCACCTGTACCGCCCGGATGAGCGCTGGCGCGGCCCCGACTTCCAGGTCCGGGCGGTGCTGCGCACCGAACCCTGGGTCGCGGTCGGGTTCCGCCTCGGCACCTGCGAGCTGCTGCCCACCGAGCGGGAGCACGACGCCGTCGGCCACCTCGGCCCGGACGTGCTCGGCCCCGACTGGGACCTCGCCGAGGCCGCACGGCGCCTGCGGACCGATCCTCACCGGGCCATCGGCACCGCCCTGCTCGACCAGCGCGCCATCGCCGGGCCCGGCAACATCTGGAAATGCGAGCTCTGCTTCCTGCGTGGCGTCGACCCTTGGACACCCGTCGGCCAGGTCGACGACCTGGAGGGCATGCTCGCGCTGCTCAAGCGCATGATGGACGCCAACCGCAGCAGCGGCCACCAGGTCACCACCGGCGACCCGCGTCCTGGCCGCTCCCACTGGGTCGCCGAACGCGCCGGCAAACCCTGCCGCCGCTGCGCCACCCCGATCCGCAAAACCCTCCAGCAAGGCTACGGCGGCGAGCGCATCACCTGGTGGTGCCCGAGCTGCCAGCAGCGGCCAGCGCTCGACTCCGAACCGGCCGGCCGCTGCTGAGCGTTGCTGTCTGCCGGGTTATCGTAGTTGCCCGATCTTGTTGGCAGCGCCCTCGGTGAACCAGAGAGAGCCGCCATGCGGCTCGGCCGTGATGTCAAAGAGATTGCCGAACGGACTTGTCGTGGTGGCCGGGACCGGGAACTCGGTAACGGTGTGGTCGCCTGTCGGGTTGATATGCCCGATCTGGTTGCTGTTGATCTCGGTGAACCAGAGGTTGCCGTCGAGCCCGGCGGTGATGCTGTGCGGAATGCTGTTGGGCGTGGGGACCGGGTACTCGGTGATGGTGCCCGCTGGCGTGATGCGCCCGATCTTGTTGCCGATGCCCTCGGTGAACCACAGGTTGCCGTGGGGCCCGGCGGTGATGCCGATGGCCCCGCCGCTGGCCGTCGGGACCGGAAATTCGCGGATCTTGCCGGATAGCGCCTCTGCGGGAGCTGCGATCGCGGTGAGGCAGAGCGGCACGGCCGCCAGCCCGACGAGCAGCAAGGAGCGACGTGAGAGGTGACGGCGTGTCATGTGCGAACCGGCCTTTCTGGCTGGCGGATGCAGAGCACCGTGAGTGTGTTGCTGGCGAAGTTGGAGACATAGGCGGTTCTCGTCAGGGTGTTCACCCCGACGCCCCGCGGCTTGCTTCCCACCGGGATCGTGGCTGCCACCGTGTTCGTGCGCCCGCTGATCACTGACACTGTGTCGTCGGAGATGTTGGTGACGTAGACAGCCCTGGTCCGCTCGTCCACGGCGATCCCGAACGGGCTGCGGCCCACCCCCACGGTGGCGGTCACGGTGTTGGTCCGCCCGTCGATCACCGACACGGTGCCGGGCTCAGTCCCGCCTTGCAGGCCCGGGCCCAGACCGGTCGAGTTGGCGACGTAGACGGTGTCGGTACGGGGGTCCGCGACGACGTTGGTTGGCTCTGATCCGACGGGAACGGTGGCGGTCACGGTGTTGGTTCGCCCGTCGATCACCGACACGGCGTTGTCCCCGATGTCGGTCGCGTAGACGGTGCCGGTCTGCGGCATCACCGCGATCCCGGACGGTGTGCGCCCGACCGGGATGGTCGCGACCACGGTGTTGGTCCGCCCGTCGATCACCGACACCGTGTCATCCGCAACACTGGTGGCGTAGATCGTGTTGGTAACCGGATCGACCGCGACCCCGGAGGTGCCGTGTCCTGAGGCCACGGTGGCGGTCACGGTATTGGTCCGCCCGCTGATCACCGAGACAGTGCCGCCGGCCTGGTTGGCGACATAGATCCTGTTGGTGGCTTGGTTCACCGCGACGTTGAGGGGCTGGGTGCCCACGGGCACCGTTGCGATCACCGCGTTGGTGCGCCCGCTGATCACCGACACCGTGTTACGGAACTCGTTGGTGACGTACACGGTGTCCGTGTGTTCGTCCACCCCGACACCGACCGGAGACTCGCCTGCTGGGATCGTTGCCGTGACGTCGGTTCCGGCTGCCGGCTGGGCGGCGGCGTTGGTGCTGATGGAACTCGCCAGCGAGGACGGGGCTGCACCGAAGACCACGAATGCAGCGAGCATCGTTCCGGCCACGATGCGGGCTTGCCGGGTTCTCAATCGATGACACCTCATGAGGTGCCTCGGCCCGTGGCCGGAGCCTCGTCGATGGGGATCGCGTCGAGGGATACTGAAACGCCGAGGAAGGGTTGGCCTGCGGGGTGGGCCCAGCCGTGGTTGGCTCCGCGCACGACTATCGTGTCTCCAGCCCGCAGGTGGATCTGGTCGGTGTTGGTGACCAGTGTCGCCTCACCGGCAAGCACGGCCCAGTAGTCAGTGGTCGCCGTCCGGTGCATCACGGCCGGCGTGGCAGGTTGTCCTGCGGGGTGGTAGACGAACCCGAAGGAGGTGCCGTCCGGGCCGACGCTCGGTCCGTGGCCGGTACTCCGCTCGTCGACGGTCCCGCTGTTGTCCACGGGCATCTGGTGCGTTGCCCACAACGCCGCCACGAGATCGCCCCCGGGGAGCGCGGGGCCGCCAGCAGTCACCAGCCCGCTGAACTGGGTGTAGGACTGCCCGTTGACGTCGGTACCGACCACGTAGCGCCGCAGAGATCCGTCCGGGTTTCTTCCGGCGGCGTTGGCCGTCTTGATGCTGGCGTCGCTACGCGTTACGCCAACCAGCCCGGCCACAGACAGCGCGCTACCTGCCGCCAGCTGGCCGAGGGCTCTTCGTGTCAACCGTCGCATGATCATGCTTCTGAGCCTAAGCTTTACCTGTCATGACTGCAGCAGTTATAACCTAAAAGTCTGCTGAAAATACGGTGGCTACAGTTACTGCACAGCTGCTAGGCTCAGGGCATGCCTCGCTCGTCAGACCGGCCGCAGCCCGCGGGCCAGCTCGACCTCGGTGACGGCGTCCCGCCGCTGATCGCCATGCTCGCTCGCGACCTGCGCACGCTGGTCGAGCGCCGGCTCGCACCGCTGGATCTCACGCTCCAGCAAGCCGTTCTGCTGCGCCTGTCGGCGGCCGGGAAGGTCACCCCGGTCCAACTGACGACGCCGCTGGGGACCGACAGCGCGAACATGACCCGCCTGCTCGACCGGCTGGAGGCCAAGGGCTACCTCACCCGGCAGCGACATCCAGACGACCGCCGGTCGCTGGTCATCGAGTTGACCGAGCGAGGCCGGAACCTCCTTCCCCAGTTGGCTCCGATCTTCGACCTCACCCGTGGCCAACTCCTCGCTGGGTTCTCCCCTGCCGAAGTGGGGCGGCTGCAGACCCAACTGCAGCGCATGCACGCCAATATCAACCTCGAGATCGAGGCCGGCGGCGATCACGGTTCTCTTTAATACCGCTTAAACGAGCGCACCGGCATGCGGGGGCCGCGCCGGGGTGGCCGCAGGCCCGAACGGGCCAGCAGGCGGACGACCCGCCCGCGGTGGCCGGGCCAGGGGGCGAGCAGCTCCAGCATGCGCTCGTCGCTGCCGCGCGGCTCGCCAGCGAGCGCCCAGCTCACCAGGTGGGGGAGGTGGTAGTCGCCGACCGAGACCGCGTCGGCGTCACCGAGGGCGACCAGCGCCACCTCGGCCGCGGTCCACGGGCCGATCCCGGGCAGCGCCTGCAGCCGCTGGTGGGAGCCGGCAGGTGCCATGCCGGCGGTCTCGTCGATCCGCCGGGCGTAGGCGGCGGCGCCACGGATCACGGTCGCGCGCCGCCGCTCCACCCCGAACCGGTGGTACTCCCAGTAGGGCGTGACCGCCAGCAGGGCCGCGGGCGGTGGCAGCAGCAGCGGCAACGGACCAGGTGCCGGCGTGCCCCAGGCCCGCACCATCCCGCGGTAGGCGGCGCGGGCCTCCATCCCGGTCACCTTCTGCTCCAGGACCGAGGGGACCAGCGCCTCGAACACCGCCAGCGAGCGGCTGATCCGCAACCCCAGCATGGCGCGGTGCAGGCATGCCACCAGCCCGCCGGGCGCGGGCGCGAACCCGTCCAGCGAGTCCCGCGCGCCGAGCAACTCCGGCGCGGTCGCCAGGGACCACTCCGCCCCCGGGCCCCACGCGGCCACCGTCACCGCCGCGCCACCCGCTACGGAGGCATAGCGGGCACAGGCCGGCCCGGCAGGGGTCAGGGTCGCCCGCCACCACACCCCCGCCCGCTCGGCCCGCATGGTCGGGTCGCCCATCCCACGGCGCAGCGGCGACAGGGTCAGGTCGAGGTCGACGGGCAGCCGCGGCCGCAGCGTCGTCTCAAGCGGGGTGTCGATGTCGGCGGCAGACACGTCTGGATCCTAGCCGCCCGCCGCGACAGCCGATACTTGGCCGCTGTTCGGCGTCGCTGTGGATAACGCGAGCAAGTGGGCCGGGTCGTCCGGGTCAGTAGCTCTCTGTATCGATCCAGGCTTTCGGACCTACCGTCGGTGCTGCCTCGTCTTGGCGCCTGGGGTGCCGGTGACAGTGGGCCCATGCATGCGTGTCAGGGGGTTGTAGCAGCTTGAACACATGTTCGATTTATTGTACGATCATCCTATGTCGCCTATGCAACCCACACCAGACACTCGGGGCTCGCCGCCACCGTCGCCCCTGCCCGTTGGTGTCGGCAGTCGGATGACCGTGCGCCAAGCCTACAAGTTCGCCTTGGACCCTACTCCCCGTCAGCAGGGCAAGCTTGCTTCCCATACCGGCGCGGCCCGGTTTGCTTACAACTGGGGCCTAGCGCTGGTCAAACGGCGCCTGGCCGAGCGCAAGGCCGACAAGGGTGTGGTGGTGCCGTGGACGTTGCCGGAGCTGCGGCGGGAGTGGAACCGTGCCAAGGCCGAGGTCGCGCCCTGGTGGGGTGAGAACTCCAAGGAGGCCTACAGCTCCGGCCTGGCCGCACTGGCACAGGGCCTTGCGAGCTGGGCGGCCAGCCGCGCCGGCACTCGTGCCGGTCCCCGCATGGGCTTCCCGACGCGCAAGCGCAAGGGCCGCAGCCGCCAAGGCTGCCGATTCACCACCGATCCGATCCGGGTGGAGGCTGACCGGCACCATGTAGTACTGCCTCGTCTTGGGCGGATCAAGACCCACGAGTCGACCCGCAAGCTCGCCCGCCGCATCGAGCAGGGAACTGCGCGGATCCTGGCGGCGACGATCTCCCAGTCGGGTGGGCGCTGGTTTGTGTCGTTTACCTGTGAGGTCCAGCGTGCCCAGCGCACCCCCCGCCAGCCCGGGGTCAGGGTTGGGGTGGATGTGGGCGTCAAGCACCTGGCGGTGGTGTCCACTGGTCAGGTGATCGACAACCCCGCTCCGCTCAACGCCAATCTCCGTAGGTTGCGTCGGCAAACCCGCCAGCTTGCCCGCTGCCAGGGATCACGCGACCCTGCTGGGGGGCGGCGGCCGCCGTCACGTAACTGGCAGCAGGCGAAGGCCCGGCTGGCCCGGACGCATGCGCGGGTCGCCAACCTGCGCCGCGAGGCGCTGCACCAGCTCACCAGCGATCTGGCCATTACCTACGGCACGGTGGTGGTGGAGCGTCTCAACATCGCCGGGATGGTCCAAAACCACCGCCTGGCCCGGGCCATCGCTGACTCGGGCATGGGGCAAGTCCACCGCCTACTCGCCTACAAGTGCCCCTGGAACGGTGGGCAGCTGGTCAAGGCCGACCTGTTCTTCCCGTCATCGAAGACCTGCTCGGGCTGTGGAACAGCGAAAGCCAAGCTGTCCTTAGCCGAGCGAGTCTTCGACTGCGAGGCGTGCGGGCTGCGCCTCGACCGGGATCTCAATGCTGCCCGCAACCTCGCCGCACTCCTCGAGGTGAGCGAAGTGGCGGACGCCAGCAACCGCATGATCGTGGTCGCCGGGAGTGGAACGGAGACTGAAAACGCTCGCGGAGCGGATGTAAGACCTGGTGCTGCCGGGCAGTCCCCAAAGAGGCGGGAAGCCAGCGGCCCAGGCAGGGATGGGCGCAAGACTGGCACCGCCGGGTCGCAAGGCTCGGCTGCTTGAACCAGACGCGGATAGTTCAACTGGTTCCAGCCGGTTGAAACAGATGTTCATGGTTCAAGCAACGGTAGAATTCGCTTGGCCCCCTGCGCTGGGGTCGGTTGGGTGCGGCGCTGTCACGCCGTGCACCGTTGGCGAGACCCGTTGGAGGAATCTCATGCCTGGTCGCTTCGGTCGCGTGCTCACCGCCATGGCCACGCCGTTCACCGCTGACGGCGCCCTTGACCTCGACGGCGCCCAGCGCCTTGCCCGCCACCTGCTCGACAACGGCACTGACACGCTGGTCGTCGCCGGCACCACCGGCGAGTCGCCCACCCTCACCGCCGACGAGAAGGCGCGCCTGTGGGCAGCGGTGGTTGAGGCCGCCGGGGGAGGCCAGCGGGTCATGGCCGGGACCTCGACCTACTCGACCGCCGAGTCGGTCGAGCTGACCCAGCTCGCCGAGAAAGCCGGGGCCGGCTCGCTGCTGCTGGTCTCGCCCTACTACAACAAGCCACCACAGGCCGGCCTCGAAGTGCACTTCCGCACTATCGCCGGCTCCACCAGCCTGCCGTGCCTGCTCTACAACATTCCCAGCCGCACCGCAGTCACCATCGAGCTCGACACCATGCTGCGTCTTGCCGAGGTGGACAACATCGTCGGGGTCAAGGACGCCGTCGGAGACATGGCCGCGGCGAGCCGCCTGTGCCGCGACACCGGCGGCAGCTTCGAGCAGTACTCCGGCGACGACAAGAACCTCCTGCCGCTGCTCGCCGTCGGCGGCGTCGGCGTGATCAGCGTCGCCGCACACCTGGTCGGCCCGGCCCTCCAGGAACTGGTCGTCGCCTTCGAGCGGGGCGACACCGCCGCCGCGCTCGACCTGCACTTGCGCCACCTGGCGCTGTTCGAGGGGCTCTTCGCCACCTCCAGCCCGATCCTGCTCAAGGCGGCCATGAACCTGCTCGGCCTGCCCGCCGGGCCGCTGCGTCCACCCCTGGTCGACGCCACCCCCGAGCAGATCGCCTTCGCCCATGGCCTGCTCGCCGAGGTCGGCCTGCACCCAGTTGGGAGCGCCGGTGGCTGATCCAGCCGCACGGGTCGTCTTTCTCGGGGGGCTCGGAGAGATCGGGCGCAACTGCGCCGTCATCGAGTATGCCGGCGCGCGGCTGCTGATCGACTGCGGCCTCGCCTTCCCCGACGCCGACCAGCCCGGGGTGGACATCATCCTGCCCGACTTCACCTATCTCGCCGAAGAGCCGGAGCGGGTCATCGGGGTGGTGCTGACCCACGCTCACGAGGACCACATGGGCGCCCTGCCGTACTTCCTGCGCGATTTCGACGTGCCGATCTACGGCACCCGCCTGTCGCTCGGCATGCTCTCGGCCAAGCTGGAGGAGCACGACCTGGCCCCGTCCCTGGTCGAGGTCGGCGCCGGCGAGCGCACCACCCTCGGCCCGTTCGAGCTGGAGTTCTTCGCGGTGTCGCACTCGATCCCCGACGGGGTGGCGGTGGCGGTCCGCACCCCGGCCGGCACGATCGTGCACACCGGCGATTTCAAGATGGACCTGACCCCGATCGACCACCGCCCCACCGACCTCGGCGGCCTCGCGCGGCTGGCGGGGGAGGGGATTGACCTGCTGCTCGCCGATTCCACCAACGCCGAACAGCCCGGCTTCATCCCACCGGAAACCGAGGTCGGCCGCGCCCTCGCCGACATCTTCGGGGCGGCCAAGCGGCGCGTCGTGGTCGCCTGCTTCGCCAGCCACGTCCACCGCATGCAGCAGATCCTCGACGCCGCCGCGCTGCACGGCCGCAAGGTCGCCCTGGTCGGGCGCAGCATGCTCCGCAACGTCCGGGTCGCCCACGAGCTCGGCTACCTGCGGGTGCCGCCCGCGCTGCTGCTGCCGGTCGAGGAGCTGGGCCCGCGCCCGCCCGAGGAGACAGTGGTGCTGTGCACCGGCTCCCAGGGTGAGCCGTTCTCGGCGCTGGCGCTGATGGCCGCCCGGGACCACAAGTGGGTGCGCATCGAGCCGGGCGACACCGTGGTGCTGTCCTCGTCGCTGATCCCCGGCAACGAGGCGGCGGTCTACCGCACCATCAACGACCTCGCCCGCCAGGGCGCCGAGGTCTTCCACCGCGGCAACGCCAAGGTGCACGTCTCTGGGCACGCCGCCCAGGGCGAGCTGACCCTGCTGCTCGCCACCCTGCGCCCGCGCCAGTTCACCCCCGTCCACGGCGAGTACCGCCACCTCGCCAGCCACGCCCGCCTGGCCGAACAGACCGGTATCCGCCGCGACGCGATCTTCATCTGCCAGGACGGCGACGTGCTCGAAATGGAGGACGGCCGCGTGCGGCGCGCCGGCCAGGTCCGCGCCGGCATGGTGTTCGTCGACGGGCTCGGCATCGGCGACGTCGGCGACGCGGTGCTGCGCGACCGCCGCAAGCTCGGCGAGGAGGGCTTCGTACACATCGTCGCCACGGTGGAGGCGCAGACCGGCAAGGTGGTCGCCGGCCCCGACATCGTCACCCGCGGCTTTGTCTACGAGCCGGAGTCCGCCGACCTGATCGACGAGGCCCGCGTCCGCGTGCTCGCCAGCCTCGACCGCGCCGCCCGCGAGGGCGTCAGCGACCCGATGATCCTCAAGCAGGCCATGCGCGAGGCGGCCTCCTCGCTGTTCCGTGAACGGACCCAGCGCCGCCCCGTGATCGTGCCCACCGTCATGGAGGTCTGAAGGTGGCCAGGACCCGCACCCGCCGACCGCCGAGCAAGCGGCCGACGTCCTCCAAGAAACGGCGCAGCCCGCCGTCCCAGGCGAAGCGGAACAAGCCCACCACCCGCGCGGCGCTGTCGCCCCACAAGGGCGACATCCAGGGCGTCGCCCTTGTCCTGGTGGCCGTGTTGCTGGCGCTCGGCGTCTGGCTCCACAACGGCGGCAAGGTGGGCCTCGCCGCCGAGCTGGCCCTGCGCGGCCTGTTCGGCTACGGCGCTTACGCCGTCCCGGTGCTGGTCGCGGCCGCCGGGGTGACGCTGTTCCGCCGCTCGGTCGCCGTGCGCGGCGACCCGGTCGCCAGCCGCGTTGGCATCGGGCTGCTGGCCGTGCTGCTCGGCGGCCTCGGCCTGGTCGACCTGCTGCGCGGCGCGCCGACGACCGAGGCCTCCACTGCCGTGCTGCAGCAGTCCGGCGGTTGGGTCGGAGCGGTGATCGGCACCCCGCTGGCCCGGCTGCTGTCCACCTGGGGCGCGGGCGTCGGCTTCGCCTGCCTGCTGTTCCTCGGGCTGCTGATCAGCACCCGCACCTCGGTGGCGTCGGTCATGCGAGGCCTGCGGGCCGCCGTCCGGATGGTCGGGTCGGCGGTCACCCCGCCGCCCCGCCCCGCCGATGCGACCACGGCCAGCGGCGCCAGCGGCGCCGACGACCCCAAGGGAAAGACCGCCAGTGCCAAAACCGCCTCCGCCACCGCCACTGGGACCGGGAACGGGAAGGGCGCCAAGGGCCGCGCCAGTGGCACCGCCGCAGCCGCCAGCGACGCCGGCGCCGCCACCGTCGAGGAGGAGATAGCCAAGGCGCTGGAGGAACCCCCCCGGTCACGCCGGGGCCGCAAGGCGTCCGCGCCCGCCGACGAGCCGTTCGAGGGCGAGACAGTCGAGGTGCACCCGGCGGCGCCACCGCCGCCTCCCAAGCCGGCGGCGCCGGCCGAGGTGCCCGGCGCGGGCGAGGCGATCCAGCTCGCCATGACCATCCAGGCCAAATCCGGCGGGATCTACACCCTCCCGCCACAGACGCTGCTGCGCGCCGGCGAGCGGCGCCCCGTCGACGCCCGCAAGCTCGACGAGACCGCGCAGGTGCTGGAGCGCACCCTCGACCAGTTCGAGGTCGACGCGCACGTCGCCCGCTACACCCGCGGCCCCACCGTGACCCGCTACGAGGTCGAGCTCGGCCCCGCCGTCAAGGTGGCTCGGGTGGTGGGCCTGTCCCATGACATCGCCTACGCGGTCGCCTCACCCGACGTGCGTATCATCGCGCCGATCCCGGGCAAGTCCGCGATCGGCATCGAGATCCCCAACCGCGACCGCGAGCTGGTCACCCTCGGCGACATCCTCAGCCTGGTCGGCAAGAACGGCGAGGACCGGCATCCCCTCACCGTGGCGCTCGGCAAGGACATCGGCGGCGACCCGGTGCTCGCCAACCTCACCGAGATGCCCCACGTGCTGATCGCCGGCTCCACCGGCGCTGGCAAGTCGGTCTGCCTCAACGTGCTGGTCACCAGCCTGCTGATGCGCAACCCGCCCGACCGGGTGCGGCTGATCCTGATCGACCCGAAGCGCGTCGAGATGACCAACTACGAAGGCGTCCCGCACTTGATCACCCCGGTGGTCACCCATCCCAAGCGGGCCAGCGAGGCGCTCGCCTGGGCGGTGCGGGAGATGGAGCTGCGGCTGGAGACCCTGGCGGTCGCCGGGGTGCGCAACATCGCCGCCTACAACCAGGCCGCGGTCGAGGGCACCCTGCCGAGGCTCCCGTCCGAGACGCTCGACGACGCCGGCCGGCCCGAGGGCGACAGCGACAAGGCGCGGCCCACCCTGCCCTACATCGTGGTGGTTATCGACGAGCTGTCCGACCTGATGATGGTCGCCCCCCGTGATGTGGAAGACGCCATCTGCCGCATCGCCCAGATGGCCCGGGCGGTCGGCATCCACCTGGTGGTCGCCACCCAGCGGCCCTCCGTCGACGTGGTGACCGGGCTGATCAAGGCCAACATCCCCAGCCGCATCGCCTTCATGGTCGCCAGCTCCCAGGACTCTCGGGTGATCCTCGACGCCGGCGGCGCCGACAAGCTGATCGGGCACGGCGACATGCTCTACCTGCCTGGCGGCACCTCCAAGGCGCGCCGCGTCCAAGGCGCCTTCATCACCGAGAAAGAGGTCGAGGCGGTGGTCGCCTACTGCAAGGCGCAGCAGCAGGCGAGCTACCAGCCGGGCGTGATCGCCGAAGGCCGCTCCGCCAGCGCCGACGAGGACTCCGACGAGGACCCCCTGCTCGACCAGGCCATGGAGATCGTGGTCCGCTCCGGGCTCGGCTCCACCTCGATGCTGCAGTCGAAGATGAAGGTCGGCTTCTCCCGCGCCCGCCGCATCATGGACCAGCTGGAGGAACGCGGCATCGTCGGCCCCTCGGAGGGCTCCAAGCCACGCGACGTGATGATGACCGTCGAGGAGCTGGAACAGCTCCGTGGCCGCGAGGCCGGCTACGGCGAGATCGTGGGAGACTAAAACTCGAAATAAAGCTTCCAGCGGTGCATGCCGAATCCATTGCCGGGTAACCACTCGGTGACTAGAATTCGCACTTGCCTAATCTGACCGAATCTGCGGCTTGTCCTGCTATGACCTGGGCTGGCCACACGTCGTTTGAAATGGGGTGTCCCGGCTGAGCACCATCGGTGAGACGCTACGCTCGGCTCGGGAGGAGCAGGGGAAGTCGATCGCGGAGGCAGCGACCGCGACCCGCATCCGCTCGAGCTACATCGAAGCCCTAGAGCAGGGGAGATTCGACGAGCTTGGCGGGAGCGTGTACGCCAAGGGCTTCCTGCGCTCCTACGCCAGCTTCCTCGGGCTTGACCCGGAGCCGCTGCTGGACGCCTACCGCGTCCAGGAGCCGGGCGACCGGCCGGCGTTCGAGAGGCCCCCGAAGATCCTCGGCACCATGCAGGCCCGCCGCCGCAGTCCCAGCTGGGTCACCATCGGGATCGTCGGCGCCGCGGTCGTGCTCGCGGTCGGGGTGTACTCGCTGATCCGGCCTGCGCCCGGCCCTGCCGAGACGGCACCGGCGCCAATCGCCGCGCCGGCCACCACCGCGCCGACCGTGGCGCAGCCAGTGACCACCACGACCCTCCCGCAGATCAAGGGCGTCAAGCTGGCGCTGCGCTACAACGCCGTCTCCTGGACCAAGGTCACGGTTGACGGCAAAGTCGCCTTCCAGGGCATTCTCGGCACCACATCAACGACCCGGACCTTCACGGCCAAGCACACCCTGACCCTGATCCTCGGCGCTCCGGGCGCCGTCGACCTCACCGTGAACGGCAAGCCGTTCAAGCTCCCGACCAGCACCGCCGGCCAGGTCTACCAGCACCGCTTCGCTGCCGCCAACCTGCCGCTCGCTGCCGGTCGCGGTCCCACGCAATAGCGCCGAACGCAGACCGCGAACGCAGAGCGCGAACGCAGACCGCGAACGCAGACCGCGAACTCCAGCACTCCAGCCGTCGTCGGTGGCGCAGCTGCGCTCGACTCGCTCAGCTCGCGGCGCGGTCGGCATCGATGCCGAACACGCCGGCGAATCCTGCACGGCCCTGGTCGGTGAGATGGACGGCACGACTCCGCTCGGCCCGGCGCAGCCAGCCCCGTTCGAGCAGGCGGCCGGTGAGCGCGACGCCGACAGCGCCGGCCAGGTGCGGGCGCTGCTCGCTCCAGTCGATGCAGTAGCGCACTGCCGGGCGGCGTGGGGGCAGCGCACCGAGGTCGACGCCGAACTCGGTGAGGAACGCGACGCCCAGCTCGGTGAGCCCGTAGCGGAGCGCCCCGCCCGGCCCGGCCAGCCGGTCACCCCGGGCCCAGCCTCGGCCCCGGGCCAGCCCATCCGCACTGCCCTCGTCCCCATCCCCATCCCCATCCGTGTCCTCGCCGCCGCTCTCCAGGAATCCCCGCTGCAGCATCGAGTCCATCACGGCGATGCCGACCCGGCCGGCGAGGTGGTCGTAGCAGATCCGCGCGAACCGCAGCGCCTGCGCGCGGGTTCCCTCCCGCAGCGACCGCACCGGTGCGGCTGGCGCCACGCGCGCCAGCGCCTCCACCAGCTCGGCGACCTCTGGGCCGGCCAGGCGGAAGTAGCGGTAGCGGCCGCAGCGCTCCACCGACAGGAGGCCGGAGTCGACCAGCCGGGCCAGATGTTCGCTGGCGGTTGACGCGGCCACACCCGCCTCCGCGGCCAGCATGCTGGCGGGAAGCGCCCTCCCGTCGCCGAGCGCCGAAAGCACCCGCCACCGCCTGGGGTCGGCGAGGACCGCAGCGACGGCGGGAATATCAGCATCTCCAAGCATGACCATGTCCGCACCCTACTACCACAACGCTTCGTCCCAGACCGAAGTGTCACAGTGAGACTGAAGCGACCCGTTGGGCGGCGCACGAGCACCGTCACCGCACTCGTTGCCACTGATGCAAGGTAGTCTCTTACGTCCCCATGCTCAGGAGCGTTCGGCCTGCCTAAGGGACGCCCGGCCCGGATCAAGGGATCGCCAAACGTTGGTAGGGTCATAGCCACGTCCGTTTATGCCTAGGAGCAATGTCGATGCCCGACCCATCCCGGCCTCAGAAGGTGGCGATCGTGACACTGGGCTGCGGGCGCAACGAGGTGGACTCCCAGAACGCGGCCGGGATGCTCACGACAGCCGGCTACCAGGTCGTCGACGACCCAGAGCAGGCCGACGCCATCGTGGTCAACACCTGTGCCTTCATCGAGGCGAAGTAGTCAAGTCGTA
>WNGR01005286.1_pt1 | contig 25525 bp, 26 predicted proteins | sample 5407581 | NCBI WGS metagenome assembly WNGR01 (sample SAMN13153383, study PRJNA577476) | soil metagenome | isolation source: 80 cm soil or saprolite under Garry oak tree replicate 2 | place: USA:California | collected 2016-06-15
CGCCGGGGTGCCTCCTCCCATCCATGGGCCAGATCCAGGGCTGCCCGGGGGCCTCGGTCAGCAACCGAAAGTCTGACCGGCGTGCTCAAAGCACAGTGTGCGACCCGTCAAGGTCAAAGCCCCAGCGCCAGACTGAACCCACGGGCTCACGACCCAGAGACGATCCCGGCGTCAGCGGGCAACCCGCCCCATTTTCGCGCTCACGCGACATCCCCGCAGGGACACCTCGACTGAACCGAGAAGAAGGGTCTGATCCCGGCGGGCCTGGTCCCGCTGGCACGGCTCCGACAGGGAACCGCGGCAGCCGAAGGCGTGATCGGGGGATGTCAGCATTTCCTGGCAGATCGGTAGACTTGCTGATGTTGCGTCAGTTGGGGTTGGGCTATGACTGACCGGCCCGGCGCAGGACCGGAGATGAGGGGTATTTCATGATTCGTCGCCTGCTTGTTGGTCTGTTGGCCGTCGGTCTGCTGCTGGTCGGGGCGCCCGCCTTCGCCCAACCACCCGTCACCGAGACCACACACCAGAAGAACCTGGTCGAGACCTTCGTGGACGTCGCGCCCACCTGCGAAGGCGGTGGGCCGCTCTACACCATCACGACCACCAGCAACCTGGTCGAGCACACCACGACCTTCAACACCCGGCCGGACGGCACGGTCAACGAGTTCTTCCACTGCCACTAGCCACCACCGATCGCGGCTCCGCCTACCCATGCGCCGGGCCTGGCGGAGCCGCTTCGATACAGGGCCATGGCTCCCGTTGAAGGCGTGGCGTCCCCGGTGACTTCTTCCGGCAAGAGCGAAACGGCTGGTGGTCCTCGTCTGCGGCGCTCGACCGAAACAAGCCGCCGAGCTGCGGATTCGATGGTCAGCGACTGCCCGGCCACTGCGGCACGACCGGCAGAAAGCGACCGTCTGAGCGGAGGCGGCACTGCGGCACTGCGGTCGTGCCGCACCGGGCGGCACCAGGCGGCGACCAATGCCGGACAGCCGGAAGCGACGCCGCGCCAACAACCTCGTGTGACTGGTACCAGCCTGTTTCACAAAGCCGTGGGAGTGGGCGGGGAGGCTGTCGGCTGTGACCCCGCGCGGGATGCGCCCGTGCTGCGCTGGTCATGGGACGCAGGGATGGACGGTCGCAGCCACAGCGACGCCTGGGTCGGTTGCATGGTCTGGTCGATCACGGCCAGCAACTCGGCGGTCAGCGTGTCCAGGTCGACCTGCTGGCGCAGCCGGGCGCTGAACACGGCAATCGTCTGGGCGGCGTCATAGCGGCGCCGGTTGAAGCGGCGATCCACCATGGCTTGGATGCGGCGGCGGGCCGGCTGGAACAGCGCCGCCACCGCCAGGGTCGCCCCAGCTACCACCAGGCTGGAGTCCCTGCCCAAGAGCTGGCCGAGCCCCAGGACCACCCCAGCATAGCTACCACCCAGCAGCACCGTGAGCAGCCCGTAGGCCAAGGCACGGCTGATGATGCGGTCCAGGTCATACAGCCGATAGCGCAAGATCGCCGCCCCGATCGCCAGGGGCAGGACCGCCAAGCAGACACCCGGAAGCCAGCCGAGGTCGACCTCGTTGCCCGCCAACGCCAGCGCCGCCATGGCCGCCACCGCCACCGCCACCGGCGCCGCTGCCACCGCCAGCCACCGCAACTGCTGGCGCTCCACGGCGCCAGCACGACGGAAGTGCACCACCAGCGACCAGGCCCCGACCGGAATGGCAAGACCAGCAACAACAAAAGCCACGACGCGCACGACCAACAGCAGACCAGCCAACGCACCGACAGCAAGCGGGCTGGTGACCGCCTCGCCGGGCTCCCTGAACGGCCCCAGCGCCAACGACACCACCCCCACCACCGCCGCGGCCGCCGCGACCCTGGCCCACCACCGCCAGCCACGCGAGGGCAGCGACCCGGTCGGGGTGAGCAGCAGCACGAAGCCGATGCAGGCCGCCATTACCACGACGGCGATGTCCTTGACCGTGGAGCCGACGACGGGCGGCGCCCCACGCCAGGCCAACAGCACCCAGCTGGCATACGCGTAGCTGAACCACAACCCAAGTGCCAGCAGCAGCCAGCCCCACCGGGTGGCGGGGCCGGCGGCTGGCCAGCACCATCCCGACCGTGGCCGCGCTCACCGCCACCAACCCGTAGATGGCGGTGTCGGCGTTGGACCCCAGGTCGGACCGGCCGGCCTGGCGCGCCAGCTGGTTTAACCAGACGACCACCGGGAGACCGAGCATGACCAGCGTCCACAGCGCCCACGCCAACCCGGCCGGCCGCCAGCGCGGCCATGCCGGCCGGCTACCGGCGGTTACCGCCATGATCCTCGACGCATGCAGGGCCCCTCCGACTCCGGGCACCGTCCCGAGCATCGTCGCCCACGCGCCAGTGTGGCCGAGTTCCGTCCCGATAACGTTACGGACGACGCACCTACCGCATCAGGCTTTGTGAAACAGGCTGGTACCACGTCAAAGCAGCAACCGAATGACATTGGGGCTTATGGGTCGTGCGGCCTTTTATCTCGATTGCGGCGAGTCGTCCTTCCGATTGGTCAGGTGGAAGGCACGCCGCGTTCTCATGCCAGGGGCTCAATCCACAGATTCCGACAAATATCTCGCGAGTCGCAGCAGGATTCGCTAGCCTGCGACCGTCCGCCGCTCCACGGAAGGGGAGGGCCATGCAGCAGATGTCCCGCAGGTCCATGCTCGTCGGCTCGGGGGCCGCGCTTGCCGGTCTCTCGCTTCCCGCCAGCGCCACAGCGTCCACGCTCGCCGCCCCCGGCGCGGGCGGAGGCCGCCTGCCAATCGTCATCGGCCACCGGGGCAGCCCCGCCTACCGCCCCGAGCACACGATCGCCTCGTACACGCTCGCGATCGAGATGGGGGCCGACTACATCGAGCCCGACCTGGTGTTCACCAAGGACGGCCAGCTCGTCGCCCGCCACGAGCCCGACATCGGCGCCACCACCGACGTCGCCGACCACCCCGAGTTCGCGAGCCGTCAGACGACGAGAACGATCGACGGCGTGGTCTTCTCCAACACCTGGTTCACGTTCGACTTCACCCTGGCAGAGCTCAAGACGCTGCGGGCCAAGGAGCGGCTGCCCCTGGTGCGCCCCCAGAACACGGCGCTGGACGGGCTGTTCGAGGTCCCAACCTTCCAGGAGGTCATCGACCTGCGGCAACCTGCAGCGGCTCCGGCACGAGACGCACCTCCCGCTGATCCAGCTCATCGACTCCCACGGGGCGCCGGCCGACTTCGTCGCGAGCGGCGACCCGCGCACCTACGACGACCTCGTGACGCCCCAGGGCCTCGCCGAGATCGCCACCTATGCGGACGGGATCGGCCCGGACAAGAGCCGCATCGTGCCGGGCAACTCCGCCGGCAGTCAGCTGGGCCAGCCGACCACCCTGGTCGGTGACGCCCACCGCGTCGGCCTGCTGCTGCACCCGTTTACCTTCCGCCCGGAGAACAACTTCCTGGCGGCGGACTTCCGCGCGGGCAACCCGAGCAGCCCCGAATACCTGCGCGCACGTGGCGACCAGCCGGCCGAGCTGGCGCTGTACTACCGACTGGGCGTCGACGGCCTGTTCGCCGACAACGCCGACACGGCGGTGGCGGTGCGCGAGAAGACGTTCGAACGGGCACCGGCCGGCCAGTGACGGCCTGCTAAGGCGGCCAAACCGCCTCAGTTAGGAGCGGGGTCAGCCGGCCGCGCCGGCAGTGCCCCAGCGGGGCGATCGCCGCATCATCGCCCGGGCAGCACCACGCGGTCCCGCCACGGTCGCCTTCCCCAAGCCACCGCGGATGCTGCCGGTGGCGCGGGCACGCCGGCCAGGTGGTGTCCACGAAGGTGTCGTGCAGCCGCTGCTGCAGGTCCTCGACCGCCTCCACCACCAGATCCCCGAGGACCTCCTGCCGGGTGGCGGGGTCGAGCTGCTCCCAGGCCAGGCCGTCGAGCGGAAACTGCATCCGGTTGCCCAGGGCGTCGCGGGCCTCTGCCTGCGCTCGTGCGTGGCCCCAGCCGAGGGTGGCGGTGAGGTCGTGGGCGATCAGCCCCACCGCACCAGCCAGCACATTCACGAATCCGCCAGTTGGCTCTGGGCCGGTGCAAGTGCGACGATTCGCCCATGAGGCGTGCGTGGGGAGCTGTCTGGCGCACTGGTCTGCTGCCGGTCATCGCGGGGGTCGCTGGAGTTCCTGGAAAGCCGACAAGTCCGGCACGATCGTCGGCGGCTTCGACTCGGAGCTCCTGGAGCTCGCCGAGGACGAGCGGCTCGCTTTTCGCTGGGGGTCATCGGCCCCGAGCGCCGCGAGGGCCCCTCGTTCGACACGCTGCTGACGGTCACGCTCCGGCCCGACCCCAACGGCACCGTGCTCAACCTCGTCCACGAGCAGCTGGACGAGCTCGCGGCAGCCATGCCCCACATCGCGAACGCCGTCGAATCGGGCTGGGAAGCCTTCTTGGATAACCTCGCCCGCGTCCTCGCTTCCACCAACGGGTGGGGCAGCCCAGCCGACGAAGTGTGAAGCTGGCCGGTGTCGCCCGCGAACTCGTGGACGGCGCCGGCCCAGTTCTTACCGATTCGTCACATCCCGACGGTCGCGTTCGGCCGCGAACTCATCCGCGCCGGGCGCCGGCACCAGTTGCCGCGTGATGGGCGTGAAGGTCGTCGTGCGCGATCGGTCGTTCGACAGCCTCTCCAGCACTGCAAGCACTCGGCCGCCCGCCAGCAGGCAGACCGGCCGCTGCGCCGGTTCCCGTCATTGCCTGATCTCAGCTGGTCTTCGATGCGGCGGCCGGCAACGGTTGCCGGCGCTTCAGGTTGCGCGGCGGCGGACCAGCCAGACGGTGGTGGCGATGAGGAGCAGGGAGAGCGCGAGCAGCCAGCCTCCTTCGATCCACTGGAACGGCCAGAACCGGCCTGCTGGTTGGTAGATCGTCAATTGTGTGTAGCCGTGTTGGACGAGGTACTGGACGGGGTCGAAGTTGTCCGGGGTTCCGGGACCGGGTTGGAACACTTCGGGTGTCAGCGCGTGGACGCCGACCGGATGGAGGGCCCCGTCGATCATGGACAGGCTGGCCGGTTTGCCGCCCTGGGTCCACCACTGGTTCATCACCCAGTCGGGATGAGCGATGTTGGGGTTACTGGTGACCAACGGCGCCTCGTAGTGCGGGCGCAGATATGTCCCGGTGGCAAACGCGAGCGCGGCCCACGCGGCGAGGGTGGCGAACATCGCGGGAATGACCCGACGGATCAGGATGCCGGCCAGGACGCCAATTGCGAACGCGGCCAGCGTCCAGGCGGCGAGCGCGACCCCGCGTAAGTCGAAGATGGTGGGAGCGAGCGGGCCGCGGCCTCCCGCGCCGATGATCGGCCGGTAGTACCAGGAGAAGAGCACGCTGAACGCTGCGGCCGCGACGGTGACCGCCACTGCGAGCGGCACAAGCTTCGCGACGGTCCACCGTACCCGTCCGAAGCCCTGGGTCCAGGCGTACCGGAAGGTGCCGGTCTCGAACTCCCTCGCGAGCACCGGCGCGCCGGCGAACGCTCCGATCAGCGCGGGCACCACCTGCAACAGGGCAGCGGTGACCCCCGCGCCGGGCGCGTAGGTATTCAAGAAATTGTTGGCTACCTGCCGGCAGATACCTGAACTTGCCGGGCGGCAGGCGGTCACGGCGGCATAGGCATGGTGTATCCGCAGACCGGTAATCAGCAGGTACACGGCCGCCGCGCCGAGCAGCGCGCCGACACCGGCCAGCGTGAGCCGGTGCTGCCGCCAGGTGACCCAGGCCATTCGCCGCCACGGTACGGGCCGAAGGCTCGTGTCCGGTCCGGGCCGCGTGGACATGGTCAGTACGGTCACTTCGTCACCTCCGTGGGCTTGGCGTCCTCAGCGCGGGCCAGGCCAGGCAGCGCTGCGGCGTCGGGCTCGCGCACGTATGCGAGGGTGAGTTCTTCCAGACCGACTGGGTGCGCCTCCCAGCCTGGCGGCACTGGATCCGTCGTTGCGTTCGTCCTGACTAGCAGGTGGGCCTGCACCTCGCCGCGCCGGGCGTGGACGACGTTCAGCCGTTCGGCGTACCTGCCCACTTCGGTGGCCGGGCCAGTCAGCACGCGGTGACGCGCGAGCAGGTCGTCGACCTTGCCGGCCACCTGGACGTTCCCGCGCGATACCAGGACGAGGTAGTCGGCCACCCGCTCCAGCTCGGCCAAAACGTGCGACGACAAGACCCCCGATACGCCGTCGTCGGCGATCGCGGTCATCACTGTGGCCATGAAGTCGTGCCGGGCAAGCGGGTCGAGCATCGCCATCGGCTCGTCCAGCACGAGCAGTTGCGGCCGCCTGGCCAGCGCCAGGGTCAGCGCGAGCTGCGCCTGCTGCCCGCCGGACATCTTGCCGGCCTTGCGCCCGAGCGGGATGCCCAACTCGCCCAGCCGGGCTTCGGCTAGCGCTGGTCGAAGCGCCGGTTCAGGTTGCGGGTCATGTGCAGCATGTCGGCGGCGGACAGGCTCTTGTACAGCCGCGTGTCCTGGGCGACGAACGCGATCCCGTCCAGCGCGGCCGGCGACCCGGCGGGCCGGCCACCGAGCACGGCGACGGTGCCCGCGGTCGGTACCGCGAGGCTAACCGGAGGCTAACCGCGAGATTGAGCAGGGTGGTCTTGCCCGCGCCGTTCGGGCCGACCAGCGCGGCGACGTGTCCGGCGGGGATCGCCAGCGTGCACTCGCGCAGCGCCCGGGTGCGGCCGTAGCACTTGCCCAGGCCGCGGGTTTCGATGACGTTCACGCGTCGCCCTCCATTTTGCTGCTTGCCGCGCCGCGGCGGTGGCCGAAGCCGGGGCGGCGCTCACGGAAATCCCGCAGCACGCTGGTGAACAGCGCCACGATGCCGTCCTCGTCCAGCCCTGCCGTGTCGGCCGTGGCCAACCAGCCGAGCAGGGAACGACGAAGCCCGGTCAACTCCGGCAACGCGACCTGGCTGAGCGTGGCCTGGATGAACGTGCCCTGGCCAGGCCGTCCGGCCGCCAAACCCTTCGTCTCCAGCTCGCGGTACGCCTTGAACACCGTGTTCGGGTTGATAGCCAGCGAGGCGACCACATCCCTGATCTTGGGCAGCTGGTCGCCCGGCTCGAGGTACCCCAGCCGCAGCGCATGCTCCACCTGCTGGACCAGTTGCAGCTAGGTCGGCACGCCAGAAGACGGGTCGAGCCGGAACTCGATCGGCGACGCGGATAGGTGTGCGCCAGCCCCCGGATCTTCGCCGCCCATCCGGCTGTTCCCCTTTTCTATCTCCATAGAACAAGGTAACAGCAGACGAGGCCCCAGGTTGTCAACGCCAGGTGAAGCTGTGCGGTCCTCGCCATCACCGCCCCCCGATCGGACGCAAAGACGCTGGGCGCAGTCAGGTAGCCGACGAGGCCCGCGCCGGCCATCCGGTCACAGGCGACCAGCCGGAGCAGGTAGGAGCCACATTCAGCGAGACGACACGCCCGACGCGCCAACTGCAGTGAGACGAGCGAACCCCCAGCGCCCCACCCGCGACAGGTTCAATGAGACGTAGCACCGAAGGCCGCCAGATACAGCGAGACAGACTGGCCATGATCCGGACGCCGACGACCCCGCGCTGGAGCTCGAAGCTGGCCGCGCGCTGACCGGGTACCTCTGGCACGGCACGGGGCCTCCGGCCGGGCTCCTCCGGCCCCTCGCCGAGACGAATCGGCGGAGTGTCAGCCCCGAGTAATCGATGGTGTTACGGACCGTTCGCGCGTAGTCCGGTTCCGGTTGGAACCCATAGTCACTGAATAGTCCGCGATTGCGCCGGATCCAGACCGCCGGGGGAGTCAGCGACGGCCTCTCGGAATCCGAGAGGCCGTCCACCGGCCCCCCCGCGGCCGGTTCTACGGATGTCGACGAAAGGCTCAGTTCCCCGCTTCAACGCCACGGAGAAGCTGCCGCACTTCGGTCTCCCTGTACCGACGGTGCCCGCCGAGGGTACGGATGCTGGACAGCTTGCCAGCCTTCGCCCAACGGGTGACGGTCTTGGGGTCGACGCGGAAGAGCGCAGCGACCTCAGCCGGGGTCAGCAACGCCTCGGGTGCAGGCGTGTTCTGTACGTTACGACTGGCGGACATAGTTGCCACCTCACCTTAGGAACGCTCCCCGCGGGTCCGGATTCTCGCGGAGATCCTGATCATCCTAGAGGCGTCGAATGGGACAGACCATAGCAACTTAGGGCTATTTCTCCCCCTGCCTACTAGGACTATCGGCAACTGACCGTGTGGTCTTTAGCAAAAGGGGCGGAGTGATCAATTACTGGCTTCCCGTCCCCTGACGACCGACCACCGCTCGCTGAGCAGGCCGTACAGCTCCGCCGAGCGGTCGAGATCGCCTTGCTCCAAGGCTTCAAGTGCCTCCCATACCTCCGCGACCGAGTGGTCCTCGACGAGATCTCCGAACGGGATGATCCTCGTTAGGCCACCGTAGTCGAGTTGGACCAGGCTATCGGGGTCGAACCCGTGCAGCCACTCCAGGACCCCTTCAACTGCATCGACCATCTCGGTGTCTTCCATTAGCTCCCGAAGAACACCAAGCGCACGAGAGACCCGCGCCAAGGCATTCTGCATGGTCGCCTGGTAGGTGAGGATCGCGGGGTGGCCGCCCCTGGGAGGCTCGACCCTGCGCTCGGCGGCCTCGAAGAGGGTGAACCAGGGCAGGGGCACGTGCCACACGGCCTGCTGGATGTGGCTCTGCGACCCGGGCTGGTCGTGGCGCAGCCGCTCCAGCGCGCGGGAGGCGCGCTCCACGTCGACGCGCGAGACGAACGCGTCGGCGACGCCGTCGGGCAGGGATTCGTGGAAGGCCACCAGCGACTCGAGCATACGCAGCTCGGTGCGCAGCGGGCAGATGTAGACGGTTCCGCCGATGCGCTGCACCAGGGCGTGCTCCGGCTCCTCCTTGATCGCCAGCCCCAGAGCGCGCGCGAGGCCCCTGCGCTCCTCCTGGCCGATCAGCACGCTGGCAGGCGGCAGCCGGCCGCCCTCGACGTAGGCGGCCCACTGGGTCCGCTCACGCGGCGGGAAGGCGGCCAGCGGCTGGTAAACCCGCAGGTAGGCTGCTGCCGTGTGACCTTCCATGCGGGATGAGTATATGCACGCGCGTCGAACCTCGCCGGGGCCTGTCCAGGAGGGTCATCCATGGGAGCGTTCGAGCTCATGGGTGGCGAATACGAGCAGGTCGTCTACTGTCACGACCACGTCTCCGGCCTCAAGGCCATCATCGCCATCCACTCCACCGCGCTCGGCCCGGCGCTCGGCGGTACCCGCTTCTATCCCTACGCCACGGAGGCGGACGCCCTCCGCGACGTGCTCCGGCTGGCGCGCGGGATGAGCTACAAGGCGGCCGTGGCCGGCCTCGACCTCGGTGGCGGCAAGGCCGTCATCATCGGCGACCCCAAGCGCATCAAGACCGAGGCGCTCCTGCGCGCCCACGGTCGCTTCGTCGAGAGCCTGGGCGGCCGCTACATCACCGCCGAGGACGTCGGCACCTTCAGTGCGGACATGGACCTGGTGGCCCGCGAGACCCGCTTCGTCACCGGTCGCTCGATCCTCAACGGCGGTGGAGGCGACCCCTCGATCAACACCGCCTACGGCGTCTTCAAGGGGATGCACGCGGTCGCTGAGGAGCTGTGGCAGGAGCACGACCTGGCCGGCCGGCACGTGGTCGTCCAGGGCGTCGGCAAGGTCGGCTACGAGCTCTGCCGCCTGCTCCACGAGGCGGGCGTGCGGCTGACCGTCGCCGACGTCGACCTCGACAACGTCGCCAGGGCGGTTGGCGACTTCGGCGCCGAGACCGCCGACTCCACCAAGGTCCACGCGGTCGCCTGCGACATCTTCGCCCCCTGCGCGCTGGGCGCGGTCGTCGACGACGACACCCTGCCGGAGCTGGCCTGCGCGGCCGTCGCCGGCTCGGCCAACAACGTGCTGGCCCGCGCCGAGCACGGCCACGCGCTGCGGGAGCTCGGCATCCTCTACGCCCCCGACTACGTGATCAACGCCGGCGGGCTGATCAACGTCGCCGACGAGCTGGGCGGCTATTCCGCCGAGCGCGCCAGGGCCAACGTGGAGGGGATCTTCGCCAACCTGCGGATGATCTTCCACCGCGCCAAGGAGCAGGGCATCCCCACCAGCGAGGCGTCCGACCGGCTGGCCGAGGAGCGGATGCGCGACGTCTCGCGGATCAAGCTGCTGCACCTGCCTAGCCCTGGGCGGTGACCTCGCCCATCACCCAGTTCGGGATGCCGCGGGCGCCCAGGAACGAGCTGGCCCGGTCCACCTCAGTGGAGGGCAGCACCGCGACCATGCCGACGCCGAGGTTGGTCGCGCGGGCCAGCTCGACCTCGTCGACCGGGCCCAGCTCGGCGAGCAGCCCGAAGATCGGCGGCGGCGTCCACGAGGAGCGGTCGACGCGGCCGACCAGTCCCGACGGCAGGCACCTCGGCAGGTTGCCGGGCAGGCCCCCGCCGGTCACGTGGCACAGCGCGTGCAGCTCGACCCCGGCGGCCAGCAGGTCGACGAGGTCGGCGGCGTAGATCCTGGTCGGCTCGAGCAGCTCCTCGCCGATCGTGCGGTCGAGTTCCGCCGGTTGGTGGTCGTAGCCGATCCCGGCGCGCTCGAGCACGCGGCGCGCCAGCGAGTAGCCGTTGGAGTGCAGGCCGGAGGAGGCGAGCGCCAGCAGCACGTCGCCCGGCTGCACCCTGTCCGGCCCGAGGATGCGGTCCCGCTCGACCACGCCCACGCTGAAGCCGGCGAGGTCGTAGGCGTCCGGCTCCATCGCGTCCGGGTGCTCCGCGGTCTCGCCGCCGAGCAGCGCGCAACGCGCCCGCCGGCAACCCTCGGCCACGCCCTCGACGATGGCGGCGACCCGCTCGGGCACCAGCCGGCCCACCGCCAGGTAGTCCAGGACGAACAGCGGCTCGGCCCCGGCGACGACCACGTCGTCGACCACCATGGCGACCAGGTCGATGCCGACCGTGCCGTGACGCTCGAGCGCGCGGGCCACCAGCAGCTTGGTGCCGACGCCGTCGGAGGCGCTGGCCAGCACTGGGTCGCGGAAGCGGCTCGTGTCCAGCGACAGCAGCCCGGCGAAGCCGCCGATGCCCCCCAGCACGCTGGGGTTGTGTGTCGCTTCCACCGCCGCTCGCATCAATGCGACCGCCTTCTCGCCCGCCTCCACGTCGACGCCGGCCGCCTGGTAGGTCAGCGCCGCCCGACCGGAGCCGTGCGTGCTCACGAGCTCACGTGGGGCAGGACCTCCCCGGCGCGCGGAGGAAGCCCCTCGGCGCTGGGAAGGGACGCCTTGGCCGCGGGCAGGACGCCTTCGAGGAGCGCCTTGCCCTGTGCCTGGGGGTCGACCGGGATCGGGTAGCCGCCGGTGAAGCAGGCCGTGCACAGCCCCTTGCCGCCGGCCTGCGCTGTCGAGGTCAGCGCCTCCAGCGACAGGTAGGCCAGCGAGTCCGCGCCGATGTAGGCGCCAACCTCGTCGGTCAGCAGGTCGCTGGCGATCAGCTCCGCCCGGGTGGGCATGTCGATGCCGTAGAAGCACGGCCACCGCACCGGCGGCGAGGTGATGCGGACGTGGACCTCGCGGGCGCCCGCCTCGCGCAGCATGCCGACGATCGCCTTGGTGGTGTTGCCGCGGACGATCGAGTCGTCCACCACCACCAGGCGCCTGCCGCGGATCGTCTCGCGCAGCGGGTTCAGCTTCACCCTGATGCCGAGCTGCCGCATGGTCTGGCTCGGCTGGATGAAGGTGCGGCCGACGTAGCGGTTCTTCATCAGCCCCTCGCCGAAGGGGATGCCGCTGGCCTCGGCGAAGCCGGCCGCCGCGCTGGTCGCCGTGTCGGGCACGGGGATGACCAGGTCCGCGTCGACCGGCGCCTCGCGCGCCAGCGCGGCGCCCAGCTCCCTGCGGACCTGATGGACGCTGCGGCCGGCCAGGTTGGAGTCGGCGCGCGCCAGGTAGACGTACTCGAAGACGCACAGGTGCGGCTCGGGCTCGGCGAAGCGGCGCGAGCGCAGCCCGCGCTCGTCGATGGCGACCACCTCGCCGGGGTCGACCTCGCGCACGAAGGCGGCGCCGACGATGTCGAGCGCGGCCGTCTCGGAGGCGATCACCCAGCCGCCGGGGAGCTTACCGATCACCAGCGGCCGGAAGCCGTGGGGGTCGCGCACGCCGTAGACGGTGTGCTCGTCCATCAGCACCAGCGAGTAGGCGCCCTCCAGGCGCGGCATGGTGCGGAGGATCGCCGCCTCCAGGGACAGGTCCGACTCTCTGGCGAGCAGTTCGGCGACCACCTCGGTGTCGCTGGACGCCGGCGTCCGGGACGGCGACTGGGCGCCGAGCTCGGCGGCCAGGCTGGCGGTATTGGTGAGGTTGCCGTTGTGGCCGACCGCCAGGCCGCCGCCGGCCGCGTTGGTCTTGAACGCCGGCTGGGCGTTCTCCCAGCGGGAGGCGCCGGTGGTGGAGTAGCGGGTGTGGCCGATGGCCAGGTGCCCCTGGAGCGTTTGCAGGGTGGTCTCGTCGAAGACCTGGCTGACCAGGCCCATGTCCTTGTAGACGAGCAGGCTGGTGCCGTCGGCCACGGCCATGCCGGCCGATTCCTGGCCGCGGTGCTGCAATGCGTACAGGCCGTAGAAGACGAGGTTGGCCACCCGCTCCCCGGGTGCCCATACCCCGAACACTCCACACGACTCACGCGGGTGATCGGTGTCGCGCATGTCCCTCCAGGTTGAACCGACGGAGCGGGGAAGCTCCTCGATCCTAGCATCAGGTCGCGACGGTCCCTTATGAGCGTTGCTCCAGAATCCGCTGCCAGGCGCTCTGGGTGTCGGTGATCGCGGCCACCGGGGTCTTGCGGTCGTGGAGCATCAGCGACAGCTCGTCGGAGAGCTTCTCCATCAGCTCGGGTGACTTGTCCGTGGTCGGCCATGGGATGGCGCCGTTGCCGCTCAGCGCGCTCCGCGCCGCCCGCTGGACCATGGGCGCGAAGCCGGAGTACCTCGGAGAGTTCAGCGTGGACCGGCGGGTCGGGTCGATGCCGCTGCCCGTGGTGGTGATCAGCTCCAGGTTGGTCGCCTTGGAGGTGGCGAACTTCACGAAGTGGGTCGCCAGGTCCTGGTTGCGCGAGGCGCGCGAGACGCCGAGGGCGAAGCCGGCGTTGAGCGCGGCGACCGGCTTGGAGTTCGGGCTCCCGACCGGCAGCGAGGTCACGCCCCAGCGGCCGCGGACCTTGGACTGCTTGGGGTCCTCGGCGTTCACCCCGAGGTCGGTCCAGAACTCCATCATCGCGGCCCTGCCCTGAAGGAACATGGCCACCGCCGCCTCGAAGGCGATCTTGACGGGGCTGGGAGTGAAGGCGGCGAGCTCGTGCATGGAATTGGCGGCGGCGACCGCTCTGGAGTCGAGCGCCGGCCTGCCGTCGTCGTCCAGGAAGTGGCCGCCGTACCCGGCCAGGCGGTTGGCGAAGGCCGAGCCGATGATGATCGGCGCCGCCTGCGCCGGCAGCACGGCTCCGTAGACGCCGCTGGACCCGTTGCCGTTGTCGTCGGTGATCTTGCGCGCCATCTGCACGTACTGCTCCCAGGTCCCCGGCGGGCCGCCGAACCCGGAGCGGGCCAGCAGGTCCTGGTTGTAGAACAGGACGTGGCTGTCGCCGTCGAACGGCAGGCCGTAGCGCTTGCCGTCCACCAGCGTGTAGGGGTCGTAGATCGAGGAGATGAAGTCGTCGGCCTCGATGTCCGGGCTGGCGGCGATGAGCTCGGTGAGGTCGCTGAGCACGCCCTGGTGCGCCAGCTCGCCGACGGTGGTGTACCAGTAGTCGAAGACGTCGTACTTGGCCGCTCCCGACTGGACGTCCACGATCGCCTTGGAACGGATCTGGTCGTAGGGAACGATCGTCACCCGCACGAACGCGCCGGTGGCGACCTGGAAGTCGCTGGCGAGCTGGCGGGCGGCTCGCTCGTGGGGCTGGATGGACAGGAACGACAGCGTCGGGCCCAGGGGGGCGGGCGCGTCGCCGAGGCGATCGAGCCCCAGCTCGTCGGTGTGGTCGCGACCGCAGGCCGCCAGCAGGGCCGACACCGCGGGAAGGCCGAGCCCGAGCGCGGTGCCCCGCAGCACCTGACGCCGCGTCACCCGACGATCGCTCATCTTGAAACTCCTCTTTCTGCGTAGATGCCCCATGTTCCACTAGGCGGACATCGTGATAGTGGATCAGGTGGGCGCGCTTGCGTGCAAACTGGCTTGCGAGTGGATTACGCCGAGTGCCTGATCTGGGCGATGGATGGCATGCTTAGGGGCGGTCGCCCGCCGGCGGCCGGGGCGGGCCCGTCCAAGGGCGCCGCAGCGGCCGTCACGGCGACCTGGGAGCCGGCGCTCAAAGCCGGCTTTGCCCTGAGATGCCAATCTGTCAAGGAGGAATAGCGAGACAAAATCTGCGTCATTTGCCAACCCGGGCAGCGGCTGGTTAAAGTGCGATGTTCCTCTCCCCCAGATTTCCTTTGACAGATTGAGGATGAGCAGGCAGACGTGCGCCCTCCTGGGACCGCGGGAACGTCCCAGGGGGCACCATCACCGGTCCCGAGCTGAGCGAGTCGCTCTCTCCCGTTCGGGGGCGTGCAGCGCGCACGCCATACTGTTGCCCGCACCAGCGACGGCGCGTGCCCTGTGCTGCGGCCAGCACGAACCCTATCCCACTGGCTGACACCTCCGGCCGACGACGAGAGAAGGGCAGCATGCTCCAGAACCTCCAGATCCGATCGAAGCTCGCGGCGATCCTGCTGGTTCCGCTCGCGGCCGTGATCGTGCTGTCGTCAATCGGTATCGGTTCGAGCGTCAATAGGGCGGTCAAAGCCTCACGTGCGCAGAACGTGTCTGAATTCGCGGTGACCCTGACCGCGCTGGTGCACGAGCTCCAGAAGGAGCGCAGCCTCGCCGCCGGGTACGTGGGGGGCGGCAAGTCGATCGGCTACACCGAGCTGGCCGCCCAGTGGGCCAACGTCGACCGCCAGGTGGTGGAGTTCGCGCGCGAGGCGCGCAAGCTCCAGCTCTCCGGCTACAACCCGCAGCTCCGCCAGCGGCTCCGCAACGTGGTCAGCGAGCTCGCCAAGCTGGACGCCCAGCGCCAGGGGATCGACCAGAACCCCGACATCACCGTCGCCGCCACGCTGAACCTCTACGACACCATCATCCAGGACATCCTGGACGTCAACGGCGAGATCGCGGTGGGCAGCGGCAACGAGCGCCTGTTGCGCACGGTGTCGGCGTTCGTTGCGCTGTCGCGAATGAAGGACGCGGTCGACCTCCAGCGCGCCTATATGAACGCGGTCTTCTCGGCCGGCCATTTCGACGCCGCCCAGCTCCAGTACCAGCAGTTCACCCGCTACGTCGAGGCGGAGGACCTGTGGAGCTCGCAGTTCGACTCCTTCGCCACCACGCCGCAGCGCAACCTGCTCGCCACCACGGTGGTCGGCCCCAGTGTCCAGAAGGCCAAGGCCCTGCGCGACGTGGCCATCCGCGGTGAGACGAGCCCGAAGCTGGGCGTCGCCCCTGACGAGTGGTACAGCGTCATGGGCGACAAGCTGAACCTGCTGCGCCAGGTCGAGGTGACGCTGTCGGGCGACGTGGTCGGCGCGGCCTCGGCCAGCAAGCAGTCGGCCCAGCGCCAGGCGCTGATCGTGGGCATCGGGCTGCTGGCCGTCCTGCTGGTGACGGTGGCCATGTCGCTGGCGATCGCCCGCTCGATGGTCCGGCCGCTGCGCCAGCTCCGCCAGGTCGCCAACGACGTGGCCGACGAGCGGCTGCCACGCGTGGTCGAGCGGCTCCAGGACGCGCAGGACCTCGACAGGGTGGCGCTCGACCAGGTGAGCCCGGTACCGGTCAGCTCCAAGGACGAGATCGGCCAGGTGGCCTCGGCCTTCAACGCGGTGCACCAGGTGGCCATCCGGGTCGCCACCGAGCAGGCGGCCCTGCGCAAGTCGATCGGCGACATGTTCCTCAACCTGGCGCGGCGCTCGCAGTCCCTGCTGGACCGCCAGCTCGAGCTGATCGATCGGCTGGAGCGCAGCGAGGCCGACCCCGAGGCGCTGGAGAACCTCTTCAAGCTGGACCACCTGGCGACGCGCATGCGGCGCAACGCCGAGGACCTGATCGTGCTGTCCGGCGCCGAGCCGCCGCGCCGCTGGTCCCAGCCGGTGCCGCTGGTGGACGTGGTGCGGGCCGCGCTGGCGGAGGTCGAGGATTACCCGCGGGTCGAGCTGCTGCCGATCGATGACATCGGGGTGGCCGGCCACGCGGTGTCGGACGTGGTGCACGCGCTCGCCGAGGTGATCGAGAACGCCATCTCGTTCTCGCCGCCGGGGACCAAGGTCCAGGTCGCCGGCCAGCCGGTCTCCAACGGCTACGTGCTGGAGATCGAGGACCGCGGGCTGGGCATGAGCGACGAGGAGCTGGTCGAGGCCAACGAGCGCCTCGCCAACCCGCCGATGATCGACTTCGCCCTGTCCCGCATGATGGGGCTGTACGTGGTCGGGCGGCTGGCGCAGCGCTACGGCATCCGGGTGCAGCTCCGGCACTCCTGGTACGGCGGCGTGACCGCGCTGGTGCTGCTGCCGCCGAGCATCACCATCCGCTCGCAGGTCCAGGAGACCAACCCGGGCATGGGGATCCGCCGTCCCGAGCTGCCGTCGCCGCCCCGCTCCAACGGCAACGGCGGTGGCGGACAGCCCGGCGACCACCTTCCGATTTTCGAGCAGGCACGGTCGGACTGGTTCGACGAGCCGGACGCCTCGCCCTCGCCGTTGCGACGCCCGGCCGCCCAGCCGATCGATGCCTCGTCGGGGACCGGCAACGGCAATGGCCGCGGGGCGGCGCTGGCCGACGGCCAGCGCTACGACGCCGAGACCGAGGACTTCGAGGCCGCGCCGCCGCTCGAGGCGGAGACCATCCACCCGGGAACGGAGGCCGTCGAGTCCATCGACTCGATCGAGTCCGTGGAGCTGCTGGTGGAGCCGGAGGAGCCTGCCGAGGAAGTGGAGCTGCCCGCCCAGCCCGAGCCGCAGGCACCGCGGGCGCACGAGCCGCGGGCGCACGACCTGCCCCTGCCACCGATGCCCCAGGCGCCGCCGGTGTCGTCGCGGTTCACCTTCACCCCGCCGGACGCCCCGCTGCCCAGGCGCCAGCGCCGGCAGTACGGGCCCACGCCGGAGCGGCCGGCGCCGGCGCCCGAGCCCGCCGCCCCCGAGCAGCCGGCCTCATGGGCCGCTGAGCCGCCCGAGCAGCCGGCGCCGCAGTACCCGGCGCCGCAGTACCCGGAGCCGCAGCAGCCGATGCCCGGCGCGCCCGAGCCGATGCCGCCGGCCCGGCCAGTGGCCCCACCAGGGTTCTCCGCCGACCCCGAGTCGCAACTGGCACCACAACCGCCGCTGCGTCCGCCGGCGCGGCCTCGCTCGTGGCAGCCGGCCCAGCCGGCGCAGTCGTGGGCACCACGGCAGGGCGAGGAGATCGCCGTGCCGCTCCCGGAGCCGACGCTCCAACCCGCCTCGGTGCAGACCACCAAGGCGGGCCTTCCCCGGCGCGTCCCCCGGGCCAATCTGGCGCCAGGGATCGTGGCCGAGACCCAGCGGGCCGCCGAGCAGGCGTCGTCCGCACCCCCGTTGAGCAGCTTCTCTCGCTCTCCGGATGAAGTTCGTAGCATGCTTTCCAGCTACCGCACCGGTCTCGAGCGCGGGCGGCGCATGGCCGCCGGCAACGACCTGAGCGACCGCGGCGAGGACGCGCGGTCAGGGTATGGAGGGCCCAACCCGATGGCCCCAAGGAGCGACGATGACGCAGCTCAGTAAGGAAGCGCAGAACCTCAACTGGTTGGTCAACAACTTCGTGCGCAACGTCCCCGGCGTCGCGCACGCGATCGTCGTCTCGTCGGACGGGCTGCTCATGGCGGTCTCGGATCGGCTCGACCGCGCTCGGGCCGACCAGCTCTCCGCGGTCGCGTCCGGACTCGCCAGCCTCACGCAGGGAGCGGCGCGCGTATTCGACGCCGGGGTGGTCAACCAGACCATCGTCGAGATGGAGCGCGGCTTCCTGTTCGTGATGTCGGTGAGCGACGGGTCGTGCCTGGCCGTGCTGGCCTCGCCGTCGTGCGACATCGGGCTGGTCGGTTATGAGATGGCGCTGTTGGTGGCACGCACCGGAGATGTGCTGACACCGCAGTTGCGTGCAGAATTGCAGGCGGCGCTGCCTCGATGAGCGCAATGGCTGTTTGCAAGATCGGGGGGTGACAGGACTGGCGGCATACCGTGTGTCGCCAGCAGGCACGGGGCGCTGACCCAATGCCGTGGGTTGACAGGACCGCGGGATGAGCATGGAGGATCGCCAGGGCTCGGGCCGGAGTAACCCTCCGGGCCGCCTGGTTCGGCCTTATACGGTGACCGGCGGGCGCACGCGCCCCACCTACGCAGACTTGGAGCTGGAGACGCTGGTGTCGACGACCTCGCTGGGCGAGACGTCCCCGAACCTGAGCCTGGAGTGGCGCTCGATCGCGCTGCTGTGCCGGGATATCCTGTCGATCGCTGAAATCTCCGCGCGGCTCGACCTGCCGCTCGGTGTCGCCCGAGTACTGGTCGGCGACATGGCTGAAAGCGGGCTGGTGCAGGTGCATCGCCCCGCCCACGTCGGCGACCGCCCCGACCTCGCTCTTCTCGAGAGGGTGCTGTATGGACTCCGCACGATCTAACCCCCCCGCTCCTGACCGCGCGCCGACTCCGGTGAAGATCGTCATTGCCGGGGGGTTCGGTGTGGGCAAGACCACGTTCGTGGGGGCGGTGTCTGAGATCATCCCGCTGACGACCGAGGCGGCATTGACAACCGCCTCGCTCGGAGTGGACGACACCGCGCAGGTCGCCGGCAAGACGACCACCACGGTGGCGATGGACTTCGGCCGGATCACGCTCGACCGGGACCTGATCCTGTACCTGTTCGGCACCCCGGGCCAGGACCGGTTCTGGTTCATGTGGGACGACCTGGTGCGGGGCGCGATCGGCGCGGTGGTGCTGGTGGACACGCGCCGGCTCGGCGACTGCTTCGCCGCCGTGGACTACTTCGAGCAGCGCGAGCTGCCGTTCATCGTGGCCATCAACTGCTTCGACGGCGTGATGGCGCACTCGGCGGACGACGTCCGGGAGGCCCTGGTGATCGGTCCGGAGACGCCGGTGGTGTTCTGCGACGCCCGGGTGCGCGACTCCGCCAAGGCCACCTTGATCGAGCTGGTGCAGCACGCCCTGGCCCGCGCCTCCGCCGCGCTGCGACCTGGCGCCAAGCCGCGCGGCGTCGGCGCCGTGCAGCAGTAGCAGCCCCCGCCCAGGCGGTCGCCAGTCCCCCAAGAACGGCGGTCATGTATCGGTGCCGCGCCCAATCACCTGCACGTACCGCGAGCCGTCATGGCGCGCACCGCGGATACGTGACCGGCGTTCTTCAGCGGCCGCTCAGGAATTCTCGCCGAGGGCCCGGTCGATGGCGCCCTCGTACCGCTCCCGAAGGGCGTCGAGCCCGAGATCGAGCACGCCCTCGATGACCAGGCGGTCGCCGCCGGTCTCGCCGAGGCGACCGGCCGGCACGCCGGCGCGGGCGGCCAGCTCCTGGACCTCGGCGGCCCGCGCCGGCTCGACGGCCAGCAGGACGCGCGACGGCGACTCGCTGAGCAGCGCCGCCAGCGGCTCCACGCCCGCCGGCAGGGCGATCCGCGCGCCCACCCCGGCGGAGAGGACCGCCTCCACCAGCGCGATCGCCAGGCCGCCCTCGGAGAGATCGTGCGCTCCGGCGGCCAGCCGCGCCCGCGCCAGCTCGACCAGCAGCCCGTGCAGGGCTGCCTCGGCCTCCAGGTCGAGGGCTGGCGGGCGGCCCTCCAGCCGCCCGGTGGCGATCCGCTGCCAGGCCGAGCCGCCAAAGTCCGCCGCGGTGGTGCCGAGCAGCCAGACCTGGAGCCCCTCCCTCGGGAAGCCGGCGGGCACCGCCCTGGCGGCGTCGTCGAGCACGCCGAGGACGCCGATCACCGGGGTCGGGTGGATCGCCTGGCCGTTGGACTCGTTGTAGAAGCTGACGTTGCCGCCGGTGATGGGCGTGCCGAGCGCCTTGCAGGCGGCGGCCATCCCCCGGATCGCCGCGGCGAACGCGCCCATCACCTCCGGCCGCTCCGGGCTGGCGAAGTTCAGGCAGTTGGTGACCGCCAGGGGGCGGGCACCGGTGCAGGCCACGTTGCGGGCGGCCTCGGCCACCGCCAGGGCGGCGCCGGCCGCCGGGTCGAGCGCGGCGTAGCGGCCGTTGCCGTCGACCGAAAGCGCCAGCGCCCCGCCGCCGGGCACCCGGATCAGGGCCGCGTCGGAGCTGGGCCCGGCCACGGTGGCGTGGCCGACGAAGCGGTCGTACTGCTCGTACACCCAGCGCTTGGAGGCGCAGGTGGGATCGGAGGCCAGCGCCAGCACGGCGGCCGCGGGATCGCCGTCCAGCGGCACCTCGGCCGCGTCGCGGGGGACCGGTGGCTCCACCAGCGGCCGGCGGTACACCGGTCCGTCGTCGGCCAGGCTGCGGGCGGGCACGTCGGCGACCAGCTCGCCGCGGAAGCCGACCCGGAGCTGGCCGCCGGGGACCATCTTGCCGATCACCGTGGCGGTCACGCCCCAGCGGCGGCAGACCTCCAGCACCGGCTCCAGGTTGACCGGCGCGACCAGCGCCAGCATGCGCTCCTGCGACTCGGAGACCAGCACCTCCCAGGCCGCCATCGAGGGCTCGCGCAGCGGCACGGCGTCCAGGTCGACGTCCATGCCCATGCCAGCACGCGCGGCCACCTCCGACACCGCGCAGGAGACGCCGGCGGCGCCGAGGTCCTGGAGCCCGGCCAGCAGCCCACGCTCGACCAGCTCCAGGCACGACTCGATCAGCAGCTTCTCCTGGAAGGGGTCGCCGACCTGGACGTTGGGCCGCTTTGCCTGGTCGCCGTCGGCGAAGCTGGCGGAGGCCAGCACGCTGGCGCCGCCGATGCCGTCGCGGCCGGTCTTGGCGCCGAGCAGCACCGCCAGGTCGCCGGGCCGCTCGGCACGGCCGAGCACCAGCCGCTCGGCCGGCATGATCCCCAGCGTCAGCGCGTTGACGAGCGGGTTGCCGGCATAGCACGGATCGAACACGACCTCGCCGCCGACCGTGGCCACGCCCACGCAGTTGCCGTAGTGGCCGACGCCGGCCACGACCCCCTCGAGCAGGCGCCGTTGCGTCGGCTCGGCGAGCTCGCCGAAGCGCAGCGAGTTGAGGCTCGCCACGGGGCGGGCGCCCATCGCCAGGATGTCGCGGATGATGCCGCCGACCCCGGTCGCCGCCCCCTGGAACGGCTCCACGAAGGAGGGGTGGTTGTGGGACTCGATCTTGAAGACGGCCGCGAGCCCCCCGCCGATGTCGACCACGCCGGCGTTCTCGCCAGGGCCCTGGAGCACCTGCGGGCCCTGGGTGGGCAATCCACGCAAGTGCACCTTGGAGGACTTGTAGGAGCAGTGCTCCGACCACATCACCGAGTACATCGCCAGCTCCGCCCTGCTGGGCTCGCGGCCGAGCACCGCGACGATGCGCTCGTGCTCGGGGTCGGTCAACCCGAGCTGGCGGTGCAGGGACACGGCGGTGCTGGTCACAGGCCCTCCCGATGCGAGGATGACGCCGGCTACGACCGGGTAGAGGCTAGCAGGGTGTACCGTCGCGATGGTGACGCTGGCTCGCTCGGGGGGGTCCGGGGGGCTCAAGAGCGAGGCCCTGGCCGAGGCGCCAGAGCGTGAAGCAGAGCCGAGCGTCAGCCCCCCGGTCAAAAGGAGGTCTTCCAGTCCGCGATCACCTTCGTGGACCGGGTCGCGCAGGCCGCAGAGGCCGCCGACCATCACCCGGACATCGACATCCGCTGGAACAAGGTGACGCTGGCGCTCAGCACCCACTCCGCCGGTGGTCTCACCGAGCGCGACACGCGCCTTGCCCACCGGGTCGAGCGCGTGGTCGGCGACCGCGAGCACCACCCGCCGGGTCTGGCCGGGGAGGGTTAGCCGCTAGGTCCTGGTCGCCAGCGCCCCGAGGACGCTCTCGAACAGCGCCCGGCCGCCGGTCGGGCCGAGCAGGGGGTCGACCGCGTGCTCGGGGTGCGGCATCAGCCCGACCACGTTGCCGCCGGCGTTGCGGACGCCGGCGATGTCGGCGAGCGCGCCGTTGGGGTTGTGCCCGGGCGCGTAGGTGAAGACCACCTGGCCGTCGGCCAGCAGCCGCTCGGGGTCCGGATGGACGTAGCGGCCCTCGCCGTGCTTGACCGGGATCCGGAGGCGCTGGCCGGCGGTGCAGGCGCCGGTCCAGGCGGTGGCCGTCGAGCGGACCTCGATCTCGACCTGGCGGCAGACGAACCGCAGGCCCGCGTTGCGGAGCAGCGCACCGGGCAGCAGCCCGGCCTCGCAGAGCACCTGGAAGCCGTTGCAGATGCCCAGCACCGGCCCGCCGGCCCTGGCGAAGTCCGCCACCGCCGTCATCACCGGAGAGAACCTGGCGATCGCGCCGCAGCGCAGGTAGTCGCCGTAGGAGAAGCCGCCGGGCAGCACCACCGCGTCGACGCCGCCGAGGTCGTCGTCGCCGTGCCAGAGCCGCTCCGGCTCGGCGCCCATCAGCTCGACCGCCGCCAGCGCGTCCCGGTCGTCGCAGGACCCCAGCGCGTCCCGGTCGTCGCAGGACCCAGGGAACGTGACAACGCCGATGCGCACGTGGCCTCCTTCCAGCCCTCGAGCCAGCTCCCCTGACGCCCGCAGGGTATCTCAAGCAGAGCGCAGGCCGTCGGACCAGGCCGGCCAGGTGCGCATCGCCCAGCGGCCGTCCTCGAAGTCGCGGTCGCTGACGCCGACAGCCGCCACCTCGACCTCCGGGTCCACCCAGAGGAAGCAGCCGCTGGCGCCGAAGTGACCGAAGGCGGCGGGGGAGCGGCGCTCCCCCATCCAGTGCGGCCGCTTGCGGTCCAGCAACTCGAAGCCGAGCCCCCAGTCGCAGGGGTCGAAGCGCCCGACGCCCGGCACCAGGCCCGCCAGACCGGGGAACTGCACCGTGGTCGCCTCGGCGAACAGCTCGGCGCTGACCACCGGCGCGCCCCGCCCGAGCAGGCAGCGGGCCAGCTTGACCAGGTCGTCCATGGTGGACACCGCGCCGGCGGCCGGGTCGGCCTGGAAGCCGTCGTGCTCGGCCAGCCGGGTCGAGCCCGTCCCGAGCGGTTCCAGCACGGAGCTGGCCAGCCAGGTCGGGAAGCTGGTCCCGACCGCGTCGGCGACCACCTCGCCGAGCAGCCGGAAGCCGGCGTTGGAGTAGACGCGGCGCTCGCCGACCGGCCGGCGGCGGCCCTGGCCCATGACCTGGGGCATGCCGGAGGCGTGGGCGAGCAAGTGCCGGACGGTCGCGCCCTCCTCGTCGACCGGCTGGTCCAGGTCGACATGGCCAGCCTCGGAGGCCGCCAGCGCGGCCATGGTGGTGAGCAGCTTGGTCACCGAGGCGATCGCCCAGGTGGTCTCCGGGCCGGTGCCTGGGACCCAGAGTTGCTGGAGGTCGTCCCGCGTCACCACCGCGGCGCCGCCGTGCGCCACCGGCCAGTCCAGCGCGGCGGTCATCGGTAGCCCGCCGCCCGCAGCGCCTGGAGGGCGGCGGCGTCACTGGAGGACAGCAGCTGGGCCGCGTCGCGGCAATCCTGATTGGCCACCACCCCGCCGCTGGACGGGAACAGGCGCTGGCAGGCCTCAAGCTCCGACTGGTCGGCCTCGAGCTCGTCGGCGGCCGTGGGCTGGCGGCCGGCCGCCAGGTGGGAGCCCTCATGGATCAGCACGGTCGCGACCCGCTGCGGGGTGCGCTGCGAGAAGGCGCCGGTCACCAGCACCGTCGGCGGCGCGGGCCGCAGCCGGGTGGTCGACTCCACGGTCGTGACCTGGAACTCGGCGAAGGCCACCTGCACCCCCGGCCGGTTGAGCGCAGCCCTGGCGCGCTCGATGCCCGGGGTCGAGCGCAGCGCGCAGGTCAGGTCGGCGGCCCGCGACAGCAGCGTGACCTCGCCGGGCGTCCCGACCAGGGTGAGGTCGGCCAGCCGCGGGCAGGTCGCCTGGCGGCGCACCACCCTGCCGGCGTTGGCCGCCTCCAGGGCCGGCACGCGGTAGGCGCCGACCCCGTGGGTGAGCCCGTCGACCGGCGGCGGGCGGCGGCCGCCGACGCCGACCGGCTCGGCGCCGCGCTGGCTGAGCAGCGAGATCCCGACCACCACCATCGCCACCGTGGTGGCGATCGCGGCCAGCCAAAGCCACCAGGGGAGCCGGGGCCAGGGCCGCGACTTGATCGCGTCCACCTCGGCGGCGTTCAGGCGCCGCGGACGGCCCAGCGGCGGGAACCTGGGTCGGCGGAAGCGGGCCACGTCGAACAACGGAAGGCGACCGCTCAGGACTGCAGCACGTGCACGGTGAACTCCTCGATGACCGGGTTGGCGAGCAGCGCCTCTGCGACCTGGCGCGCGGCGGCCTCTGGGTCGCCGCCCTCGACGTCCAGCTCGACGTGCTTGCCGACCCGCACGCCGGACACGCCTTCCAGTCCCAGCTCCGGCAGGGCGCGCTCCACCGCCTGGCCCTGAGGGTCGAGGATCTCGCGCTTGAGCATCACGTCCACAGCAACCCGGGGCACCGTCCACCTCCTCGTGCCGGCGCCTGGAACGCCGGCTGCCCGGCGGCGCCGGGCGGGATCGAACGCGATGCTACCGGAGGATGCCCAGCGCGATGGCGCGGACCAGGGCATCGCGGCGGTCGGAGGCGCCGAGTTTCTCGTAGATGTGCGCCAGATGCGTCTTGACGGTCGCCGGCGACACCGACAGCGCCTCGGCGATCGCGCGGTTCGAGCCGCCCTCGGCCAGACGGGCGATCACCTCGCGCTCCTTCTCGGTCAGCCGCGACTCGCCGGGCCCGGCCGCCGCCAGGCCGATCACGCCGACCAGCAGCGGCAGCAGCGCCGGCGCGACCGCCCGCTCGCCGCCGCGCAGCAGCTCCAGCGCGTCCGCCAGCTCGGCGACGCCGGTGGAGCGCAGCAGCAGGCCGTCGACGCCCGCGGCCAGCAGGCCGGCCAGCTCCTCCGGGTCGGGGAGGCTCGCCAGCGCCAGCACGGTGGGCGGCTCCTCGGGCGCCTTGGCGCGCGTGGCCGCCAGCCGCGGGGGCAGGTCGCTGGTCGCGCCGATCACCAGCAGGCCGGCGCCGCTGTCCCGCGCCGCACGCAGGCCGTCGCGGGCGAGCGCCGCCTCGGCGATCACCCACACCCCGAGCTGGCCGAGCGCGGCGCGCAGCCCGAGCCGCAGCAACTCCCAGTCGTCGACGACCACGGCCGTGGTCCAAGCGTCCCTGGGACTACCGGCAGGCTCGCGTCGCTCGGCCATGCCAGAGGTTTCGGCC
>WNGR01001565.1_pt1 | contig 25503 bp, 24 predicted proteins | sample 5407581 | NCBI WGS metagenome assembly WNGR01 (sample SAMN13153383, study PRJNA577476) | soil metagenome | isolation source: 80 cm soil or saprolite under Garry oak tree replicate 2 | place: USA:California | collected 2016-06-15
AAGGCGAGCACGTGCTGCGTTTCGAGGCCACCGCGCACAACACCAAGGACCTCAAGGTCGGCCGCGTGCTGGACAGGTTCCCCGACATCGTCGCGGCGCTGGCCGGCATCGCCGAACGGTTCTGCACCACCGTGGACTGCGTCGACGTCGGCTTCATCGCCGACGGCACGCTCGACGAGCTGCCCCGACCATCCCAGATCGGAGCGGTGCGCGTCGCCGGCATCGACCTGAACACCCCGCGCCTGCGCCACGCCCTGTCCGCGGTGCTCGCCCTGGCCGCCGCCCCCGACGGCTTCACCGTCGGCCAGTTCACCACCACGGTCCACACGTTGACCGGGCTGACCACCTACACCACCCGGCAGGCCGCCTACGACCTACGCAAACTCCGCGGCAAACAGCTGATCACCAAGCCCGGCCGCAGCCGCCGCTACCACGTCCCACACACCGCAGCCCGCACCATCGCCGCCCTGCTCGCCCTCCGCGACCAGGTCATCGCCCCGATCGTCGCCGGGGTACGCAGTCCCCACAGGGGACGCCGCCCCACCATCTGGACCGCCGTCGACCGAGACTACGAGCAGATCCGCATCAACATGCAAACCCTCTTCGCCCACCTCGGCATCGCCACCCCCACCACCGCCGCATAGACAACATTTTGTCGATCGGTGAACCTCAAGCGCCTAGTCGCGGCTATGGAGGAACAAGGACGAAACCTCCCGCGCCAGGACCTGTATCGTCTCGGGTCGGGTCCGGTGATCCCGCAACAGCTCAGCGACCACCGGCCACGAGTCGAGCCGGCGCCCCGCGGCGAACAGCGCCGGACGGTTGCGCAGGTACTGTCCCAGCAGAACGGCGTTCTGCACGGTCCAGTGCAGGTAGCGTCCCTCCAGATCCCAGCCGGGCAGCTCGCACGCACCCTCCAGATATCGGCGCAACCCGGCGTAGGCCCGCTCGCGCAGGATCGCCGCGTCCTGCCGGACGTTGGCCAGCAGCGGGTTGTACAGGTGGCAGACCGGCTCGGGGAAGGCCTCGTGCCAGTACCGCCACATGGTCGCCTCGTCCTCGCCGCCGAGGGTCAGCACGGCCTCGGGATCAGCGTCGTGCAGCAGGTAGTGCAGGTACGCCCAGATGGCCGGGGTACTCACCAGGCGGTCGGCCCGGGTGGTGGTGAGGAGGCTGCGGATCTCCAGCGGATCGGCCTGCTCGGCCTCGGCGTCCGGTACCGCCTTGGCGCCGCGGACCACGTCGTAGACGGTGCGCTCGCTGCTGTAGTACTCGTACTCCACCGCCCACGGATGGGTCGGCCGGTCGAGCAGCTCCGGATCCAGCAGGCGGGCCGCCACCCGCTCCGGTTGGCAGAACGACAACAGCGACTCGACCTGCGGCGGCTGCGCCCCGTCGACCAGCGCGAACCAGCGCAGTACCTCCTCGACGAACAGGTTGCGGGTCTCGTCCCGGTGGGCTACCGGCGTGAGGTCGTCCAGGCACAGCACCACCGGTACCCCCCGGGCCGACAGTGCCGCCGCGACCAGCGCCTGGACGGCGTAGATGAGCGTCGGCTGGCGGAGCTGGACCGGCCAGTAGACCAGCCCCAGCGGGGTACCCGACGGCCCGTCGACCCGCCAGCCGAACTCGCGGTCCAGCTCGCGCAGCAGTTCTTCGGCGGACGCCTCGGCACCGAGCAGGTGCTCCAGCTCCCGCAGCCGGACCCGGTGGCCGGCGGCCGCCGTCGCCGGCAGGTGAACCTGCTCCACATCGGGCGCGTTCCGTGGTGCCGGCGGTGCGACGGCCAGCGCGTCGCGCAGCCGGGTGAAGAGCCGGTCGCTGTCCACGCCGTGATACACGTGCACCACGTGTGCGGAGTCGGCCGGCCGGGGCGGCACCTGCGCAGCCGCCCCCGGCTCCGGGTGCACGGCCCAGAGAATGTCGACGTCGCGGCCGGTGCTCAGGTGGTACAGCGCCTGGGTGAACACGTCGTCCCAGCCGCTGTACCCGACGACGCACACGGTCTCGTCGCGCAGCATGTCGGCCAGGTCCCGGGAGATGGTCGGGCGGTTCGCGCTGAGCTGCTCCGGGTCGTGCAGCAGCGCCCGCTGGTCGGTCTCGTTCGTGGGGCGCCAGTACCCGTGCAGGTGGATTACGCTGACCGCGCCCTCCTCCGGTACCACCGCACGCAACGAGCCGTCGCGCACCAGGGAGACGCTGTGCGCGCGGCCGCCGGCCCGGCGGACCGCGATCTCGATGAGCGGGTCGAAGTTCGTGGTCAGCACCCGGTGCCCGAAGCCGGCGGGCAGCCCGGCCAGGATCGCGCCGAGCGCGGCGACGCCGTCCGGAAGCCGCCAGGACTCCAGGTTGCCCTCCAGTTGCATCCCGCGCTGGAAGCCGATCCGTTCCCAGGTGGGATCGGCCGAGCCCGGCGGCCGGTGCGCCTCCAGCACGGCACGCTGCACCACGATGTCGAACTCCTCGGGCGAGACGAGCGCGGTGAAGATGCGGCGGTAGGCGGCGTAGGTCTCCGCCGGCCGGTCGGGGTTGGCGGCCCGGGCGTTGGCCAGCGCGGAGGACAGGTCCGGGTTCTTGTGGATCTGCGCGGCGAACTCGTCGGCCAGGTCCAGCATGCGCGGCACCCCGGGTACCACCGTGGTGGTCACCCCCGACCCGAGCACCAGCGCGACCCGCCGCCCCCGCCGTACCGTGTTGGCCAGCCGGTGGACCAGGCTCTGCTCGTCGGCGATCACCGTTCCTCCACTCATCGCGGGCGGGCCTGATCGGTCAACCAGTCGGCCAGGGCCACGCCCGCTGGGACCAGCTCGCCGCGGGCCACCTCCGCTTCGAGCTGCCCCGGTCCCCAGCCGAGGTACCCGACGAAGAGGTAGCCGGCATCGACCGGTACCGCGGCGAGGTCGGACGACAGCGGTACCGTGCCCACGTCGCCGGAGACGGGGGTGAACCCGGCCGGCCGGGGCGCACCGGAGCGGACCGCCACGAGGAGGAGCACCACGTCGCGCACCGGCCCGCCGTCGAAGACCGCGGGCGCGTCGAGTGCGGCCGCCCGGGGCTCCCCGATCACGTCGGCGGGCGAGCGGGTGGTCGGGCGGTCCAGCCGGACGCCGATAGCGCCGCGTGCCGGTGCGTGCGCCAGGATCGCGAGGGTGGCGCCGGACAGCTCCGGATCGGCGGTTCCCGAGCCCGCGCGGAAGACCTGCCCGACGTAGGGATCGGTCGCGTTGCCCCGGGCGGCGGCGTTGCGTACCAACGGAATGCGCTCGCCACCGTTGCGCGCGAGCAGTTGCGGCAGCGGCCGGGCCAGGGAGCGCTGCACCCGGACGATCTCCTCATAGATCGTGGTCAGGTCCAGCGGGTCGGCCCGCCCGGGCGCGCCGTGGCTGAGCAGATCCAGCAGTGCCCCAGTGAACGCGGTGTACGTCTCGTCCAGCGGCGCCAGGGCGGCCCGGTTGGCCGGGGCCGCGACGAGTACGCAGGATTTGTCGATGTCCACCTCGGCCACCACGGAGTCCGCCTGCCCCATGCCGTTGATCGCCCGCCCCGCGTAGCAGCAGTCCAGGATGACCACCCGGCGGCTGGCCCGGCAGTCGAGCAGGCTGCGCCGCACCCACTCGTAGGGGACGGCCGTCGCGTAGAACGCCCGCGGGTCGGAGCGCGCCACGGCCAGGTACAACTCGCCGGTACGCGGGTCGGTGACGCCGTGTCCGGCGAAGTAGACGAGCAACAGCCCGTCCACCTCGACCGCCTCAGCCGCCTCCTGAAGAGCGCTGCCCACCACCGACGGGTCCTCCGGATCCCGGACCACCCGGCAGTGCTCGCCCGCGATCCCCCACCGCGCGGGATCGGACAGCACGGCCGCCAGCGCCGTGAGGTTTCCGGCGACGGTGGGCAGCGGCGGAAGTTTCCGGTACGAACTGGCCCCGACGAGAACCACGCGGGAACGGCGCGGGTCAGACAGCATCGGCACGATCAGCTCACTTCCGGCGTGCCGTGGATGGTCGCCTCCAACTCCTCGACAATCCCGGGGACATCGCCGATATCCGCGGTCCGCACCTCGACCGTCCGGTCGCCGACCTGTACCCGGACCAGTACCGGCCGGGGACGGCTGGCCCGCCAGGTCACGATGAGGTTCACCAACTGGCCGAGCGAGAGCCCGCTGCCGACGACCACCGACAGGATGTCGGAGACGCCCATGACATCCGGCCCGGGCCGTTCGGCGCGCTCCGCGAGCCGGCCGTGGCGGCGTACCGACGGTTCGTCGGCCAACCAGTTGCGCAACGACCGGAGGTCCTCTCTGGAGTCGCCAGGCAGGCTGACCCAGGCTTCCACGTTGTCACCTCACAGGGGGATGGGCGAGGAGCGGTACATACCCAAAGCATCGAGGCTGTACCACTCGGTGACATTCAAACAATAGACCGACCCACAAAGTCGGCAGTGCCCCGGTTCATCCCCTCGGGCAAAAAGGAAGCGTCAGCGAGTACGTCAGGCGGCGGTCAGCCCCTCGACGGTACCGATGGTGGCGAACCGGCCGGCCAGCGCGTACTCGGTCCGGGCGATGACCTCGTCGACCGGCAGGGTACGCGGATCGGCGAGGATCTCCGCCAGCCGCGCAATGGACCGGTGGGCTTACCGCCAGATGCTCACGATGACCGCGAGGACGACCATCTTCACCAGCGCGTCGCCGGCGTGGATCGCGGCCAGCCGCCACGGTACCTTCTCCCAGATCACCGAGCCGGAATAGAGCCACAGGACGAACCCGGTCCAGGCCGCCAGGGCGAGCAGTACCCCGCCCGTCCAGCTCGTGATGGCCAGCCGCGCGGCGAACCCGGCGAGCGCGGCCGCGATGAGAAGGCTCCGGCCCGCCTCGACGAGCGGTACCCACGGCGGTGGCCGCCGCATCCCGACTGTGGCGCTGCCGAGCCGCGCCAGCTGCCTACCGAAGATGGCGTACCAGACCGAGCTGATGACGAATGCCGCGACGGCCGCCACCACGACCGCCAGATAGTTCACTCCACTCATGCCCTTGGATCGAAGCTGAGCAACGGATCTCGACATCCGCACAACCGACGCACGCGATGCAGGCGCTCTGACCGATTCCTTTGCGGGTGGGCCCGGGTCTGTAGGGCATGGATGTCATTAAGCAGATGTACGACATCCCCGCTTGGTGTCCCGCTTCCGGTAACGAATATCGGCGTGCGGCTCGGGCGGCGGCACACGTAGGGTCCTGTCCTTGTGAGCAGGGTCGTCGAGGGTCTTGTACCGGCGCGGCTGGGGGCGGGCTTCCGCTGGCTGTTGGCATCGTCCTGGACGACGAACCTCGGCGACGGTGTCGCGGTGGCTGCCGGTCCGCTGCTGGTGGCGTCGCTGACCCGCGATCCGTTCCTGGTGTCGCTGGCGGCCCTGCTGCGATGGGCGCCGCCGCTGGTGTTCGGCCTGTACGCCGGGGTGCTGTCGGACCGGCTCGACCGGCGGCGGATCGTGATCGCCGCGGACGGTATCCGGGCAGTGGTACTGAGCGTTCTCATCGCCACGATGATCGCCGGCCGGGTCTCGGTAACCGTCGCGCTGCTGGCCCTGGGACTGCTCGCCACCGCCGAGGTCTTCGCCGACAACACCACCGCCACCCTGACGCCGATGCTGGTCCGCCGCGACGATCTCGCGGTGGCCAACTCCCGGCTCCAGACCGGGTTCATCACCCTCAACCAGCTGGCCGGCCCGCCCATCGGGGCGACGCGTACGCACGCTGGCCCTTACCATCCTGATCTTCAACATCACCTTCGGCGCCGCCTGGTCGGTCCTGGTGCTCTACGCGCACCAGCGGCTCGGCCTCGGCGCCGTCGGGTTCGGCCTGCTCACCATGGTTTCGGCAGCCGGCGGCCTGCTCGGCACCGCGCTCTACGGATGGATCACCCGGCGGGTGAGCCTGGGCAACGTGATGCGCGTCGGGCTGATCATCGAGACCCTCACCCACCTCGGACTCGCCGTCACCACTTCACCGTGGATCGCCTCGCTGATCTTCTTCATCTTCGGCGCCCACGCATTCGTCTGGGGAACGACCTCCATCACCGTCCGGCAACGGGCGGTCCCGGCACACCTGCAGGGCCGGGTCAACAGCGTCAACACCATCAGCGTGTACGGCGGCCTGGTCGCCGGCTCCGCCATCGGCGGCACGCTGGCCGCCCATTACGGCGTCACCGCACCGTTCTGGTTCGCCTTCGCCGGCTCGGCGATCTTCGTGGCGCTTCTCTGGCGCGAGCTGACCCGGATCGCCCACGCCGACGAGCCGCCGCCCACGCCGGCGCGCTGCCCGCGATCCCCGAGGTGGATTACGTGGTGATCTGCGCCGCCACGCTCAATGCCCGGCCTCGCAAGACCCTCGACTGAACAACACCAGCCGGAGCCCTCAGCTGTCGGCCCACGCCGAGGCCGGTACCCGCATCTGACGCCCGGCCTACCGGTCGTCGACGTTGCCCGGCACGATCCGCGGGCTGAACTCGAACACGTTGGGGTCGCGCGGGTCGACGGTCGCGGCGACCCAGTGGGTGTTCGCGGCGCCGAACGTCTCCACGCGGGTGAACTTCGCGATCACCTGGCCGTTGGCGTAGTTCAGCGGCTTGTCGAGCTTGAAGTAGTGGCTGTCGCCGTGCACGAGGACGGACTGGCCGGGAAACCCGATGACCTGCGCGCGCAGGGCGGGAATGATCTCGGCGAAGCCGTCGTACTGCGCGGGCTGCAGGTGGTACTCGTTGTTGAAGTTCGGGTCGGCCTGCCAGTCGACGAGGACGCCCTTGAGGCCGAGCCGCCCGGCCAGCGCGTACGACTCGTCGAGCCAGTGGATGTTGGCCTGCTCGCGCTGCTGGTGTTCGGCGGCCATCCGGGCGATCTCGCTGGCCGGCCGGGTCTCGCCGTCGACCCCGGCGTGCGGGAGGTTGTCGTTGGAGCCCTGGACGTCGAGCCCGACGTACATGACCGCGCCGGCGATCCAGCGCACGTTCTCCCGGTACTGCTCGTAGCCGGGCTCGCGGCTCTCCCGCTGGACGGTCAGGGTGTGCCGGCCGAGGCTCTGGTCGGTCGGGTAGAACACCTGCCGCTCGTGGTCCAGCCGCTCCAGCGGGTCGAAGCCGCCGGTACCCGGGCCGTAGCGGCCCCAGCAGTCGGTCCAGTCGTTGTCGCCGGGTACCACCACGATCGGCTTGTCCAGGGAGTTGAACCAGTCCCTGGACTGACTGTAGAGCGCGTCGGTGCAGGCGCCGTCGCCGCCGGCCTTGAGGTCGCCGTCGAAGATCGAGAACTTGACGGGCGCGTCGTTGACGTCCGCCAGCAGGCGGGGGTACTCGACGCGGCCCGCGGCGCCGTAGGGCATGTCGCCGAAGAGCGCGATCGTGTAGGCGTCGCGGCCGTCGCGATGGTCGTCCGACGCCGGGGCCTGGTGGCCGAAGGACCCGCCGGTGCCGACGGCGGCGAGCACGAACACGGCGCCAGCGGCAAGCTGCTTCATCCGGGACATTGCCTCACCCTGGTGTGCTCGATGGACCGCCGGAGGGCAGGCAGGTGGCTATCCGGCAAACAGCATCAGACGAGCTTGCGGTACACCTTCTCGTACCCCTCGGCCATGGCGGTGAGGCTGAAGTGCTCGGCGACGTGGGCGCGGCAGTCGGCGGCCCGGAGCCGTTCCGCCTGGGCGATCCCGGCGGTCAGCTCCCCGGTGCTCTCGCAGATGACGCCGGTGGTGCCGTCCACGACGACCTCGGGTACCGAACCGGAGCGCAGCGCCACGACAGGGGTGCCGCATGCCATGGCCTCGATCATGACCATGCCGAACGGTTCCGGCCAGCGGATCGGGAACAGCAGGCAGGCGGCCGCGGCGTACAACTCGCGCTTGCCGGCCGCGTCGACCTCTCCGACGTACTCGGTGTCCGGGCCGAGGCGGGGCCGGACGGCCTGCTCGAAGTACTCCTGCTCGGCGGGTTGGTTGACCTTGCCGGCCAGCTTGATGTGCCGGCCGGCGGCCCGGGCGGCGTCGATGGCGAGGTGCGCGCCCTTGTCCTCGACGAACCGGCCGACGAACAGCACCCAGTTCTCCTTGTCCTCCCGGAACGGGTAGCTCTCGACGTCCAGGCCGTTGCCGACGGTACCGACCCAGTTGAGGTCCGGCGCCGACGCGCGCTGGGCCGCCGAGATCGCGACCAGCGACACCGCGTCGCCGAGCTGCCGGTAGTACTCGGCCGTCTCCCCCTCGACCGGGCCGTGCATGGTCGCCACCGTCGGGATACGGCGGCCGAGCGCGGTCAGCGGCCCGGCGAGCGTGTGGTCGTGGACGACGTCGGCGTCGAGACCGGCGATCAGCCGGGCCGCGGCGGCCGCATGGAGGATCTCCGGTACCGGGTCGCCCAGCCGATCCGACGGTGGCTCCCGGTACGTGCGCAGAAACCGGGCCGGTGTCTCGTCGGGGCCCGCGCCGACCAGGGTCACCAGGTGCCCGCGGGCGACCAGCGCCCGGGTCAGCCCCGCGACGACCTCCTCGATCCCGCCGTACGCCTCGGGCGGGATGCTGAACCACGGCGGCGCGACCATCGCGATATGCATGTCCGGGTACCTCCTGTCGGAACGGCGGCGGGGCGGCTGTCCGCTCCGGCCCGCCGCAGTTGTCATACCCAGAGAATCGTGGTCAGCAATGCCATAGTCGGGTCAGCCCGCCACCGGGCGCAGCGCCGATTCGGGGTACCACGGCCACCCGGCGACGGACCACCATGGTTCCCGCGAATACGACGAACCAGGCGAACCACAGCAGCATCGCGAAGTTCTGCAACTCGGCACCGGCTCGTCGCTGTACGTCGGCGGCATCCGGATGTCGGTCAGCACCACGTCGGGCCGCTCGGCATCGACGCCGGCGAGCAACGTGTCCAGGTCGCTGTACACGCCGCAGACGGCGAGGTCCGGCTCGCTGGACAGCAGCAGCCGGGCTCCCTCGCGGACGAGCAGGCTGTCTCGGCGACGGCGACCCGCAACGGCACACCAGCAGCATAGGCCGTGGCGCTCAACGGCTGGTCAATGGCGGTGCGGATCGCTGCTGTGTACCGGCCCGTGCGCGTCGGAGCAGTGCGCCGGGTCGGTACCGGGTGGCCCGACCGTGAGGATCTGCTCGGCGGCGTGGTCGACCTGCAGGGTCGTGTGCGTGATCGCGTAGTCGTCGTGCAGGAGTTGTTCCAGGTCGCGGCGTACCGTGTGGCAGTCCCCACCCGGCTGTACCAGCACGTGCGCGGACAGCGCGGGCTGCCCGGACGTGATCGCCCAGACGTGCAGGTCGTGGACCTCGACGACGGCCTGCCGGGCGGCCAGCTGGTCGCCGATCGCGTCCGGATCGACCCCGACCGGCGCGGCTTCGAGGAAGATCCGGCCCGAGGCGCTCACCAGGCCGATCCCGGCGCGCAGCATCAGCGCCACGACGACGAGCGTCGCGATCGCGTCGGCCCGGGAGAACCCGGTGGCCAGGACCACCGCGCCGGCGACGGCGGTGGCGATGAACCCGAACAGGTCGGTCAGGATGTGCTGGAACGCGCCCGCCACGTTGAGGCTGGCGCGGTTGGCCCGGGACAGCAGCGCCGCCGCGACCAGGTTGATGGCGACACCCGCCAGGGCGGTGGCCAGCACCAGGCCGCCGGTCACCACCGGCGGGGCGATAAGACGGCGGATGGCCTCCCAGGTCAGCCAACCGGCCAGTACCAGCAGGGTGATGCCGTTCGCCTGCGCGGAGAGGATCTCGACCCGCTTCCACCCGAACGTGTACCTGCCGCGCGCGGGCCGCGCCGCCAACTGCATCGCGACCAGCGCCAGGACGATCGAGGCGGCGTCGGTGAGCAGGTGCGCCGCATCCGAGATCAACGCCAGCGAGTGGGCCACCACGCCGGCGACCACCTCGCCGGCCATGAGCCCGACGATCAGCACCAGCGCGGCGGACAGCCACCGACGGTCGGCGCCGGCCGCGACCGCGTGCCCGTGCCCGTCGTGGTTCCGAACGCTGCCCACCTGGAAAGTGAACCTCACCAGGACCTGGTGTTCCAAAGCCTGCACTGATCACGGTTACCAGGTTCAGTCAGGGGCGCCTACAGAAAGGTCGGGATGACCGAACAGTCCCGGCAACCCGCCGGTGTGCAGGAAGACGGTGCGGTGTTCGCGGCGGATGCGTCCGTCGGCGACGCACGCGGCCAGGCCGGCCGGTACCCAACGGGATGGGCGCCGGCGGCACCTCGCTCGACACGGCTGGAGATTGCCCGTGCCGGGCGCGGGCCGGCCGGCCGCGTCATAGGCTGGGTGGTATGGCGCGGCCGAACGAGGAGGTCGCGGCCCTGTTGCAGGAGTACGCGGACCTCATCGCCATCACCGGTGGCGAGCAGTTCAAGGCACGGGTGTACGAGAAGGCCGCGCGCTCGGTCGCCGGACACCCGCAGGACATCTCCGGCCTGGACGCGGGCGAACTGCGGCGTATCCCGAACGTGGGCACGTCGATCGCCGAGAAGATCGTCGAGTACCTCCGGAATGGTCGCATCGAGGTCGTCGAGGACCTGCGCGGCAGGATCCCGGCCGGGGTACGTCAGCTCATGCAGATCCCCACGTTGGGACCCAGGCGGGCGATGATCCTGTACGAGCAGCTGCACATCGCTTCGGTTCCGGAGCTGGCCGACGCCATCGCGGCCGGTAAGTTGCGCGAGCTCAAGGGGTTCGGTGCGAGGTCCGAGGACAACCTGCTGCACGGCATCGAGCTGATGCGCCACGCCGGGGACCGGCTGCTGGTCAACGCGGCGCTGGAGGTGGCCGAGGAGATCGTGGCCGCGCTGTCCGCGGTCACCGGGTGCACCCGCTGCACGTATGCCGGTTCGCTGCGGCGGATGCGCGAGACGATCGGGGACGTCGATGTCCTCGCCGCCGCGAAGCGGCCCGGCCCGCTGATGGATGCGTTCGTGCACCTGCCTCAGGTCCACGAGGTGATCGCGCACGGCCAGGCGAAGACGTCCATCCGCACGACGAGCGGGCTGCAGGTCGACCTGCGGGTCGTACCGCCGGACGCGTGGGGCGCCGCGCTGCAGTACTTCACCGGGTCGAAGGCGCACAACATCCGTACCCGCGAGATCGCCGTGCACCGCAAGCTCAAGCTGTCCGAGTACGGGCTGTTCGACGCGGCCAGCGGCGAGCTGATCGTGTCCGCGACCGAGGAGGAGGTGTACGCCCGGCTCGGGCTGCCGTGGATCCCGCCGACCCTGCGGGAGGACCGCGGGGAGATCGAGGCCGGGCAGCGCGGCGAGCTACCCGAGCTGGTCCGCGCGGCAGATATCCGTGGCGACCTGCACACCCACACCGACCTGACCGACGGCGTCGCCACGCTGGAGGAGACGGTGCAGGCGGCGGCGGAACGCGGGTACGCCTACTACGCGGTCACCGACCATGCCCCGAACCTGTTCATGCAGCGCATGTCCGACGACAAGATGCTCGCTCAGCGTGCCGAACTGGCCGCGCTGGCCGGCCGGTACCCGAAACTGCGGCTGCTGCACGGCACCGAGCTGAACATCGACCCCGACGGCGGGGTCGACTGGCCGGCGGAGTTCCTCGCCGGCTTCGACCTGTGCGTGGCCTCGGTGCACTCGCACTTCACCCAGTCCAAGCGGGACATGACCCGGCGGCTGGTACGGGCCTGCGAGAACCCGTACGTCAACGTCATCGGCCATCCCACCGGCCGGCTGATCGGCCGCCGCGCTCCGGTCGACGTCGACCTCGACGCCGTGTTCGAGGCCGCCGCCCGTACCGGCACCGCGATCGAGGTCAACGCCTCCCCCGACCGGCTCGACCTCGCCGACGAACACATCCTCCGGGCCCGCCGGTACGGCGTGAAGTTCGCCATCGACAGCGACGCCCACGCCACCACCCACCTGGACTTCATGCGCTACGGCGTCGGCACCGCGCAGCGGGGCTGGCTCACCGCCGACGAAGTGATCAACACATGGCCGCTGCGGCGGCTACGCACCTTCCTGCGCAAAGGACGCTGACGCCATGGCCGACTCGACCGTCAGGACACTGCTGGACCGGTACGGGCACACCTATGCCGAAGACGCCGGTATCCGCCTCGCCGACCGCCCCGCCCCGCTGTACCAACTCCTGGTCCTCGCCACCCTCCTCAGCGCCCGGATCACCGCCAACGTCGCGGTCGCCGCGGCCCGGGAGCTGTTCCATGCCGGGTACCGCACCCCGGCCGCGATGCGCGAGGCGAGCTGGCAGGACCGGGTCGACGCGCTCGGACGCGGCCACTACCGCCGCTACGACGAACGCACCGCCACCATGCTCGGCGACGCCGCCGACCTGTGCCTGCGGCGGTGGCGCGGCGACCTGCGCCGCCTGCACGCCGAGGCCGGCGGCCAGATCACCAAGCTGCGCGGGCTGCTGACAGAGTTCCCGGGCATCGGGCCTACCGGCGCGGACATCTTCCTGCGCGAGGTCCAGGACGTCTGGACCGACATCCGACCGTACCTGGACCGCAAGGTCACCGCCGGCGCCCGCAAGCTCCATCTCCCCACCTCACCCGACTCCCTCGCCCGGCTCACCGGACCGGGCGACACAGCTCGGCTGGCGTCCGCCCTCGTGCGGGTCTCCCTCGACCGGCACGCCGCCGACGACCTGCGGTTATGAGCCCCGGTACCGAGGTCCGGCCGGCGTGGTTGGACCCGCCGGTCCTGGGTAGGTGAGCGGCAGGGAGGTGATGTGCTCATGGCCGGCATCGAGCTGCGCAGTCCCGCGTTCAGCGACCACGATCTGATCCCAGGCCGCCACGCCCACGACGGCGGAAACGTCTCACCGGCCCTGCAATGGTCGGGAGTACCCGACGGTACCGCCGAGCTGGTGCTGCTGTGCGAGGACCCCGACGCGCCCGGCGGCACGTTCCTGCACTGGCTGGTGACGGGCATCGATCCGGCCAGTACCGGAGTCCGTGAAGGGCAGACCCCGCCAGGTGGCCGCGAGTGGCCCAACGGCTTCGGCGAGAAGGGCTGGGGCGGGCCGCAGCCCCCGGTGGGCGACGACCCGCACCGGTACTTCTTCCGCCTCTATGCCCTGGCCGAGCCGATCCGGCTACCACCCGCACCGGACACCAGCGACGTGCACCGCGCGGTCGACCACGCCGCGTCGGCCAGCGGCATGACGGTCGGCCGGTACCAGCGCTGAACCGAGGCGTTGCTACAGGTCGTTGCCGGCGTAGGAGAGGTTGAAGCTCTTGTTGGCCAAGGGGAAGTCCGGGACGATGGTGCCGGCGAGGGCCACGGGTAGGGCGGGCCAGTTGAAGAACGACGGGTCGACGACTTTGGCCCGGGTCAGGCGCTGGCCGGGACCGATTTCGACGCGGTGCACGATGGTGCCGCGCCAGCCTTCGACGATGCCGACGCCGGACGCTACCGAATCCGTTGGCGGCGTGCGGTCGTCGGTGAGCCAGCCGTTGATGGTGCCCGGTGTGACGGTGCGAACCAGGGTGTCCAGTACGGCGAGGGAGGCGTCGATTTCGGCGGCGCGTTGCTGGAACCGGGCGAGGACGTCGCCGCCGGTGTGGGTAGGGACGGTCAGCAGGTCACCCAGGTGCAGACCCTCGTCGGTGAGGACGCCGGAGGGGTGGTCACGGCGGGCGTCGACGTCCAGGCCACTGGCCCGGGCGACGTAGCCGAGGGTACCGAGATCCCGGGCCTGCTCAGGCGTGAGGACGGCGGTGGCGGTGAACCGTTCGACGACCATGCCGTTGCCCAGGGCGAGGTCGACGACCTCACGGATGTCCGCACCGATGGCGGCCAGCTGGTCGGGGTCGGGCACCTGGTGCAGGGCGGCGCCGGCGGGCAGGATCCCGCCGCGGAGCAGCCGGTGTCCGGTGGTGTTCTTGTTCAGCCGCAGCAGGGTTTCCTTGATGCGCAGTGCGTGCGCGTTGACGACGGCGTGGCCGACGTCGTTGCACAGGGCGCCGATGTCGCTGATGTGGTTGTAGAGGCGTTCCAGTTCCAGCAGGATCGCGCGCATCCGGCGGGCTTCGACGGGTACCTGCAGGTGCAGGGCGTCCTCAACCGCGCAGGCGTAGGCCAGGGCGTGGCCGACGGCGGTGTCGCCGGAGATGCGTTCGGCCAGCGGCAGCCCAGCGTGGACGTCGCGGTCCTGGAAGAGTTTCTCGATGCCCTTATGGACGTACCAGAGGCGGGCTTTGAGTTTGAGGATGGTCTCGCCGACGACGGAGAACCGGAAGTGGCCGGGTTCGATCAGCCCGGCGTGTACGGGGCCGACGGGGATCTCGTACACGCCTGGACCTTGCACGGTGAGGAACGGGAACGGCTCGTCGGTGTCGCCGAACTCTGGTGGCGAGCCGGCGTCGTGGCGCATCGGGTACCAGCCCGACGGCCAGTGCTGGTGGCGGACCAGGCGTCGCGGCAGCGGGTGGTCGGCGGGTTGGATGCCGTACAGGTCGTGCATCTCGCGTTCGAAGCGGCCGGCGGGGAACGACAGCCCGGCCAGCGTCGGCACCGCCGGGTCGCTGCGGTCGATGGGCAGGTGCAGCTCCACCCGCCGGTCCGGCCGCGTGGCGGTGTAGAGGTACACCGCGCGCAATGTGTCGCGATCGTCGTGCGCGGCGACCAGTGCCAACCGGAAGCCGTACCGCTGCAGGGTACCGGCGTGCTCCGCCAGGGTGGCGGCGGTGGTGGCGATGGCAACGCGGCGGTACCCGGCGGGTTGCCCGCCGGGCAGCGGCGGGCTGGTGGTCACTGTGTCGTCGGTCATGGTGCAACCACGATGCTGGCCGCGGTGTGCAGGAGACCGGCGACAGGGCCCAGCGTGACGCCGAGGGCGGCCACTCCGAGCAGTCCGGCGATCAGCGGCAGAGCGGCGACGACGGTGAAGGCGGACGGCGGGTCACTCGCCCCCGCGGCGACCGTCGCCGTGACGGGTACGGGGCCCAGCAGCATGCGTCCAGTGTGGACGGTGATGGCGGCGAATGCGGCCACGGCGAGCGTGAACGCGGCGGCGGTTACCCAGCTGAGCCCGGCGGTGGCTCCGGCACGCACGATGCCCAGCTCGCTGGCGAAGAGCGCGGCGGGCGGGAAGCCGAGCAGGGCGAGCACGGCGAGCCCGAACAGCCCGGCCAGCAGCGGCATGCGCGTCGCCAGCCCGCGGATATCGGTGATCTGGCTGCTGTTGTGCCGGTGCAGGATGTGCCCGGAGGACAGGAACGCGACGGTTTTGGCCAGGCCGTGCCCGGCCATGTGCAGCAGCAGCGCGGCGATCGCGAGTTGGCTGCCGACGGCGGCGGCCAGGGCGATCAGGCCCATGTGTTCCATGGACGAGTAGGCCAGCATCCGCTTGTAGTCGCGCTGCCCGATCAGCAGCAGCGCGGCCAGCGCCAGGGTGGCCAGGGCGAGGATCAGCAGCAGGGTGCGCAGGTAGCCGGTACCCAGCGCGGGGTCGGCGATGGCCTTGACCCGCAGCACGGCGTAGAGGGCGACCGGCAGGAGTACCCCGGACATCAGTGCGGAGACCGGCGCGGGGGCTTGGGAGTGGGCGTCGGGCAACCAGGCGTGTAGCGGGATGAGGCCGGCCTTGGCACCGAACCCGACGACGGCCAGGCCGACGGCGATGCGGGTGACCGCCGGGTCCAGCTGGTGGGCGTGCCCGGCCAGGGTGGCCCAGTCCAATGCGTCTTCGCCGGACAGGCCGGCATGCTTGGCGGCGTAGTAGAGCAGGACCAGGCCGAGGAACGCGATGGCGATGGCGGCGGAGCAGATGACCACGTATTTCCAGGCGGCTTCCAGGGCGGGACGGTTGCGGTGGTGGCCGACCAGGAACGCGGTGACGATGGTGGTGGCCTCGATCGCGACCCACAGCACGCCGAGGTTGCCGGCCAGCACGCCGGTGGCCATTGCGGCGATGAACAGGTGCATCAGGACGCCGTACCAGCGGGACCTGCCGCGGCTTTCGTGCCCGGCGGCCAGGTAGGCCGGCGAGGCCCAGCAGGCCAGGAACGCCACCGCCGCGACCCCGAGCAGCATCCACGCGGACAGGGCATCCGCGCGGATCAGTCCACCGGCGGTGCGGACCGGCCCGTGACTGGTGACGGTGCCGGCCAGGGCGACCGCATCGACTGCCAGCAGGGCCGTGGTCAAGACACCCGCTCAGGCGGTGGTGCGGGGACGCCAGCCCACGGCAGCGTAGAGCCCGGCGGCGGCGAGCGGCGCCAGGATCGGGGCGAGCAGGAGCAGGGTGGTCATCAGTCGTGCAACTCCCGCAGCTCGTCCAGGTCGCTGCTGCCGAATGCGGTACGCAGCCGGGTGGTCAGGACCTGCAACACGAGGACGACCAGCAGCAGGTCGAAGGAGACGCCGAGTTCGACGATCAGCGGAACACCGGCCGCGGCAAGGAACGCGGTGGCGGTGATCCCGTTGTCCAGCAACAGGAACCCGACCACCTGGGACAGGGCGCGGCGGCGGGTCACCAGCGTGAAGAACCCGATCAGCACCACGGCCACCGCGGCGGGCAGGATCGTGGTGGCCGGCGAGGGCGCCAGCGCGACGAGTGGTCGGGTGACGGCGTAGGCGAGGAGAGTCAGGGTGGCCGCCGCGAGTAGGGAGGCGGCGGTGTTGACCACGGGGCGGGTTTCACGTGCCTCGGCGGGCGAGTTGCCCAGCGCCCGACGAGCCAGGTACGGCAGCACACCGCCCCGTAGCACGGCCAGCCCGGCGGCGACCACGATCAGCTCGATGCTGTGCTGATGGATGCCGAGGATCGCGACGATCGCGGCCAGCGCGGCGCCCTGCAGTCCGAACAGGCGGATCATCGGGGCGATCTGGTGGCGCCACAGCACGCCGATCGCGGGCAGCAGGAACAGGCCGGCGGCCAGGTCCAGGTACAGCGGGTAGTTGATGTCGGTCACGTCAGGCTTCTCATGGTTTCAGGCGAGGAAGAAGGAGGAGGCGACGGCGAGCAGGGCGAGGACGAAGGAGCCGGCAAGCAGTTCGGGTACCCGGAACAGGCGCAGCTTGGCGATGAACACCTCGGCCGCGCCCAGCCCCACGCCCAGCACCGTCACCTTGACCAGGACGGCCAGGAGGGCGAGGGGTAGCGCCGCGAGGCTCGCCCCGGCGATGCCCCACGGCACAAACAACGAGCCCAGCAGGCCGAGCAGGACCGTCAGACGGATCGAGGACGCCCACTCGACCAGCGCCAGGTCGGTACCGGCGTACTCCAGCACCATCGCCTCGTGGATCATCGTCAGTTCCAGGTGCGTGGCGGGATTGTCCACCGGCAGCCGCCCGGTCTCGGCGACCACCACGAGCGCGAGGGCCGCGGCGGCCAGCAGGCTGGCCGGGGAGACAACCCGCAGCGGGTCGTGCAGCGTGGCGGTGACGATCGCGGCCAGGTTGGTGGAGCCGACCCGGGCGGACAGCGCGAAGACCGCGACCAGGATGGTCGGCTCGACCAGCGCCAGGATGGTGATCTCCCGGCTGGCGCCCATCCCCCCGAACGCCGTACCGGTGTCCAAGGCGCCCAGGGCGAGGGTGACGGTGCCCAGGGCGAGCAGCCCGACGACGGCGAACAGATCAGCCGCCGGATCCAGGGGTGAGGCGGTGGTCAGCAGCGGTACCACCGTGGCCAGCACCAGCGAGGTGCCCGCCAGCAGCAGGGGGGCGAGCCGGAACGCCCAGCCGGTACCGGTCGGGGTGACCGGTTGGCGGCGCAGGAGCTTGCGCAGGTCGCGCCACGGCTGGATAACACCGGCGCCGGCACGTCCTTCCAGCCTCGCACGGACCTGGCGCATCACGCCGACCAGCAGTGGCCCACCGGCCGCCACGACGACGACCTGTACCGCGGTGGCGATCAGCGCGGAGCGGTTCATCGGGCGACCGCCAGTACCAGCAGCAGGCCGGTGACGCCGAAGAACCCGTACGCCAGGTAACGGTGCACGCTGCCGTTGGCCAGCACCGGCCCCAGCCGGCCCAGCCAGCGGGCCGCCGCGATGGCCGGAGCGTAGAGAGCATGTTCCACCCGGTCGGGCACCCGCTGCTGGTAGGCCACGCGGGCGACCAGGTACTGCGACTCGTCGTGCGGGGTGACGTAGACATCGGTTTCCGGTGCGAGGACATCGTCGAAGACCCGCTGCAAGGGCTCGGCGAACGAGGTGGCCGTGTACTGCATCCGTGCGGTGGGTGGGCCCGCGCCGCAGTCCCACAACGCCACCCCCCGGCGCCGGGTGACCCGCAACGTCACCAGCCGGACCAGGACGGCGGTACCGGCCACCGCGAACGCGACGGCCACCGCCATCAGCAGTGGAGACATGGTGCTGGCGATCCCCGCCAGGTGCAGGGTCACCCCACCACCCACCACGGTGGCGGGGGCATGGACGGCTGTGCCGGCCGCGCGGGAGAGCACCGGGCCCAATGCGGCCGGAGCCAGCGCCAACCCGGTACAGCCCACGGCGAGGACGCCCATCGCGGCGAGCATCACCGGCGGGGACTCCGTCGCCGATGCCGCGGCGTCGCTGCGCGGGCGGGCGAAGAACCCGACGCCCAGTGCCTTGACGAACGTAGCGACCGCCAACCCGGCGGTGAGCGCCACCACGGCCACGGCGAGCGGCATCGCGACCGCGGTTACCACGCCCCCGGCCGGGAGCGCGTGGACGAGGGACTGCAGCAGCAGCCACTCGGAGACGAACCCGTTGCCCGGCGGCAACGCCGCCGCACCCAGCGCCCCCACCGCGAACAGGGCTGTGGTGGCCGGCATCCGGGAGCGCAGCCCGCCCAGGGCGTCCAGGTCGCGGGTACCGGTGGCGCGCAGCACGGAACCGGCGGCGGTGAACAGCAGTGCCTTGAACCCGGCGTGGTTGAGCACATGCAGCAGCGCCGCCACCATGGCCAGCGCCGCAAGGGTGGGCGCACCCGCGGTGTGGAAGATGCCGGCGGCGCCCAGGCCGAGGAAGACCAGGCCCATGTTCTCCACCGTCGAGTACGCGAGAAGGCGTTTGAGGTCGACGGCGACGGTGGCCTGCAGGATGCCGTACAGCGCGGAGACCGCGCCCACCGCGAGGACGAGCAGCCACCACCACCGAGTGCCACCGCCCAGCAGGTCGAACCCGACCCGGATCACCCCGTACACGCCGAGATTGACCATCGCGGCGGACAGCATCGCCGAAACCGGTGACGGGGCCTCGGCGTGTGCCCGCGGCAGCCACACGTGCAGCGGTACCAGGCCCGCCTTCGACCCGAACCCCACGAACGCCAGCACGAACACCACACCGCGCACACCCGGGGACAGCTCGGCGGCACGCAGGTCGGTGAACGAGTCGCCACCCGCTTGAGCGGCGTAGAGCACCAGGCCAAGCAGGATCGCCACGAACCCCAGATGGGTCAAGACCGCGTACCACCAGCCCGCCTCGGCCACCGCCGGACGCGCCCGATGCTCGGCCAGCACCAACACCAGCGACGTGACCGCCATCAGCTCCCACAACACCAGCAACGTCGACACACTCGCCGCGGCCGGCACCAGCAGCAGCACGGCGGCGAACACCGGCAACGCCGCCTGCACGCCCCGCCCGCTCGGGCCGTGGCCGTGCGCCCCGTGATCGTGGCCGGCGTAGCCGATGCCGTACAGCGCCGCCACGGAGAGCACCCCACCCGTCACGGCGACAAACCAACCACCCAACGGGTCGAGCGCCATCTGCGCGCCCGCGAGGGGTAGCAGGCTGGGCAGCCGGGCCTCAAACGACTGGCCGCGCAGCGCGGCCACGCCCGCGACCACACCGGCTACCCCGATCCCCGCCGTAGCGACGCCGACCAGCCCCGCGCGAGCCCGCCCCGGTGCGCAGATCGCGGCCACGACGCCAACCGCCGCTAGGACACACCCAGCCGCCAATGCCGAGCCGATCACGTTCACCGGCCGGTCAACCCCCGCAACGCGGCCACGATCGCCGCCGGCTCCGGCGGGCACCCCGGTACCGCCACGTCGACCGGCAGCACCTCGCCAACCGGGCCCTGCACACCGTACCCGCCGGCGAACTCGCCAGCGTTGATCGCGCAGTCCCCCACCGCCACCACGATCCGCGGCTCGGACACCGCCTCGAACGTGCGCCGCAGTGGTACCGCCATGTTGCGGGTCACCGGACCGGTCACCAGCAGCGCATCGGCATGTCGCGGCGAGGCGACCAGCCGGGCACCGTGGCGCTCCGCGTCGTACACCGGCCCGAACACCGACCCGATCTCGATCTCGCAGCCGTTACACGAGCCGGCGTCCACGTGCCGTAGCTGCACCGACCCGCCCAGCGCGGCGGCCTTCGGGCAGGACAACCCGGCCGGGCGGGGTCCGGCGGGTTCGGCTACGCGCCCGATCTGGCGGATCTTGCGCCATATTTTCAACACGGCCATGGTCTTGCGTCACTCCGACGGTGGTGGGCGGTCATTGCAGGTCATCGAGGGAGGCAGGCTGTTCCGCTGTAGCGAGCGGCAAACGTGGGCGCTGGCCGCACGCACGGACGGGACGGGCTCTACGGCGGCGGCGAGGGCTGCGGCGTCGGGGACGCCGCTTGCAGGTCTGCGAGGAGTTCGACCTGACCGGCCAGTACCTCGGTGAGGATCCGCCGGGCCACGGCCAGAAGTTCGGCGACCTGGGGGCTGGTCAACGAGTAGTACACAGTCGAGCCTTCCTTGCGGAAGGTCACCAGCCCCGCGCGGCGCAGCACAGCCAGCTGCTGGGACAGGCTGGTTGCCTCCACACCCACCTCGGGCAGCATCTCTCCCACTGCCCGCTCGCGCTCCGAGAGCAGTTCGAGGACCCGGATCCGGGCCGGATGCCCCAGGGTCTTGAAGAACTCCGCCTTCGCCTGGTACAGCGGCCGACTCACCCGCTCACCCGCCCCGCCTAACCGCGCGCCATCCATCAGATGCACACTTTAGCAACTGATGAAGCGCTGCCATCAGCGGGCGTGTGAGTACGTTCCATGTCCCCACATGGGATGTCGGCTTGCCCCGGGTAAGACTGACCAGGAATACGCCCGGCCGGACCTCGCTTGCTCCTGACGGCACCCTACGTTCAGCTGGTGTCTGTTCATCCCGGAACCGGCGGGATGCCCCGCCCAGGTGGAAGGACTGTTGGATGCGAGCGCTGCGGTTCACCGCGTATGGGGGTCCGGAGGTCCTGGAGTGGGCAGAGGCTCCTGACGCGCACGCGGATCCGGGGAAGATCCGGATCGCGGTGCGTGCGGCCAGTGTGAACCCGATCGATTGGAAGACGTTCAGCGGGATGATGTCCGGCGCCGAGCCGTTGGCCGGCACGGGTTACCTCGGCTACGACGCTGCCGGGGTGGTGGACGAGGTCGGCGAGGGGGTCACCGGCGTGTCGGTGGGGGACGAGGTGTTCGGCCGCGGTCGTAACACCCAGGCGGAGTACGCCGTCCTGGACTCCTGGGCCGGCAAGCCGCCGGCCATCGACTGGGCGGTGGCGGCTGCGGCGGGCGTCGCCGGTGAGACCGCCGAACGCGGTCTTCGGCTGCTTGACGTCAAGCCCGGCGACACCCTGTTCATCGACGGCGGCGCGGGCGGCGTGGGAGCGGCTGCGGTCCAGATGGCGGTTTCCCGAGGCGCGACGGTGATCGCCTCGGCGAGCCAGGCCAATCAGGACTATCTGCGGGAGATCGGGGCGACCCCCGTGCTCTACGGCCAGGGTGCGGTCGCCCGGGTTCGGGCGGCTGCCGGTAGGCCGGTCGACGCGGTGTTCGACGTTGTCGGCAAGACCTCGGCCGAGGATTTGATCGAGCTCGTGCCCGCGCCGTCCAAGGTCGTAACGATCGCCAACTTCGCCGCGGGGCAGGCCGGAGCGCGGGTGACCGGTGGCGGGGCGGACAGTCGCCCGATGCAGGCCCTGGCCCAAGTTGCCGAGCTACTGGCACAGCACAAGCTGGTGATCAACGTACAGACCTTCCCGTTCCACCGCGCCGCCGAGGCCTATCGCATCAGTCAGAACGGCCATGTCCGCGGGAAGCTCGTCTTGATCCCCTGACCTCAGCCTACGATCGCCCTCGCCGGGCACGGACCCTGCACCGTCGAGCGTCCGTACGGTACGGGGGCCCTTCCCCGGTGGGCGGCTGAGCCGGCGGGGACAGGTTACGGTGCGGGGATGCTGCCGTCTGCGGCACCGGTCGTCGGGGTCCTGACGGCGTTGGCGGGCTGGGCCCCGGCCGTCGCGCCCTCGTCTTCGGTCGACGTGGTACCTGTACTGACGTCGACGCCGTTCGCCGCCCCGCCCGGGCGTCCGGTCAGCCACATCCGCCCGCGCCGACCGGTCGCACCGATCGTCGGTACGCAGATCTGACCGGCGAAGGTACCACGGAAGAAGGGGCGTACGTCCCCGGCGTACACGTTGAACATGCCGTACCTGGCGTCCAGTTGGGGCAGCGCGGCCGCCTCAGCGGCATCGAGCCACCGGTCGGTGCTCCTCCCGGAGGGATCACTCGAGGTCGTCGGACGGTCGGCTACGTAGGCGTACGTGCTCACCGCCGGTACCCGCCACGAGGGGCGGACCGGGTCGACGCTGTCGAACCGTCCGGTCGCCGGGGCGTGGTCCCGGGCCGGGAAGGAGTACCCGTCGCCCAGAGTCGGGTCCTGGTAAGCCCCGGCGAACCGCAGGGGGTTGTCCGAGCCGGAGGCACTGCCGGCCGTACCGTTGGTGCGCGCCGCCCCGAACGGGTCGTAGTCGTACTCCGCCTGCGCGCCACCGTCCGGTGCGACGATCGCGGCCACTCCCCCGCGCGTCGGGCAGCAGCGAGTCGACGCCGCCCGCGAGCATCGCCAACGGCGTCCGCGGCTGGCTGGCCAGGAAGCCCCGGACGGCCGGCGGTGCGCCGCCGGTGGCCGTACTGTCCAGCGCGATCCGGGGCACGCTCGCGTTGACGTCCCAGCTGAAGTTGCGGACCGTGGTACCGGCGGTGGCGGAGATGCGGAGCCCCTCGGCGTCGTAGGCGTACCTGGTGGTGCGGCCGCCAACGTCGCCGACACCTTGGTGCGGTCGAGGTTGTAGCTGAACCAGTCCGCGCCGGACTCGATCAGGTTGCCCTGCGCGTCGTACGCTATGGTCTGCTGCCGGCCGTTGTTGCCCTTGCCGTCGAACGACAACCGGGTCAGCTCGTCGGCGGCGTCGTAGCTGTACCGGGTGGTGGAGTTGCCGGCGCTACCCGTCAGTGTCTGCGCGGTGCGGTTGCCGACCGGGTCGTAGGTGTACCCGATGGTGCCGGTGGGCTTGCCCGTACAGCTGGTCGCCCCGTAGCACACCGAGGTGAGCCGGTCCGCCTCGCCGTAGCGGTACCCGACCGGTTGGCTCTTCGCGCCGCGGGTGGTGGTGATCTGGGTCGGGTTGCCGACCGGGTCGTGGGCGATCTGGAAGTGCGCCACGTCGGTACCGCCGGCCCGGGTGGCCAGGTCGACGAGCAGGCCGACGTTGTCGTATGTCCGCTCGGTCAGCAGGCCGATCGAGGCCGGGGTTGCCCGCCTTGTCGTAGGCGTAGCTCGTACCCTTCCTGGGGCCCGGCGTCCGGCCCGACCACGCTGGTGAGTTCGTCGGCGTCGTCGTACCCGTACCAGGTGGTGTTTGTTGGCGTCAGTGGTCGCCACCAACCGCCCATTGGTGTCGTATTCGTAGCGGGTGACGCTACCGTTCGGGTCGGTCGCCGAGACCAGGTTGCCGGCCGCGTCGTACCGGTAATGCGTGATGAAGTTGGCGGCGTTCGCACCCGGTGCGTTGCCCCGCGCCTCGGTCGCCGAGTCCACGCGGCCGTTGTCGTCATAGGTCCAGGTGGTCACCGCTCCGTTCGGGCTCGTCGATTTGGTGATGTTGCCCGCGGCGTCGTACCCGGCGACGGAGCTGCCGCCGGCCGGTGCGGACGAGAAGCACGGGCGGATCAACGCAGCCGTCGATCACCTGCGCACGGCACTTGCCCTCTGGCGCGGGCCGGTGCTGTGCGGGATCTCCAGCCCGGCGCTACAACCGGAAATCACCTGCTGGGAGGAGCGACGGTTCAGCATCACCGAACAGTGCCTGGCGCTTGAGCTGCGACTGGGTCGTCACCAGGACCTGATCAGCGAGCTGTCCACATTCGTCGCCGACCACCCGTTGCGCGAACGGCCACGCGCCCTGCTCATGCTCGCGCTGTACCGGACCGGGCGGCAGGCCGAAGCGCTCGACCGCCAGGGTCACGGATGAACCGCCCAGCCCGCCGATGCGTGCCTCCGAGCAAGGCGACTGCATACCCTTCGGCGAGCCCGGGCTGTTCATCCGGCGTACACGAAGGTGGAGGGCCTGTGATGAGCACGGACACGCACAACCAGAGCAACCGTTTGTCGCCGTGCTCGCCGCCGCGCTGCTGGTCAGCTGCACCGGAGGCGGGGCAGCCAGTCCGGCGCGGGTGGCGCAATCGGCTCCAACAGTGCCGCGTCGACGTCCACAGCCGGTACCACGGTGACGGCCACCGCGGCGGAGTATTCGATCACCTCGTCGACGACCACGTTCACCCCGGCACTACATCCTCACCATCCACAACCATGGGACGTTGCCGCACAACCTGAACATCAAGGGCCCCATACCCACCAGCAGAGGATCGATCATGAACCGTAGCGCAGTGGTTATCCTCGGCGGAAGGTTGGTCGGGGCGGCGCTGCTGGCCGGGATGGCCGGCATCCACCTGCACCTCTACACCGCCGGTTACCGCACCGTCCACACAATCGGCCCGCTGTTCGTGCTCAATGCAGCGCTTGGTGCGCTGGCGACGCTCGCGGTCCTCGCCACGCCCCGCCGCTGGCTCGGCTGGGCAAGCCTGGCCGGCGCGCTGCTTCAGACTGGCACGCTCGGTGCGCTCCTGCTCAGCCTGACTGTGGGACTGCTGGGCTTCCACGAGTCGACGAAAGCGCCACTGATCCCCACCACCATCGTCGTCGAACTGGCCGGCGCGGTCGTACTGTTGGCCCTCGCGGTACGAGCTGCGGCCACAGTTGCAGACGCGGGCGGCACGCCGCCGTGCCCGCACAGGCCCGGGTACCTCCAAGGCCACCGGCACCGTCTAAAGCGCGCGGCTGGCGCAAGTTCGAGCCGGTCCCCCTCGGCACACCCCTGAAGTTTCGCTGTCAGGCCGCTTTGGTTGTGCTGGTCACGGCGGTGTGGTTGTTTAAGTCGGGTGTGGTCTGAGCTGTGTGAACGGTGGTTATCCGGGCTCGGCGGAACGCGATGAGCATGTCGGTGACGCTGATGGTCGTCTTCTTCCGGCGGTACCAGCGGGCCAGTCCTCTGCGCTCGGTGGGGTCGGAGGCGGCGTCGCCGAACCGGGCGTACCAGCAGACCAGAATGGTCAGGGTCAGCAGCATGAAGGGCACGGTGCGTTGCACGGCGCGGGGGAGCCGGTTCTGGGCGTCGCCGACCCCGAGAAGGTCTTTCCCATCCTTGATTGTTTGTTCGATGGACCAC
>WNGR01005296.1_pt1 | contig 25503 bp, 19 predicted proteins | sample 5407581 | NCBI WGS metagenome assembly WNGR01 (sample SAMN13153383, study PRJNA577476) | soil metagenome | isolation source: 80 cm soil or saprolite under Garry oak tree replicate 2 | place: USA:California | collected 2016-06-15
CTGCCTGAACTCGCGCTCGCGCGGGCGTGCGCGCTCGGACGCGAGGCTGCGTGGCAGCGTTTCCTGGAGCTGTACCGCGCTCCATTGACGCAAGCCGCTATCGCCATTACCGGCTCCGCCACTCTGGGCCATGACCTCGCCGATTCGCTCTACGCCGAACTGTTTGGGCTGACGGAACGTGGCGGTGAGCGCAAATCGCCGCTCGCCTCCTACTCGGGCCGCGGATCTTTGCTGGGCTGGCTTCGCACGACTCTCGCGCAGCGTCATGTGGACCACCATCGCAAGACTAACCGGGAGACGCCAATCGAGGACCGCGATGCCGCTGCTCCGACGGCGACTGCCGCTCCTTTGCCGACTGAACTCGGTGCGCTGACGGATGCCTTGCTGCGGACCTTCAATGGGCTTTCCGCCGAGGACCGCTTTCTGCTTGCTTCCTACTTTCTCGACCAGAAGACGCTGCTGCAGATCGCGCGACTCTTGCAGGTTCACGAAGCTACGGTCAGCCGCAGACTGAAGCGCCTCACTTCCGATCTGCGCAAACAGCTTCTGCGCAACCTGCAATCCGGCGGTCTGAGCAAGCGGGCTGCGGAAGAGGCGCTGGGCACCGATCCACGCGACCTGGAAATAAACCTGCGAACGATGCTGCAAAGTTCTCAATCTGCCGCGTTCTCCGATGAGACGGGCGTGGACCAAACAGTTCTACAAAGGCCCAAACAGGACGGGCCATCAGCAGACGGGCTATCACCAGACGGGCTATCAGCAGACAGACAATGAGCGAGATATTCCAACCCGGCCAGCATCCCGACGCGGACCAGCTCAGCGCCTTCGTTGAGCACAGCCTGCCGGGGCATGAGCAGCAGAAGACGCTCGCGCATCTTGCTGTCTGCGCCGACTGCCGCGCGATCGTCTACCTCGCGGAAGGAGCCAGCATGGTTGAGTCCGCACAGCCACGACCGGTTGCCGCGCGCAGGCCGTGGTTCTCCGGGTGGAACCTGGCTTGGCCCGCTGTGGCCGGGCTCGCTTGCCTGGTCGTCCTCACGGTCTATCTCCGCAAGGGCAGTAACGGCAATCACCAGACCGGAACTGTCGCGACGGCGCGTATCGAGCAGATGCCTTCGCCGGTTCCAGCGACGGCGCCACCTGCACAGGAGGTTCCGCTAAAGCCGTCCAACGGGCAAGTTCAGATTCCGCAGCCGGTCGCTGTTTCCAAAGCTGGTGCTGTCGGCAAAGAGTCAACGACGAAGAGCCTAAGGGTCGATGGGATCGCGAAGCAGGAGAGTCTGAACAGTCCACTGGAGAACCGCAGCGTCGGAGCCCTGACAGCTTCCAGGCCCGAATTCGGATTCACACCCGCGACCTCGGTGGGGCGCCAAACCGCCCGCGGTGCGATGTCTTTTGCAGGTCCACAGGCCGCCGCGCCCGCATCTGCCACTCCGTCGCCTATGGCAGTCCTGTCGAATGCTAACTCCTCGCAACCAGCAACAGAGAACATGAGCGGGTTGGGCCTTCAGCAATTCCATGGCAACCTCGCGGGCGCGGCTCAGCAGGGCAGCCAGTCGGGCCCTGCGACGCAACGCACATTCAACCAACAGGTCGAGGTGACAGCGGCGCCGACCCCTGTGCTGCCAACCAACGTGACTGAAACGGTTTCGGTTAACAGTGACACGCCGACGTTGAAAACTGAAAGCACGCCTTCGTCGGCAGTCATCGGGGGAACGCTAGGATCGTTTGCGATGAACAAGGCCGCGCCGAAGAAGCAGCCCGCTCTGCCCAGTCATCTTCCGCCGCTTTCTACCGCGTCGAACGCCCGGCAAGAGCTTGCCATCGACACTGCTGGCAAGCTCTTCCGCAGTGAGGACGCGGGCGTGACCTGGAAACAGGTTCCAGCACAATGGACCGGCCGCGCCATTAAGGTGATGGTCACGCCGTCGCGGAACCTGCAATCCGCTACGAAGGATGCGAGCGCGGTGACCGAGGCCTCCACTGCAGCGAAGCGCGTTGAAGCGGCGCCTGCGGCCCCTCTGAGCTTTGAACTTACGACCGACAACGGTGAGATTTGGATCAGCACGGACGGACAGGCGTGGAAGCGCAAGTAATCGACGTCACGCCATTGCTGCCTGGCTCTTCGCCCGAACCTTGGCGGTAGATTCGCGCACGATCAATTCCGGATCGACACGCGAGATCTCGGGGACCTTTGCATGCTCAATCTTTCGCAGCAGGAGCGAAGCAGCAATGCTTCCCATCTGCCGAAGGGGCTGACGAATTGTTGTCAGCCGCGGCGTGTAATACTCCGCAGCCGGGATGTCATCGAAGCCCAAAACCGAGATGTCCACCGGCACGCGCAATCCCGCATCGTGCAGCGAGCGGATCGTGCCGATGGCGGAGACGTCGTTGAAGCAAAGAACCGCTGTGAAGTTCCTGTGGCGTACCAGCAGTTGCTGGATCCCGGGATAGCCCAGCTCCGGCGATTGCGTGTCTTTGTCGAGCCGGATCGTCAGGTCGGGTGAGACCTGCAGGCCGAGCGATCGCGCGACGTGCAGGGTGGAGCGCCAGCGGCTCCTCGAGTCGGAACTGAAAAGCTGGCCGCGCATGTATGCGATCTTGCGATGGCCCAGCGCATAGAGGTGTCCCAGCGCAAGCTCAGCCGCGCGCTCATGATCGAGCACGACATTCGTTACTCCGGGGATTGCGGTGTGGCCGGCAACGGCAACCGTGGGCAGTGGAGGCGAGGTTTCGAAGTGTGTGTCGATGGCCAGCAATCCTTCGATGCCGCGAGCTTTCAGCAGTCCGGGATATTCAGCGACCAGATCCTTTTTGTGCCGATGATGTGCCGTGAAGAAAAAGTATCCCTCGCGCATCATGACGTCGGCCGCGCCACTGAGGACCTGGGAGTGGTAGCCATCACCCAGTTCGGGAAGCAGCACACCGATGGTGTGGGTTCGCTTGCCCTGGAGCGACCGTGCAATATGGCTGGGCTGATAGCCGAATTTCTTGGCTGCCTGCCGGACGCGCTCCCTCGTCTTTTCGGGAATGGACCGGTTCGGGGCATCGTTCAACACGAAGGACACGGTCGCAGCACTCAGGTCCAGATACTCTGCGAGCATCTTCAAACTAACCGGGCGTGCTGATTGCAAGGAAGTATCGGGTCGCTTTGGCATTCGCTTCGTGCTGCTAGTCTAGCGCGCTCCTGCCGTTTTCGATTCGTGCTCATCGGCGTTGGTTCGCCGATCCACCGAATGGCGGCCATCGGAAATCAACAGGGCAAGCGCAAAAAAATGTTCCCGGTTCGCCTTTTATTCGCTACAATCGCCGCATGGCAATTACGCGGCGGCAAAAAGAAGTGCTCGACTTCCTCTCAAACTTCACGCAGAAGAACGGTTACTCGCCCTCCTACGAGGAGATCGCCCACGGTCTCGGCCTCACTTCGCTCGCGACTGTGCACAAGCACGTTACGAATCTACAGAATAAGGGGCTGTTGCAGCGCGCGCACAACCGCAGCCGATCGATCGATGTGTTGCCGGCACGCTCCAGCAAGAAGGGCTTCGACCGTCTTCCCCTGCTTGGCCGCATCGCCGCGGGCAAGCCGATTGAGGCGATCGAGATGGCGGAAAGCATCTCGCTGGCAGACATCATCGGCAACCGGGAGGTATTCGCTCTGGAGGTCCGCGGCGACTCCATGCGCGATGAGCACATCGTCAGCGGCGACTACGTACTGGTGGAACGGACTCGGACCGCACGCGAAGGCGAAATTATCGTCGCGCTCGTCGACGGGACGGACGCAACTCTGAAGCGTTTCTACCGCGAGGGCTCAATGATCCGGCTGCAGCCTTCGAATAAGGAGATGGCGCCAATCTTTGCCCCGGCGGCGAACGTCATGATCCAGGGCAAGGTGCTGGGCGTTCTTCGCAAATACGCTTAGGGACCAATGATGTGGGTGCGCCGGCGATCAGCGACCGGACCCTGCCGCGGTGTGCGCTGTGGGAATCTGCAGCAACCTGGCAGTTTTCGCGCGACGTGGTCCGCGGCGACCTAACAGTTCCACCGTCCGCTGCAAGAGCCGCTCCGGGTCAGCGGAGCTGACGGCGTCGAGCGGCGCCTTGAAATCCGCCGGTTCCCACGCTGCGGTGGGACTCAAAAGCAATACCCGAGTCTGCGGCGAGCGTGCGTGGGTGGCATCGGCGAGTGCAACGCAAATCTGCATGGGCAACGAGTGGCAGAGGATGACCATATCGAATCGCCGGTTTTCCTGCATGGCGAGCGCGCAACTTGTGCGGCAGCACACGGTCTCGGCTCCGATGGTTCGCAGAACTGCTGCGCGGGTCTCGATGAGAAGTTCGTCGTCGCCGACAACCAGGATCGCAGCCATGATCTATCTCCGTTCAGATGGCCCGATGCGCACGAAAAAACGAACAACGGCAAAATCCATATGAGCGCGTGCATGACCCTGAAGAAACAAAAGTAATCAAAGGGGAGGGTTAATTCTGTCATCCAACCAACACAAATTGCATATTTTTCAGCCGATTCAATGCAATTCAGCAGAGATTGTTCACAGGATGTATCTCAAATCGCCACTATCGCCGTTTTTCAACAGGCGATCATACGAAGAATTGACAATTCCATAGCACTCGCATGCCTTTGCTGTGAGCCCCGGCCGGTCAAGGATATGAATGCGGCCGCGGGAGTAGCCAATAATGCCGTTGCGCTGCATTTCCCCCGCCGCGACGGTCACGGTCGAACGTTGCACGCCAAGCATCTGCGCCAGGAACTCCTGGGTCAGGTGCAGGGTCTCGGATTCCATCCGGTCCGCTGAACTCAACAGCCAGCGAGCCAGCCGCGCCTCGACTTCATGCAGCCGGTTGCATAGCACGGACTGCGTAATCTGCACCAGTTGAAGGTAGGCGAACGCGTGAACCAGCTTCTGCAGTGTTCCACCCTTGAGGAATTCGGAGCGCACCACGGATGACCGGATGCGATACCCTTCGCCCGAACCTTGCATAATTACGGTGTGCGACATCTGAGGTTGATCGAGCAGGGCGGGCAGTCCGGAGAAGCCTTCCCGTCCAATGAGCCCAACCTCAACCTGCTCGCCTTTTAACGTCACCGCGTCAGTTGATATTAATCCGGAGTTCAGGAAGTAGAGATAATCGATGGGCTGGTTCGGCTCCGAAAGTTGCCTCTCCAGCGGCAATTCCACCGGGACAAGATGCTTCGACAGCGCCGCAAACTCATCTGGAGGCAACTGCGAGAGGATCAGATTCCTGGGTCGTGTCGAATTCACTGGAGTCGAACTTTGGACTTTAGGCAATGAAATCCTTTGCTCGAGGATCGTGCACTCTGGCCGCAAGGACCGTTGCCCACTCTGTGTAGGGCGCTAGATGCGATTGTCCTCTACCATACGGCGTTTGGACGACATATGTCTGTTCGGTAGAGCACACAAGACTTTTGAAATCTGAAATATCCGCCCAATTCTTGATTCTCCCCGACGCGTTCTTGGGATGGGTTCCCAGACCAGTCTTCGCGGGGAAATCCTGAGACTCGGGCTGGCGGTTTAGAATGACGACTGGCCCCTTCACGTCGCGCTCCCGTTACAGCAGGCAGCCGGCAGGCAAGTCCACAGGCATACCCAAGGCCGGAAAGTGTCCCCAAACAGCTATGCAACGCTGGTCCCAGCTCTTCATTCCTACTTTGCGCGAGGCTCCCAGCGACGCTGAGGTGGCAAGCCACAAATTGCTTCTCCGTGCCGGCTATGTCAGGCAGTTAGGGGCCGGCCTCTACTCCTTCCTGTACCTCGGAACCCGGTCGATTAACAAAATCGTGGCCATCGTTCGCGAGGAGATGGACACCATCGGGCAGGAATTCCACCTGCCTGCACTGAATCCGCGGGAGATATGGGAGAGCAGCGGACGCTGGGCCGGCATGGGCGACAACATGTTCCGGCTGCAGGACCGCAGGGGCGCAGAGCTTTGCCTGGCCATGACTCACGAAGAGGTGATGACTTCTATTGCGCGGTCAGAACTGCGCAGCTACAAACAGCTTCCGCAGATCTGGTATCAGATTCAGACCAAGTTTCGCGACGAGCCAAGGCCTAAATCCGGCCTCCTGCGAGTCCGGCAGTTCCTGATGAAGGACGCTTACTCGTTCGATATCGACGAAGCCGGACTCGACGCAAGTTATACGAAGCACGATCAGGTGTATCGGCGCATCTTTACGCGATGCGGACTGGAGTTTCTGGCAGTGGACGCCGATTCGGGGTCGATGGGCGGGTCGGCCTCGCAGGAGTTCATGGTGTACACGGACGCCGGCGAGGACCTGATCGCGAGTTCCGCCTCCGGCTACGCCGCGAATATGGAGAAGGCAACCTCGAAGCTGGCGCCTGTGGAAGACCTGGCGGCGACGGGCACTGGGTTGCCGGAAGAGGTACACACGCCCGGGCACCGAACCATTGACGAGGTTGGCGCCTTTCTAGGTGTCGCGAGCGTGCATCAAATCAAGACAATGGCATATATGGTCGAGCATCCCGACGCGGACGAGAAGCAGGTCAAGATCGTCGGGAAGACGCGGGCAGTCGTTGTGTTCCTGCGCGGCGACCACCAACTCAACGAGACCAAGCTGGCGGCGATTGCGGGTGGCGAACTGCGGTCGATGCAGCCTGATGAGATTGCGGCGACCTTCAACGCGCCAGGTGGATACCTTGGGCCGATTGGGCTGACCGCAGCGCCGCATCCGAAGAAGCCCGGGACTTTGGTCGTTCTGGACGCTTCGCTGGAAGGGCGGACCAACCTGATCGCCGGAGCGAATAAAGAGGAGTATCACCTGCGCAACGTGACGCCGATGCGCGACTTCAAGCCAACGCTGGTTGCAGACGTCCGAAGCGTCACCGAAGGCGAGCCCGATCCCGTGGCCGGAGAGCCGCTGCGCATCGGCAAGGCCGTTGAGATCGGCCACATCTTCAAGCTGGGCTACAAGTACTCGAAGTCGATGGGCGCGTCGGTGCTGAACCGCGACGGCAAGGAGACCACGCCGATCATGGGCAGCTACGGAATCGGGATCGAGCGCATATTGACTTCGGCGATCGAACAATCCGCCGCACGCTTTGCAGCGCGAGAACAGCCGGATACGTACGCGCTGCCACCATCGATCGCCCCGTTCCAGGTGGTGGTGACGATCACGAATGTGCGCGAAGCGGAGTTGCTGGCGGCCGGGGAGACGATTGCTCAAGAGCTGACCGCGGCAGGATTCGATGTGCTGCTGGATGACCGCGACGAGCGCGCCGGAGTCAAATTCAAAGACGCCGACCTGATCGGCGTGCCATACCGCATTGCCGTGGGCAAGAAATTAGCTGAAGGCAAGGTCGAGTTCCTCAACCGTCTTACAAATCAGACTGACGACATACCAACCGCGGAGACCGTCCAATACCTGGTAGCCGCTCTCGCGGGTTAGCCGCTTGTGCATCGTACTTACTGACCTTCTATGGCCGTCAAAGTAAAACTCGCCGGAAACCGTTCTACTTCTTTCACACGCCCGGTGGGCCGGCGCCATCGCTGGCTGCGCGGCCTGGCGATATTCGTTCTCGGATGCCTGCTCATCGGCGCGATCGTCTTCGGAGCCATGTACTTCAAATATCAGAAGATCGTGGACGATCGCCTTGCGTCGGGACCGATCTTCGCCAATGTCTCGCAAATCTACGCGGCGCCGCGGGAAGTGCGCGTGGGCCAGCATCTTACGGTCTCGTTCATCGCACAGGACCTGCGCCGCGCTGGGTACAACGCGAACCCGCAACTGGGCACATTTACTCTGAACGGCAACAGCATCAATATCAAGCCCGGCCCGCAGAGCTATCACTCGACGGACGGAGCGACGATCACGACCGGGCGCACCTCCGAGGCCGACACGGTCTCTGTGGCCGACGCTGAGTCAGATTCCACGGTGAGATCGATCACCGCGGACAACGGGGCCTCGCTGGCGGCGTATCAACTGGAGCCACAGTTGATTACTGCGTTGTCGGAGGACAAGAACCGCACTAAGCGGCGCCTGGTGACTTACAAGGAGATTCCGCCGCAGATGGTGCAGGCGGTTACTGCCATTGAAGATCGCCGCTTCTTTGAGCACGGCGGAGTGAACTACGTGCGCACGTTTGAATGCGTCGTGCACGACATCGTGGTGCGCCGCCGGGAGTGCGGTGGCTCGACGCTAACGCAACAACTGGCGAAGAATTTCTTTCTCACACCAGATAAGACGATCTCGCGCAAGATCGCGGAGTTGATGATCACGTACCAGCTTGAGGCGCGATTCTCGAAGCAGGATATCTTCGCGATGTATGCGAACGAGATGAATCTCGTACATCGCGGCAGCTACGAGATTGACGGCGTGGCCGAGGCGTCGCAGACGCTGTTCGGCAAAGACCTTCGCCAACTGGATCTGGCTCAGATGGCGACGATTGCGGCGCTGTTCCAGAATCCCAGCTATCGCAATCCGTACCGGCATCGCGATCGGGCGATGGAGCGGCGAAATCTGGTTCTGGACGCCATGGTCGACACCGGGGCAATTACTAGAGACCAGGCATCGCGCGCAAAGGCTGAGCCTCTGGGGCTTACAGAATCGAACATTGATGCGGGTGAGGCGCCTTATTTCGTCGACCTCGTTCACGATCAGTTGGCGCAGCGCATTGGCGACCAGGAACTGGGCCATGACTCGCTTCGCATTTACACTTCGCTCGATCCCGACCTTCAACGCGCTGCTTCGGAAGCGGTTGAGGCGGGGGTAAAGAACGTCGACGAACTGGTCCGCAGGCTGCACAAAAAGAATGCCACGAACATTAACTATCCGCAGGTCGCGCTGGTGGCGATTAATCCCCATACCGGGCAGATTCTGGCGCTGGTGGGCGGCCGCAACTATGGCGTTTCGCAGCTCAACCATGCCACAGCCGAGCGTCCCACCGGTTCCATCTTCAAGCCTTTTGTCTACGCGGCTGCGTACAACACCTCCTTGAATGGCACGGCTCTTGGTGACGGGAGTGTGTTTAGCGCGCTGACGAAGCTTGATGACGATCCGAGGACGTTCATGTTCGACGGCAAGCCCTATGATCCCGGCAATTTTGAAAGAGGCGAATACCCGGGGATGGTCACGGCCGCGCAGGCGATCGCCCATTCGCTGAACATCGCCACCATCGGTCTGGCTGAGCAGATTGGCTACGAAAACGTCGCTGCCCTTGCCCGTTCGTCGGGGATCACCAACGCCCGTGGCACGCCGTCGGTGGCCATCGGGACCTACAACGCCACGCCCATCGATATGGCCGGCGCCTACACCGTCTTCGCCAACAATGGAGTCCATCTGAAACCGTGGATGCTGGCCAGCGTGCGCAACGCCAACGGCGACATCGTGGCCGATTTCGCTCCCGAGGCCAAGCAGATCCTCGACCCGCGCACCGCCTATCTCACGCAATCGCTGATGGAAGGCGCGATGACGTTCGGCACCGCCTCGGCCGTTCGCGGCAGGGGATTCTCCGCGCCTGGTGCCGGCAAGACCGGCACCTCTCACGACGCCTGGTTCGCGGGATACTCTTCGAATCTGCTATGCATCATCTGGGTTGGTAATGACGACTACACCAACCTCAACCTCGAAGGCGCCAAGGCTGCGGCACCCGTTTGGGCCGAGTTCATGAATCGCGCCATCAAGCTGCCACAGTACTCCGACATGAAGCCGTTCAGTCCGCCGGAGGGCGTCCAGGTAATTCGGGTGGACAAGAACACCTGGCTCCCTGCCGACGACAGTTGCCCGCAGGATTACTCCGTCGCATTCCTGGACGGGACCGTACCGAGCAGCACATGCAGCCACATGGGCGAATCCCCGCTGAATTTATTCAAGGGACTCTTCTCTTCCGGTACGCCCAGTCCGGCAGCAACGCCCGCCAGTCCGGAGAACCCGAAAGCTCCGGAGACTGCGGAGCCCAATCCGCCGAAGAAAAAGAATTTTCTGCAGAAGCTCTTTGGCGGGGGCAACAAGCCAGCCCAGCCTACGCCACCTGCTCCGCCGCCACAGTAGCGCGCTCATCTCGTGCCGGCCTTCGCACGAAGCTCCAGGCGAACGCGACCGACGTAACCAGTGCGCATAAGTAGGCGAACAGATCGCCATGAGCGGCATAGAATGTAACATCCTGTTCATAATCGAAGCCGACGCGGAGACTAGTTCTTATGTGTCGAGGCGCAGCCATGACTACGTGGCCAAACGGATCTATGGAAGCTGTGACCCCGGTGTTCGTCGCGCGCAGCACCCAACGGTGATTCTCGATAGCACGCATCCGAACCATATTCAGATGTTCCCACGCAGCGCTGGTATCTCCGTACCATCCATCGTCGGAGATATTCACGAGCACACCCGCGCCCATATTTTCATATTGGCGAATTTCATCCCCGAATATCGACTCATAGCAGATGAAAGTCCCATAAGTCTGTCCGTTCGCCCTGAAGACGGACCGGTGCATGCCGGGATTGAATTCACCGACATCCGCCAGGAGATTTCCGGCGAAGAAGAAAAGCTTCTTGTACGGGACATATTCTCCAAACGGCACAAGGTGCATCTTGTCGTAGCGACCTGCGAAACTACCATCCGGCAGGATAAAGTTGGCGGAGTTATATAAATCGTAGCCACGCTTTGCAGCCTGGTCGGAATCGATCCCTATGTTCCCAACGATGATCGGCGCTTGCGCGGAACGTGCCAGCCGCGACATGGAATCGCGAAACTCCGGATCGCTTTCATACATGGAATTTGGGGCTTCCGGCCAGACGATCAGGTCGGTTCGGGAGAGATAGCGCGTCGCGGGAGAATTATCTCCGTGACCTGGAATAAGGCGGCCAACGCATTTAGTAGATGGCAGTTCGGGAATGCCGGCGCACATTTCGCCGCTCGGAGGGAACAGGCTCAGGCTCGAAAATGTCCGTAGCATCTCGCTCTTTGTAAGTGGCGGACCGGCGCTGTCCGTAGCCGCACCTACTTCAAGATTCTCTTGCACGAGCGTTGCTACCGCGGAGGTCCCCTCTCGAACAGGCGCCTGAATGTGGCGCAGAAAGACGATGTACAGCAGAACTATCGCAACTCCGGCGAGCGTTAAGACAGTGCGGGTATGACGCCGCTCCTTGAGCGTAATGCGCGTCAACCAGAGTGCATTCACGGCTGCGATCACAAACGAAAGCCCATAAACGCCAGTAACTGGTGCGAGCCGGGTAAGCAGCGCGTTATCCACCTGGGTAATTCCGAGCAGGTCCCAGGGAAATCCGGTAATGCGCGAACGAGCGAGTTCAACCGCGACCCATGCGAACGGACTTAGCAGAATCGCGCCCTGAACTCCGAGTGGGCTGCGCCGGAACGCCGCCATAATCGCCCCGAATAGAGCATGATAAAGGCCGAGATAGAGACAGAATAGAACGAGTATCCCAGCCGCGGCCGGCTTGGCGATCCCACCATAGGTATGCATGGTCGCGTAAACCCAGTAGCAATTTCCCAGATACCATACAAATCCAGAGCAGTATCCCAGCACAACTCCATCGATTATGCGAATGGGGCGGCCCGTTGCATCCTTGCCGGTAAGAACTATCAACAAGGGAGTTAGCGCGAGCCAGCAAAATGCGGTACGCCAAACCGGAATGGGGCCTGCAATGGGAAATGAGAGCACCTGAAGGATGCCCGAGAGAATAGCCATTGCCCACAGTCGTACCGGAAGCCGTCGCATTATTCGCAGTCTAACATTCGTGATATGGCAGCCGTCGCATTATTCGCAGTCTAACATTCGTGATATGGCCGCTCTAGCAGTGGCCGCAATTATTATCGCGGAATATCAGAGAATGGATTGAAAGCGACCCGAAAATAGACATCAAACTATGCGGTCTCTTAGTCTTCCCTCGCGTGAGGAAGAATTATTTTCAGATTTCTATTTGCAGTAATAATTTGCAAGTCCGTTTTTAGTTCTGTATTCTTGCGCTTGCACAGCTATAGTTAATCCGTTCAGTTAGAACGTGGTCGCAACCTGTTTGACTTATCGGAATCGATTGCACTGGAAGTGTGCGGGCGGGAGCATGAATTCCTGGTCGCAACAAGGAGGTAACACGTGGAAGTAAGCCGTATTATTGCTGAAATTGATGCACAGATTTCGAAACTTCAACAGGCCCGCGCATTATTGTCCGACACACCCGCGAGGCTAAGCAAAGGTCCCGGCCGGCCGAAGGGTAGCAAGAACGCCAAAGCTGTTGCTAAGACCGCCTCACCTCGCAAACGAAAACTCAGCCCCGAGGGCCGCAAGCGCATTGCAGATGCCATGAAGCGTCGCTGGGCAGAGCGCAGAAAAGCCGCCGCCAAGGCCGCTGCGGCAAAATAAAGTATTTAGATTTCAGTCATTTGTCGATGCAATTCAAGGCGCAGTGCTCACGCAGGTCGCGAGTGCTGCGCTGTGCAGTCTTCGAATTCTGGAACCCGCGAAACAACCGGCCTAGCAAAGCAGCTTTCAGCGCGTAACCACAACCTCGCGCACGTTGTCCTTCCCTAGAAAAAAATGAAAGCCCTTGAATGACTCCAGCAGCTTCTCAGTCTGGCGGTTGGAATAGGTATTGAGCAGCGGATACTCTCCCACCCGCTGCACTTCAACCTTGTTTGTGTCGGTGAGATGATAGCGGCAGAAGTCCGCCTTCAGCGTTCTCGATACGGCCGTGCTGGGTGCCGCATGAAACATCGCCAGCATCTGTCCGCCCGGCGCCATCACTTCGTGGATCCGCTTGATCACCGGCCCCAGCAATTCTTCGGGAAGATAGTCTGCGGTGTCCCAGAACAACACCACGTCAAAACCACGCCCCGAAAAATTCAGGTGGCTCGCGAGAAACCGCTCCACGTCGAATCGCGCGTCGCCGTCTTCCTGGGCAATGACCCACTCTCGCTTCGCCGCCTCTTCGACCAGGTTCGCCAGGTAGATGCTGTGCCCCAGGGCGGTGATGAAGTTGATGTTACTCGAGGATGTTGGACCGATATCCAGGACACGCAGCGATTCCTCTTTGCGCATTCGTTCCAGCAATTGACCCCATCCGCTCGAATGCCGCGGCACACGCTCGTTCGCCGCCGCCGCGCCGCCGGCCTTTTCTTTACCGCCAAAAAAACTGACCATTCCCCGGGTCTCCTTCCGCTCAGGCCACGGTCGAGGTCGTCGCGACTGCACTCGCGCCGCTAAGGTCGGCGCCGGCTCGCCGCCCACTGCCAGCCACATTCTCCGACAGTTCCACCTTGCCTTTGATGCTCGCGTTTTCTTCGATGGAGAGTCTGCCCGCGACGATATCGCCCTTGACCACCGCCGAATCGCGCAACTCAATCCGTCCGGGGGCGCGTATATTGCCCTCGACCAGGCCATAAATCACCACATCGCCTGCATCCAGATCCGCCAACACGCGCGCATTCGGCCCAATTGTCAGACGGCTGTCCGGCAGCGAGATCGTTCCCTCCACCACGCCGTCCATGTACAGGTCCTCCTTGCCCGACAGTTCTCCTCGAATCGTGACGGACTTTCCAATAACAGTCGAACCCTCGGCTGGCTTCATAGGCTTGTCTCTTCTCCCTGGCTACAAATGATGGTGCTTGCCCGAACTATACCCACCCTCGCGCTTCGAGGCAAACTTACACGTCTGGGTAGTTTCATAGTACTGCGGCTCTCATATGATTGTGCGATTCGGTCTTGGGCACGAGACCGCCTTATGGACATGCATTGCCCCCATAGCGTGAAGCTGCTCTAGACTAGAAGTCGCGCACTACGCATTGCGGCGATGAAACGTTACGACTACCGTCCGCGTCAAAATCAACGAGGTAAATGGTTTCGCCCAAGCAATGAGAACCGCAGGATTAAGCTGCCCGCCAGCATCCCGGAACGCGCAGCATCCCGCTCCGGGGGTGCGGGAGCCGCTACGCAATGTGCTTTGGGCGTTTCTCCCGGTTCTCGCTATAGTTTGCTCAACTCCCAGCGCGGCGGCCTTGCAGGACACTCCCGCCGCGTCGGCGTCTGGAGTGCCGGCTCGCAACTGGGCAGTGGATTGCGCGAACAACGAAATCCTCGTGATCCAGCATCCCGGCTCGTTCCTGCGCTATCGGCTCCACGAGGTCGACGAGAAGGGCGATCGCGTCCGCGATCAGATCGAGACTCCCGATGGAAGCGTCGCTCGCATGATTCTGCGTGACGGGCGCCCACTGACTTCCGATGAAGACTCCGCCGAGCGCGATCGCCTCAACGGGCAAATCGCATCGCCCACAGCGTTCGCTCGACACATCCACCGGGAGCAGGACAACAAGAAGATGGGCGCGGAACTGTTGAAGCTGATGCCTGACGCGATGCTGTGGAGCTATGCGCCAGGACAGACTCAACTCCCCGGGCGGCCGGAAGGCGGGGCGGCGCTGGTCGTTCTCGACTTTAAACCCAATCCCAAATGGTCGCCCCCGAACATTGAATCGGAGCCTCTCACCGGGCTGGAAGGCCGTGTTTGGATCGATCCGCGTACACGGCGGTTGGTGCATCTGGAAGGCACGCTGTCTCACGCCGTCAATATTGGCTGGGGCATAGTCGCCCACCTCTATCCCGGCGGCAAAATCACGCTGGACCAGACAAATGCAGGCGGCGATCGCTGGATCGTGGAGCACATCGTCGAACAACTCAATTTGCGCGCCTTGATGGTGAAGAATGTGAAACAGCGGCTCGTATTCGACACATCCGATTTCCAGGTCGTCTCGCGGATGGACTACCGGCAAGCCATCAAGATGTTGCTCGACACTCCACTACCTTCCCACTGAAGCCGGCTGGATCACCTCGACGCGTGTCCTAAAACTGGAAGTAGAGGAAGGACGTGGTGCTGTCGAGGTTCGCAAGCACAGCAAACAGGAGAACGGCCATCACAACGGCCCAACTCAAGTTTGGACGCCAGCGGAAACTCGGAAACAGAGTGGGCGCAGGGGTCGGATTGACACCGGATCCCGCAGGAGACACGGGGATGACCTCCGATGCGGATGGCTGCCCCAGCGCTTGCTGGCCGAGAATCTGCTGGGTATTGGGGAAGAACCAGACGACCGGGAAGAGGGCGAACGCGAGCGCTCCCGCCAGGAACTCTTCGCCATGACCGATGCCATTTCGACCGAACATATCGCGGATGAGAGCGATCGCCGAAGCCATGGACTCAGAGCGAAAGAAGATCAGCGCAAAGGTGACCTGCAGGTAGACTCCGAGCATCATCGCAAGACGCGTTAGGCCAGCAGGCTTAGGGGCGGGCGGAGCGTTATGGCCGCGCTGGCGGAAGTGGCGCCACGCCTGATTTGCCGTAAGGTAGACGCCGTGGATGAGTCCGAAGACGATGAACTGAAGTCCCGCCCCGTGCCAGATGCCGGTGAGCAGCATCGTGAACATGGTGGGGTAGGCGACCATTGCAGTGAATCCGCCGAACGTCGCCAGGGCCTTGCGGGAGGTCTTCTTCCCCTTTTCCAGCCGGTGGCGCTGCACCGAGAGCAAGATGGGGTTGTAGAGGTAGAGAGTGATGTAACGGGTGAGCGTCATGTGCCATCGTTGCCAGTACTCAGTGACGCTGATGGCCTTGAACGGCGAGTCGAAGTTGAGCGGAAATCGGATGGAGAAGATGCGGGCTAGGCCCAGTGCCATGTCCGAATAGCCGGAAAAATCGAAGTAAAGCTGTAGAGAATAAACGATGAGGCCTGTCCACGCGTTGATGGCCGAAAGCGAGCCGGCATTGTGGAACGTGACGTCGGCAGTAGAGGCCAGCTTATCCGCGATGAGGACCTTCTTGGCCAGACCCATAAGGAACCAGGTGACACCCAGTGAAACGTCCTCCGGGTTGAGTGCGAAGCGACGCGCGGTTGGGACCGTTCTTGCGACCGGATCGGCAACATGGCCACTGGTTCCTGCGAAGATCTGGCCGAGCGGCCCGGCACGATTCTCCGGAGGTACGCGGCCGAACTGGGGCATCATCTCCTTGTGGTGGAGGATGGGGCCTGCGATGAGGTGGGGAAAGAAGGTGACGAAGAGAAGATACGACAGAAAGTCCTGGATCTCTGCCTGCCCCTGGGCGAGATCGACCAGGTAGGAGATCTGGGTGAAAGTAAAGAACGAGATACCCAGCGGAAGCAGGATCGGATGCGGATTGATGTTGACGAGGTGTAACGCCTTGACCGTCAGCAGGACCTTGTAAAGGTACTTGAAGTAGAAGAGTGCAAACAGGTTGAGAGTAACGCCAAAGGCAAGCAGACGTTTACGGCGATTGGAGTCCTCCTGTGCTGCGCCGATGGTCAGGGCGACAAGGTAGTTAACCAGAATGGAACCCAGCAGGAAGAGTACGTATACCGTGTTCCAGCAGCCATAAAAAACAACGGACATCACGGCGAGCCATGCTATGACCGGACGCCTGCCATAGCGCCCAAGCAAGTGAAAACCCAGCATGGTGATTGGAAGGAAAATAAACAGAAACGGCAGGGAGTTAAAGAGCATAAGGGCAGAGGTTAATCATTGGAACACACTTGCCGTTGACACCCGGGACCAGTTTGGGCACCGTTCCGCTAACTAATAATTAAGGATAGATGAAAGCCGAGGCATGTGGCAGAGGAATCGAGCTATGTCGCAGAGCGAAACGAGGCGTCTCCTACCGGCTGAGGCCTGTGAGCTGTAGGGAGGCGACGGTGCGCGGGAGCTGCGCTGGGGTGCGATCGTCGATTTGAGGATTGTGCTGGGCTACCGCGTTGAGTTCCTGGGCTACCAGGCGGGAGACCACAGCCGACCCGACGGCCGTGTAGTGGCGGGGATCGTTGAAGAGGCCGATGGGAAGCGGCAGAAGCGAGTTGCTGGTTACGCCGTTCAACTCCGAGCTGAATGCCGCCAGGTTCTGGTCGCAGGAAGGAATGGGCGCGACGTTAACCAGGACGATGCCCGAGCGGCCGGCATAGTCATTCTCGAACTTGCCAACCACGCTGCGTGGGTAGTCGCCTCCGGCTCGGGGATTGGAAAAGGTCGCTCCAGGCTCGCAAGAGGTTCTGGGCGCCGAGGGTGGGGTAAAGAAGCCGTTGTGAATGGTGACGGCGTCTTCGACCGGACGCAGGTTTGTGGCGTGATACCAGATCTCTTTGACCCCCGAATAGAGCGTGAAGCCCGCTGCATAGCCAGCGAAGGCGATCGCCTCCTGCGGATGGGTGAGCAGGACGCGGCGCCTCTCGGCAGGGCTTCCGTGACGTAGAAGTTCCAGAAGACCCTCCGGATACACTGTCTGGTGCCAGACATTGCTCTCGGGTTCGAAGCCGTCCGGCGACAGTTGAACCAGGAGCACGCGCGGTCTGGCGTTATTGGCGAGATATCGGTTGAGGGTGAGATTGTGCGTCACAGCGAGGACTGCATTCGTGACGGCTATGTTGCAGGTTTTGAAGCCGGTATTGCGCTCAACAACATCCGGGTCGATGCCGGTCATGGCAGTCGAGTCGCCGAAGACCAGGACATCGCAGTCCCGGTCGCGCATCCCGAAGACGGCGTCGTTGGACTGCACCCAGACACTGGCGCCGTGGCGCATGAAAAAGTCCGAGCAACCCAGGCGGATGAAGGCCGGGATAGCCAGCAAAGGAAGAATAAGGAGGAAGATGCAGTAACGCCGGGCTGCCTCTGGCGGCGTCATGTGAGGCGCGTGAACCGAGGGGGGAGCGTATTCCTGCTCGGCTGCTAAGATGGGGGCAAGTGCCAGGTCGGTCGCTGCATTCATGTATTGGTAGTTTGCCGTAGGTCTGATACTAAACCCTTTGCCGGGATGAAGGTCTATCTAATTATTGTGTTGGACTTCCGCCGCGGAAAAATCGACCGATGCTCGAGCCCACTTCAAATGCCCTGGTACGCCTGAATCAGGCAGCCGGATTGACTTGCGCGAGACGCTGGGCTAAGGTTCACTCTCTGCCCACGAATTCTCCGTATCGAGGACGCCGGAGCGTTCCTGTTGCCTTAGACGCTGATGAGAGGATTGGAGTAAGCCTGAGTCGGTTGCAGAAAGGGTTGTATAGAAGACGGGCAGGTGCCGTCGTTTCTTGCTGGCTCGGTACCTTTGTGCCCGCATGTTATACGAATTGAGGATTTTGGAGGCTGAGAACGATAATGGCTCGATTAATTCGATGTTCTTTGATTCAGACGAAAAACGAGATCGAACCGGGGCTCAACAACGAGGGCCCGGCGCTCGCCGAAATCAAGCAGGCGATGATCGACAAGCACTTGACGATGATCCGGACGGCGGCCGCGGACGGGGCGCAGATCGTCTGCCTGCAGGAGATCTTCTACGGACCGTATTTTTGCGCGGAGCAGACGACGCGGTGGTATGAGTCGACCGAGCGCGTACCCGAGGGCCCGACGGTACAGCGGATGATGAGCCTGGCGAAGGAATTGGGCGTGGCCCTGGTGATCCCCATATACGAGGTCGAGGAAGAGGGCGTCTTTTACAACACAGCTGCGGTAATTGGACGCGATGGTGCGTATCTGGGCAAATACCGGAAGACACATATCCCGCACGTGGCGCCAGGATTCTGGGAAAAGTTCTATTTTCGACCGGGAAACATGGGCTATCCGGTATTCGATCTGGGATTTTGCAAGATCGGCGTCTATATCTGCTACGACCGGCACTTTCCCGAAGGTGCCCGGGCTCTGGGCCTTAATGGCGCAGAGATTGTCTTCAATCCTTCGGCCACCGTTGCGGGGCTCAGTGAGTATCTGTGGAAGCTGGAGCAGCCGGCACAAGCCGTTGCCAATGGATATTTTGTGGGAGCGATCAATCGAGTGGGCACCGAGGCTCCCTGGAAGATCGGCGAGTTCTATGGGCAGAGCTATTTCTGCAATCCGCGCGGCCAGATGGTGGCCGTCGGTTCGCGGGATAAAGACGAGATTGTGACGGCAGACCTCGATCTGGACATGATCGCCGAAGTTCGGCGAACGTGGCAGTTCTTCCGGGACAGGCGGCCGGACATGTATGGGGATCTGGTGAAGCCCTGAGGGTTAGCCGTCACGGCAAGCCAACAAGAGATAAGGAACGGGCCAAATGAACTTAGCATTCGTTGGACATCCTGAGGTGGAGGCGCGATTTCCAGATCTGCATCCGGCGTTCGAGGCGCGGGCGGCGGTGATCGAAGCGAATCGCTGCCTGAACTGCTTCGACGCGCCTTGCATGGGAGCTTGTCCGACCCATATCGACGTTCCCCGGTTCATCAAGAAGATTGCTTCCGGAAACGTGATGGGCTCGGCGAAGTCGATCCTTGAAGCGAACGTGCTGGGAGCGAGTTGCTCGCGTGTGTGCCCCGTCGAGGTGCTGTGCGAGGGCTCGTGCGTGATGCATGGGAAGCATGAGAAGCCAATTGAGATTGGCCGCCTGCAGCGATTCGCGATGGAGACGTTTTACGCCGCTGGCGGGACTGTGCCGCTGCGTACGCGCGAGGAGCGGAGCGGGCGGGTGGTGTGTATCGGTGCCGGGCCGGCGAGTCTGGCCTGCGCCGCGGAACTACGGCAACTCGGCTTCCAGGTCACGGTGATCGACCGGCGTGCGCTTCCCGGAGGGCTGAACACCTACGGCGTGGCGGAGTACAAGCTGCGTCCGTCGGACAGTCTGCGCGAGGTTGAGATGGTGCGCGGTCTGGGCGTCCAGTTCGAAACCCGCGATGTTGACCCGGCGGGGCTGACAGCTCTTGAGCGTGAGTTCGATGCCGTGTTTCTTGGAGTGGGGCTGGGGGCGATGCACAAGCTCGAGGTTGAGGGCGGGACTTCAGCAGATGTGATTGATGCGCTGGAGTTTATCGCCGGTTACAAGACCGGGGAGCGGCTCAGCGTGCCTCCTCGCGTGGTGGTGATTGGCGCGGGCAATACGGCAATCGATGCGGCGTGTGCGGCGAAGCGGCTGGGCGCCCAGAGTGTGACGATTGTATACCGCCGCCGGCGCGAGAATATTTCGGCATTCCACTTTGAGTATGACCACGCTGTACGCGAAGGAGTGACGTTTTGCTGGGATACTTTGCCCAAAGCGTTCGCCGCCACGCAGGATGGAATTGCGCTGACCTGTGTGACCGTGGCACAGGATGAGACGGGGACGCCCATGCCAGTGCCGGGTTCGGATTTTACGATCGAGTGCGACGTGGTGATTCCCGCGATTGGGCAGTCGCCGTTGCTGGAGCTGCTTTCCCAGGCGCGGGGCGTTGCAATGGAGCGCGGCCGCGTCGTGGTCGACCGGATTACGGGACAGACGACGAACCCCAGGTACTTCGCCGGCGGAGATTGCGTGAATGGCGGCCGAGAGGTAGTGGATGCAGTGGCGGACGGAAAACGGGCGGCTTTGGGAATTGCAGCTGCGTTGAGCAAACAGGCGGAGGTGCAAGTTGGCTGACCTGACGACGAACTTTGCGGGTGGCATCCAGTGTCCGAACCCTTTCTGGCTGGCGAGCGCGCCTCCGACGAACTGCGGCGAGCAGGTGATGCGCGCGTTCGATGCGGGATGGGGCGGCGCCGTGTGGAAGACAATTGGCGAGCCGATCACGAATGTCAGTTCGCGCTACTCCTCCGTTGACTGGAACGCCCAGCGGATGATGGGGCTGAACAATATCGAGCTCATCAGCGACCGGCCAATCGAAGTCAACCTGCGCGAGATTGAAGAAGTCAAGAAGCGGTATCCGAAGCATGCCGTGATTGCATCTCTGATGGTCGAATCGAAGCGCGAGACCTGGCATGACATAGTCAAGCGGGCAGAAGGCGCCGGCGCGGATGGACTCGAGCTGAACTTCGGGTGTCCGCATGGAATGAGTGAGCGCGGGATGGGATCGGCCGTCGGGCAGGTTCCCGAATACGCGCAGATGATTACGGAGTGGGTAAAAGAGGCAGCGCGCACTCCTGTGCTGGTGAAGCTGACGCCGAATATCACGGATATCCGCGTGGTCGCTCGTGCGGCGAAGCGGGCGGGAGCCGACGGGCTGAGCGCGATCAACACGATCAACTCGATTACGGGGATCGATCTGGACACCTTTGAGCCGCGGCCGAATGTGGACGGCAAGAGCTCACATGGCGGCTACTGCGGGCCGGCGGTGAAACCGATTGCGCTAAACATGATTCAGCAGGTCAATTCGGACATGATCGATGGACCTCCTATTCCAATGAGTGGGATTGGCGGAATCGGAAATTGGCGGGATGCCGCCGAATTCATGCTGATGGGCTGCGGCACAGTTCAGGTATGCACGGCGGCCATGCACTACGGGTATCGCATCGTCGAAGATATGATCGATGGCCTGTCGAACTGGATGGATGAGAAGGGGTTTGCGACCGTCGACGATTTCCGCGGGAAGAGTTTGCCGAAGGTGACAGAGTGGAAGCATCTGAATCTGAACTACAAGATCGTCGCGCAGATCGACGAAGCGTTGTGCATCGGCTGCCAGCTTTGCCACGTCGCCTGCTGGGACGGTGCGCATCAGTGCATCCACATGGACCGCGTTGCCGGGCCGGTGGATGGGCACGTCGAGGTCCACGCAAAGCCGCAGGAGATGGGCAGAGAGATAATCGTGGTGACACCGATTCCGAAGCTCGATCCGCCGAAGGTGCATGTGGGCCCATATGAGACGTCGCTGGAGCGGATTCCGCGCGTAGATGAAACCGAATGCGTCGGATGCAATCTGTGCTCGCTGGTCTGCCCGGTGGATCAGTGCATCACGATGGTCGAGCGAGATTCGGGACTGTCGCCGGAGACCTGGGCGGAACGGACAAGTGCGGTGGTCGAGAGGGCGGGATAAGGCTTAGCAACGATCTACACCGATGGCGCAGATACGAAAGACGACCACGGATTTTCGCGGATCAACACGGATCAGGAGATAGGCCGCCTGGAGCAGGCTTGATTATCACGAGGTTCTATTCAATCCGTGTTATCCGTGGTGAGTGTGTTTAGGGAGTTAGTTCGATGGGAACTTTGATTAAGGGCGGCAAGGTTGTGAGCGCGGCCGGGACGAAGCTGGCCGATGTACTGATTGAGGGCGAGAAGATCGCGCGGGTTGCGCCGGGGATCGAGGCGGCCGGGCATAAGGTCGTCGACGCAGTGGGGATGCTGGTGATGCCGGGTGGCATCGATGTGCATACGCATCTGGATATGCCGTTCGGCGGGACGGTCAGCGCGGACGACTATGAGTGGGGGACGCGGGCCGCGGCAATCGGTGGGACCACAACGGTCATCGACTTCGCGCTGCAGTCGATGGGCCATCCAATGACCGAGGCGTTCAAGACGTGGCGTGCAAAGTCCGATGGTAAGGCCTGCATCGACTATGCGTTGCATATGGCGGTGACTGACCTGGGGCCCAATGATGCGTGGCTCGACGATGTGGACACGATGGTCGCGGAGGGAATTTCCAGCTTCAAGATCTTCATGGCGTATCCCAATGTGCTGATGGTGAACGATGCCACGATCTTCAAGCTGATGCAGCGAACCGCGAAGCTGGGCGCGCTGGTGTGCGTGCATGCAGAGAACGGCACCGTGATCGACGTGGTGGTCCAGCAGACGCTGGCTGCCGGGAACACGGGCCCGCTCTACCACGCACTTTCACGGCCGGTCGAAACTGAGGCGGAGGCGGTGCATCGCGTAGTGACGATCGCGGAACTCGCCGGGGCGAGCGTGTATATCGTGCATGTCTCGTGCGAAGAGGCGATGCATGAGGTGCAGGCGGCACGGGCGCGTGGCCTTCCTGTGATGGGCGAGACCTGCACGCAGTATCTGGTCTTGTCGATTGAAGACGATATGGGCAAGCCGGGCTTTGAAGATGCGAAGTACGTGTTCACGCCGCCGCTGCGCAAAAAGAAGAATCAGGCGCCACTGTGGAAGGCGCTGAAGGACGATGTGCTGCAGGTGGTATCCACCGATCATTGCCCGTTCCGGTTCGCGGACCAGAAAACACTGGGACTGGGGAATTTTACGAAGATTCCGAATGGCGGCCCGGGGATCGAGAACCGGATGCAGCTCGCGTATCACCACGGCGTAAATGAAGGCCGGATGTCGTTGGAACGGTTCGTGGAGGTGACATCGGAGGCGCCGGCAAAGATCTTCGGAATGTATCCCCGGAAGGGTATAGTGGCCGCTGGTTCGGATGCGGATATTGTGGTCTGGGATCCGGAGACGAAGTATACGATTAAGGCAGCGACTCAGAACATGCACACGGACTACTCCATCTTCGAGGGCTTTGAGGTAAAGGGCAACGCGCGACAGGTATTCTCGCGCGGCGAACTTGTAGTTGAAGATGGCCGCTTTATCGGTTCAGTGGGACGTGGGCGATATCTGCATCGAGAGGTGCCGAAGCGATGAGCCTTTACGTCGAAGGGCCGTCGAGTTTGACCGATGCATACGGACTGCGGGCCGATCCGCATCTTTATAACGCCGACCTTGCGCCCACGACTGACGAGCAGAGAACCTGGGGGACATACAACTACATCGCCCTGTGGTTCTCCATGTCGATGGAAGTGACGACCTACATGCTGGCGTCGAGCCTGATCGCCGGCGGAATGAACTGGAAGCAGGCGATTGGGACGATCCTGCTGGGCAATCTCATCGTGCTGATTCCGATGATCCTGAACGCTCATGCCGGCGCAAAATATGGAATTCCCTTCCCTGTTTTTGTACGCGCTCCATTCGGCGTACGCGGTGCTCAGATTCCCGCGATGCTGCGCGCGCTCGTGGCGTGCGGATGGTTTGGCATCCAGTCGTGGATCGGCGGTCAGGCGATCTACGCGATGCTGAATGTAATCTGGCCGGCGTCAGCCGCGATGCCGGGAGTACTATGGGCGTGCTTCCTCGGCTTCTGGTTGCTGAACATGGTTGTGGTTTGGCGCGGCGTCGAATCCATCCGGCACCTGCAGAGCTTTTCCGCACCGTTCTTACTGGTGATGTCGCTGGCACTGCTCTTCTGGATGGTCCACAAAGCTGGCGGACTGGGCCCGATCCTGGCCGCGCCGAGCGAGTTCCACACCACTGACAGTTTCCTGCATTTCTTCTTTCCTTCCCTAACGGCGATGGTCGGTTACTGGGCGACACTGTCGTTGAACATTCCCGATTTCACGCGGTATGCGAAGTCGCAGGGATCGCAGATTACAGGCCAGGCGTTTGGCCTGCCGGTGGCGATGACGCTGTATTCGTTCATCGGGATTGCGGTCACTTCAGCGTCGACAGTGGTCTTTGGCGAGCCGATCTGGAATCCTATCCTGCTGCTTGGACGCTTTCATCAACCGCTCATCGCATTCCTTGCGCTCGTGAGTATTCTGATCGCGACGCTGAATGTGAATATCGGCGCGAATGTGGTCTCGCCCTCGAACGACTTCTCAAACCTCGCGCCGCAACTGATCAGCTTTCGTACAGGTGGAATGATTACCGGACTGCTCGGCCTGATGATGATGCCGTGGAAGCTGATGGCGACCTTTGGCAGTTACATTTTCGGATGGCTCGTGGGCTACTCCGGCCTTCTCGGACCAGTGGCGGGCATCATGATCGCGGACTACTTTTTCATTCGCGGCACCCGGCTGGACACAGAATCGCTCTACCGGCGAGACGGCGCGTATGAGTATCGCAAGGGGATTAATCCGCGGGCGCTGGTTGCCCTTGTCGCGGGAGTCATTGTTGCGCTGATCGGGCTTGTGGTCCCGGATCTGCGCTTCCTCTATGACTACGCGTGGTTCGTCGGGTTTGGGACTTCTGCGATCGTTTACCTGATGCTGATGGAGACCGCGGGCGGAGCAGGAGGAGCAACGCCCCTCGCGCAGCGGATCGCGGCCAAAGGTCTGGATAAGGTACTCGATCCGGCGCTTGGCAACAGCGCAGGACTTGGCCGGCCCGAGCCTGTTCGCTTCGAGCGATAGGTAACTTGCCGATTACGACTTAACGAAGAAACGCACCCAGTTCGGTGGCGGCGTTGCGTAGGTGCGGCAGGAATCGTGTCTGCATGTCGTAGACGGGCATCCGTGGCGCACTCCCGCTGAGGTTGATCGTGGCCACGACGCGGCCGGTGGGCGAATAGACAGGCACGGCAAGAGATCGCAGCCCAACCTCGTACTCCTGGTCGACTAGCGCGTAACCGTGGCGGCGAACATTGCGCAGCGCGAGCCTCAGCTTTTCTACGCTGGACACGGTGCGAGCCGTATGCGGCGTCAGCACTACGCGGGCTAGATACTGCTCCAACTGCTCTGCCGGCAGATACGCCAGCAGAACGCGTCCCATGCTCGTACAGAAGGCAGGCAGGCGGCTGCCTATGTGGAGATCGTCGGACATGACGCGCGAGACGGACGAACGCGCGATGTAAACGATATCGTCTCCATCGAGCGTAGCAACAGAGAAGCTCTCGCGGAGAACCGCGGACATGCGTTCCAGGATCGGCTGGGCCGCGTTGGAGAGCGAGTTCGACGCGGAGTAGGAGTTCGAAAGAGTGAGCATGCGCGGGCGAAGAGCATAGCGCGAGCCGTCCTCGATACCG
>WNGR01005737.1_pt1 | contig 25503 bp, 21 predicted proteins | sample 5407581 | NCBI WGS metagenome assembly WNGR01 (sample SAMN13153383, study PRJNA577476) | soil metagenome | isolation source: 80 cm soil or saprolite under Garry oak tree replicate 2 | place: USA:California | collected 2016-06-15
TTCCCCTGGACCTGCACCTGGTAGCGCGGTGATTCGGGCATCTTGCGGCGCAGGTAGATCACCGCAGCGGCGGGCACTGCGCCTAGGCCGAGCATCACCCGCCAGGCCACGTCATTGCTGGCTCCCGCGCCGAGCAGGGCCAGTGCGATCAGCGGCCCGACGACGAGTCCGAGGGCCTGGGTCCCGAACACCAGGCCGACCAGCTTGCCGCGGTCCTTCCGGTTGGCGTACTCGCTCATCAGCACCGCGCTGACCGGGTAGTCGCCGCCGACACCGAACCCGAGCAGGAAACGGAATACGACGAGCACCTAGTACGAGGGCGACAGCGCCGATCCGGCCGCCGCGGCGATCATGATCGCGGCGACCACCCAGTACACCCGCTTGCGGCCAGATACGTCCGCAAGGCGCCCGAAGACCAGCGCACCCAGGAACGCCGCCGCCAGCATCGTGCTGTTGAGCAGGGCGAGCCTGCCCGAGCTCAGGTGCCACTCCTTGGCGATCAGCGTGGAGGCGATCCCGATGATGAACAGGTCATAGGCATCGGTGAAGAACCCCATCCCGGACACCAGCACCGCCCGCAGGTGGAACCTGCTCAGCGAGGCCTCATCCAGCGCCGCGACCAAGTCCCTGGACTGGATGTCAGCCACCGCATCACCCCGCCGCTCATGCCGCCTGCCGCGTTGCCAGCGGTCGGCCGCGTTTCCTGCCACTGGTGCGGAAACTACCTAGCCTGGGCGACGCCCAGCCGACCTAACAATGAACAGAAGATGAACGCCCGATGGCCGGTACCCGAGCAAGACCCGCAGCGGCATCCGCGCGGGACCCGGCCGTTACGCGTAACATCGACTGGTGGCAGATACCCGGAACTGCGCGCAGTGCGGCACGTCGTTCGCGCCGCGCCGCGAGCACGCCCGGTTCTGCTCCGCCCGCTGCCGGGTCGCCTGGAACCGCCACAACGCCAGCGACTCCCCGGCCGAGACCGGCGCGCTGGGCTGGTCCATCACCGCGATGCGGGAAACCACCCACCGGCTCCTGCGGGCCACCGACTGGGACCGGGCTAACGGCTTCGCCGTGATCAGCGAGGCCGTGTGGTGGGTCACCATGGTCGACGCCACCTTGATGCGGTACCGCCCCGGCATCTACAACCGCGTCCTGGCCCGCCAGGATCCCGCCCAGCGCCAGATCACCGAGGACACCTTCGCCGGGCTGCGGTTCGTCCGGAACCGTATGGGTTACGACACCGACCCCACGGACTTCATCCAGCCGCTCGAGAGCCGCCCCGGCGCTGGCCGCATCGCGGCCTGGACCTGGCGGCCACTACCCGAACCTGCGCTCGCATCGCTCACGCCGCGCGCGCGGGAGTGGGAGATGACGCGATACCGGGCATACCAGGCGCAGCTAGCAGGCCAGCCCATCGGCGAGACCTTCAGCCAGGCCACCGCCTTCCTCAACCTCGCCGCCGACGGCAGCAGCCTGAGCCGCACCTAGCAGGACCTCGACCCGCGTCCACGCGCCTTCCCGGGGCCAGCAGCCAGCGGCCAGGTTTCACCGTGTGGTGCAGGTTAGCCGGTAACGAACTTAATCCATTCAGTTCCGTCATCTTGCGACGAACCTGCGCAAAAGAGTAGGAAAGGTGGATGGCCGGACTGGCCGAGTCCGCCCGCTGGAGCTGGAGGGTGAGCATGGTTTTCAGGACCAAACGGGCGAAGGTTCTCGCGGTCGCGTCGGTCGCTGGCGTCGCCGCGGCGCTGACCGTGGGACTGTCCGCGCCGAGCGGCGCGACCCCCGTGGCCAGCCACGGGTCCGGCGGTAACCACGTACGGCTGGACCGCGCGTTCATCATCGTGCTGGAGAACCATTCGGCGAAGGGCGTGATCGGCGACCCGAACGCGCCGTTCATTACGTCGCTGGCGCAGCGGTACGGCGAGGCCGCGAACTACTTCGGCGTGACGCACCCGAGCGAGCCGAACTACATCGCCATGACCAGCGGGTCGAACTGGTTCGTCAACAACGACGACCCGGCGAACCGGTTCGACCACACCAACGTGGTCGACACGCTGGAGGCGGCCCACATCAGCTGGGACGCCTACATGGAGGCGCTGCCGGCCGATCCGCTCGCCGACTTCTGGCCGTCCAGCGCCCAGCCGCTGTACGCGTCCAAGCACAACCCGTTCGCGCTGTACACCGACGTCCGCGGCAACCCGGCGCGGGTCGCGCACATCAAGCCGTACACGGCCCTGGCGGGCGACCTGAACAGCGGTCACGCCCCCCGGTTCGTGTACATCACGCCGGATCAGTGCAACGACATGCACGGCGGGGTGACCGCCGCGATCGCCGGGCACCCGGAGACCCCGTGCCCGTTCGGCAGCAAAAATGACGACGCGAACGACGCGGCGCTGAAGCAGAAGGCCGACGCCTTCGTCAAGGGCGCGGTGGCCACGATCATGTCCAGCCGGGCGTGGACGCGGCACAGCGCGATCTTCATCGTGGCCGACGAGGGCGACTTCACCGGCAACGCGGTCAACGGCGGCTGGGACTCCCCGGCCGGCTGCTGCGACTCCCCCGTACTGCCCAAGGGTGACCCGGACATCAGCGCCAGCTGGCCGGGCGGCGTGTTCGGCGGCGCGCTGGTGCCCGCGGTGGTGGTCGACCCCAGCGGGCCGCGTCACTTCGTCAGCAATGTCGCCTACAACCACTACTCGATGCTGCGGACCATCGAGGACGCGTGGGGCCTGCCCGAGCTCGCCTTCACCAGCGACCACGCCCAGGTCGCCGCCATGAATGAATTCCTCGCCCACTAAGGTCTCAGGTCGCCGACCCGGCGGCGAGCCAGGTATAGCGACAGCTCGCCGCCGGGCCCGGTCCGCTGGGCCGGGCTCTCTGCCTGACTTGCTCTCGTGCGGGTGGGCCACCGGTGACGGGATGAACGACAGGCTGGGGTACGTGGTCGCGCCGGTTGGAAGGGTGGGGTAAACCGTACGTCAAGAGCCGGTTCTGTAAACCGATTTGTAAACCGGACGCTGCGGGACGGCTTGAGACGAGCGATACGCGGCCGGGCCAAAGGCCATCTCACGCCGCCAGTCCATCGAGGTCAACGCGGTGACCGGAGACTGCGCGAGACGGGCGGAGACGCGCATCGTATGGCTCATAACCCAGCGACGACTGGCAGTGTCGGCGTGCCAGTAAGTGGCCAGAACGAGGGCGCAACCGCCAGTCGAAAACCGGCCAGCGGCGCATTACGAGAGGCATGCTCCTGAGCTGCAGGCCCGCTAGCTGCAACGATTGCACAGCCCATCGCATCGATGGCACTCGTGGCGCTGGGAGTATCCGGCGACCCGGTCCACGAACCGGTCCACGCGAGTCTATGTGGACGGTAACCATGCGTGGTGATCGGTCATCAGCCGGGCGAGTTCCTTGACTCGGCGACGCCGGAGCGCTGGCGAGGCGTGCGGGGCCAGGGTGCCGAGCTGCCCGGCCAGCCACGGCTCGGGGTGGCGGCCATCTGTTCGCCGAGCGCGCGAGCCCGGTCGTCCAGCCCCGGCGGCCAGCTCGTGCGCCACGGCTGGCGCGTCCTTCGGTGTCCGCTGGGCCCAGGTCACGTCGCGGCCCAGGTCCGTTAGCTCGAGCCGCTGGAGGCGGCCGTGCAGGACGCTGGAGATGGACCGGGCGCGGTCCATGGGTGCGGTGATGTGGTCGATGATGGTGTTGATGTCGTGCCCGGCGAGCTGAGCCATGGCCGTTGCCCGCTGAGCCTCCCGCGCCGGGTGAGCAGTGTCGCGGCTGCAGCTCGTACGGAGGCTCATTCGTGGCGGGTGATGCGCTGCGGAATAGACGGGTGTCTGATGATCAGGGTTGCGGGCGGCTGCTGGACTACCTGGAGGCAACCGGCCAGCGCGAGAACACCATGGTGGTGCTTGTGTCGGATAACGGGGCGAGCGGTGAGGGCGGCCCGAACGGGTCAGTCAACGAGAACAAGATCTTCAACGGCGTGCCCGACGACCTGCAGGCGAACCTGGCGATGCTGGATGAGCTCGGCGGGACCAAGACCTACAATCATTACCCGAACGGGTGGGCGATGGCGTTCAACACGCCGTTCAAGATGTGGAAGCGGTATGAGTTCAACGGCGGTACCGCCGATCCGTGCATCATCTCCTGGCCTGGGGCCACAGCGGGCAAGGGCGAGATCCGCGACCAGTACCACCACGCGATCGACATCGTGCCGACCATCCTGGACACCCTCGGCGTCGAGCCGCCCGCCACGATCAAGGGCCATGTGCAGAGCCGTTTCGACGGGGTGAGCATGCGCTACAGCGCCGAGATGGCCTCGGCGCCATCGGCACGCAACACGCAGTTCTACTCCATGCTCGGCTCCCGCGGGATCTGGCACGACGGCTGGAAGGCCATCACCACCCACCCCACGATCAGCGGCTGGAGCAACTTCAACGACGACACCTGGGAGCTGTACCACACCGATACCGACCGCGCCGAACTGCACGACCTGGCCGCCGAGCAGCCCGGCAAGCTGCGCGAGCTGGTGAACTTGTGGTTCGCCGAGGCCGGAGCCAACGGGGCCTTCCCGCTCGATGACCGATCCCCGCTGGAGATCCTCACAACGCCGCGGCCGCAGCTGGCCTCGCCCCGCGACCGCTACGTCTACTTCCCCGATACCGCCGAGGTGCCCGAACAACAGGCGGTGAACGTCCGCAACCGGTCCTACGTGATCGGCGCGGTGGTGGACATTCCCGCCCCCGGCGCCAGCGGCGTGCTGTTCGCCCAAGGGGCGCGGTTCGGCGGACATGCCCTGTACGTCAAAGACAACCGGCTGCATTACGTCAACAACTTCGTCGGCGTGATGGAGCAGAAGATCGACGGAACCGAACAGGTGCCCACCGGGGAGGACCTGATCCTGTCGGCCTCCTTCGACAAGGACGGCGAGGACCCGCCGGGTATGTCTACCGGGATCTTGTCCCTCTACCACGGGGATAAGAAGGTCGGCGAGGGCCGGATCAAGACCCAGCCCGGGATGTTCTCGGTCGCGGGCGAGGGCCTGTGCGTCGGCCGCGACAGCGGCGAGCCGGTCACCGGCGACTACCCCGGCGCTCACCCGCACGCCTTCACCGGCGGCACCATCCAGCGGGTCGCCGTCGACGTCAGCGGCGACCCCTACATCGACCTGGAACGTGAGGCCGCAGCCATGCTCGCCCGCGAATAGGTACAGTCGCCTGGCCCGGGCATCGCAGGCTCGATCGGCCGCTCCCGGAAAACACGCGCCCGGCCCACGGGGTTGCCGCCCGCGCTGATGGCCTGCCCTAGATGACCTGGCCGGGTCGTGCAGGGCTGCCGCCGGGCCGTTCGGGTGAAAGATGCCGTGGACGATCACCCGCGGAAGGGAGAACGCCCATGACCGAGGGACCGGTGGTTCAGGGTCCGCTGCAGGCCGGGAGCCCGCTGCGGTCGCCGGGATCGCCTTTTCCGTGCTCGCCAGTGCGGCGTTCGTGCTGCTCAGGCTCTCTGTCCCGGCCCATCCCGGGGTGGCCGGGGACGTGGCTGACCGTTCCTGGGCGGCGGCAGCCACGAGCCGATTATCCGCTTATGCGCCTGGAGACGACCGCCGCCACGCCGGGCATGAGACGGGCCTCACTCGTGACCCAGACCGCAGTCAAGGAACACGGCGGACTGCATCTGGAGAGCTGGTCGCAGTGGAATTTCGCGGTCTGCCGTTCCCCCGGCTCGCTTCCGCGGCCCAGCCGTTGGCCGTCACTGGCCACCGCAGGACCAAGGGCTGGGCTGACGGCCGCGGCGCAGACATGGCTCCAGCAGTGACCCGGACCGCGAGCAGCGGACCAGCCGACCGGCTCCGTCGCAGTCGCCCCTTGACCAGGAGTGCGGCTTCGCGACCGACGCCGCCCAGGCCGCGAAGCGAGCGCACCTCGGCCCGGGGTCCCCGGTCCTGGTGCATCCGGTCTCCGCCGCCGCCAAGACGCTTAAAGTGAGTTGAAGCGAAAACGGGTTCGAGCGTATTGACAGTGACGTCTAGTTACAGACCATCCTTTCTCGATAGCTGTCATCTCCCAAAGTCATCGACCGCCGCCTCGCCGGTGTTATCGTCTGGCGATAACGGACACGCTGCTGCCGGCCCCAGATCGTGGAGCTGCAGACGTTTCGAGGCACGGTGGGGCATGGGCGACCGCGACGTGCGGGAGCACGAGGCAAGGCCGCGACGTGCGGGCGGCCCGGTGTTTGACCTGGTCGCGTCCAAGCTCCGTCGTCCGCTGGTGCGGCCCGGGACGGTGCGCCGTTCGGGGCTGATCGAGCGGCTGGCGCGGGGTGATCGGCGTCCGGTCGTTTCGGTGGTGGCGCCGCCGGGCTACGGCAAGACGACGGTCTTGGCGCAGTGGGCCGAGCGCAGCGGCCAGTCTGTCGCCTGGGTGTCGGTCGATGAACGCGACAACGATCCGAAGGTCTTGCTCACCTACGTCGCGGAGGCGCTCAACAGGGTCGAGCCGATCGACGAGCGGGTCTTCGACGCGCTCGCCTCGCCGGGCAGTTCGGTGCCCGGTTCGGTGGTCCCGCGGCTGGGCTCGGCGTTCTCCTGGATGACTTCGCCGGTCGCGCTGGTACTGGATGACGTGCACCTGCTGCGCAACCGAGAATGCCGGGCGGCGCTGTCGGTGCTGGCCGATCATGTGCCGGCGGGCTCCCGGCTGGCGGTGGCCGGGCGGGCTCAGCCTCCGCTGCGGGTGGCGCGGCTGCGCGCCGAGGGACGGATCTTGGAGATCGGCCCTGGCGACCTGGCGCTCAGCCGGGACGAGGCGTCGTTGCTGTTGCGCAATGCTGGCATCGCGGTCGGCGAGGATGAGGTGACGGAACTTCACCGGCGGACCGAGGGGTGGCCGGCCGGGCTGTACCTGGCGGCGCTGTACCTGCGGGAGGGCGGCCCGTTCGCGCGCGCGGCTGTTTCGTTCGGCGGGGATGACCGGCTGGTGAGTGAGTACGTGGAGTCGGAGTTCCTGGCCCGGATCTCCCGTCACCGGCGCGCGTTCTTGACCCGGACCGCAGTGCTGGAGCGCATGTGCGGGCCGCTGTGCGATGCGGTGCTCGAGGAGAGCGGGTCCGCGGGAGTCCTGGCCGAGCTGGAGCGGTCGAACCTGCTGCTGGTGCCGCTGGACCGGCGGGGGCAGTGGTACCGCTACCATCACCTGTTCCGCGACATGCTCCTGGCCGAGCTGCACCGCCTGGAGCCCGGCCTGATGCCCGTGCTTCACCGGCGGGCCGCGCAGTGGCACGAGCGCAACGGGGAGCCCGGCAAGGCACTGGAGTACTGGATGCAGGCGGGCGAGGCGGATCCGGCGGCGGCCCTGATCGGCTCGCTGGCGTTTCCCGCCTGCCAGCAAGGCATGGTCGCTACCGCCGAGCGGTGGCTCGGGTGGCTGGACGATCATGCGCCCAGCGGGAACTACCCGGCGGTCGCTGTCCTGGCGGCGATAATCTCGGCCTTGACCGGGAAGCCGGACGAGGCCGAACGCTGGGCCGGTGTCGCCGAGCGGGGAGCCGCCGTGACCAGCTTGCCGGACGGGAGCGCCTCGATCGAGCCGTGGCTGACGCTGCTCCGGGCGCTGCTGTGCCGCGGCGGGGCAGAGCAGATGCGGGCCGACGCCGACCTCGCGGCCAGGACCATGGCCCCCGGCAGTTTCTGGCGGACCGCGGCGACCTTGTACCTGGCGGAGGCGCACCTGATGGCCGGCGATCCGGACCGGGCCGATGCCCTCTTCCAGGACGCCGTCGCCGCAGGCCGCGCTGGCGGGGCGACCATCGCCACCTGCGTCGCGCTGGCCGAGCGGTCGCTGCTGGCGATCGCCAGGGACGCCTGGGAGGCGGCCGAGCGGTACCTGTCCGAGGCCCGTTCGGCGGCCCGCGACGCCAATTTGGAGGACTACCCCCCGGTCACGATCGTGCATGCCGTGGCCGCGCGGATAGCGCTGCACCAGGCCGACCGGCCGCGCGCCATCGCCGAACTGACCCGGGCGCAGCGTCTTCGGCCGGGCCTGACCTACGCCCTGCCGCACTTTGCCGTCCAGGCCAGGATCGAGCTCGCCCGGTGCCACCTCGCGCTGTCCGATTTTCCTGCGGCGCGGATCCTTCTCCACGAGGTGACCGAGATCCTGGCCCGGCGTCCCGGCCTGGGTGTCTTCGCCGGGCAGGCCGGCGACCTCCAGGCAAAGCTTGCCCGGGCCCGCGGCTCGTCCGCCCCGGGAGCCTCGGCCCTGACAGTCGCCGAGCTCCGCCTGCTGCCGATGCTCTCCACCCACCTGTCGTTCCCCGAGATCGCCCAGGAGATGTTCCTGTCCCCGAGCACCGTCAGGTCCCAGGCGATGGCCATCTACCACAAGCTGGGCGCCTCCTCACGCAGCCAGGCCGTCACCCGGTCCCGTGAGCTGGGGCTACTGGAAGGGTGAAGACTCCTCTTCAAACCCCCGCAGTGATGCAGTTCACCTCCGGGCAGCGGGGGGATCTGAACCCGTGACCTTCGGGTTATGAGCCGTACGACGCAGCGTGGCCACTTGACCTGGCCAGGCGATGCAACTCAGATGCGGTGTCCTGGGATCGTCCCGCACATATCCGGCGCGGCTGGGAACCTCATCTCCCGGTCCTCCCCCGTTCTCGGAAACCCGCCGCCCTCGATACCCAGGACTCCTCAACCCGCTCCCGCTCCGTCGCCGCCGCCCCCGTCGCTCACCCCCCGCGGGTGACGTGGCCGGGACCGCGGCCCGTCTAACGTGAGAAAGGCCCGCGAGACTTCCGCGTCGCGCCAGCTCAGCCCGGGCCAACGAACGGAATGATGATGACCGAGGTATCCCTGGATGAACTAGGTCCCGTCGACTATCTCGTCGTGGAGTTCCCGGCCGGAGCGAGCAGCTTCACCGGTGAGATGGCGGCAGAGCTGCGAGCATTGGCCGACTCCCGCACTATCCGCGTGATCGATGTCCTGATCCTCACCAAGGACGCGGACGGGACCGTCGAGGCGACCGAGCTCTCCGACATCGGGGAACTCGGAGAGCTGCAGGCGATCGAGGCCGAGCTGGGGGAACTGCTGGCCGCGGATGACGTCGACCACCTCGCCGCAGCGATGGAGCCGGGAAGCACCGCCGGGGTGCTCATCTGGGAGAACCTGTGGGCCGCTCCCTTCGCATCAGCGGTGCGGCACTCAGGCGGCCAGCTGGTCGCCAACGGGCGGATTCCCATCCAGGCGATCATCGCCTCGATCCAGGCCGACCAGGCAACTGCGACCGTAGGAGACTGACAATGCCGCTCAGACCATCACGCGCTGGCAGAGTCGGCGTGATCGGCGCGCCGGTCGCGAAGACCGCCGTAGTGGCCGCCGCCGTCACCCCTGGCCCCGCGCCGGTCGCGAAGACCGCCGTGGTGGCCGCGGCCGTCACACCCCGAGTGGGCCGCCGGCGAATCTGACCTCGATCCGCTGATCGGGCGGTTGAGCCACATGACCGGCGCCGGCATCTCGGAGCCGGGCGGATGACGGGCGGATTCGATCCCGGCCGCTTCACCGCCGCGCCGCTCCAGACCCAAGGCGTGATCCGGTTCCCCGGATCGCCCGATCCGGTGTTCGCCCGGATCACGGACCACGCGGCGATGACCGACTGGGCCCCGCTGCTCAAGACGGTCCAGGTCTCGCATCCCAAGCCGCTGCCACCGGGTCAGAGCATGGCCGGAACGGCCCGCGTGCTGGCGTTCCGCGGCGGCGTGACCGTCCGGGAGGAGATCGTCTACTGGGACCCGCCGCTCTGCTACGCCTATACGACCGAGGGGAAGTACTGGCCGCTGCGGGACTACGTGGGGTTCATGGGCGTGCAGGCCGCGACCGGTGGCGGCGGCACCTTCCTGTTCAGGGAGTACTTCTGTGGCGACGGGGCGCTGCGCCGGGCTCTGGTCTCACCAGGCATCGTGATCCTGGGCAAGCTGGCGCTCCGCAACCTGAGCAAACTGATCGGCGGGACCTCCGCCGAGTTCCGGCACGTCCACGGACGGACCGCCGACAGCGTCTTATCGCGGTAAGCAGCGTCGACCAGCGGCCGTCAGGTCAAGCGCCCCTCGCTTCTTCGGCCATGCCGACATTCGCCCTCCAGCTGCTCCTCATCGGGGTGCGGAAGGTTCTGCCATCACGAGGAGCTCCCGCGTCGGAGCGCCAGGTGAGCATGATGGAGACGCTCAGGGGCGGGGGCAAGCTCGGGTGCCTTTAAGACCATGGAGACGCATGAACTGCTGACTCAAGAACAGCTCAGCCAGGTCCTGTCGCGATCTAACGATGGGACGCAAGTTAACCAGCCACCGGGCCAGCAAAGCTAGCGCGGTTGGCGCGCTTCGAGAATTCGGACCTTCTGCTTTTCAGGATGTGGATGACTGTCCAGGACTGACCATGCTGGTGTATAGATCCTGCTCAGGACCCCGGTAATAGACGGTGATGGACGTAGGTATACGAACATGAATGAGACTAGGAATGAGACTTGCCGTCTGCCCGTCACCTGTGGCGAGCGATGGGCGATGCCAGCCCTGTGATGAGCCGGCGACACTCGGCAGGTGATGGGAAGAGTTGCCGCCGGGCGCCCTGGGCCGGGACTGGCGTTTACCCGATCGTCCTATCCCACCTGCCCGGCCTGCCCTCATCGATGACGTTGCTCGGGTATCGGCACGGTGAACCTCCCTCGGCAGCGACATATACCGCACCAGTCAGAATGACTCGCTGAGGACGGGTACCGGCGTACCCTGCAAAGCTCGTGCGGTCTGTCGAAAACCAAGGACGGGATCATGGCCGAGCCGAGCACCGAAAGGACCAGCCGACACGCGTTTGAGATGGTCCGGGGCCGTGTCCAGGTCATCCGCGGCTGGGCTGAGCAGACGCTGCTGTGGAAAGTATGGGATCGGATGCTCGAAACGGAGTTCATCGACCGCAGCATCGCCCTGGCGGGCAAGGCGTTCATCTCGTTCTTCCCGCTCATCATCGTCGTCGCCGCCTTCATGCCCGCGCACCTGCGCATGTCCATCTTCACGACGGTGACTCATCGCCTCGGCATCACTGGCGCTTCGCTGGGCACGGTCAAGCAGGCGTTCTCCTCCGCCGAGGACATCCGCCGGGCCACCGGCCTGCTCGGCCTGGTCCTGGCGGTCTTCTACGCCAGCTCGTTCACGACCGCGCTCCGGCGCGCCTACCTCCGCGCCTGGCGTCGGCCCCCCGCGAAAGGGACCGGCAACTACGTCCGGGGGGTCGCCTGGGTGGCGGCATTCCTCGTCTACATGGCGCTGCTGGGCGGCGCGCGCAACGTCCTGGGGAACGGCGCGGGGATAGCCGCATTCGTCGTAGTGGCGCTGGCCTTGTCCACTGCCATCTGGTGGTTCACCGCCTGGCTGATGCTCAAGGGGCAGGTACGGCTTCGGGTTCTGCTCCCCAGTGGCCTGATCACCGGGATTGCCCTTTCCGCCTATGCGCTGTCGGCGACGCTGTGGATGCCGAACAATGTCACGAGCAACAATCACCAATACGGCATCTTCGGGGTGGCGCTCGCCCTGGTCGCCTGGTTTTCCGGCGCCGCCATCTGCATCATCGTCGGCGCCTGCGCGGGACCGGTGCTGGCCGAGGACCCGGGGCCGATCGGGCGCCTGGTCCGCGGCGGTGCGGCATCTCCCCTCCTCGAGGGTGCCCTGCCCCCGTTGCCACCCCCGGTGCGATCGCTTCGTCTCGCCGATGCGTTCTCCCCCAGCGATGACGACATCCCCCAAGAGCCCGAACGACCCGCGAAACCCTCCCCGGCAGAGCAGAACACCGACGAGTGACTCCGATCAGCCACGACGCCGGGCAACAACGCGAGCCAGCGCGAACGGTCGGGACTGCCCCCTATCGCTCTTGGCCCGAAGAGGTGTCCTTGTCCCGGAGCTGTAGAGGTGGCAGATCTTTGCTGGTATCGGGGCGGACAGGGGCCCAAAAGCCGGCCCGCCAGTCCGTGTCCCATCCCACCATGGCCTCACCGACTGTCTGAGTGCTCGCGACCTGGAGCGTTCCTTCCTGAGCGGACTGACCCTTGGCCGGGTCGCACCACGGCGTAACAGCTCGAGCTCGACTTCGTCTGGGACTTCTGCCTGCTGCCCGGCCTCGGCCTGGGTCAGAGCTTCCAGCTCCATCCGCGCGGCGTATTCACTGCTGGCTTGCCGTTCGGCTTGCTGCGCCGCGATACGCTGCGCCGCCTGATCCGCCCTCGCTAGCAGCTCGTCCAGCTGCGCTGCCCGGTCGTCCTGCTCGGGTTCGTTCTCCGGGCTCGTCCGCGGCCCCGGCTTGGGAACGGACGGCGGGTTCATATCCGCGATGCACTGTGACGCTCGGGACTCTTCGGCGTCGCTGGCGGCCTGGTGCTCGCTGGCATCGGCGCCATATCGGCGCCATGCACGGCCTCGGCGTCCGCCTCGAGCTGCTGCTGCCATCCAGCCGTCAGCTGCGGGTCGTCTTCCAGCTGCGCATGTGGTTCGCCGACTGGCTGGACATGCCCGCGCCGTTTTAGCTCGGCTGCGGCTGTCCCGGCTGCGTCCCTCGTGGCGCGAGTGTCGGAGGACCATCGCTCGTATCGGGCATTGTGGGCTTCGAGGCGCTGGCGTTCGGCGGCCAGTTGTGCGGCGAGGGCGGTAGCGCTGGCCGCGCCGGTGTGGTCGTGGCGGGCGCGGGCATCGGCGGACTGCCGGTGGGCGTCGGCTTCGGCTTGCGCGGTGAGCCGTAGCTTGCTGCTGACGTCCGGCGGGGCGGCGGCGCGAGCGCGTCCGCCCTGCAGGACTCGCGCTTCGAGCTCGCCGCGGGTCAGGCCACGAATGATGTCGGCTTCGTCGCGGATCTCGAGGGCCGTGAAGACCGTTTTCCGCATGGCTTCGAGTTCGGGGTTGCCACGGTGCGGCTCGGGTGAGACGGCTCGTTCAAGGTCAGTGATCCCGGCGGCCTCCCGGTAGGCGGCTGCAGTGCCGGCGCGGCGGGTGTATTCGGCGCGGAGTGCGGAGGACGCGCCGGGGGCCAGGACGCCGAGCTGGCGGGCCAGCCAGGGTTCTGGGCTGGCGGCCATGCGTTCGCCGAGGGTGCGGGACCGGTCGTCGAGCGCGGCGGCGAGCTCGTGGGCGGCCGGCGGGGCGGTGACGGGTGTGCGCTGGGCCCAGGTCGCGTCGTGCCGCAAGTCCGGCAGGGCGAGCTGCTGCAGGCGGTGGTGGAGGACGCCAGTGATGGACCGGGCCCGGTCCATCGGCCCGGCGGTGATCTGCTCGATCAGGGCGCTGACGTCGTGTCCGATGAGCTGGGCGGCGCGGAGTCGCTGGTGCAGGGCTTTTGCGGGCGTGCTCGCGGTCGTACCGCCGGGCTTCGGATTCGGTGAGCCTGGCCTTGATCTGCTGGTCGATGTCCGGGTGCAGGGTCTGCTTGACGACGGCGGACCACAGGGTGAGCAGGTGCCCGGTGCCGCCGACCCATTCCTGGGCTTGGCGGATCTGCTCGGTGGCGGACAGGTCGCCGGCGTCGCGCTGCATCGTGGCGGCGAGCACGGCTTCGGGGGCGGCCTGCTGGTAGGGCTTCTGCCCAGGGGGTGTGGTCTTGCCGGTGACCACGTGCGCGGTGTTCGACACCCGGCCTCTGGTCATGCCGACGTACAGGGCCTGCCGGGACAGGGTTTCGGTGACGAGGAGGTGGGCGGTGTCGACGGTGCGGCCCTGGGCGACGTGGACGTTGCCGGCGTAGGCGAGCTCGGCGTTGCCCGCGAGGTAGGTCCGGGAGACCCGGAACGTCCCGGTCCAGGTCCCGTCCGGGCGCTGCCGTCGCACTTCGGCGTCGGGGCCGCGGAATGCGGTGACCTGGAGGGTGTCGCGGTTGGTGAGCGCGCGGCCGCCGGCTTCGATTTCGGTGTTGAGGCGGGCGCGGATCAGGTCGCCGATTCCAGCGTGGTTGCCGTCGGACAGCGGGGCCTGCGGCGGGCCGACGCTGCCCATCCGGGCGAGCTTGGCCTGGACGCGGCGGGAGAGCTCGGCGGCTTCGGCGTTGGATCCGGCCAGCAGCAGGACGTCCTTGCCGCGCAGGTGGTCCGCGAGCCACATGCCCGCGGCGCGGTCGCAGGCGGCTTCGGCGTCGGCACCGCGGATCCGGCCGTGCCGGTCGTAGGCGGCGGCCCCGGCCAGGTCGCCGTCGCGGAGCCGGACGCTGGCCTTCCGCTCCCAGGCCGCGTCGAACCGGCGGACCTCGTGCAGCTGCGCGGTAGGTATTTCCTGGGCGAGCAGCCGGAACATGCCCCCGGCTTCGACGGCGCCGAGCTGGGCGGTGTCGCCGGTGGCGATGATCCGGGCCCCGGCCTGCCGGGCCGCCTGCCCGATCATGGCCAGGTCGGCGGTGGCGAGCTGGCTGGCCTCGTCCAGGACGAGTACGTCGTCCTGGTGTAGCGGGACGGGCCTGCGCAGCTCGTCGGAGCCTTCGGTCTTGCCGAGGAACTGGGCGATGTTGTAGCTCTCGGCGAGGCCCTCGTGGGCCAGGACGCGGGCGGCGTTGGTGGAGGTGGTCAGGCCGATGACGCGGCGGCCGGTGAAGGTGGTCCATAGCCGGGCGAACTCGGCCATGGTGTGGCTCTTGCCCGCCCCGGCCGGGGCGATCAGGACTGCCGTGGCCGCGGCCGCGGCCGCGGTGAACATCATCACCACGGCGTCGCGCTGCTCGGCGTTCAGCCCGGTGCGCTCGACGGCGGCCCGTGCCTGCTCCTGGCTGACGAGCTGCGAAAGGGTTCGTTTCGCGGTCGTGAGGATCTGTTCTTCGGTGTCGAGGTGGGCCAGGGTGCAGTATCGTTCTTCGTTCGGTGGCCGGTAGATGCTGCCGCCGTCGGAGGCACGAACGCCGAGGCTGGTCACATCGGCGGGGTCCGGGCCCGTGACCTGTACAACCTCGGTACCACCCCGGCCGGAGACGGCCAGCTTGGCCACCTCGGTGACTACCGCCTCGCCGTCGGTGCCTGCCTCGAGGACGGGAAGCGCCCGGTGCACCTCGAACCGGAGCTGAGCCATCGACCAGACCGCGTGCTGGGTTTGCACCTCGGCCACGGCGATCCGCGCGGCCGTGCGCTTGGCCGCATCATCTAGCACGGCCTGTGCACGCGCGGTGCGCTGTTCGGCGAACCGGGCGACCTGCTCGTGCACCGCCGACAGGGCCTGCACTTCGCGGTGCGCCGTCTGTGCTTCCCACGCGGCGAGGCGCTGCGCCTCGGTGGGTTCGGCGGCGCCGGTTCGCCCGGCGATGGTGCGCCGGGCCTCTGCCTTGGTGCGGCGGGTGTTCTGCCCGGCCTGCTGGTGCAGCAGCCACAGCGTGCGGCGGGACGGCGGCTTGCCGTGCACCGCCTGGTACTCGCGGGCCAGCCGGTCCAGCTCGCCGGTGACGGCGACGGCGCGGGAGCTGAACAGGTCCATCACGTCCTGGCTGACCCCGCCGACCTCGGCGCCGTGCCCGTCCGCCCGGGGCACCATCGCGTAGCCGAGGGCGGACAGCCTGGTCTCCAAGATCCGGTCGGCGACCGGGTCGGCGGCCAGCCGCTGGTTGTGCAGGGTGCGCGAATCCAGGGTCCGCCACTTCTCATCGGCCCCATCGGCGCGCTGGACCCGGTTCCAGATCGCGACGTGCACGTGCAGCTGGGGGTCGCCGTCGCGGGACAGGTGATGAAGGAACAAGCTGGTGACCAGGCCGTTACCGTCGCGCCACTCCCCCGTGCGGGCGGAGTGGTGGCCGGTCCGGGTGTAGGTGGCGTGCCGCTCGAGCCAGCCCACCGCTTCTCGCGCCGACTCAATCAGTGCGTTCTCGATCTCGTCGGCGCGTGCGTTGAGCATGGCGGCCTGGTCTTGGTCGCCGCGCTGGCGAGCCTGGCAGGCTGAGACCCGGTAGGAGGCGTGCAGCACCGAGACGCTGAGTCTGTCAGAAATTTTGTGCGGAGGGGTGGTAGACAGGAGCGTTTCCGCAGGCCACAGGGGGTGGCCTTAACTCGGGGAGGGCAAGATGACCATGCTAGACAGTGCGGGGGCCGAAGTCGAGGACCCGGCGGGGGGATTTTCGCCGGGAGCCGTGGAGGGGGGTGAGGTGCCGGGGCTGGTGCTGCCGGAGGAGGTGGTGGCGTCGCTGGCGGGGCAGCTGGCGGAGCGGGCCAGGTCCGGGGAGCCGGCGGTGCTGACGGGGCCGGGCGGGCTGCTGACGGGGGTGATCGGGCAGGTGCTGCAGGCGGGCCTGGCGGCGGAGCTCGGCGCGCACCTGGAAAGCGGGGACGGCGGGGAGAACCGGCGGAACGGGTCCAGCGCCAAGACGCTGAACACGGAGGTGGGGCCGGTGCGGCTGGCGGTGCCGCGGGACCGGGACGGGAGCTTCGTCCCGGCGCTGGTGCCCAGGCAGGCCACCCGCAGCGACGGGCTGAACGCGGTGATCATCAGCTTGTATGCGAAGGTTATCTTGAGCTTTCGCGTCAGCCGGGGCTGTGACCTGCGACGTCCCGTCGTGGACAGTGTCGTCGACGGGACGCTCGCGGCCTGATCGCGGCTGTCTCACCCCTCTGGATCGTTACCTGACCGGGTCCCGGCGGACCGCTGGCCGCCGAGTGCCCGGGCGAGCTGACGCCGCAGCCGTGCGTTCTCGTCAGCGAGCTGCTTGTTGCGGTCGAGCGCGGCGGTGAGCCTGGCGCGCAGCGACGCATCGGTGGACCGCTGGCCGGCGGGAATGCCGCCGGCGGAGCCGGCGGCATTCGTCTTCTGCCGCAGGCGGCGGATCTGGCCGCTGATGTCGGGCTGGGTATAGAGCCACGACCGGGAGACTCCTGCTGCGTGCGCCACGCCGGCGAACGTCACCGGAGTGCCGGCCCGGTCGAGTTCCCGCAGGGCCTGGACGGCCCTGGACCGGGTCAGCTCGTGCCGCCGGGCCGCGGCCTCGGAGAGCGGGTCAGGACGCACCGGCGGCTGTTTCCTTCCCGTCTTGTCCCTCGGCCTCGAGGGTGGTGATGATCTTGTCCAGGTTGCCGGCGACCTGCCGGTTCATCTCCGCGACGCGGGCATGCCCGCTTGCCTCGGCCGCGGAGATGATCTGCAGCGTGGCCTGCCGCTGGGCATGATGCTGCGGGAGGAACTCCGCCGTCGTCACGAACATCGGACAAGTCAAACAACTGTTCGCATGCGGGCAGGTCTTGACCAGGGGCAGCTCGCAGTAGCCGTTCGGCAGCGCCTGGGTGGCCCGGGACAGCCGCTGTTTCGTCCACGCGGCCTCGCCGAGCGGGCCATCGGCCCTGACTTGGACAGGGCGGCCCTCGGCATCGACTTTGCGGGCCTTCTCCCAGTGGGCTCGGACGGTCTTGTCCGACAGCCGGGCGTAGTGCGCGGTCATCTCAGCAGAATCATGGTCGAGTATCTTCTGCACGACGTGCTGCGGGACGTCCCGGTTGATGAGGACCGTTCCCAGCGTGTGACGCCACTGGTGGGGAGTGAGGTGCACCGGTTCGCCGTGCTCGTCGCGGATGTCGCAGCGTTCCAGCCACCGGCAGAGCCCGTCCCGGTATGTGCTGGAGCCGATCGGGCGGGTCCCGTCGATGTTGGCGTTGGGCCTAGGGAACAGGACCGGGGTCCCGCCGGGCCACCGTTCTCTGTTGCGTTCCCGCTGCCCGACGATGAGTTCCTCTAGTTCTTCGTCGATGGGGACGAGGGCCTCGCGTTTCATTTTCCGGTTGTAGTAGCGGAGATAGGGGGCGCCGTCGGCGTCGCGGACGACGCAGCCGGAGGGGATGGCGGTGGCATCGGTGATCCGCAGCCCGCAGCGGATCAGGATCAGGGTGATCAGCCGGTAGGCCGGGTTGTCCTGCCGTTCCAGATTCGAGGGGTCCTCGACCTGGGCCATGACGTGCCCGGCAAGTGCCCTCGGAAGCCGCTGTCCGGGACGGGGGTAGTCCTCGGGGAAGATCACGGCGGACGCGGGCAGCGAGGTGTCCCACTGGTGGCGGCGGACGTCGCGCAGGAACGTGGCGATCTGGCCGATGTGGTCCCGGTGCGCTCGCCGGCCGGACATCGCCGCGGCCAGGTCGGCGAGGTAGCGCTCGAGCAGGTCCCGGCTGATGTCGCCGGGGCCGGTGACGCCAGCGGCGGCGAGGAATCCCGATATCCGGGTGAGTGCCCGGACGCCGCGGTAGCAGGTCTGCGCTTCCAGGCCGGTGCTCAGCCGCCACCTCGTCCACCGTTTGGCCAGGTCTTTCAGCCATGGCTGGCTGATTCCGGCGAACCGCAGGGTGGCGCACCGGGAGCTGATGCCCAGGCGGCGGATGTGCCAGGTGTCGCGGGGGTACTCGTTGTCCCAGCCTCCGCCCTCGGCGAGGGCGGTGACCTTGCGGTGAGCGTAGGTCAGCAGCGCGACCGGGTGCCCGCTCCTGGCGGCCCGGGGCGGGCATGCAGCCCGCCAGTCCGCCTCGCTGTGGTCGAGCAGCGAGGCTGTCCCGCTGCCGGCCAGCCAGCGGACCATGGACCGCACGGTGGCGGGCTTGGTCTTGATCATGTTGTCGTCGCGGCGGCACTGCAGGGCGTACTGCACTTCCAGGCGCAGCCGGTCGGGCAGCGCGGTCAGGTCCGCCTGTTCCCGCTCGCCGGCGGGCTGATCGCGATCGCTGATGAATGCGCCCAGGTCCGGGCAGCCGTGATCTTTCCACTGCCGGTGGTGGGAGTAGCACAAGGCAGCCCCCGGGTGGGCCCACAGCTGGCAGTAGCCGATCCGGCAGGGAGCCTGCCCGGCACCGGGAACGACCGTCGGCTGATCGGCGATCCAGCCGGCGATGCCCGGCTTCCCCGCCCGGAGCCACCTGTTCATATGCCGGGGGCAGAGCCGGCGGCGGGCGGCCCCGAACCCGCAGCCGGGCACCGTGCAGCCAGTCAGCGGCGCATGCCCGAACCACGGGCCGGCCGCTTCACCCGTGGCGGCGAAGGCACCGGGGTCAGGGCGCCCGGCGTTAGTCCATCGCTGGTGATGGGCATAGCACATGCCGATCGCCCGTGCTGTCCGGCCGCAGTCCGAGACACGGCAGGCATCGCCGCCGAATACCAGATCACCGGGATTGAATGTCAGGACGCCGGCCCGGAACTCCGGGCGCACTGCGGCCATCAGTTTTTCCAGGAGGCCGGGAGGAACCCGGTGCTGCCCGGTCTCCGCGGCGCCCCGGCCGCCGGGATTGCTCACCGGTCGTCCTCCGTTTCGTCGAAGACGGTCGCGGTGACGCTGACCGCGACGCCGCCGCGGACGCCGCGAGCGTGCAGGTAAACAGCCATCCCGCCCGCGGACGTGGTCTCGGTGGCATCGTCCAGCCTGAGCGCCTGCCGCCATCGCCCGAATAGCCTGCGCCTGCCCTCGGCAGGGCTGAGGACCCGGGCGGACAGGGCCCCGCCGGACGCGGTCACGGTCCACGCGATCACGGGAAGATCCGGATGCCCGTCCAGGATGGAGGCCAGCTCGGCAGCGGCCCGCTGCTGCCAGCGGGCCCGGTCAGCCTGCGTGATCCAGCCGCCGGTCACCACGACACTTCCTTCCCGGTGAACCAGCCGGCCTTCTCCAGAGCAGCCCGCGCGTCCTCCGCCGTCAAATGACCGTATATGGCCGATGTCGTGGTCACCGATGAGTGACCTAGCAGCTTGGAGACGACCTCGACCGGGACGCCGTCGCGCAGCCACCCGGTCGCCGCAGAGTGCCGGAACCAGTGCGGATCGAAGTCCAGCCCGGTCTTCGAGCGGATCCGCAGGACCAGGTCGTAGGCCGCCTGATACGCCCACGCGTGCCCTTTCGGCTCCGCCCAGATGTTGACGAAGACATGGTCGCTGTCGATGCCGCCGTACTCTTCGTGCAGGTAGTCGCCATAGAGCCGGATCAGGTCGCCGCCGACGGGGACCGTCCGGGCCCCGGACTTGGCTCTTGCCCCGTTCGCGTTCTCCCGCGGCACGATGCTGATCTCCTGCTCGGCGGCGGCGATGTCCTCATGGCGGAGTCCGAGCACTTCGCCGGCCCGGCAGCCGCTTTCGTAAAGCAAGGCGAAGAAGAAGCGGTCCCGCAGCCTCGTGCAGGCATCCAGGATCGCCTGCATCTCCGCCGGCGCCAGGATCCGGGGCAGCTTCCTCGGGGCCTTCAGCGTGATCGCCCGCCCCCGATATGGCCTGTCCTTGCTGATGTGATGGAGGAACGGCTTCCAGCCTCCTCGTCCGCCGGCCCTCCAGACGGCGAGCAGGTCACCGACCTCGGCGCCGTTGCGGGCCTGATGCGCGTAGAACGCGCTGACCGCCGCGAGCTTGCGGTTCACCGTCGAGGCACCGACGTGCCCCGTCGCGGACGGCAGCACCGCGACCTCGCCCGACCGGCCAGCCGGGGGAAGCTGCAGCCAGGCGACGAACTCCCCGACGTCCTCCAGCCGGGCCTCGCGCCAGTCCAGCCCGCGGAAGCCGAGGAACTCCCAGTAATCCCTGAGATCGTGCGAGTACGCCTTCACCGTGTTCGGCGACCGGCCGATATCGGTCAGATACGCCAGGAACCGGTCCACCGGGACGACCGGCACGTCGTCGTCCCCCATCACAGTCCACGATCGGGTCCCCGAACCGGGGACCGCCACCGGATGCACGAGCATCGTCTCCTCCTTGAACAACGTCATGGACAAGGCAGGAGATAACCACGGATCAGCCCTCATCCGGGCAGGTGAGAACGCTTGTGATGGACGTTAAAGACAGGCTAATTGGGGCTGGAGATAACGAAGGGGATGAGCGTGCGGGACATCGCGCGGCACGTGCGGCAGACGGCGGGGGTGGACCTGTCGCCGGATACGATCTCGCGGGTGACCGACGGGGCGCTGGAGGGGATGCGGGAGTGGCAGCACCGGCCGCTGGAGCCGTCCTGCCCGGTGGTCTACGTCGACGCGCTGGTGGCGAAGGTGCGGGACGGGCCGGCGGTGCGGAACAAGGCGGTGAACCTCGCGGTCGGGATCGACGACACCGGGGCGAAGCGGGTGCTGGGGATCTGGGTGGCGGCCGCCGGGGGGGCGAAGGCGTGGGCGCAGGCGCTGGCGCAGCTGCGGAACCGGGGCCTGGAGGAGGTGCTGTTCGTGTGCTGTGACGGGCTGAGCGGCCTGGGGGACGAGATCACCGGCACGTGGCCGGACACGACGGTGCAGATCTGCACGGTCCATCTCATCCGCAGGAGCCTGAATTACGCGTCCTACGGTGACCGCAAGGCGGTGGCCGCCGGGCTGCGGGCCGTTTACACGGCGTGCGACGCGGACGCGGCCTATGCCGCGCTGGCGGATTTCTCCGGCACGCCGCTGGGGAAGAAGTACCCGGCGGCCGTGGCGGTCTGGGAACGGGCGCGGGACCGGTTCATCCCGTTCCTGGGATACGGGCCGGCGCTGCGGAAAGTCCTTTACACGACAAATGCGATCGAGAGCTTCAACCGGGAAATGCGCAAAGTGCTCAAGACGCGCACCCAGTTCCCGAACGATGATTCGATCGCCAAGACGCTGTGGCTGGCTATCCTCGATGCCGAGGAGAAAAGGGCCGAGCAGCGCGCCCGGCAGGCCGGCAAGCCCAGGGCCGGGCGGGACGGGGCGCCGCGGCTGATCGAGGGGCACGTGACCCAGGGCTGGCGCGAGGCCTGGGGCGAGGTGGTCGCCGCCTGGCCGGAACGGTTCGCCGGCCGGGCCTGGGCATTACGGGGGTGCAGGATGCCGCTACCGGGCAACGGCACGCGCGCGGGCAGCGTCCCGCTGGACGCGCTGGATGCGGAGGAGATCGCTGACCTGCTCGGCTGCGCCGCCGCGGTGGCCGCCGCCCTGGCCGGCGACCCGGCCGCCGAGGGCGCCTGCGCCGGCCTCGCCGGGGACTGGCAGGACCTGGAAGGCCTGCACGCCGCGCTCGCCATCGCCGCCGCCGATCTGGACGACGCGATCGCCGAGCACACCGGCATCTTGCACCCCTGACCCGGGCACCGCCCGGGAGCGGCGCCGCCCGCCCGCACCTTGAGAACTCAAAAGAGGAAAAGGCACGCGCGTGTCACCCGCCCGCGTCATTACCGTCTGCCATATTAAATGACAGACGGGAACGCCCCGCCATGCGATCCGAAGAGGATCAGGCAGCAGGCGCCCGCAACAGCACAAGACGCCGGGAAAACCGGGACACGCAGCATCAGCCCCGGAACGGCACGGAAAGTCCGGTTCCGCGGAACCGCGAGATAAACCGGGCAGCACGACAGCAGATAGCGCGAGAAAACGGTTACGGATAAACACCCGGAACCGGACAGGGAAAAGCCCCGCGCACAAAATATCTGACACTCTCGAGACGCTCTTGACCGCACTTACGGTCAGGTCGAAGTACGGCACCTGATGCGGTTCCTTGCCCCGCTCGGCGGCCCGGACCTCGGCCAGCTCGGTCGCGCTGGCGTACGGGTGCGCAGCCAGGTACGCCGCCACCGCCACCTGCTCCCGCCCGGCGGCTGCCTTGGACTGGCGAGGCTTGACCAGCAGTTCCCCGCCGGGCCCGATGTTGTGCTGGTACAAGCGGCCGATCACGTTAGGATCCACCTGGCCGCTCAGCCCGAGCGCCGCCGCGCCCTTTCCCGCCCACTCCCCCGGCGGCTCCCCGGCCGCGGTGTAGTACGACATGGCTCCGGCGCAGCCGCCGCGGCCCTGGCCCGAGGTGAAGCAGGCCACGTCGTGGCCTGCGTGCAGCGTGACGTTAGTCGACACGTTTCGTGCCTGCCTGTGCCGTTTCCGCGTTCATCGTCGTGATGCCTGTGTCCGATGCTTTTCGATCACGACGCGAAGGTAAGCGGGGACTCCGCACGTTTTGCGGATTTGTGTCCTGTTCAAGTGAAGACTTCGCTGTCCGAGTGAACCTTGCGACCAGACCAACGTCGCCTTCTCCACGGTCATCCAGTCGCATGTGCCGGGTCGGCTGCGAGGACGGGTGTTCAGCGCTTTCGACCTGATCTGGCAGTCCATGCGCCTAGTCAGCCTGCTCGTGGGCGGGTTGCTCGCCGATGCCGCCGGGATCCGGCCCGTCTGCTACCTCGGCGGCGCGCTGCTGGTCGCTGCCGCACTGGCCGGGCTGACCCTGGCGGGTCTCCCGGCAGGCCGACGGCGAGATCGGCGTCGTGACCTCGCCGGAAACCTGGCGGCCTTGCCGGCAAGACGGTCACCGCGATCGAACCCGGGCGCCGCCGCCGGCTGATTAGTTACCGGCGGCCTGCGGGGGTCTTGACCGGGTGCCGCCGCGTTCGCCTGGCCTGGTATTCGCGCCAGGTCAGCCAGACCAGCACGGCGTCGAAGATGGTCAGCAGGGTCAGGCCGATCGAGAAGTGCACGGCGGTGATCCGGTAGAGCTGGTAGGCGATGAAGGCGAGCAGCAGGGCGATCAGCCATGGGTAGGCCCACAGCTTGTCCCGCAGCACCAGCGCCACCAGTACTACTTTGGCGACGCCGTGGCTGAGCAGGTAGACGGCGCCGAACAGCGTGGTGCTCGTGGTCAGGTGGCTGGCGGTGTGCAGGATGTAGCGGGCGATGAGGTCGTGCGGGTCCTGGCTGAGCTCGTGAGCGGTCAGCGTGCGGGCGATGTGCTCGATGGCGTGCGGGCTCAGGAACAGCAGCAAGATCCCGCCGATGATCTCCAGGATCCCGTCGAGGCCCTTGAGTACCAGGCCGATCTTGAACGTCTTGTCCAGCGCCGGCGACAGCGGCGGGGCGGGCGCGCTGGCGCTGGTCCGTGGGTGGGCCATCGGACCGGGCCTCCCCTTAGATTCACGGCTTAACCCATCGGAGAGATCGCCCTGCGTCACAGAACCATCCGCCAGGCACGGTCAGAAACGGAAACCACCTACGGCGCGCGGCCCGGTCTGACTCCCGCCCCGCTTGCCTCGGCGGTGGCGGCCTTGGGCGCATCGAGCCGCCGCAGAAACGGCTGCAGGACTGGCAGGGCGGCAAGGCCGGTGACGATGAACGCGGCCGCGACGGCACACAGCATGCCGCCGATCACGTCGGGAGGATAGTGGTCGGCCAGGTAGACGCGGCTGCCGGCGACGGCGACCGCATACAGGCCGCCGAGCGCGAGCGCCGCGCTCCGGCCGGCCAGGGTGGCGGCGATGACGACGAGGGCGACCGCAAGCACGGCGGCGGCGGTGGCATGCCCGCTGGGGTAGGAGGCTCCGCTGTCGGCCGTCATCGCCCACAGCGAGGTCGGCGGCCGGTGCTCGTTAATGAGCTTCTTGCCGATCTCGGCCAGCGTGAGCGCCCCGGCGAACATGCAGAACACCTTCAGGGCATCGAGCCGGCGGTGCATCAAGACCAGGATGACCGGCACCAGGATCATCAAGCCGACGCCGGCTGTCTCCGGTGTGGCGATCGTGCTGACGGCCCGGGCGAGCGTGGTCAGCATGCTGGTGCGGTCATGCGTGGCGATGTGCTCATCGACGCGCAGGTCGAGGCTGGAGACCGGGCCTGTCTTGGCTAGCAGGCCGACAAGCAGGACCAGGACACTGAGCGCCACGCCAGCCAGCAGCATGGCCAGGCCATGCCGCGGCGCCCGCGGCCTGCCCGGTACCCGGGCCTGGTGCTCGCGGGAACCTGCCGCAGCAGGCCTGATGTAACGGGATGTTGGTGAGTGTGACATCAGAAGTTCATCTTCCGGCAGGCCGTCATTCATCTTCTACCAAGACTGTAGAAGATAGCAGAACCGGCATCCATTTGGAAGAAAGCATGCCGCCAGGGGCAGCAATGCGAGCAGCAACGCCAAACGGCCCGCTGGCGCCGAAACCAAAAAGATGAACTGAACGACACTCGTCCGAACCGTTCGAGTCAATTCTTCGAAACCCAGCTAGCGGAAGGCGCCGGCCGCAGAGATCACCTGAACGGGACAATTTGCCCGGCGGCCGACTGGCAGGGGCGGCTTGCATGCCCTATGAGGGAGCCCGCCGAGGATCCGACGGGCATCGGGATCGCGCAGACCGCGATGCTGTTCTCCAGCGGCCGGCAGCGCGCTAGCTCACCGGCGGGTCTCGCGTGTCTCGGCTCCGCGATAGCCAGCTGGCCCGCTAGCCGAGGACCACATGGACCATCCGCCAAGATCACCCAGGGGGCAAGGCCCCTGCGACAGGAACCCGTCCATGCAACCTAACACGGTAAATACCCACCACGACACAGACCCGCCGCCGCTAGCCGCGGTGCCGCCTGAGCTGCTGGAGACAGTGGCCCGGGCCCTGGCCGCGGCGCTCATCCCGCCGCCACGACGGCCCCCGCCATCGGAAACGGAGCAGGCCGCGGACTTCCTGACCGCCGCGCAGCTCGCCCAGCGGCTGGGCATCTCCCGGGAGACCGTCCGGCGGCTGGCCATCGCCGGGACGCTGCCGCACACCGTGGGTATGCCACGGCGCCCGCAAGACTACCCGCCGCTATCCGCGGCGGTTCGCTGAGG
>WNGR01009115.1_pt1 | contig 25499 bp, 18 predicted proteins | sample 5407581 | NCBI WGS metagenome assembly WNGR01 (sample SAMN13153383, study PRJNA577476) | soil metagenome | isolation source: 80 cm soil or saprolite under Garry oak tree replicate 2 | place: USA:California | collected 2016-06-15
CGGTCTGGCATACCGGCTGGCGTATTGTCGGCGCGCACATCGGGCACGAACGTGACATAGGGACGCTTCTTGTCGGAATCGTCTGGCTTTTTCGGAGGCTCGGGCGGCGTGGGTGGCGGGACAATGGGCGAAACACAGAGTTCGGGCAGGAGCGCGCAACCCACCGCGACGCACACTTCGGGCGCTACCAGGCAGACCAACGGCAACAAGAATGGGACGATGCCGATTCCACAGATCAAGGGGAACTGCTCGCATAACGAGCTATCATCATCTTTTTTACCGCCTCCGCCGCCTCCGGGCTCAGGAGGCTGCGGTATCGGTTGTGGTTGAGGCTGAGGCTGGGGCTGCGGTTGGGGCTGTGGTTGCGGGGTTGGAGTGTCCACGGCAAACCTAAGATCAACACGTCGGTTGCGGCTCCGGCCACTCACGGTATCGTTGGTGGCGGCCGGATTGGTCTCACCGTAAGCAGACACCGAAACGTGCTGGGGGACGATGGGCTGCAGGATCGCCTGCACAGCCTTAGCCCTTCGCTCTGACAGCTTAAGGTTATAAAGCTCGGTCCCCGTAGAATCTGCAAAGCCAATGGAACGCACAATGACGGCGGCAGTGGCGCGCATTTTCAGAAACCGTGCAAGCTCCAGCAGCACCGCGCGATGCTCGTCTTTCGGCTTGTCGATGTCAATGCCGAAGTTATACAGGCTCAGCGTCAAGGGCTCCGATTGGCCCGCAAATTCCCCTGGGCTGGTGCGTGACAACTCGATTTCCTGTGGTCGAGTGAGAGTCGGTTCACTCGCAGGATCGGCGTCTTGCGGTGTCTGGCGGCGAAGAACGTTGCCGGCATTGTAGGCGGTCGCGGCAGGAGCGGTCTGCTGGATCACGTGCGCGACCTCGTGGGCAATCAATCGCTTGCCCTGATTCCCCTCAGGGGAATACTGTCCCGCATCGAAGACGATATCGCTTCCAACGGTGTAGGCGAGCGCATTGACTGCCCGTGCCGATTGCGCGGATATGGCATCGGTATGCACGCGTACCCCGGCCAGATCGCAGCCAAGACTCGACTCCAAAAAGGCTCGGGTAGCTGGATCTAGCGGGTTGCCCGACGAACGCAGCGCGTCGTGCACAATAGCGGGAGCTTCGCTTGATCCTGATTCTTCGTGCTCCATGCCAACGGCAGGCTTCCGTTGGAGGGACTCTTCTGTTTCGTCTTTGCACGCCGCGCATGGTTTGCCAGTTCCCTCGCAGGCACACTTGCGTCGAATGGCTACAGAATTGAACCCAACTGCAGCCTTCGAGGGCTCCGGCGTTCTTGTGACACGATCGGCGATTTCATCTGCCTCTCTTTCAAGCGGGTCATCTACCGAACCGACGGCCAGCTTTCTTTGTAAGGGGACGGCCGCCTGACCCGCAATCTTTTCCGAACTGCGAGGATAAAGAGGAGTGCCGCCAAAACTCCATGCGAGCGACCCGGCGAACAACCTGGGAGATCCGGCGAATGACTCCGGCTTCTGTTGCACCAGATTTTCAGCGACCCATCGCTGTGTCTCAGCCGATGGGGCCGGCGTCTTCTCTGTCCTCGCGACTGGCGATGCAAACATCGTTAGCCCTCATCGACAGGCTTTATATGGATGCTGGAGACGTAACTACGCCTGTTTACGCTAGTGGGAGAAGTGACCTAAGTCAATTGAAACCTTTAGTCACAAATGTGACGTGAGATTCGACCAGCAGTTGTGAAGCACGCTCATTCCAGGTGGTCTCCTACTTCGAGGGATTGATCCGCGCCAAGGCTTGTTGGATCAAGGATGGTATGCGATTCAAGTAGAAAATCCGCCTCACATTGCAAGCGAATCGTTCTCAGCGGGTCCCACCATCCCTCGACCTCGCTTGGGCTCAGCGCGGGCGTATTCGAAAACATGCCCGTCAATTCCTCAAATGTTCCTCCGGCCTCAACCCACTCGGTCAAATCCTTAACGTCTGAGAATTCAATCAACTTTACCGATTCGGCGACGGGTAAAAGGCTGCCGGCTATCTCTCGAGCGTGCCGGCGGCCCGACATATCTGCGTCAGCTACGATTTGCACGCGTTTTCCGTGGAAATAGTTGACGTACTCGGCGTTCCATCGACTGCTTCCGCCAACGTTGCACGTGGCGACCAAACCGATGCCACGTGCCGTTTCGCAATCCTTTTCGCCCTCAACGATCAGGACGTCGTATGCCATCATCACCTCGGGCAGACGATACAAGCCGAGTTGCTCTTCCCCTGGTCTACACCTCGCGATGTCGTGCCATTTCCACTGGATCGGAATGCGAGTGTCGAAGCCTTTCGGTTTAAAACGGAGCACCTCGAAGAGAAACTGTCCGTTGACATCGAGATAGGGATAGCGGCTGACCACATGGCAGCAATCATCCCCACAAAGGGCGAGAACTCTCGCGGCAGCCTCTTCGATGCCGCACCGCCAGAGCCTGACGCCGAGAGCCACCAGGTCGCCGTCTCCGCATCCGGACTCACATCGCCAGGTGCGAGTGCTCCGGACGTACTGAAGAGAATAGTCATGGTCATCATGCAACGGGCATGGCGCAAAGTAAAAATCATCCTGCCAAAAACCGCCAGGCACCATTTGACCGAGTGCGAGATGGAAGTCGGCCTCCCACATGGAACTGAGAAGAAACGTGTACAAGGGACGATCTCCGGCTAACTCTGTTCGAACTTGACCTGCATTCAGGATGCGCGCGGCTGGCGATGGAATGACGGCTGGTGATCCATTCTCTGCGAAACCACCTCTGGTCGAAATTGATTCTCGCTGAATGCCATGATGTCTGCCGCAGCCCAACGGTCCCGAACTCCGAGCTTACTAAAGATGTTTGCAATATGAAACTTGACTGTGCCTTCGCTCATGGCCAATGAAGCACTGATTTCCTTGTTCGAAAGCCTGCGTCTCAACAGACTGGCTACTTCAATTTCTCTTTGGGTAAAGTCTTCAGTACCCCCCTTCGACCCCATTCGCTGCGACCGGCTCATAACATACTGCTCCAGCACGGTTGAGTCCACCCAATACCCTCCGCTCGCCACGGCCAGAATGGCCGGCGGCAGATTCTGGGTAACGTCCTGATAGACGAGAACGCCCTTGAATCCCAAGGACAACATCTGAAACTGCTCCTCGGGGCTGCTCGTGGACTCAATAATGATCGCCTTCGATCCCGGGTAGCGGGCGCGCAGCCTGTTCAAACCACTGGGGACCGCTGAATCGTGAGTCACTTTGTCGAATACGAATACCGACCAGTCGATTTGCGCATCGGAAGGCAGGGAAAGCGAATCAAGGCAGGGGAACACCGAGACCTGGGTGATTCGCTTCAAAGCCGTTCGGAGACCCTCGATTGCGAGGGGATGCGGTTCGAAAAGGAAGACGTTCGGCATTGCCTTGCGGGGCCAAGGAACCTTCATGTCTATCTCCCTCCCGTGTGAATTTGCAGCGGTCATTTTCGGCGCGGGCCGCTAGCGCGTCAAGCAATTTTGCTCGAGACCAGGTCAGACTCGGATCACGCATAAATCTCGGGAAGGTCAACTTTTCGTGGACACTGAAGGAACATAACTTCATCCTTCGGAAGGCATCGAACACCCACTCTCAGAATGTCTGTCGCACGTGCAATTGTCTCACTCCAAATGTCAAAATCAAGTGAAGACTCGTTGTAAAGGCTGGATTTACTCCCCCATGGGCGCGGAAAAAAGTGCCATCCGCCCGGTTTTCCAGTTTCAAGATGTGCGATAGCCGCCCAGGCCTCCCAAGGCGTTCCGCAAATCAGCGACAATTCTCCAGCGATCGGCGGCAGCGTATGGACAGGCCCGTGTAACAAACATGATGCCTGTTGAGCGATAAGGCAGAGTAACTGGAGTGCACGCCGATGTAGGATCAGGCCACCGGTCATAACTAAAACATAGCTGCTGGAGAGATTGCACCTCTTTAACGCTTCGTTGATGGAACCGGCGGCTGAATACTTGCCAGCACATGGAACAGTTACGCATTCCTTGAAGGAATGAGAATAAGCCGAGTACCATGCAGCGAGACCAGATGAGCCGGAGTCTCCTGTCAACAAGACCTGGTCGGGCACTTGACTCTGTGAGGCCAGGCAGTCAAGCGACGCGCCGATCATGTCTTGCCGGGAACCGCTGAGATCAAGGACAACTGAAATCGAACTCCGCTTCGAGTTGTCGGAGGCTCGCAGAATCCGTTCAATTTCCTGCGGCTGAATCTCATTCTTTGGGTGCGCGTCATCCGGAGGGGCGGGACGCAGTCTGTCTCCCTGGCGGGTCCGAACCCGAATCCTCGTCTGAGGCATCGATAGGTCCGGTGTCTCAGACGAGCTACGAATACCTTCTCGCACAACCTTGCGACTCACGGCGGCCTGTCCGAACCCGGCGGGGTTTACGGCCAGGGACTCCGCGGACATGCGACGCTGATATCGAAGCCAGTTGGGATTTCCGGTCAGGTCCGTCGAACCGGGCTGACGCGGATGGCTCTGGTGAATCACAAGGCTGCCGCTGATCTCTTCGTAGGTGGTCAGTTGTTGTTCCGCGCGCCACCACAGGTCCGCATCTTCGAATCCCCAGCCCTGATATGCCTCATCGAAGGAACGGTTCGCCAGCAGCCATTCCTTGGGAAGAACCACGTACCCGCCGCGTGAAAGCCTGTTTCCGCCGAAGGATTTGCTTAACAGCCTGCCAAAAGAGAAGGCGCTGCCATCGTAGGCCGACGGGATGTCGCGCACATCGACATAGCTGGGAACGCAACACATTGCATCAATGGTCCCGAGAGCGCGCTGCGTGAATTCCAAGAGGTAGGGGTGAAGGATGAAATCGGCATCGAGTTGGATGACATGGCCTGCCGCGGGCATTTGGCAGAGCGCGGTATCGGCAAGCAAGGTCCTCAAGAGCAGCGGCTCCCTCGGCGGAGCTGCCCAGGTCCGCGATCACGACCCATTTCGGTTTCGCCGACTGAACTGCGAGTGAACGCAGGCAAGCGTTCAAAGGTCGCGGGCGATCCCGGTTGGTGATGATAATGCCGAGGTCGGCTTGCATAACTTTGGGGGATTCCCTTTCCTTAAAGATGTCCTGGCCGGATGTAACTCTGGGCGTTTTGTCTTAGGGCGGAGTTACAGCAAGTAACTCAAGCTTGCTGACCGGCTAGCTAGCCGGTCAGGTCCGCACCTAGACACATGGCTAGTAGCCAGATCACTGGCCTTCGCACATAGTATCCCTGTCTCAAGCGTTTCCAAAACGGCCCCTGGTCTTACGTCAGCCAACCGCTCCCAGCAACGACAATGTTTGGGCTTGAAATAAAACTCTACTGGCCCTGCCAAAGGAAGATTCCATGGAACTTCTTCATCCTGGTGTTTACGTCCAAGAAGTGCCCTCAAGCGTACGCCCCATCGAGGGCGTCAGCACTTCGACCGCGGCCTTCATCGGTATAGCCGACAAGGGGCCAGTTCCCGGCAACATTCTTCCGACGGGAAGGATTGCGCAGCCGGTCTTGATCACAAGCCTTACTGACTACTCCCGGCAGTTTGGCGGCTTCAGGGCGGACAGTTTCCTGACTTATGCGGTGCGCGCATTCTTTGAAAACGGCGGCAAGCGCCTCTACGTGGTGCGAATCTATCCGGGTCCCGCCGGACCGGTAGCGTCAGGGCCCTCGGCGCTTTTTCCGGGAACTGCCGGCACTTCAGTAGGCGGTGGCACTGGCTTCAACGTTCTGGCAGTCAACGAAGGAGCCTGGGGCAACAACATCTGGGTACAGGTTGTGCCCAGCTCTGATGGCGACACGCTGCACAATTTCAAGCTACTAGTGATGTATGGGCTCACACAGAAAGAGGCAGTGGGTAATGTGGTTGAGGCCTATGACGGGCTGACCTTCCAAACCAGCCCATCGCTTTTGCCGGGAGCGTCCAGTCCAGGTTCGTATGCCCGCACAGCGATTAACAGCCGTTCGGAATACATTGCCATCACCAATGATTTCACGGTTGCGCCAGCGGTGATGGCCAACCCAATCAGCCTGACGGGCGGCAGCGACTCGACGCTCCCGGCATCGACCGACTTCATTGGCTCTCCGGCGGCGGATAATACGCGCACCGGCACCGGCATCCATGCATTGGATAAGGTGACTGATGTTAACCTGATCGCAATTCCTGGACAGGGCGATCCGCTGACGGTCAATGACGGCATGGCTTATTGCAAGAATCAGCGAGCCTTGCAGGACTGCTTCTTCATCGCAGATGTGGGATCGGTCGCGGACGGGTCAGGCACCACCCAGGTTCCGCTGGCCCGCTCGGACACCACAGCGCCAACCGTCGTGACCATCGCCGATGCTCGCAACTTCGCAACCACCGGTTTCAACGGGACGACGCTCGACAAATCCGCGGGGGATTACGGCGCGATCTATTTCCCCTGGATTTATTCCCCCGACCCGATTGGAACCGGACGTAATCCCAAGATCCTGCTGCCGCCGTCGGGATTCATGGCGGGTATCTACGCGCGCATTGACGGATCGCGCGGCGTCTTCAAAGCGCCCGCGGGAACTGAGGCAGGACTGGCCGGCGTGATTGCACCGTATCGCGAAATCAGCGACACAGAACAAGATTCGCTGAACCCCGTCATGGTAAATGCCATCCGCACCGTTCCCAACAGCGGACTCGTGGTGTGGGGAGCCCGGACCATCGGCAGCGACGCGTCATGGCGTTATGTGCCGGTGCGCAGGATTGCTATCTTCCTACGGGTCAGCATTTACTACGGAATCCAATGGGCAGTCTTCGAGCCCAACGACGAACCCCTCTGGGCAGAGCTTCGGCTCAACATCCGCTCATTCATGCTGACACAATTCAGGGCCGGCGCCTTCCAGGGATCCACGCCGGACGATGCCTTCTTTGTGAAGTGCGACAGCAGCACGACCACTCAGCAGGATATTGATAACGGCGTGGTTAACATTCTTGTTGGGTTCGCACCGCTCAAGCCTGCTGAATTCGTGGTACTCAAGCTCAGCCAGAAAGTCAATCAGCCCACGCAATAAAGGAGATTTCGCCCCATGGCACGAATGACTGCACAGACCAATCGCTTCGATCCATATCGCAATTTCCGGTTTCGCGTGAAGTGGGACGGTCAGTACGTGGCTGGGCTAACCAAGATGGGAGCCCTGAAACGCACTACCGAAATGGTCGAATTTCGAGAAGCCGGCGAAAACATCGTGAGCCGAAAGCTTCCCGGCAAATCGAGCTACCAGGGCGTATCGCTGGAGGCTGGTGTCACCTACGACACCGCGTTTGAAGACTGGGCGAATCTCGTGAATGACTTCGCCAGCCACAGCATTACCACTCTCGGCGAATTCCGAAAGAACATCACGGTGGATGTTTTTAACGAAGCCGGCGTCAAGGCACTCTCGTACAACCTTTATCGCGCGTGGGTCTCTGAATACCAGGCTCTCCCCGATCTTGACGCGAGCGCCAATGCTGTTGCGATTACGACCATCAAGCTCGAATTCGAATGGTTTGAACGCGACGCAGCCGTGGTCGAATCTGCCGGACCAGCCAGGATCGGATAACACATGCACGCATTCGGATCAACGTCGATTGCGGTATGTCTCCCCGGAGGTGTGGCGGCCGAGGACGGGGAGTGGCTTCGGGAGGCGGAGTTGCGCGCATTGACCGGCCGGGAAGAAGACTGGCTGATTCGGAATTCAAGAGCGCCGAGTGCGGTGGCCGTCACATTCCTGCTGCGAGGATGCCTGGTGAGTCTTGGACGGAGAGAAGCCACGGCGGAATTGATTGACCGGCTGTTAGTGGGAGATCGCGAATTCCTGATGCTGCAGTTGAGGCGCATCACTCTCGGCGAACAGTTTACTGCCGTCGTCGGCTGCCCCGCATGTGGCGTGAAGATGGATACGAGCTTCAGAACCGCTGATGTGCCAGTAGAGCACGGCGCCGATGTGGCCGGCCCATTTTCACTCGAACTGAAATCGGATGGGCGCCAGCGCACGATCCAGTTTCGGCTCCCTACCGGAGCCGATCAGGAGGCGGTGCTCGACCTACCTCCATCGACCGCGGGAGATGCCATGCTGAAGCTGTGCCTGCTTGATGACGGAGGGACGGCCCTTAATAACGATGAGCGTTCAGTGCTCTCCGATGCGATGGAACGCTGCGCACCCAAGGTTGAACTGGAACTGGATCTGACCTGTCCCTCATGCCGGCAGTCATTTGTTTTGCCGTTCGATACGACCGCGTTCTTTCTGCAGGAACTGCGCAGTAACGATAGGAACTTGCTGCAGGAGTTCCACAGCCTTGCCTTCCACTATCACTGGAGTCAGACGGAAATTCTCGGAATCGATCGAGAGCGCAGGCGGAAGTATCTCTCGCTCCTCACCGACGAGTTACGACGAGACTAAATCTATGGGGGTAAGCGAATGCCGACCTATCTTGATCGCGTAGCTGCGGCTGGCGCGCGAGTAAGTTTTGAAGCGAGCCCCTCTCCGGCCGCGCCGCCCGTGATGCCGGGGCCGAGAACCATGGGTCAGGAGACAGATTTAAATCATCCTTTACCGATTTTCCAGGGAGAAGATGGCGGGGGGCTGGGAGCCGCACCAACGGCGCCGGAAACGCCTAACCCGGCTCGCACGGTGACCGCACGGACGGCACCACTCGGAACTTCTAAAAATGCAGAGCAAAACAATATGGCTGCTCTGCCGCTCAAAGAATCCACAACTCAAGATCGTGAATCGCATTCCGCCTCAGCGCCTCTCCCTCCAAGCCTTGTCCGCAATAGCCCGCCCATTCCTGTTCCTCCGCGGCTACAGAGGCAGACTTCGCCAACGGCGTCGGTATCGAATGCCGCGCTGTCCGGCAGTCCGTCCGCAACTCCGGCAGAGGGCAGGCAGAGTGACATCGGCAACTCGAGTATTAAAGGCAAGACTCAGCGTGAAGGACCGCGAAACTTTCCATTAACGCATTCCAATTTCGTTGCCGAAAGCTCTACAAGGGAAGTTGTAACGTCGTTGCCTGTGCAGCCGCAAATTTTCCCTGGAGCTGTTCATATGCAGGCTCGCGACAACGAAAGATCGATGGATCATTCTCGTGAGTCTCTCCAAATGAATCCAGAGGTCCCACGGGCGACTAATCAGCCGAGCGCGGTACCCGCAAATCGAACGCCTACTCCGGTTACAGTGGCTGCAAACCAGTTTTCTCCGGTACTGCCCCGAGTTGGCAGGACGAGCGAACCGGAGCCTCGCATTAGGATCGACAGGGTCGATGTGCTGGTAACCAATCAACTTCCGTCTCCACCGCCTGCACGTGCAGTCCGTCACCAGGGCGGCAACTGGCAGGAGGGTCTTCGTGCCCGGTTTCTCGACCGCTTCACATTGAGGCCCTGAACGGGCGGGAGCCAGATCGCGATCATGAGTTCCACTGCTGTCTATAACGTAACGCGGGCACTGAGAATGCTGCTTCACAATGAACTCGTGAAGGTGAGCTCGAGCGCGGTGGTGACACTGTTACCGCCAGGCGACCAGCTGCCCGTTGCATCCGGGGTGAACCTGTATCTTTACCGAGTGCTGGAGAGCCCGTTTTCGAAGAATCAGCCCTGGCCCGGAGACCGAACCACGGCGGCGTCAAATCAGCCCGCGCTCGGTCTTCAACTTTTTTATCTGCTGACGCCGCTAGGCACGCGACCTGACAACAACAGCTTCCAACTTGGCGATGACGCGCACACGATGCTTGGCACCGCGATGATTGCGCTTCACGAGAATCCAATCCTGAACAATGTGCATATTCCACCGGTCGGACCCTCGCCGGGTTTCGATTCGGACACGGTGCTGCCGGCGTTCCTGCTGAACAGCTATGAAAAGATCAAAATCATTCTCGCTCCGGTTGGACTGGAAGAACTGTCCAAAATATGGGCGACGATTAATCAGCCTTATCGGCTCTCAGTCGCCTATGAGATTTCGCTCGTCGAATTGACGCCGACGCCTCCACCGCCTGTGAATGCGGGTATCGTGATCAAAACAAATCCAGTGATTATCGCTTGGCAAGCAGCGCAGCTTGCCGCACTGGCGCCGTCTTCCGGCGCGCTCGTGCATATCGGCGGCGGAGGAAGCATTGTTGCCAACCAGTTAGTGATTCGAGGGTCGGGCTTGACCATGCCCGGTCAGGACTCCGTGGTCATGGTGGGCGGACAGGTTGTATCGATCCTAGCCAGCACCCCAGTCCCTAATGAATCGCTTACCGTTGCTTTGCCCTCCAATCTCGATGCCGGTCCACAGGTCGATGTCAGCGTGCTGCTTGCGGGCCGCACGAGTATCCCTCTGCAACTTAACGTGACGCCCTGGATCTCATTTATCACGCCGATTCGTACCGCTCTTGATTCTGCATCACCAACCGACTTGTCGGTCACGCTGCACGGCATCGGTTTCACCAACACGCCTGCTTCCGTGCGCTTTGATGGACCCGCCGGCACGACCAGTATTGGGGCTTTCATGGCGGGCGGAAATGATCATCAGGCCAAAGTTGCTGTTCCTGCTGGTCTCCCGAACGGCATCTACCAGGTGCGCCTGGTGCTGGGCGATGTACCACACAGTGCAACCAACGCTCGCTCGCTGCAGGTCATTCCGCTTGTCGCCACGCCGATTGGGGTAGCGAATGTTGTCGTGGCTGGAAAACATGTTCACCGTTTGACGTTGAATGGCAAGCGACTCAAGGGAGCGGATGTGCGCCTGACGATCGACGACATCGTTTATCAAACTGGAGCGAATGCAAACGACGCGCAATTGATCTTCACCCTGGGCAAGTTACTGGATCCCGGCACTCACACCGTTTCAGCCAACGTCGATGGGCAATCAAGCCGCACCATCCAGTTCGGAGTTTGATGTATGGATTCGGGTCACACATTGTGGGAGCAGGCCAACCAGCGCTACCTTATGGCGGCTCTGGATGGAGTGCGCGCCTGCCTTCAAAAGCACATCGGTGACGGGTTGAAGTCCGAGACGTGCAATGAAGAATCGCTCCCGATGTCTTCGCTCAGCGAGTTTGAATCGTTGCCGGCAGCGCCCGCTCTGGAGAGACTGGTGCAGGGCTTTGGCCTGTCGGATTTTGAAAGGTCGCTGATTTTACTATGTGCCGGTCCGGAGTTGGACACTCAGTTCGCTGACCTGCTTTCCTCGAAACGAGGGAGCGGCGTCCACGATCAACCCACGTTCAGCATGGCAATGGCCGTACTCCCGGGTTCGCACTGGAACGCCATCACACCCGCTGGGCCCTTACGCCGTTGGCGCCTGATCGAGGTATTGCAACAGCCGGGCGTTGCACTGGTGAACTCGATGTTGCGCCTGGATGAGCGCATCCTGCATTTCCTAACCGGGATTCAGTACCTTGATGATCGTCTCGAAGGAACTGTCGAGCGCGTGACAGGCCAGCAGCTGGTGCCGTCACACACTCAAATCGCCGCACGAATTGCGGCCACGCTGCGCAACAGCTTTGAGTTGCGCGATCAGCGTCTGCCCGTGATTCAATTGTGCGGCGCCGATGAGGCAAGCAAGAGGTCGATCGCCGCAGCCGCATGCGAACAAATCGGGCTGCGCTTGTTTGCCGTATGGGCCGAAAACCTGCCCACCAGCGCCGGTGAGTTTGAAGGATCATTTCGCCTTTGGGAGCGGGAAGCCATTCTCACATCAGGAGCTCTGTGCATCATTGCCGATGCGCTCGATCGCTCAGACCATCGATCTTCTCTTCAAGTTTCGCGTCTATTGGAACGGTTCGTCAGTCCGGTGTTTCTGCTAACTCATGACCGCTGGCGGCGGCTACGGCGCGCCGTCGAAACATTTGACGTGGGCAGGCCATCCGCGACAGAGCAGGCAAACACCTGGAACCACTTCCTTGCCGAAGCCGGAGTCAATGTCAACGGCTTCGTCCGGCAACTCGCTTCGCAGTTCAGCCTTTCAGTTCCCGAGATCAAGTCTTCGGTACGACAGGCAACTTCGGGCGATGATACCGAGGACCTCTCCTCACGCTTGTGGTCGGCGAGCCGGTCGCATGTTCGGCCCCGGTTGGAAGATCTGGCACAACGCCTGGAGCCACGCGCATCATGGGCCAGTCTCGTGCTTCCCGTGTCGGAGAAGAACGTGCTGAAGCAGATCGCTTCTCATGTTACCCATCGTGCCATGGTGTACGACGACTGGGGATTCGCACAAACATGCAGCAGAGGCCTCGGGCTGTGCGCTCTGTTTTCAGGCGCCAGCGGCACAGGCAAAACGATGGCGGCCGAAGTGCTGGCGAATGAGCTACGCCTCGACCTGTATCGCATAGATCTGTCGTGCGTGGTCAGCAAGTACATCGGTGAAACGGAAAAGAATCTGCGACGCGTATTCGACGCAGCCGAAGAAGGCGGCGCCATTCTGTTTTTTGATGAGGCCGACGCCCTTTTTGGCAAACGGAGCGAAGTAAAAGACAGCCACGACCGCTACGCAAACATCGAGATCAACTATCTTCTGCAGCGCATGGAGACTTACAACGGTCTCAGCGTCCTGGCCACGAATATGAAATCGGCTCTCGACCCGGCGTTCATGCGCCGGCTGCGCTTCGTCATCAACTTCCCTTTTCCCGACACGGAAGCGCGCGCGGCGATCTGGGAGACAGCGTTTCCGCCCGCAACTCCGACGAATGGATTGGACTTGGCGGCTCTTGCACGTCTTGACGTGACCGGTGGCAATATTCGGAACATCGCCATCAACGCGGCATTCCTCGCCGCCCAATCGGGCCACGCAGTTCAGATGGAGCACATATGGCATGCGGCCCGCGCTGAATACGCGAAGATTGAGCGGCCCCTCAGCGAAGTGGAAACGAGAGGCTGGCGATGAGAGAGATGTGCTCCCGAAACAGCGACGGTCCCTCTTTCGCACCGGCCAAGCCGGGCGCGACGCTGCGGCGCAAGTGTTCTTGCGGAGGATCGTCCGGCGCAGGTGATTGCGAAGAGTGCAGCAAGAAGAAGACCATGCAGCGCAGCGCCGGGCGTGCGAACACTCCGGCTGTGGCGCCCCGTATCGTGCATGATGCGCTTCGTTCCCCAGGAGCGCCGTTAGGCAAAGCAACGCTCGCTTTTATGGAACCGCGCTTTGGCCATAACTTCAGCAACGTGAGGGTCCATACCGATTCACTTGCGAACTCCTCTGCGCGCGCTGTCGATGCTCTTGCGTTCACGGTGGAGAACAACATCGTCTTCGGGGAAGGACAATTTGCTCCTCATTCGCAACAAGGTCGCCAGTTGCTCGGACATGAGCTTACCCATGTCGTGCAACAAGAGCGATCCGGCTCCTCAGTGTCTCGAGAATTAACAATCGGTCCTGCCGACGATCCCCTCGAACACCAAGCCGATCGAACAGCGGCAAGCCTCCACGGTACGATCGTCACGCCCGATGCGCATTCGCCGAGCGTGAGACGTTTGCAGCGCACCACCAGAACGCCCAGCAATCCGGCCCCCGATGCCGGTGCGCCGACACCGCCGGTTGTCACTCCACCTGCGCCTGCTCCCCCCGCTGCCGTGTGTGGTCCTGATGTCACCACCCCAGTTGGCAATGTGATTGCCGCAATGAACGGCGCCTGGGGAGGATGGAATGCCAATCAAAAGGAAGAGGCCTGCTGGTCGCTGCAGCACGCAAGCTGCGGCCCCGTGGCTTGGGACATCGTGGAACTGCACAACAATGCCTGGATCTATCAGGACTATCGTCCCGCATGCGCCACGGCTGGCGCGACACCTCCTTGTGGATCCACCGTACGAGTGGGCACAGACTGCCACTTTGCCGGATCGGTCAACTACGTCATCTTTGGACGCATGTGCAAGCTTTGCGATATCTGGCCGCTCACCATGAGGCTCATGATTCGCGTTCATAAGCAACATGTAACCGGCGTTGATCCTGACTATGCTCCTGCGGTAGCGTGGGCTGAAGCAGGTTACAACGGTTGGCCAAGTGTCGGCATACCCGCGGGCGACAGGAATAGTTGTCGGCCCGCATGCGCCACCCCATTTGCTGCCACCGCCAACCTGCCTGCCGGCGCATTCGACTTTCACTGGACACCGTCTCACACCACCGAAACGGAGGGAGCCGCATGTGAGGATGCAGTCAGAACGCATCGCGTCATTCGCGATAATCCGGTGGAACCTGGAGATTTCGGCCCATGAGTAAAAACGGGAATAGCGGAGCAGGTCTTGCGATTGGAGCTTTGCACATGAACGTGCAGAACGCCGCCGGCAGCGAGCATCGGTTGACGCCGATCGCGCATCGAGCGGCTACGATCTTCGCTGCGCACCTTCATCAGCGAGCGAAGGGTTCGGGCTCAGCCGCGTTGTCAACAGCCGTCATCGACTCCGTAACAGCTGCGCCGATTCACTGCGATTTGCGGGCGATGAGCAATGAACAGGCAGCAAACGCGATTGCATCAACTTGGCTAAACGCGGTAGAGCAACGTCTGAAGCTATCAATCTAAGCACCTGGGAATGGGAGACACAGCATGGCGGCTTTGAAGGGCGCATTCCTCAATATCGGAGCGGGACTGCTTGGCGCACTGCCGAATGTAGTCGTCTTCCAGTTCAATCCCGATCGGATAACACGGACGCCGACTCCTGCGCATCAACCGCCGCGACCGGATGGCTCGGGCAATCGCCCCGCCACGCAGCAACCCGACAATCCGTCAGAAACTATCAGCTTCAGCCTGCGCCTCGACGCGACCGATCAACTGGCGCAATCAAACCCCATCGCCGCAGCAAGCGGGATCATTCCGACTCTTTCGGCAATCGAGTTGCTGATGGTGCCTAAAAGTGGTTTGTCAATTGATCTCTTTGGGTTGAGTGGCAGTTCCGGTAAACCATACCAATTGCCCCCTCTCAACCTGCCGACGATCCTGTTTTTCTGGGGACCTTTCCGCATCCTCCCGGTCACCATCACGAACTTGAGCATTACGGAAACGGAATATGACACGCTGCTCAACCCCGTGCGTGCGGAGATATCGGTCACTTTGAACGTATTGACGCCCAGCCAGTTAGGCAGCTCGACTCTAGCGGTAGGTGCCTATAACTACTCAGAAAAGGTGAAAGAAGTTATGGCAGCGTTGAATCTGGCAAACGCTGTATCGATCGGAGTGGGAAGTGCGATGTCATTGTCGCTTTAATTGCAGTTCGGATGCAGGAGGTAAAAACGGTGATCTTCAAGGGCAGCAGATACCAAAACGTCGGGGTGTACGAGGCGCGGGACGCGGCCGGGCGCACTGTGAGTTTTATGGAAATGCTGAAAAATTCTGGCTGATTGCCGATGCAAACACTGAAATGGATCCGGAAGAGCTGGCGCGGCCCGGAAACCAGTTATTGATTCCGCCCGACCGGAAATGAGAGATGGCCCAGAAGACTTATCAGCTCAGTTTTGACGGGACTGCCGCGCCTGACAGCTTTTATGGCGATGTAGTTTCACTGGCAATTCAGGAAGACGTGAATATGGCGACGAGCTTGACCTTGCATCTGGTGACGACGCTTCAAGACGATGGCTCATGGAGCTACCTTGATGATGATCGCTTTTCGCTTTTCACGGCGGTATCGGCCAAATTAGGGTTTACGGGAGGCGAAGGTCTTGCCGGCGCTCTTGGCGCGGCGGCGAGCGCAATCGGCGGCGCGCTCGGAGGTTCCTCGAGCAGCGACGATGGACTGGTCCGCATCTTCGACGGTTATGTCACCGCAGTGAAGGTCAATCTCAGCAGTGATCCGCAGGGGTCGACCGTCGAGGTCACGGCCCTCGACACAAGCGTACTGATGAGTCTCGAAGAGAAGGTAGCGGCCTGGACCAATCTCGCAGATAGCGACATCGTTCAGCAGATCGTGAGCGGATACGGCGTCTCTGTGCAGGCTGACACGACATCCACGGTTCACCAGGAAAGCGACACGACCATCATCCAGCGAGGGACAGATATCCAGTTTGTCAGGGAACTGGCCACTCGGAATGGAATGGAGTTCTACTTCGAGACCGACTCTTCCAGCGGCGATGTCACTGCCTACTTTAGACAACCGCAACTCACAGGAACGCCCCAGCCTGACCTGGCGATTCAATTCACGAGCCAAAGCAATCTAAAGTCGTTTACAGCGCGGCTCGACGGCCAGCGTCCTCTCTCCGTCAAAACGCAGCAGATTGATATCCAGACAGGTAGCCCGAACTCAGCGCAGGTGGGCAGCACGCAGCTTAGTGAGCTCGGCGCTACCGGCAGCGATTCCCTCATCGGCGACCAGCTTGGCAGTCTGGTAACGCCACAGGATACGCAGGCGCAGATGTTGCTGCTGGCGACGCCCACAAGTGATGCGACCGAGTTACAAACCATTGCGCAGGCCGTGCGCGATGAGTCGGCATGGGTCATCAGCGCGAGCGGCGAAGTGAACACTGATGCATACCAGAACGTGCTTCGCCCGCATCGCCTCGTGCTGATCAAAGGTGCCGGCAAACCTTATAGCGGCAAGTATTACGTGAATCGAGTCGTTCACGAACTGAAAGCCGAAGGCACCTACACCCAGAATTTTGAAGCCCGCCGAAATGCTCGCGACATAGATGGAAGCGAAGATTTTGGCGGCAGCGGTCTCGGCATCGCCATACCAGGAGTGTAATGACATGCTTGCAAGTGCGGAGCAGGATATTCTCTCGAAGTTGATCAGCAAGGTCGAAGGCCGCTACTTCGGTAAGTATCGCGGCATCGTCACTGACAACAACGATCCCGATAACCTTGGACGCGTCAAGGCCAAGGTGCAGCGCCTGCTCAACGATGAGGAGACCGGATGGGCTCTGCCCGCATTCATCTATGGGGGAATCTCCGAACAGGGATTCTTCGCGGTTCCCGATGTGAACGCAGGCGTGTGGATCGAATTCGAAGGCGGGGACCTGAGTTACCCGATCTGGACAGGCACTTGGTACACGAGCGGCTCAGTGCCGGAATCGGCGCAGCCTGGCCAGAAAGTTCTGAAGACGCAGAGCGGACATAAGTTGATCCTCGACGATGATGGCGGAACCGTCGAGATCACAGACAGCAACGGTAACAGCATCAAGATGGACTCCAACCAGATCACGATCTCGGCCGGTTCGGCAACCACTATCGTGATTGATGCGCCCGAAATCGACCTGGTCGATGGCGCGAATCACCCGCTCGTATTTGGGGACGATCTTCTGCAATACCTCAACCAGGTCGTGCAGATGTTCAATAACCACATGCATCCGGGCGAAGCAACTGCACCTGGCGGCGGCCCGGTTACACCCATGCTGTCTGTACCCACTTTGTCTCCGCCTTCAAGTAGCCTGCTCTCGATGAAGGTCAAAACCGGGTGAAATGGAGTCGTTTACACATTGCAGGAAGAAGGGAGGGCCTAAGTGACGGACATGGTACAGAGCGATCTGAATCAGGTTCGCTATCTCGAATATCCCTATGGCGTGAGTGGGCGCGGCGTGCCAAATACGACCGACCCGACCAGCCATCTGCAGCAGTTGATTCTGCAGGTGCTGTTCACGAATCCAGGGGAGCGGGTGAACCTTCCTCAGTTCGGAGCCGGGATTCAGCGTCTTCTTTTCGCGCCAAACAGCGACGCACTGCGCACGAGCGCGCAATTTGTGATTTCGACAAGCTTGAGTCAGTGGCTCGGAGACCGAATCGATGTGCAGCAGGTAAGCGTGACCAGTGACCCGGGTTACGAGGAGCAGGTAAATATCGAAGTCATTTACGTAGTTAAGCAGACGCAACAGCAACAGACGTTTCAAACAAGGGTCTAGCTCATGGCGCAGCCTCAAGTCATCCCGACGCTGTCATGCCCCACACCCCAGCTGCATTCGGGTGCGCAGGGCATTGCACGCGTAGCTGTTGACGATGCGAATGCTCAACTGCGAGTCACATTTGTCGCCCCAATTCTTCTTCCTCAACAGATGTACCTTCTCAATCCAGCGAGCTATGGACTCTTCGGCGGGCAACGGCTCTTCCCGCGTGTTGTCGCCGTGGAATTAGGCAGCATCGCAAGCCCTCCAACGAACGATGCGGCGACGTTAGTCCTTACCCTGAGTGAACTTGGCGATTTCTCGATTTACACGCTGACCGTGAGCGGGCCTGAGATCGATGCTTTCTTTGCCAGCCGACAAGTGCGATTCCGTCTGAGCTGTGATGATCGCTTTGATTGCCGCACACCCGCGACGGCTCCGCCGATTGCTCTCGAGCTTGAAGTCAACATCGATTACCTGGCAAAAGATTATTCAAGCTTTCGCCAGGCGCTGCTGGATTTCATACCGACCCGCATGCCCGATTGGACGGAGAGGAGCGAAGCGGACATCGGCATCATGCTGCTCGAGCTCTTCGCCGCCACTGCAGACAACCTCAGTTACGTGCAGGACCGTGTCGCGAGCGAAGCCTTTTTGAGCACAGCGACCCAACGCCGGTCGGTCGCCGGACATCTCGCCCTGATTGGTTACCAGATGGATCAGGGCGCGTCGGCCAGCACCTTCCTCCAGATGCAGGTCAACACGACGCATACCTTACTAAGCGGTCAGTTCAACCCGGGGCTGCAGGTATCAAACTTGCCCGGCACGTCGACCGATCAACTGATCGTTTTCGAGACGCTCGGGGGCGCAACTCTCCGCCCGCAGCACAACAAGATGTCGATCTATACCTGGGGGAACCAGAGTTGCTGCCTGCCTGCTACCGCTTTGAGTGTGGCCCTGCAGGGCAGTTACGACAAGTTGGCGAAAGGCGACTATCTCCTGATTGAAGACAACGCCGGACATCGCGACGTGGTGCGTCTCATCAGTCAACCCGAGATTACTCCTCCTCTGGGAGGTGGTTCCGCTGGACCGGGCTCCCCGCCAATCGGATCTCCTCCCGTGGGATCCCCGCCTACGGAGCTGATCACCATTGTCAGTTGGTCTCAAGCAACTCCACTGCACTATGACTATTGCCTGTGCGATTTGACTTCTTCTCCGCCCATGGCCTGCACCTGGGTGCGCGGAAATGTAGTTCCTGCAACGCATGGAGAGACAGTTACGGAAGAGATTCGCAGTCTTTCTCCAGAGCAGGAACAGGAGTTGCAATTTGAACTATCCGCGTTGCCCCCGGGAGCCAGGCGGCCTCGACAGCGTCTCCAGCTTGGCAATGAGCCCTTGGCGCATCTCGATCCTGAGACCCTGGCATTGTCCGATTTTGCGATGCAAAGTTCTGTCTTACCGGAAACCGATCCAGTAGCTGAGATCCTTAGCCGGGCGTCCCGCACCATCAGCACGCTTCGCATCTTTGTTGATGGAGTAAGCGGCGCATGGCAGCATATCGACACTCTACTCAATAGTGGCCCCAACGATCGCGTGTTCCGCGTTGAATCCAACGATAACGGCCAGGCTACGGTGGTGTTCGGCGATGGAGTATTCGGCATGAAGCCGCCCGAATCAGCGAAGGTCACCGCCATCTACAGGGTCGGCGGAGGCGTCATCGGCAACGTGGCGTCCGGTACCTTGACGAAATCGGTAATGCCAGAGCCATGGCTTGACAGCGTCGTCAACGTAACGCCCGCGCGCGGCGGAAGAGACCAGGAAACACGGGAGCACGCCCGGAAAGAGGGGCCGCCGGGATCTCATGATCCCCTGGTAGCGGTGACCGTTGGGGATTATCAGAATGCCGCCCAGGCATTTCGTGACTCAAACAATGCGCAGTCAGTACAGCGCGCAAGCGCGAGTTTTCGATGGACGGGAAGCTGGCTCACGGCCACCGTCGCAGTGGAGCCGGAACCAAACGCGACCCTCACCCCGACGCTGACAGACGAGCTGGTTTCATTTCTCAACGGGAGACGGCTTGCGGGGTACGACCTTGAAGTGCTGCCTGCGCTCTATGTGCCGCTGGATATCATCGTGCAGTTTTGCACCGCTGCGGGCTTCCGTCCATCGGATGTGCAACAAAGCCTGACACAGGCGCTCAGTAATGCAACTCTTCCCGGAGGGCGGTTGGGCTTCTTTCATCCTAGCCTTTTCTCGTTTGGCGACTCAGTCTATGTGAGCAAACTCTATGCCAGCATGATGGCGGTTCCCGGTGTTGACTCCGCGCAGATTACGCGACTAGCACGGCTGCACTCACCCTCACCAGACGCCGACACCAGCACCAACCTTGCCCAGGGATTTCTCGGCGTGGCGTCAGACCAGATCATCCGTCTCGACAATGACAGGAACTTTCCGCAAAACGGCAGTTTGTCGGTCCGGCCGAAAGGAGCGGAACAATGAGTCAAGCGATTGGGCTGTGTAACCTGCCTCCATCTTTGGGCAAGAATTGTTGTTCGCAGACGCCTGTGACTGAACCAGTGCCTGAGTTGATCACTAATGCGCCGGGTCTACCAGCGATCCAATATCGCATTGGTACATTTACCAGCTTCCGCCAGGCGATGCTAGACGATGTCGCCAAGACTGACCTGATGCTAACGGCAGTTATCACAGCATTGGCGGCGGATGTAGGTGTTGCAAGCACCACGATTCAGGTACAGGACTTTACGAATTTTCCATCGATGGCGCCCTTCCGCGTGAAGATCGGCGCGGAGTATCTTCAAGTGATCGCGGGCGCGGGTACCCCTATCTGGGTTGTGGAACGCGGGGTCGACTCATCGACTCCGCAGGCTCATTTTCTCGACGACTCAGTCTTCTATGACCCGGCAAATCCGTTTGTCTCGTGGCAGGAAGGAAGTAGCGGCGACTACCAGACTGCGTTCATTGAATTGTGGGCGTATCTCGCTGACATACTCACTTTTTACCAGGAACGAATCGCAAACGAAGCTTATCTCGGCACCGCTACCCAGCGGGATTCCCTGTTGCGCCTGGCTGAATTGATCGATAGCAAGCCGAGTCCCGGCGCTGGGGCGAGCACCGTTGCAGCCTTCTCAGCACAGAAGGGAAAGACCGTTGCAGTGCCGGAAAGCTTCGCGATATCGAGCAAGGCTTCGCCCACATTGCCGGCCGCAACGTTTGAAACATCGACAGCTATCACGGCGATCGCGGAGCACAATGCGATGCCTGCGGCTACAGTGTTGCCGCAGGATCAGTTTGCGCGTATATCATCCACAGCCCGCTCGATTGTGCTTCAGGGCACGGGAAACCGCTTGTCCACAGGTGATTACATTATCGTGGTCACCAATGAGAACACGGGAAGCGAGGCTGCGCAGGGATTTCGACTGCAGACTGTTCGCACCGATAAACTGGCGAATGCAACGACCATCGCGTGGACGGAACCCGCGGGGCATACTTACGATCAAAGCCTGAAGCCGGTTAATCTTTACGCGCTGCGAGCCAGCGCATCTGTCTTCGGCAGTAACGCGCCTGAATATGACGCGCTGCCTCCCGCACTGACCCTTGGCCTTAGCAGTCCGCCCCTTACCCCGCCCTACCCGCAGAGCTGGGACGTGAACACGAACGACTCGTACTACGCGCCCTTGAGTAACAACGCTAACGATGGTGGATCCCCAGTCCACGGCTACATTTTTCTGGACGCGGTTTACGATGCGATCAAGGCAAGCCCTGAGGTTCCAGGCTGGACCTTGCTTCTCAGCAACACCCCGGGGCCTGGTATGGTGGGGCAATTATCCGCCTCATCGTCCCCTCCCGCGATAATCTTTCACGTCACGGATGCGCACGCGGTGAGCGCTACCGGATATACGCTCAATTCGAAAGTCACCCGGCTCACCCTTGGAAGCCGCGAAGTATTGCCGCTAAAGACTTTTCCGATTCGCAAGACGACTGTGCTTGCCGCCAGCCAGCGGCTGATTTTGCAGAATAACCTGGCCGTCAAAGATCCCGTAAAAGGCGCCTCCGTTACGCTCACGGGACTCTTTCCCAGACTCCGTGCCGGACAAAAGGTAGTCGTGCAAGGAAATCTTGCTGCGGATCCGACCGGCAAGACGCTGGCAGAGATGCGCGTGCTGCTCGGTTCGCCGTCACTTGACCTGTCGGCCGGTACGACTACGATCACTTTCACAAAAGCGCTCGCCAATCAATACGACCCCTCTTCGACGGTGATCATGGGAAACGTTGCGGAGGCCACTCAGGGCAGCACTATAGCCGACGAGATTCTAGGGAGTGGAAACGGTCAGGCGTTTCAGTCGTTCCAGTTGAAGAAGCAGCCACTGACTTACTTGCCCTCCACGGATTCCGAAGGGCTGGCTGCAGTTCAAAGCACGCTGCTTGTCACTGTGAACGGCGTGGAATGGACTGAGCAGCCCAACCTCGTCAACGCCGCTCCTAACGCGCATTACTACACGGTCTCCACCGCCGATTCGGGGAAGGCGACGGTATCGTTCGGCGATGGGTTCAACGGAGCTCCGCCGCCCACGGGGCGAGATAACATACACGCGCGATACCGCAAAGGCTCTGGAGCTTCCGGCAATCTTCCTCCCGGAGCCATCGTGCAGCTTGTCGGCAACATTCAGGGTCTGCAAAAAGTAACGAACCCAGAGCCGTCCACGGGCGGCGCCGACTCTGACTCGATCAACGATATTCGTATCAACGCTCCAGCCAGCATGACAACTTTTGGACGCGCCATCAGTGCCCAGGACTATGCTGCCCTCGCACTGCAATTTCCCGGCATTCAAAAGGCGACGGGGGCGTGGATACGCGTAGACGCGGATCTGCAACCAGTTCCGCAGCCTTACCTGCAGTTGACGGTCGCGACCACAGACGGCACAAAGATCGCAAACTCCGTCACGGCAAAGAATCTGCGCGGTTATCTCGACAATCACCGCGACCCCAATGTGCCGCTGCGAATCCTGGACTACACCGCCGTGTATATCGACGTCGCATTGACAATCGATATTCAGCCGCTGTATCCGCGCCAGGCCACTCTTGCTCGCGTAGTGTCAGCGCTCAATCCCGGAACAAATCCCGACGGAAGCGTCGGATTCTTTTCATTTGCCAATTCGCAGTTTGGCCGCAGCATTCACCTAAGCGCTCTTTACGCGGTCGTTCAGGGCATCGCAGGAGTTCAGGATGTGCTCGTCACCACGCTGCGCCGCATGGATACCGACGCGAACAATCCTTCGCTGGTTCGCAATGACATCTTCGTGCGTCCGACGGAATTGGCTGTGATCGGCAATAACCCTGATCATCCGGCCAACGGCTTCCTCAACGTACAACTTGGAGTTGGAGGGTTCGTAGACGCATGAGCGCTCACACTGCAGAGGAATTCGCGCAGCTGTTGTACTCAAGAATGCCGGCGCACTACCGCGCCCGCGATGCTGAGCGCAACCTGCCATTGCTTGCGTTACTTCGCGTCGTTGGGACTCAGGCATCGAACATCCGGCAAAACCTGGATGATCTGTGGGACAACTTCTTCATTGAAACCTGCGATGACTGGGTAGTACCTTATCTCGGAAAACTCCTTGGCACCAGGCTGCTCGCTCATCCGGTAGGACAAAGCGACAGGCTTGATGTATGGAACACAGTGGTGTGGCGGCGGAGCAAGGGCACTCCACGCATGTTACAGGCGCTGAGCACCGCCATTACAGAGTGGCCAACGGACCTGGCAGAATTCTTTCACCAGTTGGGCTGGTCGCAGAATCTCAATCACCTGCGGCCTGCCGCCGTGCTCACACCGGACCTGCGCGATCCCTTTGCCCTGAGCCTGTTGGGTAGAGCCAACGATGCCCTGCTTCACGCCGCAGATTTCAAACCCGCGTTTGATCTCGACCAGTCTCGTGCAACCTTCTCTTCTCTGAGCATCGGAAAGTTTGCATGGGGCACACCGGGACGATACGAAATCAAGAACGTTGGATTCTTTGTGCGGCGACTTCTGGCCTTTCCTGTATCCGGCGCGACGCCGGCGGCTGTAGACCCAGGCGCGCCGCAGAATCCCAATGCTTCCTGTTTTACCTTCGATCCGCTCCACCGCGAGATGCCTCTCTTCACCACAAAAGCAGCGGATACAATCTCACGCGCTGCGTTTGAAGAAGCTTCATGGAACTATTTCAGCAGCGACATCAGTGTGCGCCAATATGGAGTGCCGCTGGCGATATCGAGTCGGCCGCAAATCGCTTTTTCAAATAGCGGCGTGGCTTTCACATTCGGTTTCCGAAGCAGCGGCGTCTCCCTCGATCCGCTGGAAGGCATGCGGTTGGTTGAGACCCGCGCCTTTCAATCCGGCGGCACGGCCTTCATCGTGACTGCGCGGTGGCAACAGGACGATGGGACGATTGTCGACCTGGGCGCGATGAACACATTGGAAGAAAGCCTGAATCTCTCCACAGCGTTCAAGCCTGGCAGCGCGACCACCGATACCGGCATGCTCTTGATGACCGTCGAACTGGCAGGCCCAGGCACAACACTGTGGACGACGCCGCCCTTCCTCGGCTTGCTGCCGGTTCGATTTCCCGGCGCGATCGTCGCACTGCGGTGCGCGCAGAATGGACCCGTGCGGAGTTCCGATGGACTCTACGTCTACCTGCCTCCCGCATACGTGACTCCGGGCGCCACGCTCACTGTCTGGGTTGCCGATGATGGCAGCACTTACTTCAATCCCAGCCTCGATGTGCTTTCGTCAGCACGGGAGGCGGAGGGCCAGGTATATCCGCAATGGAGCGGGACACCGAGCGCAGTTCCCGCCCTCAACTTTACCGCATTGAATCGCGGAAAGAATGGGCTGGTAGTCGCTGACCCTTCACGCTTCGGCGGTGCGGGAGTGGTATTCATCGCCGAGTTATACACCGGCGTTCCTCAACCCCTTGGGGGCATTCCGACCATTGATGTTTCCAGCGCCGAATATCCTTTGTTCAATGTTCCGGCGGTCTGGCCCGCTTTTACATTTGGCGCCGACCCCAACGCCGTTACCGGCTCCGATGTTCATGGGATTTTGGATATCCTGGTGCAGCCAGTGGCGGCTGGCTCGCCGCCCACGACGGACAATGTTTCTCCGACCGAATTGATCTTTACCAACCGTGACGGCGAAAGTCTTCTCATCTACCTGCCGGAAATCGTTGGAATTCCGACGGGAGGTGTGCGATTCTTCGTGGCAGACGATGGCAGTACCTACTACTACCCCGCGAATCCGTCGGATCAAAATTTCGCGCTGAACGAAGAGTCCCTGGCGGGACTGGTGCTGGGCCGCGCGGCGGCCGCGCAGGCCATGCCCATTCAAGGTGTCTGGCCGCTTATGCAGCGGCGTCCTGTCGCAATCAATCTCTGCCGTTGCGAACGCACCGCGTTGTTGCATAGCGGAGAACTTGGAATCGATCCTGAATTGGGACGGTTCGGCTTTGCGCCTGGCGACTCTGCGATCGGCGCACCGGCTTTGACCGTGGATTACGTTGAAGCATTCAGTGATCGAGTGGGAGCAGTGAACTTCGATCGTGAGATTGATCTCTCGCAACTCGCCACCCGCCTCGTCTCCAGTTCAGGTGACGCAGACGCATCGACTGCGGTGCCCAACGCGAGAATCTACACCACCCTCTCCGGGGCTGTAGCAGAAGCG
>WNGR01002145.1_pt1 | contig 25490 bp, 21 predicted proteins | sample 5407581 | NCBI WGS metagenome assembly WNGR01 (sample SAMN13153383, study PRJNA577476) | soil metagenome | isolation source: 80 cm soil or saprolite under Garry oak tree replicate 2 | place: USA:California | collected 2016-06-15
TACCCAGCCCCAGATTGCGCGCCCATCGGTCCTGCCTGCCGGCGGCGCGACCGGTCCCGCCGATGGGCAGGTGACCGGCACGAGGCCTTCGAGCAGCCTCGCCATGTCCTGCCGCCAAGCACGGAACTCGATGATGTGCTCGACGATCAGGCCGTTTCCCGCCGCAGCCAGCGCAGGCAGGCACCTGTGGAACCCGGCGAAAAACCGGGGCGCATCTGGTCCCACCACGCGAATGGCCCATCCGGATCACGCCGGACGGGCAGCATGCCACCGGCCACCAGATGATCGACGACACGTGCAGGAACCGGCTCGGCCAATGCCTGCTGCATCTCCTTCGCCAGGGTTGACTTGCCGGAATGGGAAGCGCCGTTCAGAACGATGACGCGGCCAGGCCCGCGACTAGCCAGACCAGGCACCATGCCCTGCAGGATGACAGGACGCGACCGCTCCACACGACTTATTCTTCGCCCCGCCGACGTCCGATCCTGCCTGGCATGCGGGTGATCTTCACAGACATTACGGCGGGCCTGTGCAGGCCCGTCGCCAGCTGGGCGATTACCGGCAGCGGGCGGCTGCGGGAGTAGCGTGGCGCATACTGAACACCCACCCGCGCCGAAGGGTTACTGGTCATGGCTGTCAAGGTCTACCTGGGCAGTTACTCGGCAGCCCACAGCGAGATGACCTACGAAGAAGCGGACGCATTCAACGTCACCTCGGGTGGCTTCTTGCTCATTCAGCGTCAGCACGCCGGGAAACAGAAGGATCTCGCGGTCTTCGCGCCGAACGCGTGGCTGCACGCCGAAGTCGTGCGGGAGCCGCGATCACCTGCGCGGTGACCTGTCCGGGCGCGGCACGTGTGGCGAACTGCCAGAAGGCACCTCCGGCCCGGCAGCGTTCGCGTTCAACTCTGCCGCCGGTATGCTCCATCATCCCGACGATGACCCGCTCGAAGGCTTCGACTTGCCGAAACCGCAGAACGTGAGGCCGGCGATCAGGTGCAGCGCTTCGCCCGGCCCGGCAGTTAGAATCCAGGCGCTCGTAGGATCCAGGCGCTCGCGAATCAACCATGCCTGAGATTCCTGGCTAAACACGCGCTCTTCCGCCACTGGCAGGGCGGCTCTGCCGGTGTCCGGCCGTTCGGGTCAGCCGTCCTGCCGGGCCGCCACCGACGCGCTGGGCCTGCGTCTACTGGAGCGCGGCGCGGGCGCTTTCCAGGTCATCGGTGGCGATCACGATCTTCACGCCCCCGAACGTGGTGTAGGCAAGCTCGACGTTGACGTTGGCGTCGGCGAGCTGCCGGGTCAGCTCGCCGAGGGCCATGGGCCGGTCCTCGACCTCGACCACCAGGACCTCGCGCGTGTCGGCGATCCCTATTCCGGCGCGCTCGAGCGCCGCCCGGCATCGGGCCACGGCCCGGTCGTCCAGGAGCACGTGGACGACGCCCCTGCCCTCCCCGGTGAAGGCCGCGAGGCCGCGGATGCTGACCCCGGCTTCGCCCGTGACCTCCCCCAGCCGGGCCAGCTCACCGGGCTGGTGCTCGAGAATAACTGTCAGGTCCGTGGGCATCGCATCTTGATCGTCCCACCGCGTCCGGCACCCGGGCAATCCGGCCGTCACCGGACCCGCCTGGCGCCACGGTGGCGCGACGCCTCTTGATGCGCTGACGGCCATGGTCTTTGGCCGCCGAGCACGCCGCGTCGGCCACAAGGGGCCGGGCCCGCGATTGCCGGGGTAGCGCCCGGCGCCTGCCCGGCCAGCGCGGATCGTCACCGGCAAGGCCGGCGTGGCAGGGCGGAGCGGGCAGCGGGTTCGCGGTGGCGTGCCGCTGAGGCGATGGATCATGATAGTTGCCGGGCGAGGGCCGCTCCCGGGCCCGCGGGTGTCGCTGGACGGGCTCGTCTTCGCGCCGACAGTGGCGGGTGCTGCCCGGGGCTTTCGTGCCGCGATCGGGCAGGCGGGCTTGCGGGGTGCGCGAGACGAGCGGCGGCGGCGCCGGGACAGGAGGCCGGATGAGGGTGGTCCGGATCCTGGGCGCGCTGGAACCTGGCGGGGCGCAGTTGTCGGCGTTGTGGTTGTCGGTGGCGCTGCGCCGGCATGGCATCGCGACGACCCTGCTGGCCGGTGACGCGACCCCGTCAGGGTTGGAGCTTGCCGCTCGCTACGGCCTGCCCGCGGATGCCTACCGGGTCAGCGAGGTCTTGGCTCCTGACAGCCTGCAGTGGACGCCCGCGCCCGAGTTCGCCGACTGGCTTGGCCCCAGGCTGGCCCGGGCCGGCCTGGTGCACGCCCAAATGGTGGGCGCCTGGTGGGCCGCGGCACGGGCGGTCCTGGAACGGATCACCTACGCCAACGAGGACACCGGTTACACCATCGCCCGGGTGGCCACCGGGAGGGCCGGGCCGGATCTGCTGACGATGGCAGGGCCGCTGCTGGGCGCCCAGGTCGGGGCGAGCCTGTGGCTGACCGGGCGCTGGAGCAGCCACCCCAAGTACGGCAGGCGTGAGCGCCGCCGCTGGTCAGTCACCTCGGCGCAGTACCTGGCCATCCGCTACACCGCCCGGCTCGCCGAAGCCGGGGCGATCACTTGCGCGGGTGGGTCTTGATCAGCGGATTCCCGCTGCGTTTACTGCAACCGCCTGCGCGGGTCGGCGGACACCCAGGAAGCCGACCAACGATCCCTGTGCCCACGGCACGTGCGCGCGCAGAATGGGGCCGGTCCGGCGACCCCGAGTACGGGCTCAAGGGCCTGCTGGTGCGTAACCTGGAGCACCTCCGCCCGGCGAGTTCACCAAGATCATGGACACCCTGGGCAGCGACCGGCACGGCCAGGAGATCCTGGCCCGCTTCACCGGATCCACACCGGGCGAGCGGGACGTGCGGGACCGGCTGTTCCGGTTCTATGACTGGTGCGCGCAGAACGACGACATCGGTGAGCTGGTCAGCCTGGCCACGACCATCGCCAGGTGGGAAGACGAGCTGGTCTGCGCGATCTTGACGGGAGTGACGAACGCCAGGTCCGAAAGCCTGAACCGGATCGTCAAGCTCGAAGCCCGCCTGGCCTATTCCTTCCGCAACCCGGCTAACCAGCGCCGCCGGGTCCGCACCGCCTGCACTCGCGGCCGCAGCAGGGCTGCCTGCACGGCCCAAGAGCAGATCACGTCTGGTCGTTGGTCGCTGGACCGGCGTGCTGCTGGCCGTCGCTGTGCCTGTGCGCGCCGCGCAGGCATGCCGTTGCGGCTGGTCCCTTCGTGTGCGCTCTGCCGGGCATCCCAAGCCGCGGTGCGCTGCGCGCCAGGCGGCCCAGAACTTGCCGCGGCCGGGACGGCAAGACTGGAGGGCCACCCTTGCAACGGCTCTGGGTTTGTCATGTCACCCGTTGCTGACGTCTTCCACGAGTCAGGACCTCGAAGGGTGTCAGCAGCGGCTACGGCGGATCGAATCTCGCCTTCGCGAACAGCTGTGTGTGGACCCGCTGACAGGGGCGGAACGGTCATCCAGGTCGATGCTGCGACTGGCAAGGTGGTCCGCGTGCGGGACGTCGGTTCCTCGGCCCCAACTGGATCTCGGTGGGCGGCGGCTCGATCTGGGTCCCGCCGGACTTCAACACCGGCAGCGACCAGACAGTGCCGGTACCCGGCCGATGGCGTGCCGGGGCCGCCGGGCCGCGCTCGACGCGGGGAACCTTGGCCACGCGGCCGCGCTGCGTGAAGAGGAACGGCGGCTGCTGGACGAGCGGGGCCCGGCGGCTGGAGGAGTGGTCATCGGGCGCCGACGCCGCCGCGCTGGGCGAGGAGGTCGAGCGGCTGCGCCACGAGGTCGCCCGGCTGCGCGACCTCCTGCCCCGGCACGACATCCAGCCCGGCGAAGGACACCAGCAGACCGCCTGAGCGCAGCACCACAGGCGGAGGAGTTCGTGAGTGCTCGCCTCTCAGGTCAGGCTGGCTGCGCATGCCACTGCACGTTGCGCCGATCCTGCTCGGCGACGGCACCGCCCTGTTCGAGCACATCGGCGGCCCGGTCCAGCTGGAGAGCATGGAGGCCGTCCAGTCGCGGCACGCGACCCATCTCAGGTTCCGCGTCGTGAAGTAGCCGGCTCCGCCGTGAGCGCGCTGCTCTGCCGCTGGCAAGCCGGCAGGGCCGTAGTCCCGCCGACGCCAGCCGAGCGAGCATGCCCCAGGCAGACTTCGTTGTGATCTTGACGGTTGTGCCTGAAGCGTCAGTTACGACAAGGCACGTTGCCTGGGTCAACCCTCTACAGCTGCCCTGGTCAGGGCCGGGCCGAAACGCCGACCTTCGCTTTTCGGGCGGGCTTCGTGGGTCCAAGCCAGTCCACCACAGCCGTGACCGGACCCTACGCCGCAGTGGCTCCCTCTGGGGAGGGCGGATTGACAACCTATCCGCCGTTAGGTGCGGCAGTGCCCGCCCGGAGTTGGGCCGATGGCTGTGCCCAGATCAGGTCGATATGTTGCGGCCGACCCGGCCCTGGTTCCCAGAAACCACGGAGAGGATTGTAATTCTGATCTTGTTCCGCCCGGTTCTCTCGTGCCCAGGACGGCCTAAGCGCAGTCGCTTTCGTTAGGTAGAGCCGATCGAGGGTGACAGCCTTCGCCACCGGGTCGGGACACAATTGCCTGGTGAACCATGTACGGCGTATCCAGCTAGCCTTGCTGGCAGTCCTCGGGGTCGTGGTCGCTGGCAGCATCGGCTACCTCGTGCTCGGATTCAGCCTGCTCGACGCCGTCTACCAGACGGTCACGACGATCACCACGGTCGGGTTCCGCGAGGTCCATCCGCTGGGCGTGGCGGGGAAGATCTTCACGATCACGCTGATCGTCGTGGGGGTGGGCACGGCGCTGTACGCCTTTGGCGTGGTATTGGAATCGCTGGTGGAGGGTCATCTGCACCAGCACTTCGAAAGGCGCCGGATGGAACGCAGCATAGCCCGGATGAGCGGGCACACTATCGTCTGCGGGTGGGGCCGGGTGGGCCGCGCGGTCGCTGGCTACCTGGCCGGGCAGGGCGCTGCGGTCGTGGTGATCGACCTGGACCCGGCGCGGGTGGCGGAGGTCACCTATCCCGCGCTCACCGGGGATGTAACCGACGACGAGATGCTGCGCAAAGCGGGCATCATGCGGGCTAGGGCCCTGGTCACCGCGATCAACACCGACGCGGAGAACGTCTACGTGACGTTGTCCGCCCGGGCGCTGCGTCCTGACCTCATCATCGTCGCCCGTGCCCGCACCGAGGCGTCGGAGCCGAAACTGCTGCGTGCGGGTGCAACTCGAGTCGTGAATCCGCAGCGGATCGGTGGCCAGCGAATCGCGGCGGCCGCGTTGCAGCCCAACGTGGTGGAATTCCTGGATGTCGTGATGCATGACGGGAGCCTGGAGTTCCGGTTGGAGGAGGTACCGGTGCGTGGCGGCTCCAGGCTTGCCGGGCGCACCCTGGAGGAGGCGAGTGTGGGCGAGACGACCGGGGCGCTCGTGCTGGCACTGCGCGGCCGCGACGGGACTTTCCTGACCAACCCGCCGATGCAAACCCCGGTCGACGCGGGCTACGTACTGATCGCGATCGGTACTCAGCAGCAGCTATCCGCCCTGCAGGACGCAGCGGACCAAGCAGGGTGACCTGTGCCGCGGCGACGTCGGACCGGTCAGGACAACCCCGGCCGGCTGACCACCGGGCGTGCCGGCACGGACATCGTAACCGGTGACCGAGCGTGGCGGAGTCTGCGCGTCTAGTCGCGCCGAGCCGCCGATCGGCGCGGCTTCGGACTCCACTGTGCCCGCCATCTGAGCTACGCATAAAGATCGATCTGCGTGCAGCGGGCAACGCATTCGGATTAACTTTCAGCCGCGCCGAGTCGGCGCTCGGGAGCCGAGGGCCCTGCGCTTCGTCTCACGCTGCGTGATCGGCGTTCGACCCCGACAGAGCGCGCATCCCCGCCGACCTGTACTCCGCGCCCTGTCCACCGGTGATCGCCAGTGCCGCACCCGAACGAGATGATCTGCGCGCCGTTGCGAGTCTGCTCGGCGCCGGCCTGGAGCCGTATGAACGACCTCGTGGATGCACGCCATCCTGGATGCTCGCTGGGATGGGCCCGGGCAGATCATTCATTTGGGGCTGTTCAAGGTTTCGTGGCCGGACCTGGTGGTGCGGTCCAGCCTTCCGGCGGTATCCGGGGGCGGCCTGGGTTGATCTTGCTGTCTGTGCAGGCAGGCCGTTTACGGACACATCGCAGAGTGCTGTTACTCGCTGCCGGGCGCTGGGGTCCGCTCGCCTATCCGGCGGGGTGGAGCCGGTAGGTGAGTGCGGTGTGGCGGCGGCCTGCTCCGGGGGTGCGGACCGCCTGGGCGAGGGCGCGGCGGGATCCGGCGAGGATGATGAGCTTCCTGGCGCGGGTGACGGCGGTGTAGAGCAGGTTGCGCCGCAGCATCATCCAGGACGAGGCGGTGAGCGGGATGACCACGGCGGGATACTCGCTGCCCTGGGAGCGGTGGATGGTGACGGCGTAGGCGTGGGCGAGCTCATCGAGCTCGGCGAAGTCGTAGTCCACCGGCTCGTCCTCGTCGGTGAGCACGGTCAGGGTCTGCTCTTGCAGGGACAGGCCGGTGACGACCCCGACCGTGCCGTTGAAGATACCCGCCTTGCCTTTGTCGTAGTTGTTGCGGAGCTGGGTGACCTTGTCCCCAACGCGGAACACCCGCCCGCCGTACCGCCTCTCCGGCATCCCGTCGTTGTGCGGGGTGAGCGCTTCTTGCAGCAGGCTGTTGAGGTTGCCCGCTCCGGCGGGGCCGCGGTGCATGGGCGTCAGCACCTGGACGTCGCGGACCGGGTCGAGCCCGAATCTGGCGGGGACGCGGCGGGCGGCGATGTCCACGACGAGCCTGGCGGTCTCCTCCGCCGGGTGCAGGCCGGAGTCCTCGGGGGGCTCGCAGGCGAACCAGTAGAAGTCGCCGAAGCCGGTGAGCCGCGGGGGTTGGCCGTGGTTGATGCGGTGGGCGTTGACGACGATGCCGGACTGCTGGGCCTGGCGGAAGATCCGGGTCAGGCGCACCCGCGGGATGGCGCCGGCGGCGAGCAGGTCCCGCAGTACTTCGCCGGCGCCGACCGAGGGGAGCTGGTCGACGTCGCCGACCATCAGCAGATGCGCTCCTGCCGGGATGGCCCTGGCCAGCTTGTTGGCCAGGATCACGTCCATCATCGAGGCCTCGTCCACTACGACCAGATCGGCGTCCAGGGGGTTGTCGCGGTCGTATTTGGGGTCGCCGCCGGGCTGCAGCTCCAGCAGCCGGTGAACGGTGGAGGCCTCGTGGCTGGTCAGCTCGGCCAGCCGTTTGGCGGCCCGGCCGGTGGGCGCGACCAGCATCACGGTGGCGTTCTTGGCCGTGGCGAGCTCGACGATGGAGCGGACGGTGAAGCTCTTCCCGCAGCCGGGGCCGCCGGTCAGCACGGCCACCTTCTGCGTGAGGGCGAGCTGGGCCGCCTCCTGCTGCCCGGGGGCCAGGTCCTGCCCGGTCCGGGCGTGCAGCCATCGCAGTGCCTTGCCCCAGTCCACGGCCGCGAATGCCGGCAGCCGCTCCTGCCGGGAGTTCAGCAGGGCTAGCAGCCCGGTCGCCAGGGACTGCTCGGCCCGGTGGAAGGCCAAAAGGTACACCGCCGGGAGCAGATCGCCACCCTCACCGGGTACCAGTTCGCGGACGACGCCGCCGGCGGTGACGAGCTCGTCCAGGCACGGGCCGATCAGTTCCCGGTCCACCTCGAGGATCTTGGCGGCATCGGTGATCAGGTTGGGTTGCGGGAGGTAGCAGTGCCCGTTGTCGGCGGCCTGCGACAGGGTGTACTGCAGCCCTGCCCTGATCCGCTGCGGGCTGTCGTGCGGGATCCCGACGGCTTGGGCGATGGTGTCGGCGGTCTTGAACCCGATGCCCCACACCTCTGACGCCTGCCGGTACGGCTCGTTGCGCACGATCGTCATGGAGGCGCCGGCGTACCTCTTGTAGATCCGCACGGCCAGGGAGGTGGACACCCCGACGCCGGACAGGAATACCATCACTTCCTTGATCGCCTTCTGTTCCTCCCAGGCGTCGGCGATCTTCTTGGTCCGTTTCGGTCCCAGGCCGTGCACCTCGATCAGCCGGCCGGGCTCGGTCTCGATGACGGCCAGGATGCCGGCACCGAAATGCGCCACCATCCGTTCGGCCATCACCGGGCCGATCCCCTTGACCAGCCCCGAACCCAGGTAGCGGCGGATGCCCTGGATCGTGGCAGGCAGCACGGTGGTATAGGAGTGCACCTGGAACTGCCTGCCGTACCTGGGGTGGGAGCTCCAGCGCCCGGTCAGCCGCAGGCTTTCGCCGACCTGGGCGCCCAGCAGCGGCCCCACCACCGTCAGCAGATCCGGGCCGGTCCGCTCGGTGGCCACCCGGGCGATGGTGTAGCCGGTGTCCTCGTTGGCGTAGGTGATCCGTTCCAGGACCGCCTCCAGCACCGATAGGCTCTGCGGCGCATCAGGCGACGGGGACTGACCGGTCACGGCGACCATTCTGCCGGGCATCCCAAGCCGCGGTGCGCCGCGCCAGGCGGCCCAGAACTTGCCGCGGTCGGGGATGGCAAGACCGGTGGTCGCGCCCATGCCCGGACTTCGGCGGTGGAGGGCTCTGGTGCATCCGGCCCAGGTGTCGCTTCCGCCGCTTTCGCTCCCTGGCCGGGCGGGGTTGTTCTCGCCGTCGGCACGCGTGGCCAGCCGCACGGCTTACGCACCCGCGCCTGACGTGACAGGCTGGCCAGAGCAATCGCGGCAAAAGCGCGGACCCGGCCGCCATGGCGGGGGCGCAGCGGCAGCGGAGAAGGCCAGGATGGCGCAGGGCACGGTGAAGTGGTTCAACGGCGATAAGGGGTACGGTTTCATCGCGGTGGAGGGAGGCCCGGACGTGTTCGTGCACTTCAGCGCGATCACCGGTAGCGGCTACCGCAGCCTGGAGGAAGCGCGAGTTCGACATCACCCAAGGCCAGAAGGGACCCCAGGCGGAAAACGTCAGAGTCATCACCTGACGCATCGGCAGCCAGCGCCCTCCCGGACGCCGCCCAGCCCCCGGGTCGCGGGCCGGTACACCGGCCCGCGACGCCCCGGGTGGCTCCGCCCGCCTGAACCCCGGGTTGCCGTCCGCCAGCAGGTCACCGAGCGTGGCCGAGCCGCCGGTGGGGCAAGCACGCGGAGCCGCCTAATGCGCTACGAGCTGATCGCCAGCGCGACGCCTGTCCGGCGCGCCCGAACGGATGATCTGCGTTGAGGAGCGCGGCCCTTGAATTGCGTGGTTGCGCCGGTTCATCTGTGCGTGTGGTGGGCGCCGTGGGTGCAGATCCCATGGTTTCTGGGCGGCTGGTCGGTTCCATAGCCCGCCTTATCATGCAACACCGGCCAGCCGCATACAGGCAAGATGAGTGGGCGCCTGGCGGTTGACATTGAGACGCCATGGAACTCCCCTCGGTGCTGCGTGCGATCATGTTGGCGTGAGATCCGGGGTTACGGCTGCGGCCTGGGCTGAGCAGCAGGTCACTGCGGTCCGCGACAACCCGGGCGGCCGGATCGCTTTGATGGAGCGCTGCTATCACGGCCCGTTCGGCAAGGCCCCCCGGCATCTGCGATTTCGGCGGGCGGCGATGTCGTTCATGCGCTGGCAGCTCCGGCGAGGTGTGCTGCAACCAGCGTCCAGCGACCGTCCCGGGAGCCCGTGGTGGCGTGCGGTCAACGAGCGCATCCTTCGTGACGGCTGCGAGGCAGTGGCCCTCAGCGGGCACATTCCCGGCCCGGCCTCGTCGCGTACGGTCGACTACTGGATGTCCTTCGCCGAGTACCCGACCGCCCGGGCCTGGTACCGGGCGCACAACGGGAGCGTGGTCGCCGCCTACCTGGACCACCGTGACCTGGCGGAGGCGGAGAACGAGGCCGAGCGCTTCTTCATGAACGTCGTGCTCTGCCGGGTGCTCTACACCCACGCTCTCGTCGCCGCCCCCCGGATCTCCCTTGGGTGGCTTCGTCCGCTCGCCCCGTTCCTCGGTGACCCAAGGCTCGGAATGACCGGGGTTTTCTTGCAGCTGTCTCGCGTGCTCCCCAACGAGTACCCCCTCCGCGGCAGCGCCCGGTCCTACCTCAGTGCCGAACTCAGATTCGGCCGCCTTCTGGATTACGGGGTGATCGTCCCGAGGTTGCAGCAGCTCTACGAGTGGTCAGCTCACGAGCTTGCAGCGCCGGGCCTGCTTGATTGTGTCCGTGACGGAGCCATGACCTACGCATGGTCAATTCAGGACCGGAGCGTCTGGCAGCCTCCAAAGTCGTTCACTCTCCAGATCGCCCACTGGACGCTCCCACCATTCACCCCCTGAACGGCCGTATCCGCGCCAACCGTGCCGAACGCCTGGCACGCCTGGCCTGGTCCGGCACGCTACGGGGCAGCCTTCGGGGTGAGAAGTCGCCCAGAGATTGACGTGATGAGGCGGCGAGGGGCGATACGTGGCAGGAACGCGATGGCCTGGTTCCGTAGCCCGGGGACAACGACCGGCACGCCGCGGTCGAGGGCCCGTAGGCCAACGTCGACGACCGGCCCAGGTTCGTCGAGCCTTGCGTAGATGGCCGTCTGCGACGCCTCAGCGTTGCTGAGGGCATCCACGAAACCTGTTTTGGTGGGGCCGGGACACAGCGCGGTGACGGTTACGCCGCGGTGACGGGTCTCTTGCCACAGCGCTTGGCTGAAGGACAGCACGAACGCTTTCGCCGCGCCGTAGGTGGCCTGGTAGGGGGCAGGCTGGAACGCGATGGTGGAGGCGACGTTAAGCACGCCGCCACGTCCGCGCTTGACCATGCCTGGCAGAACAGCCCGGGTGAGCCGGACGAGAGCAGCGACGTCAACGCCGATGACGTCAATCTCTCGCGCGGTGTCGGATCGGTCGAAGGGGCCATAGGTTCCGAAGCCAGCGTTGTTGACCAGCAGATCGATGGGCCGGTGACCGAGTTCGCGCAGCAGGTGAGGACGCCATCGCCGGTGGAAAGGTCGGCCGTGACAAGGGTGACCGCGCAGTCCCGGGCACCGGCAACAACGCGGCGGCGGACCTCCTCAAGCCGGTCAGGGTCGCGGCCGGTAAGCACGAGGTTGAAGCCGCGTTCGCCAAGGCGTTGGGCGAAGATGGGCACGTCGTTGGTCACGATAGCTTGTGAATGACCTCGTGGCCGACTGCCCAATCACAGGAAAGTGTGGAGTGGAGCTGTCTTTCGCCCTCCCCGACTTTGTAAACACCCGTCCACGAAGTACCCAGCAACGGAATGTAGTATATTGCTTCGTGCCCGGAGTTAAGGATTTCAGCGGGGTGGCTCTTGCGGTTGTTAAACAGGAATGGGATCGGGCCAAAACGCTCATCCGCATCGACGTGAACGTTACGGCCATCCGGATCTAGGGTATAGTGCTCATGGAGCAAGTAGAGGGTGAGACCGAACTTGTAGATCCGCACGAGGTTATCCACGACCGTTGGCTGGGAATCCGGCTCGCGGACAAGCCTGGAGCTTATCGGTGCTGAGCGAATGATGCGGAAGATCACGATTAAACCCAGCGCTAAGAATCGGTTCTTGAACCCGATCTTGTCGGCACGGAAACGACTCCATTCTGTCAAATGAAAGTCGAAGGAGCCGAGCCAGTCGCCAGCGCCAATACGGCAATAGTAGATGATGTTTGCTGGTTCTGATTCAACCATGAAATAAGTGTACACCTCTTACGCTTTACGTCGCCGCTGTGGCGGCCTGGTCCGCCGATCCCACATAGGCCATACTGGTCAGATGGTGCGCCCGGAACGCGAGGAGCTGCACGACCGAATGCAAGGACTGGCCCGCAGGCTCGGAAGCCTTCAGGCCACATACGAAACTGCTCGAGACTCCCGTTGCGTCTTCACCTACTGTTACAAGCTAATGACCCTACGGCTGGACTCCGCGCTTGACACGTTTCCCTTTGACAAACCGTCCGGAGTTGTGGATCTTGCGGAGCGTTTCTCGGAACGGTACTTCGCTGCCATGGACGCTTTCGACCACGGGGGCCTGCCGCCGGGCGCGTGGCAGACAGTTCTTGAGGCCGTGGCAGCGCCCATGTCGTCGGTCATCGAAGACCTCGTCTTCCCCATCACGGCGCACATTGTCCACGACCTTCCGATCGCCCTCCAGGAGCTCTCGGCCGCCTCTCCTGCGTCGCCCCCCTCGCTGCATGACTTCGACCTGGTCAACGACGTCTTGGGCCAGGCCATAGACATCATCCGTGACGACGTGACCCGGCGCTACAGTCCCGCGCTGCGGTGGGTCGACCGCATCGAGCGCCGGTACGACCAGATCGCGACCGACTACGGGTTCCGCATGAGCCGGGCCCTCGCCTGGTACAACGCGGAACGGCTCCGGGACCCGCAGTGCCGGCAAGACGCACTCAAGGCCATCGAACTGAGCCCGAGCCTGCTGGTCAAAGAGGTCCGCGATCCGCCCACAAAATCCATCCGGTTCATGCTCCGCGCGATGCGAGCGATGGCCGCGCAGTACCGCCGATGGCCCCGACGCACGAGCTCCAGCTGAGCCCCTAGCGAGCAGCCGTTCATCATGACCCCGGCACGAAGGCGCAGTTCCGCCTGCGTGAACGCAAGACCCTCAGGACGTACGGCGAGGAGATCCGTGAGGTGATCATGCTGAAGGTCCCGCAACCTGGCGTGGTCGTCAGCGACGTCAACGCACACACGGGCCGGCTCATCGCCAATGTGCACGGCGGAGATGGTGCCCGCGCTAGGTCAGGCATGATGCGGCCGCCAAATGGCCAGGGTGCTGGCATCGACCCGCACCTCGGCCGACGACCAACGGTGACCTCCAGCAGCCTGGTCACACCGGGACCGGTCCGAGGTCGGCCGCGGGCTACATCGATCGACGGCATCACGCTGAGCGACGGGGAGTGTCACGGAGAACGCGCGCCGAGCCGCCGTTATGGGCGGCTGTGGGACGGTGTTCAAGTAGACCGGAGACCGTACAGATAGGGGCGATCTGGCGCTTCTGGGCGGGCTCAGCCGCGCGCGGGAGCCAGCGGAACCGGTGTATGGCGATGATAAGCCTGGCCATGCGCCAGGCGGCGAGGGCCATGACCTGGCACAACCGGTGAAATGACAAGCTAATCGTCGAGGGTCGGCGTGCTGCTCCGCTCCCGCGCCGGGACGAGCTTCTCATTCGTGGAGGATGGCCAGCCCGTAGGGCTCGAGTGAGAGGATCTTGGGAACCTGTTTTTGAGTGAGCAAGTCTTCGAGCGGCCCGTACAGTTTCACTTCCACGGGGTCTTCCGAATGGTTCAGGATGAACACATACGACTGGGCACCGGCGGATCTCTGCACGACCTCCACGCCGGTCGGTGTGTCGAGTGGCGGGCGAAGAGCCTGCTCATCGAGGATCCTTGCCAGGAATGTGTTCATGGCCCCGGGCTTGAGATGGGTGCCGACGTAATACGCGGTTCCCTTGCCGAGCCGGTTCCGGGTGAGGGCTGGCCGCCCGCGTAGCGGCCCGCCAGCGTATGTGGCGAGGGCCTCGGCGCCCTCTAGCTCGATCGGGTCGGCCCACATGTCGGAGCCCCCCCGTTCGCCACCCCCGAAGTCCACTTCAAGCTCCTGCCCGCGTGCCAGCGCTTCGAACTCGTCGATCCTGATGCCGAGAAGCCGTCGGAAAGGCGCGGGGTAGCCGCCTGGCCAGACATGGTCGCGCTCGTCCGCAATCCCGCTGAAGAACCCCATGACGAGTGTGCCTCCCGACGAAACGAACCGCTCGAAGCGGTCCGGCACGTGGCCCGCCACTAGGTAGAGGTTGGGGATGATGACGAGCCGGTAGTCCGAGAGATCGTCCTGCGGGCGCACGAAATCGACGGAGATGTTGGCTTGGAACAGCGGCCGGTAATAGGCCCTGAGCTGGTCCATCATCCGGAGATCTGCGGACGGCTTGGGAGGGAATTCGAGGGCCCACCAGTTTGCCCAGTCGAAGACTACCGCGACTGACGCTTGCACCCGGGTGTCCAGCACGGAGTCCAGCGTTTTCAGCTCGCGGCCTAGGTCCCGGGCCTCGCCCCATACGCGGGAGTCTTTAGAGGGTCCGTGCGGGACCAGCGCGCTGTGGAATTTCTCCGCCCCGGCCCGAGACGCCCGCCATTGGAAAAACATCACTCCGTCGGCGCCGCGGGCTACTGCCTGGTAGCTCCAGAGCCGCATCTGGCCTGGCCGCTTGGGCACATTCTGCGCACGCCAGTTCACGTAGCTGCTGGCTTGCTCCATGAGCAACCAGGATCTGCCTTGTGCCAAGGATCGCATGAGGTCGAAGCTCATCGCGGCGTCCATGGGGGCCTCGGGATCGGAAGGGTCGGGATAGGAGTCATGTGAGACAACGTCTTCCCGGGAAGCCCATTTCCAGTAGTCACACGGCTTAAAGAAGCCCATGAAGTTGGTGGTTACCGGGATGTCTGGCGTGTGCTGCTTCAGAATGGCTTGTTCGGCCTCGAAACACTCCAACAAGGCGTCCGAGGAGAACCTGCGGAAGTCGAGTTCCTGGCTTGGGTTCACCAGGTAGGGAGCCCGCCGCGGGGGGTTGATTTCGTCCCAGTCTGAGTAGATTTGGCTCCAGAATGTCGTTCCCCATGCCTCGTTGAGCGCCTCCAGGGTTCTGTACCGGGCCTTCAGCCATTCCCGGAACGCGCGGGCGGACTGGTCGCAGTAGCAGGCAGGGACGTGGCAGCCGTACTCGTTGTTGACGTGCCACATGGCCAGCGCGGGATGGGCGGAGTACCGCTCGGCCAGGCGCTCCACCAGTTCAGCCGCCGCGCCACGGTAGATTGGGCTGCTCGGACAGTAGTGTTGCCGGGCCCCTGGCCAGAGGACTACGCCGTCCATGGTCACTGGCAGCGTTTCTGGGTGCCGCCTGGCCAGCCACGGTGGCGGTGAGGCGGTTGCGGTCGCCAGGTCCACGAATACGCCGTGCGCATGCAGAAGTTCCAGCACCCGGTCCATCCAGTCAAAGTCATATGTGCCGGGGATTGGCTCGATCCTGGCCCATGAAAATACTCCGACGGTCACTAGGTTGACCCCCGCCTCCTGCATGAGCTGGGCGTCCTCCAGCCACACATCCGGTGGCCATTGCTCTGGGTTGTAGTCGCCGCCATACAACACGTGCGGGACCCTTGGCGTGAGCATCTACCTCGCGCTCCCGAAGGTAAGCCCGCTGCGCCAGTACCGTTGCAGGAACAAAAAGGCCGCGATGATGGGGATGATGGCCACGAGAGCTCCCGTGATCACGAGCGTGTACAGGACCTGCGCTCCGCCGTTCGCGCTGGCCTGCGCGTTCCACGACGCGAGCCCCACCGTGAGTGGATAGAACTTCGGGTCGGAGAGCACGACGAGCGGGAGGAAGTAGTTGTTCCAGGTGGCAACAAATGTGAAGAGAAGCACGGTGGCGAATCCCGGGGCGAGTATCCTGAGCGCCACCTTTCTGAAGATCCGCAACTCGCCGGCGCCGTCCACTCTGGCAGCATTGAGGAGCTCGTCTGGCACCGAGTTCTCTGCGTAGACCCGCATTAGGTAGACGCCGAACGGCGAGACCAGCGACGGTAGGATCACCGCAAGCGGCGTGTTAATGAGGTGACCTTTGCTGAGCAGCAGGTAAATCGGGATCACCAGCGCCGTCTGGGGGACCATGATGGAGCCCAAGATGATGGCGAACACCACACGCCGACCGGGGAACTCGAACTTTGCGAGCGCGTAGCCGGCCAGGGTGGCCAGGAAGGCCGCGCCTACCGCGCTGGTTACCGCATAAACGGCGGTGTTGGCTAGCCACCGGACGTACACGCCTCCGTCATAGGTGAAGACCTCGCGCAGGTTCGCCGGGAAGTCGAACTGTCTCCCGAACCATAGGCCGAACGAGGAGAAGAGGTCCGAGTTGCTCTTGGTCGCCGAAACGACGAGCCAGAACAGTGGCAGAAGCGAGTAAACCAGGTACAGGACGAGGAGGAAAGTCGCTAGCCCGGAGCGCCGTGCACCCAGGCCCCGGCTTCCAGCACGGTCCTCCGCTAGGGCGGCCATCAGAAGCCCTTCCTCCGATTCGTCACCAGCATGAAGGTGTACGAGCCAATGAATACGACCGCGCCGAGGGTAAACGAGATGGCTGCCGAGTAGTTATACTGCTGGTTCGTGAACGCCAAATTGTAGGCGTACAGGTTCGGCGTGTAGCTGTTCCCGATAACGGTAGGAGCGATTGCGAACATGATCTGCGGCTCATTGAAGAGCTGCAACGTGCCAATGATCGAAAACACAACTGTGAGAAGGAGCGCCGGTTTAATGAGGGGGATCTTGATGCGCCGTGCGATCGCCCACTGCGATGCGCCATCCACGGCGGCCGCCTCCCGCAGCTCAGAGGGCACAGCCTGCAACGCCGCGAACAGGATAATCATGTTATAGCCGACGTATTCCCATGTCACGATGTTGCCGATAGAAACGAGCATCCACGATGGGCTCAGGAAAGCCGGCACGGCCACGTGCAGGTTGTGCCCGATCTCCGACAGTGGCCCGAAGCTTGGGCCATACAGGTATCCCCACATGAGCGCGGCGACCACGCTCGGTACGGCGTACGGCAGGAAAAAGGCCATCCGGAACGTGCGGCGCAGCCACACCAGTCCGCCGTCCAGCAGCAGCGCGAAGGCGAGGGCAAGACCGATCATCACCGGAATCTGGACGACCCCAAACACAGCCATCCGCCGGATGCCGCCCAGGAAGTTGCTGTCGGTGAATGCCGTGAGGTAGTTGTGCAGACCGACGAACACGTTGCCGCCGACCAGCCGCTGCTGGAACAAACTGAGCTGGAGAGCATAGACCAGGGGCACGATCAGGAACAACACGAACAAGAGGAGGAACGGAAAGAGGAACATATACGGGATCCCGATCCGCTGCCAGAATCTGCGCAGTCTCCGCTCGCCCAGTCCCGGCCCGTAAGGCTCCTCGCTGGTTCGCTTTAGCCGGGGCCCGGTGGGCTTGCCCCGCGCCTCCTCTACTCCCGTCGATGGCACAGCGTACGCTCCGGCGTCCCGCCTCAGGTTATGGCTTTACGGTGAACCCCTGTGCCTTGGCGTAGCTGACGACGTTGCCCTGCAGCTGCTGCATCGCTCCTGCGAAGGAGATCTTCCCATTCACCGCCTGGCCGAGGTATGTGCCCATTTGCGAGTACACGTAGTCCTGGAACGGACTCCACTCGAACGACAGGTTGACCTGCTTAGAGGAGTCGATGAAGATCTTGTTCACCTCCTGGCCGCCGTAGAATGGCAATTTCGCGTCGGCGAAGGAAGAGTTGTCCAGCAGCCCAGTCAGCGTCGGGAACAGGAAGCTCTTGGTGGCCAGCATCTGGGCCGAGGTCATGTCATGGTTGATCCACATGGCCAATTCCGCCGCCTGCTGGGGATGCGCCGTCTGAGTGGTCACCGCGTCGGTCGATCCACCCCAATTAGCCGAGACGTTGGCGCCGGGGGTCCACTGGGGGATCGGCGCAGCACGCCACTTGCCTGCGGTCTTTCCAGCTACCCCGGATAGGAATACCGGACCCCACGCCGCGGTGACCCACGCCGCATACTTTCCCGTACCGAGGGCTGAGTACCAGCCGCTGGTGAAGTCTGGATCGGTGGCCACTAGGTGTTGTCTTACGAGATTCCCCCAGTAGTCTGCGACCCTAACGCCCGCTGGCTGGTCAATACTAACAGAAATGGTCGACCCGCTGACTTGGAAAGGCCGCCAGCCAGCCTGCCAGAGCACCCCGTTCATCCAGCCCGGGTCGTTGGTGGGGAGATCGGTGAGGTAGATGTTGGGGTTGGCGGCATGGAGCTTCGCAGCGGTCTGTGCGAACTGCGCCCAGGTGGTTGGGACTGTCAGGTGATACTTGGCGAAGATATCCTTCCGGTACAGCAGCCCCATAGGGCCGCTGTCCTGGGGGATGGCGTAAACAGCCGATCCCTTGGAAACCTGGCTCCAGGCCCAGGGAACATAGGCGCCCTTGATCGAGTTGGCACCATACTTGGAGATGTCGAGCAACCCGTGAATCTGCTCGAATGTGGGGAGGTACTGGAACTCGATTTGCACTACGTCGGGCGCTCCAGAGCCCGCCTTCAAAGCGGTCCGCAGCTTCGTGTACTCCGCCGCTCCCTGGCCTGCGTTCACCAGGTTGACGTGAATGTTCGGATGTGCCTTCTCGAAGAGAGCGATTTCGCTCTGCAGGTGCGGAACCCACGACCAGAAGGTCAGCGTGACCTTGCCGGACTTAACCGACCCTCCGGAGGAACAGGCTGCCACCACGAGGGCCATGGCGGCCAAGCCCGCCAGCAGTCGTTTCCCGGAGAACATGCTACGCAGCACGACATAACCTCCTCGCTGCGAGAGCCCCCGTGCCTGTAGTCAAAGCTTGAACCCCGTGAAGCGTACTGTTAGCGCTCACAACAAATCGCTTCATAACGCCTCCAAGACCATATCAACGGCGCTAGGTTGCCGGCGACGCCCGGACGCGCGGGACGCTCCGATGCGGGGGCCCTCGGGATGCGAGCGGGGCTGGGCTGCCTACGCGTTACCCTAAATCGGCGCCCGTAAACGTATTCTTGGATCAACATGCTCTCAGGCCCCTTCCCCGTCAGGGGCCGAGGTCGATGCTTGTGCGTCGGCCTGGAGTGATGGCTGCGGTGAGTGTTCGTTGCCTGATCATGCCCTGGTTCTCGGCGAACAGCTGTCACCTGTGCTGAACCGTCCCGGCTTGTCAGGGTGCTCCCGCCTCCCCCGGTACCATCCGGGTCGGGCTGCCTACGCTCCACCGTTGCCGGACTCGTTGGGCCTGTGGTGCCAGCCCGCCGTGCTTGACCCAGCTCCGGGGTGTCATAGCGAGTCGGGTCGCTGGTCTGGGCCAAGATCAGCGTGGCACCGATGGCGGACAGGCCTGAATGGTGGTCACCAGGCTGGCCAGGCCCAGCTCATCGAGCACGGCGGCCATGCGGGCCTCGATGTCGGCCAGCGCAGCCAGCGCGCTCAGCCAGTCGCCCAAGGCGAAGGCGGCCCGCTCCAGGATAGCCTCACGTCGGCGGCGATCCCGCCGGGGTTCGGCGGCGGCCGCATGTACTGCCACGGCGACCCGGCGCCAGACCTTCTTGCCACCCCAGCGCCACCAGCTGCTGCCGCAGCGCGGCCAGGAGCTGGTCTTGGCTCATTGCCGCGGTGACGCCGGGCATCGATGCTGCCAGTGCCGCCCGCCAGGCCAGTGGCTCCAGCGGGTCGGCGACCGCCTCCAGGGCGCCGAGCCAGGCGCACTCCAGCAGATCCCGCATCTGCTCACGGGCGGCAACAGCACGCTTGACCAGCCCTTCCCGCCGCGCGCCCAGGTGCCAACAAGCTCACGCAGTGCCCTCGGCTTCGCGTTTCTGCGGGCTACCCCCGGCTAGCTTGGCGCTTACCCTGGCCCACGGCATCCTCCTCGGTCTGGGGTTGGGAACGGCAACCCACACCCTCCCGAAGGGGATGTCGCTACCTCGACCTCTATGGGGAGTTATTAGAAGAGCGGCGGAGATGAGTGAGGGCCTTGAGAGGCGACAGGACCCTGAGCCGGACCGATAGCCTGATCTCCTGCCGTTGCTAGGGAGCGACATGTCGCCAGCGAGCGATCCCGGGGGCTGGGGACCAGCCCGACAGCAACGCCGCCGGGCACGGACCGAAGAACCGCCGAAGCTTAACGGCCCGGTGCTGCTCGACAGCTACAACGCCGAGTGGCCCGGCTGTATGAGCGAGAAGCGGCACGTATCCGCTCCGTGCTCGGGGACCGGTTGCTCCTGCTGGAACACGTGGGATCGACCTCGGTCCCAGGACTTGCGGCAAACCGGTCATCGACATCCTCCTCGTCGTCACCGATCCTGCCGAGGAAGCCGCGTACGTTACCAGCCTGGAGCGCACCGGCTACCAGTTGGTTGCCAGGCACCCCAGCTGGTATCAGCACCGCATGCTGAAGGGGCCAGACACCAATATCAACCTGCATGTTCTCCCGCCGGGAAGCCCGGAAACGGAAAGGACGCTACGCTTCCGCGATCACCTGCGGGCCAGCGAAGCCGACCCCGAACTTTATGAGCGCACCAAGCGCCAGCTCGCCGCAAGGCACTGGACCTACCTGCAGCAGTACAGCGACGCAAAAACCGAAGTGATCGAGACGATCCTGGCGCGCGGCCAGCAGAGCACTACCGCGTAGATACGTAGGTCGCCGCGTGCAGCCAAGAGGCCGGACGATCCCGGATGACCGGGAACCATGGCAGACGGGCCCAGGAGCGCATTGGCCGTCTGGGAAATCAGTACGGTGGTACAGCTCCAACAAGCCGATGACCAGGCTGCTCGTAATCGATCGGCCGCATGGCCGCCCAGGCTCAACGTCACGTTCTGCGATTAGTCCCGCTCCTGGCTCACGCGCGCCGACCCGCCGTTATGCGCGGCGCCCCAGGTGGCTGCATGCCTGTCCATGCCGCACCCGAACGATCATTCTGTCGCCCCGGTGCCCGTCCGCATGTGCCGAAACCGACACGACGTGGTGGGGTGCTGCGGCGCGGAACAGGGCCCGGTCGTCGGCACCGCGTGGGCGATCATGAACGTCCCGGCCGATCGGGCTGGCCACTAGACCGGGCGCCAGACGTCATGAAGCTTCCCAACGCCCTATCCGGCGTGCGCTCTGGGCATCTACGCCATGCCCGGCCGCGGCGCCACCGCCACCGACCTCACCGGCAGGCCTACGGACAGCCGGAACCCGGTCCGGACCGGGACTGGAACCCGTAGCGCCCATGCAGCCGGACGAATCTGGCCAGGGTGAGCACCTGTAGCCGCTGCAGCCCGGCCGCAGAACGCCGGAACAACACGACCTCCTCCTTCCCGCCCGGCCCGATGGGTTGCACCAGGCGGCCGCCGATCCGCAGCTGCGCTGCCAGCGGCGCGGGGACTTCCGGGAACGCGGCCGAGACCAGGATGGCGTCGTAGGGGGCGCGGTCGGCCAGCCCGCGGCTGCCGTCACCGGCGAGCACCTCGGCATTGCGGATGCCCTGCCGGGCGAGGTTCCGCCGCGCCTGGCCGGCCAGGTCCGGCCAGCGCTCGATGCTGATCACGCTGGCGGCCAGGCGGGCCAGCAGCGCGGTCTGGAAACCCAGGCCGGTGCCGATCTCGAGCACGTGGTCACCGTCGGCCAGGCGCAGGCCCTCGATCATCCGGGCCGACAGCGACGGCTGCGTGCTCACCTGCCCGTGCCCGATCGGGATGGGCTCGTCGCGGTCGGCAGCCGTGCGGTAGCCGGCGGGGAGGTATCCGGCGCGGGGGGTGGCGCTGATCGCCTCCAGCACCCGCTCATCGCTGACGCCAGCCGCCCGCGCCGCCCGGGCCAGGTCGCCGGGTGAGGTGTCCCGGCTCATGACGCCGCGGGATGCAGGGCCAGCAGGCCGTCGGGCTGCAGATCGACCCGGGAGCCGAAACGGCGGCTGGCCCGCTCCAGCACCGTCGCCAGCCACCGCGCGTCCGCCGCCGCGGCGCGGTGCAGCCGCAGTTTCCTGGCCTGCATGGGCGCCATCCGCAGGGCTGCCAGCGTGCCGGTGCCCGGCTGCAGCGACGCGAAGTACAGCAGGCGCAGGTCGGCCCGGTACTCCTCGTAGCCGGTGACGCCCTCGTAGTCGGACCAGCCGGCGGGCGAAGCGGACCTGATCGGTGTCCACGTCATACCCCCAGTTGGATCCCCAGTGGACGCAGACCACCACCACATCACCAGGCCGCTTCGCCGCCCGCACCCGGCCGGTGACCTCGTCGGCCGTGGCGTCCGACAGATCGGGCAGCAAGTCGACGCCGGGCCGGCCCGGCGCAGCGGCCCAGCCTGCCGGGATCCCGCCAGAACCCGTCCCGCACGAGAAGATGACCACGCGCCCGCCGCCGGGCACCGCGACGGCCACCGGCCGCCGGGCCTCACCGGCGTCGCGTCCCGCACCCACCGCCCGCAGCCCGGCACCGGACAGGGCGGCCAGCGTGTCCGCCAGCCCCCGGCGGCCGAAGTCGAGCGCGTGGTTGTTCGCCAGCGCGCACGCGCCGGGCCGGGCCGCGGCCACGCAGGGAAGGTTACCCGGGCTCATCCGGTAGTGAACGGCCCGGCCCGGCGCGAAGGCGCGGCTGCGGGTGATGCTCGTCTCCAGGTTGATCACCCGCACATCGGGGGCGAGATCATCGAGTACCCGCAGGGCATCCCCCCAGGGCCAGGCGAAGCCGGCCGCCCGCGGAATCGCGCCACTGGCCCGCTCCGCCAGGCGGACGTACGCCCGCGCGTCGCGCGCGTACCTCTCCCGCAATTCCAGGTCCCCAGGGTGCGGGAGAACCTGGTCGACGCCGCGGCCAGTCATCACATCGCCGCACAAGAACACGGTCACCAGCCGGTCGCCCACATCGACCACTCTGCCAGGCCACCGGCTCAGGGCCCGGCCTCGGACACCGATCAGACGCACGGACATAGACCGGGCGTTGGCCACGCTCCCCTCCCTGATCTTCACGTAGATCGTCCCCAGCACCCACCCGGCGTGGGCGGAGATGAACGTGGGGGACAGCACACCAATGGCAGCGCGCTGTAGGTGCCCGGCCGACCAGGCACAGCGCTGGCCACTCCGGTCACGGGTGAACGGCCCGGGTTGCGGTGAGCCCGGCCTGCGCTGTGCCCCGCACGGCCTTGGGCTCCCGCGCCGCCTTCTGGTGAAGGGAGGCAAGTGACCCCGCCGGCGGTAAGTGCGGCGAGCCGCAACGCCGTGGCGGAAAGCGCGAATGCCCGACGGCCGGGCGGCCCCCGTGTAGTGGTGGTTCCTATGCCCTGGAGACGGCGGTGCCTGCCCCAGGTTGGCACCGCTGGCTATCTCGTCAGGCTGGGATGGTGGCCGCGCCTCGGTACCGACAGAAGAGGCGCTCCGTGCCGCTCGGCTCTCGGACCGGCCCAGCACGCTCTGTTACGAGCCTCCCGTGCGCTTGACGCACCTACCCGCCTAATTGTGGGTAGGCGGTGCGGCCTGGCCGGGATGGCAGTGAGTCAGGTCGTAGCGTTGAGAGGTCCCGGCCGGCTGGCTCTCTATCCGCCTGCTGGCCCTGCTGGGTTTGGCTTACGAACGACGTGCCAGCCTGCCGGGGCCTCGCCGTGGCGTGGCTCAAAAGAGGCGCGAGCGCCAGTAACGTCCTTGGAATTAGGCATGCCCGCCACGGTCTTTGCCCACGTCGAGAAGGAGGGGCATTCCATGGCGGCGGTGATGATCGGGATTGATCCGCATAAGGCCTCGCACACGGCGGTGGCGATCGGCGCGGCCGAGGAGCCGCTGGGCCAGCTGCAGGTGCGCGCCTCAGCGTCCCAGGCGGAGCGGCTGCTGGGGTGGGCGGCGGCCTGGCCAGAGCGGGCCTGGGCGATCGAGGGCGCCGGCGGGCTGGGCCATCTGCTGGCCCAGCAGCTGCTGGCGGCCGGTGAGCGGGTGCTGGACGTGCCGCCCAAGCTCGGCGCCCGGGTGCGGCTGCTCGCGACGGGTGACACGAACAAAAACGACCCCAACGACGCCCGCTCGGTCGCGGTCGCGGCGCTGCGCTCGGCCGGCGTCCGGGCGGCCAGGCGTGATGATCACGCGGCGGTGCTGAGGGTGTGGTCCAAGCGCCACCGGGACCTGGGCCGGACCCGCACGCAGGTGGTCTGCCGGCTGCACGCGGTGCTGTGCGACCTGGTCGCTGGTGGTGTCTCCAAGCACATCACCGCAGCTCACGCTGCCCGGCTCGTGGAGTCGATCACGCCGTCCGGGGCGGTGGAGGCGGCCCGCTGCGAGCTCGCCGCGGCGTTCACCGAGGACCTGCGCGGCATCGACGACCGGATCCGCGAGACCAGGACGAAGCTCACCGCCGCCGTCCAGGCGGCCGGCACCAGCCTGACCGGGCTGTTCGGGGTCGGCCCGGTCATCGCCGCCGCCGTCATCGGCGACGTCCGCGCCGTGGCCCGCTTCCCTGGCCGGGACCACTTCGCCGCTTACAACGGCACCGCGCCGATCGAGGTCTCCTCCGGCGACCGGAAGGTCTACCGGCTGTCCCGGCGCGGTAACCGGCGGCTCAACCACGCCATCCACATGGCCGCGGTCACCCAGATCCGCCACCGGCACAGCGACGGCCGCGCCTACTACGACAAGAAGCTGGCCGAAGGCAAGACCCGCAAAGAAGCCCTCCGCGCCCTCAAGCGGCAGATCAGCGACGCCATCTTCGCCCGCCTCCAAGCCGACGCCCGCCGCGCCGCCGCCGGCGTGAAGGGCCCGGGACGGCAACCGGGGAACGACTCTGACTCCAGCGCGGCCGGCTCACACCCCGCACACCGGCTCTTCGGGCAAGCCACTCCCGGACCCCGCCACCACCCTACGACCGCGGCCAGAACCCGGGGCAGGGCTGGGCATTCCCCGGCCGCTGCCACCCTGCTGCCGGCGAGGCGGCGGCCACACTCGGCCGCGGGGAAGGTCACCGGACCAAGCTCCGCGGTGAAGCCCCAGCGCCCGAAGACCACCTCACGTGCCGCGAAAAAGACAGGCCAAACCCCTTGACACAAACACAAAGAGGCTTTCGTTCTGCGCGCTTCTCGCGGCGCCGACCAGCCAGCTTGAGCCGCACCGATGAATCAGTCGGGTGCGCACATAAGCAAGATCAACATCACCAGCATGGCGACGGCGAAGACGGCGCTGCGCTGCGCGTGTCTGTGGTGTGTCCTGGCGCAGCCGCCTTGCTCAGGACCGCTGCCGCCGCCGGTTCCGGTTCACTGTGTCCGCAGAGCCGGCGCAGGTAGTCGACGATGTGGTGGGTGTCTTTCGCGGATCCGCGCGCGGCGAGGATTCCGTCCGGCCGGACGAGTGCGAAGCCGCTGCCGAGATCTCCGCCGGCGACGTCGACGAGCTCGGCGTAGCACGCGACACCGGCCGTCTCGAGCGCGCTGCGGACGCCCGCGCCGGAGACGATCAGGACATGGCGTCCGCTGCCGAGCAGGTGATGCAGCCTGGCCGGTCCGCGCTCGCTCCGGACGTCCACGTCGGGGAACCGGTCGCCGGGCTTTGGCCCGCGGCCGTGAGGGTCGGGCTGGACGAGCGGGCTCCGCGGGTAGGCGACCGAAAGCTGGGACAGCTTGCGGGCCGCACCGCGCTGGACCACCGGAACGCGACTGACGACGGGAATGACGGTATCCCGCACGGCCCGCTTGGCCCGGCTCCGCATGGTCAGCAGCCCGGTCAGCTTGTCGGTGAACCCGAGCACGCTGGATGCGACAGGCACGCGCTCCTGGCCATAGGTGTCGAGGAGCGAGTCCGGGGCACGGCCGTCCACGACCAGGGCCAGCTTCCAGGCGAGGTTGTGCGCGTCCATCATCCCGGTGTTCATGCCCTGGC
>WNGR01002277.1_pt1 | contig 25466 bp, 23 predicted proteins | sample 5407581 | NCBI WGS metagenome assembly WNGR01 (sample SAMN13153383, study PRJNA577476) | soil metagenome | isolation source: 80 cm soil or saprolite under Garry oak tree replicate 2 | place: USA:California | collected 2016-06-15
AGCTGGATGGCGATGGAGCCGTCGCCGACGGCGGACGCGACCCGCTTGACCGACCGGTAGCGCACGTCGCCGGCCGCGAACACCCCGGGCATGCTCGATTCCAGCAACAACGGTAGGCGGCCCAGCGGCCATCGGTGCGGGGGCCTGGAGTCCTGGGCAGGTCGCGGCCGGTGAGGACGAACCCGCGATCGTCACGTGTGAGAGTGTCGGCGAGCCAGTCGGTGTGCGGCTGGGCGCCGATCAGGCCGATCAGGATGATTTCAAGAACGAGTTTTGGACCCATCTTGGAACGAGTTTCGGCCCCACCAGAAGGCGTCGAGGCCTCCGACCGAGAGCGAGGGTTGGCCCCACCCAGGAGGGCTCTCGTGGCTGAACGCAACCGCGGCTCCCTACGCCGGCGCCATGACGGGCAGACGACACCCTGCTCGCGGGCGCCGGCAACGAGCCCGTGGTCCGGCCCCCCGTGGCCCCGGCCGACGCCACCGGCACGGCGGGAGGTGGGGCCAGAACTCGCTGGAACCAATTCCGCTCCGGGGACGGTGGGGCCGAACCTCGCCCGTAGGTGGGGCCACGAATCGCTCTCGAAACCACCCGCCAGGTCCACCGCGGCGGCCGGGCGTGGTTCGGCATCGCCTGCAGCATCTGCCCACTGCGCGATAGCTGCACCACCAGCGCCACCGGCCGGGTGGTCACCATCCACCCCCACGAGCTCCAGCTGGCCGCCGCCCGCACCCGCCAACACGATCCGGCCTGGCGGGCCGACTACCGTCAGACCCGCCCCACGCCGACGCCACGGCGGCCGCCGTGCCCGCGTGCGCGGGCTGGTCCGCGTGACCCAAGACTTCAAGCTCCTGGCCGGCGCGGTCAACCTGGCCCGCTTCGCCGCCCTCGGGCTCTATTCCACTGCCAGCGGCTGGCAGCTGCAGCCGGCCTGACAAAGGCCCGGCAAGCCTGTCCATACTCGGCGACGCTGCTCGGCGACTCTCAGCCCGCAGAACAAGCAGAAGCCATCAAAGAACAGCGCCCACCTAGGTTCACCGCACGCGACCGGATCGTGCTCGTTGCCGCCAGTCGGGTGCTCCCCCGACAGCGGTGGGTATCGTTTGTTGTCACGCCCCAGACGCTGCTGCGCTGGCACTGAACACTGGTGCGACGGAAGTGGACCCACGGCAAGGGGAAGGAGCGCACGCCGGGCAGGCCGCCGATCGCCCTGCAGATCGCGGCGCTCATCGTGCGGATGGCCAGGGAGGACGCCCGGTGAGACACCCTTTGTCAACCACTGGCTCAGGCAGCTCGCTTGAGGGCGCGGTCGCGGTTGGTGGCGTGGACGGCCTCGCTGTAGGGGATGTTGTTGCGCAAGCAGTGCCACAGCACCTCCAGCCAGCGGTTGCCGAGTGCCCGCAAGGCGGCGTGGTGGCGTTTGCCGCGGGCGCGTTGGGCGTCGTAGAACTCCCGCGCCCAGGGCGACTCCTGCAGGCTGCAAAACGCCCACTGCTGGACGGCGTTGCCGAGCCAGTGGTTGTAGGCCAGCCGGCAGGCGACCGTGAACTCCGACCGGCCGGATCGCCGCGTCACGGGCGCCTTGCCCGCGTAGGATGCAAGCGCGTTCGGCGACTCGAACTGCTCGGGGTGGTCGCCGATCTCGCCGGCGATCCTGGCGGCAAGGCGGTCACCAAGCCCTGGGAAGCTGAGGTAGACCTTGCCGCCAGGGATCGCGTTGTCAGGCCGCTCCTGGCGAGGTGTCCTGGCTCGACCCTGACGCGCTCCGCCAAGCAGCAGCTCGCCCATGCGCCGCTCCCAGAGCTTGCGCTGGGCGCCGATCGCCAGCAGCTGGGTGGTGGTCAGCCGGATGGTGTCGGCTTTGGCGCGGACCAGGTAGTCGCGTGGGGTGAAGTGGTCGGTGGCCAGGGCTTGCTGGACTTTGTCGGCCAAGCGGTCGGGCCAGCCATGGTGGGCGGCGCGGGCGAAGGCGACCAGCTCGGTTCGGGTGGTGGCGGCAAGGGCGTCTTGGGTGGGCCAGCGTTGCAGCAGCTTGAGGATGGTCGGGGCGGCCAGGTCGCCGGCGGCGAGCTGCAACGCGGCGGGGAAGGTCTGAAGCAGGTCTTGGCGCAGCCGGTTGAGCAGGCGGCGCTGATCGCGGGCGGCGCGCTCGTCGTCGCGGGCGATGGCGCGCAGCTCACCGGCCAGCTCGCCGTGGGGGATGAGCGGGCGCAGCGCGGCGAAGCGGTCAAGCGCCAACAGGCACAGGATGCGGGCGTCTTCGGTGTCGTCTTTCTTGCGGGCCGGCCCGCGGCGGCGCGCGACCAGGTCGGGGTTGACCGGTGCCACCGTGTAGCCGGCATCCACCAGCCGCTCCACCAGCAGGCCGTGGCGGGTCTCGATCGCCACGCGGACCTCGGCCGGGTCCGACTCCAAAGCGGCGACCTTGCCGATCAGCGTGTCGACCGCCGAGGGGGTGTGCCGCACCCGGGTGACCTCGATCACCCCCTCCCCTGGCCGTCCCAGGGCGACGAGGTGGAACTCCTCAGCCCAATCGATGCCAACACCCAGCACGGCGCCTCCTTCCGGTCGCAGCGGGACGGGCAGAGGCACGGCGCCGGCCTGATGGACCAGTCCTCACGGGACGACACCCTTGCTGGCGTCTGGCCTCAAGAAGCCATCCCCCAAGGACGCCATCTCACGTCAGTCCTCAAGGGACAAGGCTTGGCAGCGTTCCTCGGGGGAGGCTCCTATGCCCAAGGATGGTAGAGCCATCAGGCTGGGCGCGGATCTGTGGGGAGCTGCGCAAGCTCAGGATTCGGGTGGGCGCCACGACCCTCAGGTCGCTGCTTCGACGACACGGCCTCGGCCCGGCGCCACGACGGCTTGGACCGAGCTGGACGCAGTTTCTGCAAGCCTAAGCCGAGGGGGTCGTGGCCTGCGACCTGCTTCACAGTGGAGACGATCCGGCTCAAGACACTCCACGTGTTTTTCTTCATCCAGCTCCAGACCAGGCGAGTCGTCGCGGCCGGGGTCACCACGCGCCCCGACACGGCATGGGTGACCCAGCAGGCAAGGAACGTCGCGATGGAGTTCAACGATCGGGAGTGGCGGTCAGGTTTCTGCTCCGCGACCACGATGCCAAGTTCACTCGCTCCTTCGACGAGGTGTTCAGGAGCGGGGGGAGGGCAGGTTCCCCGTACGCCGATCCGGGCGCCGAAGGCGAATGCCTATGCCGAGCGCTGGGTGCAGACCGTGCGATCGGGGTGTCTGGACTGGACGCTGGTGTGTGGCCGGCGCCATCTGCTGCGGCTGCTGCGCGGCTACGTCCGCCACTACAACCAGCAGCGACCGCGCCGCAGCCTCGCGTTGGCCGTACCCGAGCCCGAGCCCGAGGCGGGGGAGCGGGGTTCACCGCACGTCAAACCTTGATCGGTGAGGCGTCGTGATGTGCTCGGCGGCCTCATCCACGAGTATCACGAACCCGCGGCATGACGAACCACAATATCGGCGCTCCACAGGGTGCGGGTGGAGGGTAGGTAGACTGAGCGCCTCGCGACACTGTGGGAGCGACCCCGCTTCATCTCCAGACCGGAGCTGTGGACGATGGCCGACATCGATGTCGTCGCCGCGATGCGGCGCAGCTTCCTGGGAAGGCTGCCGTTGGAGGTCGGCGATGCGCTGCTGGCCGATGGGGAGCGGGGCGACTACCCGGCGGGCAGCACGGTCTATCGGGAAGGGTCAACGCCACGGGCCGCGCTGGTCGTGCGCGGCTTGCTGCGTGTTTACATCGCCTCCCCGGAAGGTCGGCAGGTGACTGTGCGCTATGCGCGGGGCGCTGACGTCCTGGGGATCGCGGTCCTGGTTGGGGGGCCGGTCAATGTCGGCGTGCAGGCCCTTGCATCGGCGAGCCTGTTCAGGATCAACGCCCAGACGCTCACACGGGCGGCGCGGCACGATGCTGGGGTCGCATGGGCGGTGGCCGAAGAGCTGAACCGGCGGTTGTACGACACCCTGCAGCAGACGGCGGTCAACGCCTTCGGCTCGGTGAGGCAGCGCGTTGCCGCGCACCTGCTGGATCTGGCGTCGGCGCAGCAGCGACCCCAGGGCCGTCTGGTGGCACGGGTGTCCCAGCAGGAGGTCGCAGACGCGGTCGGGTCGGTCAGGGAGGTCGTGGCCCGGGTCTTGCGTGAGCTTCGTCTGGCGGGGGTCGTGGCGACCTCGACTGACAGCGTGGTGATCTTGGATGCGGCCCGGCTCCACGACGAATCGTACGGCGAATCATCGTATGGCGCCGTAGGTCCCGCTGCCTGGTGACGTTCGGCATGTGACTTTGGTTACGCGAATTCACTACTGAAGTCACTGACGCCTCCTGGAGCGCGTGGCACGCTGGCGTCGGCAGACCTGATCGGCAGACCTGATCGGCAGACCTGATCAATCGAGAAGCATGAATTTCAGCTTTCAGGAGGAAATAGCGATGAGCAATTTGATTGCCGTCTCGCGTGCGGAGCGCGGGACCGCCGACCCTGTCAAGGCGGTGTCGGTCGTCAGCACGGGGACCGTCGAGATCCACCCGGAGCATGCCTTCGGCAGCAGAAAGCCGCTGTACTGGTGGCTACTGACGTCGCGGCGCTGGTTGCCGCCACGGCCGATCAACGCCTACGTCATCGAGCACGCCAAGGGGCTCATCCTGTTCGACACCGGCCAGGACCGCGCCTCGGTCACCGATCCCGCGTACTTCCCCGGCGGGCCCACGGGATTCCTCTACGACCGGCTGGCCCGGTTCCACATCGGCGAGGAGGAGACGCTCACCACCCAGCTCGCCACCCTCGGGTACGCACCGGCCGATGTCGGCACGGCGATTCTCTCTCACCTGCACCAGGACCACATGGGTGGGCTTCCCGAGCTGAGCGGGGTGGACCTGCTGGTCACGGCCGCGGAGTGGGAGCAGCTATCGGGGTTCAACCCCGAGCTGCGAGGGTTCCTTCGCAACCACATCACCATCCCGGGACTGCGGTGGCACCAGGTCGACCTGGAGCCGACGGCCGACCCGGCACTGGCGCCGTTCACCCGGTCGTTGGATGTCATGGCGGACGGCTCGCTCATGCTGCTGCCGACGCCGGGGCACACGGCCGGGTCGATGTCGCTGCTGATCCGGCGACGCCAGCGGTCGCCACTACTGCTGGTCGGCGACCTCACCTACGGGGCCGAGTTGCTCGAGCGGGGGCAGGTCCCCGGCGTGGGGGCCCACAAGCGGCTGGTCGAGACCACCGCGAAGGTGCTCGCGCTCAAGGAGGCGATGGCTGATCTCGTCATCCTGCCGGCGCACGATCCGACCGCGGGCCAGCGGCTGCTTGAGAGTTGAATCTGGACAGGCCGCAACCAGGGCGAGGCAGCCATGGCATCGTTTGAGAACACGGTGATCATCCAAAGGTCCGTCGAGGACGTCTTCGCGTTCCTGGCCGACTTCGAGAACGTCCCCAGGTGGAACTACGCGATCGTCGAGACCAGGAAGGTCTCCCCCGGGCCGGTGGGGGTTGGAACGACCTACCGTCAGACCCGCTCGGTCCCGAGGAGGAGCGAGGAGGGCTTGGAGGTGACCGTCTTCGAGCCGGCAAGCCGACTTGAGGTGCAGGGGGAGATCGGGCCCTTCCAGGCGAGGGTGAGCTACTTGCTCGAGCTGACTGGCAGCGGCAGCGACAGCAGCAGCGGGACACGGCTCACCAACGCCGTGGACCTGGATCTGGGGTCCTCGGGTCTGCTTTCCCTGGTTGCGCCGCTGGCGGTCTCTCGCGTCAAGCATGCGGTGGCGGCGAACCTCGAGACGCTGAAGCAGATCCTTGAAGGGGGTGGCCAGCGCGGTGGTGGATGACGGGCGGCTCCTTTGGGAATCCGTCGGATTGGGTGGGTCCTTGAAGGAAGACGATGGATAGCTCAGACGTTCGATCACGTGCAGCCCGACCAGGAGCGGCTCGACGCCGCTACTACGTCGTCTATGTGGTCGAGTTGGACGCTGCGGCCGGCCGACTTGGCGCCTGAGGACTGCGAGCTGGTGGCGAAGGACCAGGACCTCGACATCGCCGTGGCGAGCATCGGAAGCGCCTCCCACGAGCACGAGGGCGACCAGCCGGCGCAGGAGCAGGGAGAGGGGCGAAGAGCGAAGAGCACGGGTGGAGCCTCCTTTCCAGGCGAAGGCCCGATCCTACAAAGGCCCTGCTCACCGGCCTAATCCTAGTTCCTGTGCCCGTCACGTGCCGACAGCGACTCTCGCCTGAACGGCTTCACCAAATGTTCTCGGTGCGGCGCCTGATGCGGACAGCCCCGTATGGGTCGTCAGGAACGTACGGACCGTTTCAAGCGTCGTTGGGCTGTCGACCTTGATCAGCACTGACTGCAGGTACAGCCCCGTGAAGTTGTCCGAGACCGTCGCGTTACCCTGGTTGGGACCAGCGAGAGGCTGGGTGGTGAACATGGGATTGTCGCCGTACAGATTGAAGGTCTTGGCTTTGATAGCTTTGACTCCGGGGGCACACTCTCCAAGCACGGCCAGCTGCCTAAGGCTCTCGCAGCTGATTATGCCGCTATTGGCTCCTAAACGATCAGGATCAGGGCTGGAATCTCCTGGCATGGCGTAGATCGGGAATACCGTGGCGCCGCGGAAGGGGCTGTTGCGTTCGCGGGGAACACGTCTTGGCGGCAAGACTGTCGCTATGAGACCTCGCCGCCTTCGCCCCCCTCGAATCCCGCAGTCTGCATTCTCTGGCTTCCGCTTCCCGCCCGACGTGATCGTGCTGGCGGTCCGCTGGCACCTGCGCTTCGGCCTCTCCCATCGTGACGTCGAGGAGCTGCTGGCCGAGCGCGGGGTCGAGGTTGACCACGTCACTGTCTCCCGCTGGGTGCTGCGGTTCACCCCGCTGCTGGCCGAAGCCGCCCGCCCGTGCCGGCACGCCGTCGGGGTCGCTGGTTTGTCGACGAGACCTAGGTGAAGGTCGCCGGGCAGTGGCGGTACGTGTACCGGGCGATCGACCAGTTCGGCCAGGTCATCGACGTGTTCGTCGCCGCCCGACGAGACGCTCACGCCGCCCGCCGGTTCTTCGAGCGGGCCATCGGCACCACGAAGGTAACGCCCGTCGAGATCGTCACCGACCGGGCCCCGACCTACCCGATCGTGCTGGACGAGCTGCTGCCGGAAGCGTGGCATCGCACCGAGCAGTACGCCAACAACCGGGTCGAGGCCGACCATGGCCGCCTGAAGGCACGGCTTGGACCAATGCGTGGGCTCAAGCAGGACCGCAACGCCAGGGTGGTCATCGCAGGGCACGCCTTCGTCCAGAACATCCGGCGAGGCCACGACGAGCTGGCGGCCGAGGCGCCGATGACTCGGCGGTTGGCGGTCGTGTTCGACGAGCTGGCCATGGCGATCTGATACCGGAGGCACGCTGGCCTTCAGCATGCCGCGAGTTGGCACAACGCAACAGGCCCGTCGCACTCGGTGAGGGGTTCCGGTCGCCAGCGGGCGGGCGAGCAGGTTGGCCCCGGCCCCGGCGACGGCGTTGGCGGCGTCGGCGTGGTCGATGCCCCTGCCGGCCACCGGGGACATCACGTGGGCGGTATTCCAAGCAGCAGCTATGAGAGTGTCCAGGTGACCGGCAGGACCGGATCCGGGTCGTAGGTGCAGAAGGTGCCGGTGCGGATGCTGCGGTGCAGGTGCTCGCCGAGCGCGGGGTTGTGCTCGGCGATGCGGCGGAGCGCAGCCCGCAGCGCCTTGGTGACGCTGACCCGGGCCCGCTCGGCGCTGGCGCCGGTGGGGCGGTCGCGTCCGCCGAGGCCGACCGCGGCGGCGAGCTGGGTGGCGAGCTGCTCGCGCTCGGCGTGGGCGCGCTCGGCCCGGCCGGTGTCGCGCCAGTCCTCGGCCTCGGCCAGCTCCTCGTCGAGTTCCCGGAGGCGGCGCCGGTAGGCGGCCTTGGCCTGCTCGTCAAGGACCGGACCGAGGCCGGCCTCCTCAACTCCGACTCCGGCACCAGCACCAGCACCGGCACCGACATCGACACCGAAGCCGGTGTGGTGGCCGCCGGCACCAGCTGGTGCGGCCAGCTCGAGGGCGTGTAGCTCGCGGCCTGGCGTGGCGAGCAGCCGGGCGAGGTAGGCCAGCCCGACGGTGTCGCGCAGCCGGAAGGTGCTGCCCTGCCAAGCGATGGTCCAGTACTCCCCCTCGGGGCGCAGCACCGCCGCAGCCACACCGGCACCACCAACAGTGTCGCCAGCCACGTCAGCGGACGGTATCGGGGTCGCCGCCGCCCCTGCGACCGAAATGGAAGTGAACAGCGGGCGGATGCCAAGCCGGCGCAGCAGCCCGAGGGCCTCGTCCAGTTCCCGAGCGGCCTGCTGCTTGTCGCCGGGCTGGCTGCGGGCGGCGAGCGCCTGCGCGTAGTAGTAGCGGGTGGTGGCCAGGTAGGGCAGCGCCCCCATGCGGGCCTCCAACCGCAGGGCCGCGTCGAAGTGCGCCACGGCGGCGTCGTAGCGACCCATGGTGGCGGCCAGCAGCCCCAGGTGGTGGTCGACCACCCAAAAGCAGCCCCCGGCCAGGCGGCTACCCCGCACCGCCTGCCCGGCGTACGGCTCCAGCCGCTCGTCCAAGATGGTGGCGCGGGCGGCGTCGCCGAGCCCGTAGGCGACAACGGCGGCCACCGCGAGCGAGGTGATGTAGGTGACATCGTGGGGCAGCGAAGCGAACTCGTCAGCGGCCAGACGGTCGAATTCCTGGCGTGCCTCGGCGGCCTTGCCGCTGTCGGCCAGGATCATGACCAGGGCGATGCGGACCAGGAATGCCGGCCACTGCTGGACGGCCTGGCGGATCGGGCCTTCGAGTGCGGCCAGGTCGCCCATGACCGCCTGGAACAGACAGCTGAGGCCCAGGTGTGTGCTCAGCACCAGCGGGTCGCCGGCGCGGCGGCCGATGGTCAGGGCTTCGTCGTTGAGCCGCTTTGCGTCGTCGAAGTGGCCGTCAATGATCGCGAGGGTCATGCGCAGCTGCAGGCCGGGCCACAGCAGGTGCGGCTGGCGCGACTCCCGGGCGCCGCGCTGATAGGCGTCGACCTCGGCGCGCATGGCCGCGGTCTCGCCCAGCTCGAGCAGGTCCAGGCTGCGCAGCAGGCGGCCCTGCAGTGCTAGGACCCGGTCGCCAGCGGACTCGGCGAGCTGGACGATCTCGGTGGTGGTGGCAAGCTGCGCCGCGGGTGAATTGACCCCTAAGGTCGCTCGGTGGTGGTCGACCAGCACCGCGGCCAGCGTCGCCGGATCGTCCAGCTGGCGGGCGATGGCGACCGCCTCGTCGCAGAGGGCGACACGACGGTCGACCTGTGGCGTGTACTCCAAGGCCCTGGCCAGGCGGGCCCGCAGCCGAGCGTGTAGCCGGGCGCGCAGTGCGTCCTGCGGGACCTCCTGGAACGCATCCCGACGCACCGGGACCGGGACCGGGATGTCCTCCTGGACCTTCCTTCTAGGTCGCTGTGGACTACGACCGTCGCCGTCGCCGTCGCCGTCGCCGAGCGCGCCGAGCGCTTCCTCGAGCAGGCAGATCTGCAGCTTATCGACGGTGAAGGTGATCTCCTCGACGCCAAGGCCGAGCGCGGCGCGGGCGAGGTGCTCGGCGCTGCCAAGGCGCCGGGCCACCGCGGCGGCCCGCTCGTAGCCGGTGCGGGCTGAGGGCACCTCGCCGACCGCCATACGTGCCTCAGCCAGTGCCAGCTCCAGCTCACAGCGCCGCTCCAAGTCCCCGCTGAGCAAGGCCGGAGCGAGGTCCAGCGCATCCAACGCGCGTTGGAAATGCCCGGCTGCCTCCTCCCAGGCGAGCAGCGCCAGGGCATGCTGCCCGGCACGGGCGGCATAGTCCACCGCGCTGGCGGCAGCTGTCGGGCCGGCGCGGTGGAAGTGGTCGGCCAGCTCCACCAGGTGCGATTCCAGCTCACCGCTGAAGCGTGCCTCGATCACCTCACCCGCGCGCCGGTGCAGCACCAGCCGCCGTGTCGGCGAGAGCCGCCCATAGAGCACCTCACGGACCAGTGCGTGCGCGAACCGCCACCGGTTCGGCGTTCCCGGCATCTCCTCGACCAGCCGGGCCGCGACCGCCTCGCCGAGCAGCTCCAGGGTCTCCTCAGCGGGCGTGCTGGTGAGCGCCTGCACCAGGTCAAGGCGCAGCTCCCGGCCGAACACCGAGGCAGCCGCAAGCAGCTCATGGCATGGCTGCGACAGCAGGTCCAGCCGCCGGCCCAGCACCGGCCGCACACCCTCCGGTACCGCTCCTCCCGACACCCCAGCCGCGAGCAGCCGGGCGACCTCCCGGACGAATAGGGGGTTGCCGCCGGTGTGCTCACCGATGCTGGCGGCCACATCGGGCGCTGGCGCCTGGCCGGTGGTCACCGCGATCAACTGGCCGACTTCGTCGGGGCTGAGGCCGCGCAGCACAATGCGGTAGCAAGAGCCGCCGAGCGCCCCGGCTAGCTCCTCGATCGGGCTCCCGGGGCCAGCCTCGACATCCCGGTAGGCGCCAAGCACCAGCAGACGAACGCCATACAGCTCTTGTGCCAGGAATCGCAGCAGCAGCAACGACGGCATATCCGCCCAGTGCAGGTCATCGAGCACCAGCAGCAGCGGCCGGGCCTCACATGCCCTGGCAAGCAAGGTGGTGATGGCGTCGAACAGGCGAAAGCGCACCTGGTCCGGCCGCAGTGCGGCCAGCTCGGCTGGCTCCGGAACGCGCCCGGCCAGCTCCGGCAGCATGCGGGCCACGTCAGCCATTCCCGGGTCGCCAAGGTCAAAGACTACAATGTCCTCTCCGGGCCCCTCGCGGAGCAGCTGGCGCAGGACCTGGATCCAGGGCCAAAACGGCGGCGCGCCGCCGCCCTCCCAGGCCGTGCCCCACAGCATGGCGGCGCCGCGTGGCGCCGCCTCGAGCGCTAGGCGCTCGGCCAGACGGGTCTTGCCGATTCCAGGCTCGCCGGCTACCAGCACCAGCGAGCCGTGCCCAGCGATGGCCTCCTCCAGCGCCGCCCGCAGTTCCGCGAGATCGGTTGCGCGGCCCACGAATGGCTTGGTCGCCACAGCCACGCCAGCCGTCGCGCGCCCTTTCTGCATGCTTCCTTCCTACGTGGGGGTAGCAAAACGGAAAGAACAGTCTGAAAACGCATTCTCAACGGATTCCGAGATCCACGCAACCCTGCGGTAGCCATGCCGGTGTGGGCCCCGGCACCCATGCGGGCGCTGGGCGCCAGTTGCATTGGGGGTCATGCCGCGGTACCGGTGCCGGATCCTGACAGCGATCCTCCCGGGCCGCAGCCCCAACACTCATAGTTGCGTTGCGCCAAGCGAGGGCATGGGCAAGCCGCGATCTCCACCTGGGTCGTCTGGCCTCAGATCGCCATGGCCAGCTCCTCGAACGCTACGACCACCCGCCGATTCGCCGGCTCCTCAGCGGCCAACTCGTAGTGGCCTCGCCGGAGGTTCTGGACGAAGGCATGGCCAGCATGATCACGCCGACGCTCCGATCCTGCTTAAGCCCGCGCATCGACCGCAGCCGCGCCTTCAACCGGCCATGATCCGTCTCGATGCGGTTGTTGGCATACTGCTCGGTGCGGTGCCATGCCGCCGGCAGCAGCTCCTCCAGCACGATCGGGTACATCGCCGCTCGATCGGTGACCACCTCAACCGGCTACGAAGCCGGTCGGCCCGGCCTCGTCGCAGGCTCGCAGCATCCGGGGGTCGCCCAGCCCAGGCGGCCAACGAGCCTGCGGATCGAGGATTCGTCGTGGGGGATCCGCTCGACCTCGGGGACCTGCTGGTCCGGTTCCAGGATCCCGACCGAGATCGTGTCGCGATGCACGTCCAGGCCGAGGTGGATGGGGCCACGATGCGAGACACTACCGGCCACGGCCGGCTCCTTCCGTATGTTGGCTCCGCCCGCTCAGTGTGGGTGACCCACGCAGATGCGGACCGGAGCCGGCCGTTTCATGCTGACTGAACCCAAGGCCCGTCAAGAATGGGGTGAGAGCGACGGGCTGATGTTTTGGTTCAGGTGGAACAGATTGCCCGGGTCGTAGGTCCGCTTGACCTCCACGAGGCGCTGGTAGTTGGCTCGGTAGTTGGCCTCGACCCGATCCTGGTCGTCGGCGGCCATGAAGTTGACATAGCCACCAGCTTCCGAGAGCGGCGCCGTCGCGTCGTAGTAGTCGCGCACCCATTTGATGTTCGCCTGGTTGTCGGCCGGGTCAGGCCACATGCCCGCGATCACCGTGGCGAAGTTCGCATCGCGGTACGCGAACGCCGTCGCGTCGGGAGCGACCCGGTGGCACGCGCCGTCGATCGGATAGATGTGCACCGTGGAGCTGACGGCCGGCACCTTCGGTCCGTGCTCCAGGTGCGCCTGGATCGCCTCGTCGCTGAGCTCGGCCACGAAGTTGGCCTTCCAGTAGTGCTGCAGGCCTGGCGGGAGCAGCGGATCGAACGCGCTGTTGAGCGCCGGGTACGGCATGGGCCCGACGAACTCGGCGACGACCGGCGCCACGTCGTGGAACGGCTGCAGGGCATGTGCTCCCTGGTCGAGCGGGCCGGCCCAGCACGCCACGATCGCGGCGAAGGTGTCGCCGTGCCGGTCCTCGGGGATGAACGGCAGCGGCGGCGCGATCTGGAAGGCTGGGAACGCGCCGAGCTGCTCGGGCGCGTCGGCGATGAACTCGCGGTAGAAGCGCAGAACCGCCCCGGCGTCGCTCAGCTCGTAGAACATCGGTCCGCCGTAGATGTCCTTGACGGGGTGCAGCCGGAACTCGAACGAGGTCACCACGCCGAAGTTGCCGCCGCCGCCGCGCAGCGCCCAAAACAGGTCCGCGTTCTCGTCCTCGCTCGCGACCAGGAACCGGCCGTCCGCGGTCACCACGTCGGCCGCGACCAGGTTGTCGCAGGACAGCCCGTAGCCGCGGGCGAGATACCCGATGCCACCGCCGAGCGTCAGCCCGCCGACCCCCGTCGTCGAGATGATGCCGCCCGTCGTGGCAAGGCCGAAGGCGTACGTCGCGGCGTTGAAGTCGCCCCAGGTGGCGCCCCCTTCGGCGCGCGCCGTCCCGCTCGCGGGATCGACGCGAACGCCCCGCATGCCTGCCAGATCGACCACCACGCCGCCGTCGCAGGTGCCGAAGCCCGGCACGCTGTGCCCTCCACCTCGCACGGCCAGGTCGAGCTGGTTCTCGCGGGCGAAGTGCACCGCGGCGATGACGTCGCCGGCGTTCGCGCACCGCACGACCACCGCCGGTCGCCGCTCGATCATGGCGTTGTAGACCCTGCGCGCCTGGTCGTAGCCTTCGTCGCCGGGCGCGATCACCGGTCCGCGCACCTGCTCGCGCAGTTGGTCGGTCGCGAGCTTGGCCATAGCCCCCCCTCCAAGCGTGACTGGCTGCTTTGCTACTACAGCTATCGGTGTATCGCCAGCTGTACTGGAGCGCCGCGGCCGGCCAGCTCGAGTGTGGGGCACAGGAATTCGGATTCGCGTCGTGAGCAGGAGTTCTGTACCATCCGTCGACGCTCTTCCTGCTCTGATTGATCGTCGGCCTGCTGACCCTGTCGGGCTTCACGAAGCAGCACGACCAGTGGGAGCGCGGCAGTGCCCTGCTGAGCGCCGCCGCAGGGCGCGGTCGGCGAGCTCGAGCCGGGGGGGGATCCCTGCCGACGCGGCACGGTGCGTTGATGGCGCAGCATCAGGATCTCCAGGTCCTAGGCGGTACCCCAGCGGACCAGCAGAGCGAGCAGCTTGATGGAGCGGCAGAGCGTCAGGTAGGCGAGCTTCGACAGCACGCAACCCGCCTCCGAGACGGGTCAGCGGAGGCGTCACCCTACCGCGCGATCGTTGGGCTGACTGGCAGCTCAGAGGCTACGTCCAACACTGCGCATCCTACGGACCGCGTTCGGCGAGCAGCTCCTCGACGTCGCGGTAGGACAGGGCCAAGCGCAGCTACCAGCGCACCGCGAGCGCGATGATGGTGGGCGGGAAGCAGCAGCCGGCGAAGGCGGACCGTGGGATCGCTGGCGGACGGGCATGGCAGATTGTCATGCGACAGTGTGTCGCACCGAGCGCTCGCAACAGCTGCAACCGTGCCCTCTTTGGTGGCCAGTGCTCCCTTTGGTGGCCCTCGCCCGCCCAGCGCTCCACCGCACCGCGACGGTTGGCCTAGATAGTGACTTTCTCCTACTCGCGACGGCTCGGCTGCTGCTCAGGTTACACTCTGCACGCTGTGACGGGAGGGCGGCGCCGTTAGGCGGCCATCCGGTGGCCAGCATGACCGCCCTCCGGGAGTCTTCCAGGGGCGATGTTCATGCGCTGTATCGCCTGCGGTATGACGGGACGGGTCTTGTGATGGCAGCAGCCTCGAGGCTCGCCGATGCTGGGAAACATCCTGCTGGCCAGGGCCAGGGGGACGCTGACGCCGGGCAGGATCAGCGTCAGGGGCAGGGTGACCTGTGGGGCAGCAGGGGCGGCACTGGCACTGCTCCGCCCATGAGCTCGGGTGCCACGACGGCCACGACGGCCACGACGGCCACAAGGGCCACGAGCGGGTGCATGACGGTAACGATCGGCCTGCGCATGTTGCGGTGCCCACGCCAGAGGCGGTCCTGGCGTGGATGGACGCGCAGATGGATCGGCTTGTTGCGGAGATGACGAGTGGTCCATGGCGGTCGGAGGCGGCGATGCTGCGGGCCAGCAGGGGGTTGCGGGAGATCCATCTTGGTGCGTTGCGCGAGGGCAGGAGCACGGTGGCCAGTGTGGCGATCTCGGAGCAGCGGTTGGTCGTGCTGTATGCGAGGGTTGTCGGTGCTGACGACTGCCGTGGTGCGGAGGTCTGTGCGCGCCGGTGAGCGCCGGCTGGTCCGCCTGGTGGTGATCCTGGTGGTGATCCTGGCGGCCGGTCGCCGGGACTTCCTCCCAGATGCTCGGGAATGCTCCCATACCGCGCGCTTGTTCCCGGCTGTCCGCAGCAGCAGTAACGTGGCATTTCCAGGGTGGAGATCGATTGGCGTGCGGTCCGTAGTGCGGCCTATAAAGGGCACCGCAGCCTCCGTAGTCTCCGCGACCAGATCTCCACAGCAGAACCAGATCTCCACAGCGGAGGTGAAGGCATGCTTGTCGCTCAGGTGCCCTTCGGCGGTGCTGGACTGACCGGTAGGCCAGCCGCCCGCCATCCCTGGAAGCCGTCGACCACGTCAGTCACCCGAGTGGCCCCCAGATCGAGCAGGGACGCCACCGCCAGGCTTGAGGAATACCCTTGGTCGCAGATGAGGATCAGGGACTGTCCAGGCTGGTGATCGCCAGGCCAGCGGCGCCGGACGCCGGGTCGACCCGCCACTCCAGCACGGTGCAGTCGATGGTTAGAGCACCCGGGATGGTTCCGTCCCAGCGCCGCTGGTCGCTGTCTTGGATGTCGAGGTCTTGGATGTCGAGCAGTAGCGCGCCCGCCCCGATGGCTACCGACGCCTGCTGTGGCGTCAGCAGCCGGTAGCTGGCGCGGGCCCACGCCAACAGCTCGTGGATGGTCATTTGCTGGGCCCGTGCCGCTCCTCCTCGCTCCTCCTCAGCTGCGGGGGCTGCGGGCAGCTCGGCTGCTCCAGCCTTCAGCCGCCCGGGGGCGGTAGGTGGCGCCTTGGGCCTCGCAGAGCGCATCGAGGGTCTCCTCGGCCTCAGTCAACAGCACCGTCGTGGACGCCGACCGGCACGCGCTGCTGCCTGCCACGGCAATCCGTGCGCTGGCCGCGGTGTTGTCGGACGCCTCGCCGAGGACATCGTCGTCGTGGTCGCTGAGGGCATACCAGAAGCCTTGTAGCTTGCTCCCGGCAGCCGCAAGCAGGCGCCCGACGGTCGGCGGCGGTCGTCCAGTGCCTCGAAGAGCTTGGCTGACGCCTCGGGTGTCATGCTCAACTTGGTCAGGTACAAAGGCACGGTGGTTCTTTCGTCTCCCTGGCTGCCGCTGGCAGGTCGGCAGGCTCACAGCTCGGATAGGAAGCCCAGCTGCAGTAGCAGGCCGGCGACATCTGGGTGGGTGCTGAACTGCACGATCTTGCCGTCTTGGATCCGCGCGAAGTAGGCACCCCGGCCAAGCACCCGCCGGCCGTCGGTGGGACCTCCCGGCCGGACATGAGCATCGGGCCGGTGTGGCTGCCGGTGAACTCCAGCTCGCCCGCGACCGCGTCGGCCTCCACCTCCACGACCCGGTTGGTCCGGGTGACGCGCAGGTCGGGAAGGCCTTGAACCAGGCTTTGGCATACTGGCGGGCCTGGTCTTTGGTGCGCATCGGCTCGGGCGCGGTGCGGTCGGTCCAGACGAAATCGTCGGCCAGTAGGTTTGTGAATGCGTCGGCGTCGCGGCGGTCCCAGGCCGCGATGCCCTGGTCGTCGATCCGCTCAAGGTCTTCTCGTGCCATGTCCTGGCTCCTCGGTCATTAAGTGTTCTGGCGTGAGCGGATAGAGCGACTACCGATCGGGCGGTTGCAATGCCGAGATCGGCTATCCGCGGGGCGTCGCAGCGGCACGAGGTCGGTGTCTCTCAGCTGGCCCACTGGCCGGCGCGCCTGCCGACGCGCTACCTGGTCGTCTTCGGCGATTCCGAGCGTCTCCGAGCGTCGCCTTGAGCGGTAGCAGCGCGCCTGGCTGGGCAGGTCCTGGGCAGGACGGCGTGGACGATCGGCTGGTCCCTGCCTTGCCGAAGCGGCCAGTGGCCGGCCTCGATCTCAATGGGATCCTGGGTTGTCCCGCTGGGTTCTGCTTGTGTTGCTGCTTGATCGAGTTCCGGGTTCATCGACTTGAGCAAGCGGCTACAGGATGGCAGTCCGGTCGCCGATCTGTGATCGGGGATCCGGAGATCGTCAAAGCCGATCCGGGATCCGGGCATCGGCAAAGATGAGGGAGGCAGCGTGTTCATTCAGGTTATCCAGGGCCACGCCATCAACCCGGACGGCATCCATGCCGAGCTGGACCGCTGGAAGGCGGAGCTCCAGCCCGGCGCCACAGGCTGGCTGGGCTCCACCGCCGGGGTCACCGACGACGGCCGCTTCATCGCCGTGGTCCGCTTCGAATCCGAGGAACTAGCGCGCCGCAACAGCGACCGCCCCGAGCAGGGGGCATGGTGGCATGCGGCGGCCGCCCATCTAGCCGAGGTCGTCTTCCACAACTCGCCCCGGGTGCACACCTACCAGGGTGGCCGGTCGGATGCGGCCCGGTTCGTCCAGGTCATCCAGGGCCATACCGAGGACATGGAGCGACTGGCCGCGCTGGGCCGCGCGCAGGAGGCGGTGCTCGCCCGGCAGGCGCCGCACATCTTGGGCATGACCGTGGCCGAGCACGCCGAGGGGGCGGGTGACTTCACCCAGACGGTGTACTTCACCTCCGAGGCCGACGGGCGGCAGTTCGAGCGGGAGCGCCCGGCCGATCAGGACCCGGCCATGGCCGAGCTGTTCGGCCTGATGAGCGACCTGCGCTACTTCGACCTGCGGGATCCCTGGCTGGACAGCCCCAGGGTCGCGTCCTGATCGGCCCGCCACTCGGGGGCCTACCCGGGGGGCCTACCGAGGGCAGGCTGCGCTCGATGACGGTCCTACCGGCGAAGGGGGATAGCCGCGCCAGTTGCCCGCTGCTGCCCGCTGCTGTCCTCCGCGCGCTGCGCTGCCGTCCGCAAAGCTGGCTCAAGCGCTGCCGATGTCATTCCGACATCGGAACAGTGAACCGTAGGCCAGTGACGCGAGGAGGTTCAGTCAAATGATCAAGCGGACACCCGTCAACGATCGCGCGGCCGTCAAGGTCAGCTTTGTGCTGCCCAACGACGCGGTTGCTGGAGATGTCTCAGTGGTCGGCGACTTCAACGATTGGGACCCGTTCGCCCACCCGCTGCGGCCCCGTCGCAACGGCATCCGTAGTGCGGTGGTGACCCTGCCGGCTGGACGACGGTTCGCCTTCCGCTACCTCGCCGAGGGCGGCTATTGGCATGACGACGAGACCGCCGAGACCTTCGAGCCGAACGGTGTTGGCGGCCACAACGCCATCCTCCAGACCTAGCGTCGGCTTGCATGAAGATCGGGCAGTAGGAGCGCAGCCCCAGGATAGGCAGGTGAGCCGCCCCAACGCTCGCGCCCCTACTGCCCGCCGCCAAACCGACCGCCAGACCGCCCGCCGACCGCCAGGCCGAGGGTCGCGCGGCCGATTCAAAGCCAACCACCACGCGGACTGTCGTCCTCGTGGTCGCCGACGCCGACGCCGACAGCGGTGGCGGTGGCGGTGGCGGCCAGTCGGGGGGCTGGCAGTCGGGGGGCTGGCAGTTGGGTTGGGCGAATCCGAGCCCGGTGACCTCGACCAGATCAGCGGTGGCATTAGGGCGAGGTTGCCCGGCCGCAGCATGCCCGTCAGCGGCTCGCCGATCCCATCGCCGTGCCGAGATACGCCAATTTAGCGGGGGTGAACCAGCGCCGAGCTTGTAGGTCCCGGCATCGGTTGTGCCCTGTTTGTCGGAGTGCGCCATCACCACGGTAGCGTCGAGGTAGACCACCAGCAGCAGCTCGCTGCCGGGAGCCCAGCTGCCAGGCCTGCCAGGGGCGAGCCAGGGCAGGCGCCGAGGGCAGCGCGGAGGCGGGCGGAGGCGGGCCCCAGCCGGCAGGGTCGCAAGCAAGGCCCACGATGCCCCAATTGGGCTGTCGCGATCGAGGCGACTGGGCCGAGCAGGGCTCCCTGGGCACGCCCGCAGCATGGCAAGATCGCGCAGGCAGTCGCCGCCATCGGCCAGCATCACGGCCAGATCGCGTCGTGTCGGCGTGTCGGCATGTCGCCGACGTCGGCACGTCCGGGCTGCCAGTCCAATGCGACGGTCAGGTCATGCCGAGGGGGTCGGCCAGCTCGGCCAGCAAGCCTACCTCGGCATGGCTGACGACCCATGGCGCCGACGCGAACCTCAACGGTTGCCGTGCTGCTATCCTGCACCCGCAGGTGCCCCTCCTGACGCAAGGCGCCCTCCTTAAGTGGTAGATGCGACCTGAGCAAGCCGCATCCTTCCAGCCCAGGAGGGCACTTGCGTGATTGAGGCGTCGATGTCGATAGCTGGGCCGATGGATGGCTGTCGCCGCTGTCGCCGGCCCGAGGCTCAAGTCCGGGGCCGAGCTGCGATAGAAACACGACAAGGGTCTTGCCGTCGAGGAGAGCGACGGTATCGACGGCTAGCTCCCGATCCTGGGCTGGGCTGGGAGCCAGCCGTCTGCTGTGCGCAGGTCAAGGTCAGCGTCGGTCTCCAGGCTGGCGGATGGCAGGCTGCGGCAGGAACGCGACCGCGTGACGTTGCGATGCCGGGACGCCCCGCGCAAGCTCGGGTGGTCGTACGGCATGCTGCGCAGGGTGTGGCTCGTCGGCGCCAGGCGGCCGGTACCGGGCCGACACAAGGCAGCGAAGAACAAGAATGTGAACGCCCCCGGGGACCGCCGGGGGCGTTCACTCGCCGTGACAGCAGGTCAGCCGTACCTGGCCATCACGGACACCGTCACGGGCATGGACACCAGAACTCGGACTTTCGTATTGTACCACATAGCTCGGATACTCGACCTTCACCTATCGTAAGGATCAACCAGTCCCTCAATACCCGATCAAACCGATCACCCGCTTTACGGGTTGGCGCTGGTTGGGTGCCAGAAAGTCGATCGTAGGTCGTGAGCTGCGAGTTCGTCCGCGCCTGGCTGGCCGGGATGATCGAGTGTATGGCCTTGTGATTGATCTACCTGACCCACGCAGCCACTACTTGTCTACAAAGCCATCTGGCCGGCCACGGTGCTGCGATGGCATCGCGACCTGGTGCGACGCCGTTGGACCTACCCGAACCAGCGTGGCCGTTCCGGCGTGACGGCGGAGATCCGCGAGCTGGTACTGCGGTTGGTGCGGGAGAATCCCACCTGGGCTACCGGCGGATCCACGGCGAGCCGTGCCGACCGGCTACAAGGACAGGGTCGGGGCCAGCACGGTGTAGACCATCCTGCAACGCTGGTGTTGCTCCGGCATCCAGGCGGTCGGCCGTGACTTGGCGGCAGTTCCTGCGTGCCTAGGTCAGCGGCGTGCTGGCCATTGACTTGCTGCACGGTGGACACGGTATTGCGCAAGCGCCTTTTAGGTGTCGATTGACATTAGGTGTGCTGGTTGTGATCGAGGTGACGACCCGCCGGGTCCACGTGCTGGGGGGTGACGTCCCATCCGGTGGGGGAGTTAGTGGCACAGCAGGCCCGGAACCTGCCTATGGAGGCCGGCGAGCGGGTCGGAGGTCGGCGTGCGCCCGGTCCCATCGCGCCGGCGCCGCCGACGGTCCGGCAGGTGACCGGCTGACTCACCCGCCATCCCGACCACCTCACCGCCGACGAGCGCCTACAGCTGAAACAGGTCCTGGAGCACTGCCCGCAGCTGCGGGCGGCCGCTGGCCACATCCGGGCCTTCGGCGAGTTGCTCATCCAGCTCCGCGGCCAGGGCCTGCCGGCGTGGATCGCCACCGTCCGCGCCGACGCCGACGGCCTGCCCGGGCTGGGCTCGTTTGCCGCCGGGCTGGAGCACGACCTGGCCGCGGTGACCGGCGGCCTGACCACTCGGTGGAGCTCCGGGCCGGTGGAGCTCCGGGCCGGTGGAAGGCCGGGTGAACCACATCAAGATGGTCAAACGGCAGATGTTCGGCCGTGCCGGCCTACCGCTGCTGCGGAAACGGGTCCTGCTCACCGCGGCACGACGATGACACTGTGCAGCGGGGCCGTTTCCATCACGAATGTGGCCAGATCCCGGCAGATTCCGGCGATTGTCCTCGTAACAGTAGGGCACGGAACTGGGCAACGGCGGATCTCCGGCTGCGCGCTCGTCCGCCCGCCCGGGCAGAATGGCCGCATGGATCTGGGATTGCGCGACAGGGTCTACCTGGTGACCGGCGGCAGCCGCGGTCTTGGGTTCGCTGCAGCCCAGGCACTCGTCGCAGACGGGGCTCGCGTCGTGCTTGGCGCTCCCCACCAGGCGACGGCCGCAGCGGCCGCGGCCCGCCTCGCGCACAACGCCGCCGCGGCTGGCATCGCCACCTGGGTCGCCGCCGATAACGCCGATCCCGCCACCCCAGGCCGGCTGATCGCGGCCGCCAGGGACCGTTTTGGCCGCCTGGATGGTGCGCTGATCAGCGTAGGCGGAACGCCAACAGGGACCGTCGCGACCACGACGGACCAGGCGTGGCGGTCCGGGTTCGAGAGCGTCTTCCTGGGTGCCGTCCGGCTGGCGCGGGTGCTCGCCGCAGATCTCGCGGCAGCTCTGGGCGGCCAAAGCCAGGGCGCTGCCGTGACCGGGCCCATCACCGGGCCCATCACCGGGACGGGCGGCTCTCTGGTCTTCGTGCTGGCCTCGTCGGTGCGCGTGCCGCTGGCGGAACTCGCCATCTCCAATGGGCTGTTCCCAGGCCTCGCCGGCGTGGTGAAGACGCTCGCCGACGAACTCGGCCCAGCCGGGATCCGGATCAACGGGCTGCTGCCCGTCAGGATCGCCACCGACAGGGTCCGTGAGCTTGATGCCCTCCGCGGCGACCCTGACGAGGAGCGTGCCCGCCAGTCTGCGCACATCCCACTGCGCAGGTACGGCGAGCCCGAGGAGTTCGGGCGAGCTGCCGCGTTCCTGCTCTCCCCGGCCGCGTCCTTCATCACGGGCGCGATGATCCCGGTTGATGGCGGTGCCATCCGCTCGATCTGAGTACCCAGTCGCTGGCACCGCCGCCAGGACCACGGTGTCAGGCGAGTCCGTTGCGCAGGTAGGTGGCTTGTTGGGGTTTAGCGAGTTTCGGCCCTGACACGGAAGAGGTCACTGGTTCAATCCCAGTACCGCCCACCACGGCTACACCAATGGCTGGCTGGTGTAGGCGGCGGCTTGCAGGTTGAACAGCTCCGCGTACACGCCACCGTTGGTTATGAGCTGGTCGTGGCTGCCGTGTTCGATGATCTGCCCACTGGCGAGGACGTAGATGTGATCGGCGCCGCGGACGGTGTTGTACCGGTGTGAGATCAGCAACACGGTTCGCCCCTTGTAGAGGGTGCGGATGCGGGCGAACAGGTCGTGCTCGGCTCGTGGATCCAGTGACGCGCTGGGCTCGTCGAGGATGATCAGCGGGGCGTCGCGGATAAACGCCCGGGCCAGGGCGACGCGTTGCCATTGGCCAACGGAGAGGTCCCGGCCGCCGTCGTACTCCGGGGACAGGATCGTGTCGTACCCGGCCGGCAACGTCGCCAGGTAGCGGTCGGCGCCCGCGTGCGCCGCAGCGTCCCGGACGGCCTCGGGGTCGTCGATGTGCTCGACCGCGCCCAGGCCGATGTTCTCCCGGGCGGTCAGGTCATAACGGGCGAAGTCCTGGAAGATCACCGCGATCCGGCGGTGCAGCTGGGCGGCATCCAGGGTGCCGAGGTCGACGCCGTCCCAGGCGATGACACCCGAATCGGGCAGGTAGAGCCGGGACAGCAGCTTGGCCAGGGTGGTCTTGCCTGACCCGTTCTCACCGACCAGGGCGACGACCTGCCCGGCATCGATCTGCAGCGACACCTCCCGCAGGGCTGGGGTGCTGGCGGCGGGGTAGGTGAACGTCACCTCCTCGACGGTGATCCGGTTGAAGGCCGCCGGTGCCGACTGGGTGCCGGTGGCGCCGTGGGTGAGCGGGGCGGTGGCCAGGAAGGTGGTGAAATCCTCGACGAACAGCCCGGCTTCGTACATGTCGCCGATGCTGTTGACCGTGGTCATGATGCGCTCGCCGAGGATGAGCAGCGCCCCGGCGGCGGTGGCAGTCGCGGCGAGTTCGAGGCGTCTGGACAGGGCCAGGGCGAGCAGCCCGGCCATCCCGGCGCCAAGGGCAGCGGCCAGGCCCAGCGTGGAGGCGATGGCGATGCGGAACCGCTTGCGGGTGGTCTTGCGCAGCTCGATCATGTGCTGGTCGTACAGCATGGTGTGCCGGTGGGTGAGGTAGTCGGCGAGGCCGAACGCGCGCACCTCTTTGGCCGGATCCTTCTCGGTGAGCAGTCGGTACAGGTAGTTCCGGGTCCGCGCGACGGTGGTCATGCGCATGTGGAACCCGAACATGGCCTGCCCTGCCTTCATCACCCCAAGCAGCAGCGGCAGGCCAGCCAGAAACAGCAGCGGCACCAGCCATGGCTGGATCGCCAGCAGCGCGACCACGATGCCGCCGATGGAGGCGAATGCGCCGATGGTGCCGATCAGGCCGTCGACCATCTGGATCGGCCGGTGCTCCCCAGAGGCAGCCCGGACCAGGCGGTCGTGAAACGACGGTGTCTCGTAGGCGGACAGTTCGACCTTGGTGGCCACGTCGATGATGGCCTGTTTGGCGTGCCGGGCGGTGGTCTCCGACAGGATCTCCCGGACCTCCCGGCCGGCCGCGGTGACCAGCCCCAGCACGGCGACGATGCCCACCACCGTGAGCAGCTGCGGGGCGACCGCGCCGATGCCAGGCGCGGCGGTCGCTGTCGTCGTGCCGGCGGACAGGACCGATCCAATCAGGTTCCGGGCGAAGACCAGCGTGGCGGCCAGCCCGGCGCCGTTGACCAGCTTCAAGGCGATGCTGGCGAGCAGCATCCGAGGTGAGGCCGTCCAGACCAGACGGACCGCGTCGACGGTGATGCGAGGCAGCAGCTTGAGCGATCTGGGTCGCTCCTGTGCTTCATTCTGAAGCACTTCACAGGAGGATGGTGACGGCGGCCGTTCGTCGTCGACGGCTGGTTCGGGATCGGTCACGATCGGACTCCGAAGACTCGTGGGATGGCCCGGCTAATCGTCAAGGAGGTGGCCGAAGATGGAGGTGAGGGTGACGTCCTTGCCAAGCATGCCGGCGATGCCGAGCGCATCGATCGCGCACATCGCGCGGATGCGGCTGCTGGTCACGCCGACCGCCAGCTGCGGCGGGTACCAGCCGGGGTCGGCCGTCATGCCAGACCCTCCGAAGTTGGTGATGCGGACCGGCCCCGCAGCGCTGCCAGGACTCGCGACGCAGTCGGGACGTCCAGCCGGCATGCCTGTGTCGGCGTCGCCGGCGCACCGCTTGTGTTGGTCATGACGTCGACGCCGTCGACCAGGATCGTCGGCGAGGGGTAGTCGCCCACCCGTTCCCGCACCCCGACTGCCAGGCCGAGCCGCTGCAGGCACTCAGTCAACACCACCCTGGCCGCAGACGCGTTCGGGCAGTCCGGAGCCAGCAGCAGTTCAACGTTCATGGCCAGCTCCCAAGGTCGTCGCGGGAGCCCGGCGGGCGCTAGGCCGTGCCTCCAAGGCGTCGATGGGCCAAAACAGGGCGCAGCCGATCTGGTCGTCGCGGCGCAGCAGCCAGTTCGATACCGCCAAGACCTCGCACCCGGCGTTGCCGCGCGCTGCGGCGGCTAGCATCGACCCGCCGTAAAACAGCAGCGCGGCGTCACTGAGCACCCCCACCGCCGAGGCGTACCACCAGGTCAGATACAACGCCAGGAACACGGCTAGGTTGACCACATGACCGATCGGGCCGACCGCCCGCAACGGCGCCGGGCGGCGACGGGCCCGCCCCCACTGCCCAGCCGCCACCAACGCCGGGAAGACCACCAGACCCAGCAGCCACGCCACCGGATGCCACCCGTGGGCCGCGTGCCCGTACCCCACACTGCCGACCAAAGCGATCCCGACAGCGATCCGGGCCGCGGTACCCCAAACCCCGATCCTCCGCCCGGCTTTCGACCTCATCTCCGTTCCCTCTCTGTGCCACGCGGGCCAGCCGGCCCAAGGTCAAGCTCGCGCAGGAGAGGGCACTCCCGCTGCGCGCGGGGCAGCTCACACGTCGCGACCAGGCGAGTCAACCCGCCCTGCAACGCCTGCAGATCCGCGATGCGCTGACGCAGGTCCGCGATCTTCTCCTCGGCGAGCGCTCGGACCTTGTCGCAGTTGTCCGGGCCGCCCTCGGCGAGCTGCAGCAGCGTCTCAACTTCGGCCAACGTGAAGCCAAGCTCCTGCGCCCGCTTGATGAACCGCACCCGCCGCACCGCTTCATCTGGGTAGGCGCGATACCCGCCCGGCGACCGGGCCGGCTCGGCCAGCAGCCCGCGGCGCTCGTAGTAGCGCAGCGTCTGTGGGTTCACCGCCGCCCGCGCGGCCAGCTCACTGGTTTTCACCCGCCGAGTATGAACCCTGTACCCCGCTACAGGGTCAAGGCGGATTCCGAAGTTGGCCGTGGGCTGGCACAGCGCTTCGAGCACGTGCGGCAGCACGCAGCCCTGGGTCAGCGCTCATTGTTCATTGTGGCCCGCCGCGCTCGGTGTGGAACCCCGGGGGCGGTTCGGGAGCGGGCTCGTCGTCGTCCTCCTCGTCGGCCAGTTGCTCCTCCGGGGTGATGTCGGCGTCGTCCCGGACCTCGAAGGGGTAGCGGGCCGAGCGCAGTCCGTAGACAGTGTCGGACT
>WNGR01001572.1_pt1 | contig 25450 bp, 33 predicted proteins | sample 5407581 | NCBI WGS metagenome assembly WNGR01 (sample SAMN13153383, study PRJNA577476) | soil metagenome | isolation source: 80 cm soil or saprolite under Garry oak tree replicate 2 | place: USA:California | collected 2016-06-15
GATGTCTGCACTCAGGCTGACTTGGTTGGCCACTTTCTTCTTGGAACCAGGTCGCTTTCTTTGCGTGATGTTGTGGGGCTTGTAAATCAGAGTTGCTTTGGCAGGTGTAGGCCATCAGATGGGCTGTCCACAGAAACGCACATTGGCAGTTTGTGGTTATTGCTGTCCTACTATCTATAGAGGACTTATTTGACTAGATATTGTTGGCCACTTGGTCTAGTGGTAACATTTCGGATTAGCCATTATGTTAGCATATTGATGACATGCGTTCGAATCCGCTGTAGTGCAGTTTATAATGTACCTGTATAAGCCTAGTACAATTTAGATTAAGATATTTCAATGATAAGGACTTAGTAATAATTGAATAATCAACAGACTAGAGAATATAAGAACTGACAGGAATACAAGAGCTGAAAGAAATATATAATTAATACAGTGCATTGTAATTTTTCTGGTCAGTTCTCCTCTCTGATTATAATACATGGTACCGCTGGTAAGCACAATTAAAATTGAGATTATAAATACAATTATCAGAATTCAACCCACAAGTTATAATGATTATAATTCCCAAAGTTGATTAAATCAAATTACATCATTATAATATGTTATAAGCACCCTTCCCGATTTTGCAACAGTGGGATTAGATAATTGACAATGAGCCGTGGTGCTGGGGAACCGGAAGTGCGGCTCAGGCGGTCGGCTAAGGAACTGACTAGTGCGCAGTCGGAAATGAAGCTGCTCACTCTTGCTTTCCATACACCCGTGATTACAGTAAGAGCCTCTTCCGCGGAGCATCGAATCGGGAAGGAGTCTCGGCGTTCATCAACTTAATCTGCCTGACTTCATCCATATATGGTACCCTGCCATCGCCGCTTAGCCCCAATTTCCACCTCAATTGCCTCCTAGCTTCGCGTTTATTGAAGCTGTTCACAAGGTTACCTCCGACACGCTGTTTGTGGATCGATGCCGACTGCAGTGTAGATCTCTGCGAGGATTGGGGATGAGACAGAATAGCTTGCTGCTCTCGGTTTCGCGTTCTAGGAAGGTTTGCACACGCCGCCGCTGTCACTGGTTCGGATCTGTGGATGGCGGGTGCTTGTCTTGTAATAGCCGGAGCGTGGGATCGCGCCGAAGTTCGTGGCCTTCCAATGGCGGTCTTAGCCTGGGGTATACAAGTCCCCACTCCCCACTTGTACAGCGGCCTCACCAGACCTATTTCTAATAAACGATGTCGGAACTTCCTCAATTCTATCTCCCCGACCTATTCGCTCAGTGGCCCTGGCCCAGAGTCTTGAACCAGCACTACGAAGAGATAAAGCCAGAGTTCGACGAGTGGGTCCGTGGCTTTGAGGCCCTCGATGCCAAGTCACAGAGTGCGTTCGACCGATGCAATTTTGGTGAGTGGGTGCTTGTTCCTAGTTTAATTCGCAACTGAACAGGCGTATAGCGCTTCTCAGTTCCCTTGCATATCCTTTACTCGATAAAGGTTCGCCGCCTACGTTCTGCGGGCCAGAGTCGGGGATATCCTGACAAATTCCTACTAGATTGTCTCCTCGTTATCTGTGACTTGATAGCACTCTATTTCATGTACGATGAGTACACCGACAAACTCGACGAAGACGGCGTTCGTACCTGCGCAGGTGTGGTCATGGATTCTCTCAGAAATCCTCACAAGGAACGTCCACAAGGCGAGTCGAAACTCGGAGAGATCGCACGACAGTACGTCTATCTTCTCTGCGCGTACTGCCTTGCAGTCTATATCCCATGACTGAGTATATTGATAGATTCTGGCTACGTGCGATCAAAGTTGCGAGCGAGGCGGCTCAGAGACGATTCCTCAAATCATTCGCTGCGTATGTTTACGCAGTGATTGACGAGGCTTCCGACCGAAACGGAGGGCGCGTCCGTAGCATCACAGACTATCTTGAGCTCAGGAGGCTTACCTCGGCCGTATATTCTTCTACACTCTTTCCCGCGGAGCTGGGCCTGGACATCCCGGACGAGATCATGACACATCCCGCGATGGAGTCTCTCCTTGGCCTGGTCGCAGATTCCGCTTTGCTCACAAATGTGCGTATCTACCGCTCTTGGCTGTGTGTGGACCAGTCTGACCTCCCGGAACTTGAACCAGGATCTATATTCTTATAACATCGAGCAAGCTGCGGGACAAGGTGGTCACAACCTCCTCACTGCCGTCATGAACGAAAAGGGCGTGGACTTAGACGGGGCGCTGGACTGGCTCGCGGAATACAACGGAACGATTTTATCCAGGATCCAGGAGCAATTTCGGACGCTCCCTTCGTGGGGTCCCGATATGGATCCCATTGTCACCACCTTCGTTGAGAGACTGGCTTACTGGCTTCGCGGGCACGACTGTTGGTCGTTCGAGTCGGAGAGATACTTTGGGACGAAGGGACCGGAAATACAGAAGCATAGACTGGTGACTTTGCTTCCGAGGTCGAGAAGACCGGATGTGACGCCAATGATGGCTCGACCCAGTGCTTCGACCTCCGATGCTGATTAAACTTAAATGAAACTCAACCGGATTCATTAGTGAATGAACTTACAAGTTGTAGTAGAAATCTCTCGTGTTGTACTAACATCTGGGTTGGTGATCCGAATCTAAGCCATTTTCCGATCGGAAGGAGTCGAATGTCGAATTAATCTACATTCGGTAGTCTGTTTTCAAATAAAAGTATCATCATGGCGAACAGGCAGAGTACAAACAACCGCCGCCATTGACATGTAAGTAACTGAGCTAGCTGTACTGTAGTCGAGACAAATCGTCCCAAGGGGAAGATGCAGATGCGGCGAGATCTTTGACGACCTAGTACAAGAATTTCGGTCGGCCAGTAAGTGTCAGCGTGAAAGCTTAAGGCGGTTTGATTAGTGGGGACTCTGAAAACGCAAGGCTACTGAGACTTAGAGTACAGTAAATCAGGAGAATGACATGTTGCTAGTAGCACTAGGAAGCATGAGCCGGAACTAGCAAGAGCTAGTGCACTCTAGTTCCACTAGCAACTGCTAGTCACATCTCACTTTCCTGGCGAGTCACCCACTCGCTAGGAATCGCACGAGAGCTTCAGAGAAGAAAATCATAGAGCAGATGGTTCACAAGACCAAAAGACCGATTAAAACCGAGGAGAGCACCTCCAGTCGTCGTCTTATTGGACAGACTGAACTTGAGACTGAGGAAAAAGATCTTGGAAAAGATGGTTCGCGTTCGTGACGCCGAGTTGCGTTATGACCAGGTGACCCAAGAGGCCACGGAGTCGCCCCTCAACAAAGCCGAGTCTCTATATACAGGAGCAGAGACAGTAAGTGAAAAGGACAAGGGCCTGTTCGGTGCAAAGAAATGCGGCGTCAAGTCGCAACGTGGGAATGCATTACCCCGGGTGCCGGACAGGCCATTACCGATGTTACCGACACGGTGTCCTCGGCCGATTGCAAGGGAATCACCGCCGTGACCTGGCGTCTCGGTCTTTTCTACTGACTCTACAAAACCTCCACGGGCCTCAGTCACATACTAACGCACAGGCAATCTCTCAGAACCTTTAATGAAGGCACTCGTCATCACAGAATACGCGCACCCCTCCAAAATCCAGCTTACGCGGGACGCACCGGAGCCCGTCCCGACGCCAGGCTCGGACGAGCTCCTGATCGACGTGCACAGCGCGGGGCTCAACTTTTTCGACGTTCGTCTCGCCCCTGCCCCCCTTCTATTTCCCTGACACGCCGTCGCATACGGATGCGCAAAAAATAGATATTGCAGTCTCAAGGAAAGTACCAGACGCAGCCGCCACGCCCGTTCGTGCTCGGTGCGGAGTTTGCTGGCACCGTAGCTACCGCGCCACCTGGAAGCCCCTACAAGTCCGGCGACCGCGTGTTTGGATGTTGTCAGGGCGCATTTGGCGAGCGAGTTGTTGCCCAGCCGGTCGAGGTGCTGCCGCTGCCAGATACGCTCTCTTTTGACCAGGGCGCCGGTACGTCTTGTCTTTGCCTCGTCTCTCACGCACGCCCGGCGGGGTGCTTCCGGCACCGTGTAGCACACCCTTGGATACGTGCTCAACAACCGAGGGTCATCAAATCTGATATGTGTTGTACAGGGCTCTTCATAACGTATCCGACGAGCTACGAGGCACTTGTCGGGCGTGGGAAATTGCGAGCTGGTACGTGTAGGCCCCATGGCGCTGCTATCATAGTTCTATCATGCGGTTTATGCTAGTGCCCACTTCCAACTCATTACTCTCGTACGTTCTTTTTATTACACAGGCGAGTGGTTGCTCGTGTTGGCCGCAGCCGGCGGCGTGGGGATAGCCGCGATCCAAATTGGCAAAGGTGCGAAGCGAAGAACCCCATTTCAATGTCCTGCTAACATAGGTCATGCTGGCACTTGGCGAATTCCGTGCAGTGCTCGGCGCGCGGGTAATCGCTTGTGCATCTCCTTCCAAGCTTGATGTCGCGCGCACAGTTGGTGGCGCAGACTTTGTTGTCGACTATACCAAGGACGGCTGGCAAAAGGAAGTTTTGAAGATTACCGGTGGACGGGGTGTTGACCTCGTGTATGACCCTGTTGGACGTATCAAAGGTATGTCGTGCACCCCCCAAGAGCAAACCCCAACTGATTTCATCTCTATAGATGCGCTGAAATGTACTGTATGGGGTGGTCGGGCACTCGTGGTTGGCTTTGCTGGTGGTGAGATTGAGAAAGTGTGTGTTGCACCTTGCGAGCCAGGACCTGGAAGTCATTAATCGACATATACAGCTTCCACTTAATCTGGTACTCCTCAAGAACGTCTCTATCATCGGTATATTCTGGGGATCTTATCGGAGTGCGATATCTCTGTTGCCTCTTCGTTTCTACTCACGCCGAATGTTGACTTGTCTACAGAAAACAATACTGAGCGCGTTACTGAAACGTGGACAGAACTCCTTGAACTTCTTGCGTCGGGTCGTCTAAAACCTGTGGTATACAGCGGGAACTACACGCTGGAAACTCTGACACAAGGATTGCAGGATCTGGAGAACAGAAAGACGTGGGGCAAGGCAGTTGTTCGAGTGCGGGAACCAGCCGTAAAAGGAAAACTGTAATTAATCATTGCAACCCGTGTACAGTAAGTTACAGTAAACATCTTGTGAGCTGATGTGGTAGGATGTAGCTCTAATCGAGCACCTGAACAACTTGAGCTTGAGGCCCGAGCGAGTCCTCGTTGAGCTCGCCATTGCCGTAGTTCTCTTCGTCAATGAAAGCCGTCTTGATTCTTGAACAGTCCCACCATCTATTAGAACGTAACCAGACCTCGGCGCTCACTGGCTCACAGCGGTCACCATCACCGGTCACCAGCAAGGACTTGTTCAACTCAGTGATGCCTCACGTGTACGTGCTTTGTGCACTGTGAATACATTACTGTAACTTAGTACGGTAGAGGGATTTCGACTTTGGTAAGCTCATGAATTTGATTTTTGCTGACGTGCCTGTGCGCTCCCAGTTCCCAGTCTCCCACTCGGCGGGAACCGAGTCTTCAACTGTGCCGTCATGGATCCTAGTACCTTGCAACAACCTCTGCAGAACACAGACGATGATGCCCCTGCTCCAAAGACAACTGGGGTTCGTGACCCTGCTGCAACAATCCTCTCCATGTATATGACCCGTGTACAAAAGTTTGAAGACGAAAATGTGGAGAATTGGAAGGGAGGTGCAGAAGGCATCCTCGTTTTTGTACGTTTCTCCTCTGCGCTAACCACAACGATTGTCGTATACTTACAAGCTCTCTCGCTCTTACTTTCCAGACTGGCCTCTTCTCCTCCACGGTGGCTACTTTCATCGCCCTCAGCTATCCGAACTTGCAGCAAGATCCCAACGTTACCACCCAGTTCCTCCTCGCACAAATATCTCAACAACTTTCGAACACCACCACAGGTGACGCCAGTAGCACTGCAGGTCCACCTGTCCAAAGTTCCTTCGTCCCTCCCACGTCGGTGGTATTTATCAACTCAGTCTGGTTCCTCAGTCTCGTGCTCAGTCTCACGTGTGCGCTCATGGCCACACTTTTGCAACAATGGGCCCGCAGATACCTCCAGATAGTTCAACGAAAATACGCACCCCTTCACCATGCCCGCATACACGAGTACTTTTCCCGAGGCGCGCGTAGGTTCGGCATCTTCGGATTCGTCGAGGTGTTGCCTCTCCTTCTTCTCCTCTCCGTGTTTCTGTTCTTCGCAGGACTCATCGTCTTTGCCTTTCGCGGCAACCATACCGTCGCATATTTCACCGTCGCAATTGTCGGATTCTGCACCCTCTCATATATTGCCCTCACTCTAATGCCGCTCATCTTCCATGACTGTCCCTATCAAACGCCCTTGACGTCTGTCCTTTGGTTCTCCGCTCGAATAATCCCACTCTCCTTCTTTTCACTCCTCTATCATGGTGCAAGGCAATTGCACGTACGTTGGGGTACGGTTAGCTGGAGCATGGTCAAATCATTCCAGGACCGGCAAGAGAGCAAGGCCAAGTCCCTCTCGGAAAATATAATCTCCAAGCTCGAGAACTCAACCGAATATATTTCGATAGTCGTGTACAAAAAAATCCTCATCCGGACGCTTCACTGGCTCAACGAGGACCACGAGTTGGAGGAATTTGTTGCTGGTATCCCTGGTTTGTACTGGTCCGAGGCACTCGGCACGCGCAACGACGCTGGCGAACAGCAAATCATGTCCAAAATTCTCTCGAACTTACCTGGACCAACGAGCTTTCACGCGTCGCTCTCGTGGAGCATCATCCATCTGGCACAGCGAGCGGTCGTAAGCAACTCTTCAAATTCCATCCAACAGCAAAGGACCCGAGCTTGCCTCAGGGCTCTCTACTGCATCCCTGGCGCAATTCGTGACGTACTTGCGCCCTACGCTGTGGGGAAGCACTACTGCCTGGAGATCCTACCGCTGCTGAACTCACCCGACTCTCTGGAGATCATTGATGAGTTGTGGAATACTCCCATTCACGAAATTGCGCTTTCCGTCCGGTGTGCCGCAGCGGTGGTCGCCGCCTTCATGATCACCCCGCCACGTCGTGTGCTAGACAATTTCGTAACCTCCAACGTCGGTTTCATCGGGGATGACAACACCGGCAAGGAGTTTCTGGCCAAGCGACTCCGTGTTGGCGCCGGCGCGGACGGCGCCGTCGCTCCTGAATACGACCCCGGCAGCGACAGCGCGCGGCTGGGAAACCTCGTACGCTTTCTCACAGACATCAAGGACACGCTCCGGTACATGGACACGTACGAGTGGAGGTCCAACGACGCAATCCGTCAGGAGCGCCGCGCGCTCTTCAAAATGCGCAATACGATAGGATACCGCATTGGCCGGGGCATGTTCGACCAGCAAGGCGACCGCGCGTCGCCCGCGTTCGTGCCTGCTGCGCAACAGGATCTCATCTCACTCACCCTCGAGATAATGGCGCGGGATTCCGTCGCGAATGCCGCGACGTCGCAGCGCGAGGCGTTCCGTGATGCATATATGGAACTCGTGCAAGAGCTGTTTCCACAGCCGTGGTGGGCAGATAGGGTGGAAAGGGTGCGCACACTGGAAAACGCACAAGCGCGTCCACAGAGGCGGACACCAACGCAGGTGCCGCCAGAGATAGTGCTTGAGCTTCTGGCTCGGACACAGGCGCAAGATGCGGACAGCTTCGAGATGGTCACGCGCGGGCTGGAACCCGTCTTGAAGAGCCTTCGGCTGCAAATAGACAGAATGCCATCACCCAGGAGACCCCTTGAACCGCAACCACCACACCACCATATGTGATTTTTCCCACGGCACAAGCTGGGGCAATGCTCAGCTCAACACATCCGCGGTCACCATCGAGCCCCTATACCATGATAACCCGCAACGTAATCCACCCCATCATAAGGATGTTTGGCCAACCATAATGCACTGACTTTCGTATATCACCCTGTGAGAACCCATAGTAACCACCTCAATCACCCCTATGCACATCAAACGCAAAGTAACATACTGAGGACATACTGAGGACGGGTCTCAACGTAGTACTTCATTATACAATGTGAACCCCATCTATCACAGTAGGATTCGTCAGTATCAATGCTAGGCACCGTGCACTTTGCCCACCCCTACTCAGTTAACAACAGCCACCAAACACGACCACAACTCAGCTAAATATGAAGGCGCCCGTCATCACAGGACGCGCGCACCCCATTCAAGATCCAGCTCACGCGGGATGCACCGGAGCTTGTCCCGACGCCGGGCTCGGATGAGCTTCTGATCGACGTGCACAGCGCGGAGCTCAACTTGCATCTCCCTTGCCGTCGTGGGCTTCAATTCCATGACACGGTCCCGAAAAATAGATATTGCAGTCCCAAGGAGAGTACCAGGTACAGCCGCTGCCAGATGCGCTCTCGTTTGACCAGGGCACCGGCGCGTAGTGCCTTTGACCCGCCGGGCGCGCGGCACAGCCTAGCATACGAGCTCAACAATCGAGGGTCATCACATCTAACATATGTGTTGTACAGGGCCCTCCAAAACGTATCCGACGAGCTACGCCGGCATGTGAAATTGCGGGCCAGTGCGTGCGTCCCATCGCGCTACTGGTATCGTGCCCATTCCCACTCGTATGTTCTTTTTATCACACATGCGAGTGACCACTCGTGTTGGCCGCAGCGGGATGCATAGGGATACAGTAGCCGCGATCCAAATTGGCAAAGGCGAAAGGAAGCACCCCACTTCAATATTCTGTTGACGTGATTACGCAGGCCCTGATGCCGGCACTCGGCGGGTTCCGTGCAGCGCTCGGCGCGCGGGTAATCGCGTGTGCATCTCCTTCCAAGCAAGACATCGCGCGCATAGTTGGTGGCGCACTTTGTTGTCGACTAGGCTGGCAGAAGGAAGTTCTGAAGACCACCGGTGGACGGGGCGTTGACGTTATACGACCTGTTGGACGTATCAAAGGTATTTCGCCCTCCCTCCGAGAGCAACCCCAGCTGATTCACCTCTACAGATGCGCTGACTGTATGGGGTGGTTCGGGCTTTGCTGGTGGCGAAATTGAGAAAGTTCGTGTTCACTTTTGCGGGCCAGAACCCGGAAGCCGTTAATTGACATATACAGTTTCCACCTAATCTGGTACTCTTCAAGAACGTCTCTATCATCGGTATTTACTTAGCCTTTTATCCGAGTGCAATGTCTCTCTTCGTTAATACTCACGCCGAATGTCGTCCCGTCTACAGAAAATACTCCTGAGCGCGTTGACGAATTATTTACGTCGGGTCGTTTAAAGCCTGTGGTGTACTACACGCTGGAAACGCTGACACAAGGGATGCAGGATCTGGAGAACAGAAAGAGGCGGGGCAAGCTGTAATTAATTTGTAACTATGTCCGGACCGGACCGTAAACGCCTTGTTAGCTGTCGTGAGCTCCCAGCGAGCGCTTGAAGGTGGGCTTGAACTCAAGCCCTGTGTGAGTCCCCCTTGAGCTTGTCGATGAAAGCTGTCTTGAACAGCCTCACCATCATCTGGTTGTCTAGTCCTCATTTTCATACCCAATCTTCGTTTTGAGGTCCTCTAGGTCATTCCATAATGCGCATATCAAGCTATGTTCCGATATCGGTGGCCGCCCTCTTCCTCACCTTCTTCCCACACACGTCCGTCGCCCAGACCGCATTCGAGCTCACTAGCCAGCTCCCTCTGGAGGTCCGCTCCCCTTACTTTAACTTCTGGACACACCCGTATTCGCCGAGCGGCATCCTCAACAGCTCTGACTACTTCTTCACACAAGCGGTGAGCGATAACACATCTCCGATTCGCGCGAGTCTCCCGCTCTGATGCGTCGTATTCGTTTTACCACCCCACTAGTTCGCTGGCCGCACGGCTTTGATTCGGATTGATGGCGTTACACACTCGATCTTTGGGCAACTCCCCTTGGCTAACCAAACGAACTTCACGGGGGCGTTCGTCACAGCCACTCGTACCGGTTTCAATTTCCAGATAGGGCCCGTGGGGCTCACGGCGACGTTCTTTAGTCCGATAGAGGTGCGTCCCTCTGCCATAATATTTGCGCCCATCTCAGCCTCGCGCGCCTGCATCATTACGTAGCCGGGCGACTGGGTTCGGCAATCGATCCCTTTCACATACCTCCACTTTGACATTGGGGCCACCGACGGAAAGGCCCACGACGTGGAATTATATGTACACATACAATCCGGTGCGTTCGCTGTCCAGTCCCCGTTCCTCTCTGTATTCCTGCTGAGAGGTCCCTTCAAGGAGAATTCTTCCTTGCGGATCAGACCCAAAGCATAACCTGGTCGACGTTTTCCACAGGGCTGAGCGTGTACGAGATGGCCCAGCCGCAGAGCCAACACTTATTTTCGGAGGATTCGCAAGGGAATGCAGCATGGGGGCAATTCTACTTTGCGACGGCCGTGGTTCGTGGCATCCATGAATCTTGATTTGATCGGAGTATCTTGACGTCGATCTCTACAGAATGACGACGTCACGTACAATGTCGGTCCCCTCGACACGTTAGTTGGCAATTTTTCCGCTCAAGGGAGTCTCAATCCCGTACCGGGGACGACCTCTCCCGTAGAAGGCACCACCAAGTTGGTGCGCCGATCTGTTGCCACCGTTCCATTCTGATGTGTTTGGCAGCGTCTCCACCGCATTTGCCCTATCTCGGAATCTTGGCAGTGTCACGAATGCATCCGCGGTCTTCGCGTTTGGCTTTGTCCAAGATCCCGCTGTGCAATACGTCGGTCCGACTGGCATATCTCAGCGGAGACACCCGTACTTTAGGACGAAATACCCCAACACCGTCGATCTTGTGAGTGCTATGTCCTATCCTTCGTTCATCAAGTGGACGACAACCCCCAGATCGACGGTTTTATAGGCGACTTTGAAAACGCTTGGACACGTATGCTCGAACTGGAGAGCAAGATCGTCGTTGACACTGCAGGACTACCGGGGGATTATTATTCCACTATCCTCTCTTCTGCCACGAGATTGGTATTTGCATCGACTGTGTTAACTGTCGGGGAAGCCCCCGATGGGACACTCGATCCGACAGACGTCATGATGTTCATGAAGAACACCGGCGCGTTGGCGTCTACGTGCGTTCGAACCAATTATCCTCACGCTGATATAGCGCTGATCTTCATCAAAAATAGTAATCGCGTTAACCCCGTAGAGGTGTTATATGCCGCATTCCCGATGTTCATGTACTTTGATCCAAACTTGGGCGGACCGTTACTAGAGCCGCTACTGCGATACCAGAGCTCGAAAGATTATACCCAGCCGTTTGCGGCGCTCGACGCAGGTGAACTTTATCTTTCGAATTGGCCTGCATTGCCCCACTGACCGGTGACCAGGTTCCTCCTATCCAAACACAACATTCACCAGTTTCACCCACCAACAAGGCATCGAGCGTAAGTTGAACCTATCTGTCTGGTAGTCCCGGTAGATAATGACCCGTTCAGAAACGGCAAACATGCTCATAATGATGTATGCTTACGCTCGGTCGAGCGGGAACGGCACTTCCATCCAGACCTATGTTGGTAGTTCTCGCCGTTGTACTTGACTTTGGTGACTTGACGCAGACTATTGCAGTATCCTCTCCTGAAAAATTGGACGGATTATCTCGTTGGTACAACCCTGTATACCGCCAATCAGTAGTGTCACCTTGTCCCACGCATGCTACTTACACGCTGACAAACCGTTGTCAGGCAATCCGCAGACCTTTTGTCAGTCAATAACCAGACGAACCTCGCGATAAAAGGAATCATAGCCATCAAGGCCATGTCGCTGATGGCTGCGGCTATCTCGAAATCAACGGATTATTCCGTACGCGTGTTTTCTCTTCAGCTCGACCCGATCGCACATACACGTCGCTCCTCGTTTTAGGCCACGGCAAACGCGTATTATAACACGTGGAAGAGTCTGGCGTTGGGATCGGACCAGCATCTCCTCGCGCAGTACCAGAACGAGTCATCCTGGTCACTCGGCCACAACATGTTTGCAGATCATTGGCTGCAGACTGGCCTCATCAGCCAAGGTGTGCGTGTCGTCTTCATCTTCTAGAGAGGAAAAAAAAAAGTTACTCACGTACGGCTGGCTGCAGATACTCAATGCGCATTCCGACTTCCTCAGGAAGGTGAACATCACCGCGGCTCCGCTCACCTTTAGCATCGCTGGGATCGGCATACCGCTAGACAGCCTACGCCCCAACAACGTTACTTACAGTGCGTTCGCCCGTCCGCTGCCGCTGTATATGCGCGTGCTGACCCATTCCGTTGGTCCGCCCAGGCTCGAACATGTTCGCCGCCGGCTTTGGCGATAAGACGTTGCAGAGGGTGATCTTCTCGGGCATGGAAAGCCACCCGATCGATGACGACGTCAGCGTCACCGCCAATGCGACCCTCTCAGTCTGGTCTACGAGGTCCGTCCGTCCAGCCCACCGCCCCATCCTGATTTTTTTTTAAATCCCCCACAGCCCGGACCTCGGATCGGCATACGCGCCTCTCGTGCTAACGTCAGTAACCTCCTCTCCGTCCAATACTCAACTAACCAACTTACTTATTTATGTCTAGCGTCCCGCTCAAGAGCATCTCGACCAACGTCGGCAGCTCCGCCTTATCATCGCACGGCTCCTCCACAGCCCGCAAGCTCGGCCTCGCCCTCGGCTGCTCGCTCTTCGCGGCCCTCCTCGTTCTCCTCGGCGTGCTGCTCTACCGCCGCCGTCTGCGCCTCGGCGCCGCCCGGCTCTTCGCCGCGCGCCGTCAACACAAGCGCCATCGCAGCATGGCGCCCGCGGAATCGGAGGGCGGGGGCGGGATGATGAAACTCGACTTTATACCGTCGTTTGGCGCGTCGTCAAAGTCGGTGCGCGCGCGGCGCGAGCCTGGGTGGAAGAACCTCGAGGATTACGACTATGATTGAGCGAGCGCTTGATATATGGGAACAACCATGATCGGCAATCTGGCACGATGGTGTGTTGGTTCAATCAATCAATGCCCTTTGCTTGCTGGGTTTGTTTCCTCGCTTCATTGTGTAATTTTATTTTGGTTTGGCGTTCTTCGCCCCACTTACGGAAGAGAGAAGGAACTTCGTCGACGCACGCATTTGTCTGTACAAGCTGGAGCGTACTTTTTTTTTTTTTGCTTTTTCTTTTGTTGTTTTTTATATCCGTTCAGTTGTGACTGCTTGTTGTCGTCGCCTGCTGTTGTCGTGTGTCCGGAAGTTGTACTTTCGGTGTACAAGAATGTAGATAAACCTACACATTACCCATCTATCATCGGAGCGAGGAGTCGGAGACTCTTATCACTCCTTGCCTGACACTGCTGTACTGTACTGTGTGCATGTGCGATCACGGGGGAAATGCTAGAAATCCTAAAAAAAGAAAAAGAAAAGCTCTATCAGGATGGTCCATGGGTTACATACATACTGCAGCGCCAGCCATGTAAAAAAAGATGAAAAGAGGGGCGAAGAAAAAAAGATGAGGCGAGATGGGAGAGGACGATGAATGCCTCGTCGCGGATGTGGGCGAGCATGTAGTAGTAGTGGTGGCAGTGTGTAGTAGGTAGGTAGGTAGAAGCAACAAGAAAGAAAAAGAAAGAAAGATAGAGAAGAAAGAAAGAAGAGGGAAAAAAAGAACGAAGTGCGAAGCGCGAAAAAGGAAATCACGGCTCGTCGCCGCCCGAATCGCCCTCGCGCAAGGACGGTGGGGACGGCGGCGGGCCGTCATCCTCGTCCTCGTCGTCGCCCTCATGTTCATCATGGTGCACGGCCCACGACGGCCGTCGCCGGCGCACCTCGATCGGCGGCTCGTCGCTCCCCTCGTCGTCGTCGTCGTCATCGCTCTCCTCCTGTTCGACTCCCACGCCTGCACTGTACACCGCGCCTTTCGCACGGGCCCGCTCCACACGGCGTGTAGCGCCGACGCCGCCGAATCCCCATCCGCCATCGGCATCGGCGTCGTCGTCGTCGTCGTCATCTTGACACCCCGCGTGTGGGTGTGGATGCGGAGAAAGGTGCGCGTGCGGATGCAGATGATGGCGCTGGAACGCGCCACGCGCGGCCTCCTCCGAGTTACGCGCAAAGAAGCTATCCGAGTCGCCATCCGACGGATCGCCATCGCCGTCGCCGTCACCGTCGCCCGACCCGAATCCCTCGGAGCTGTACGACGAGACCTGCATGATCGAGCGCGCCGCATGCGGGTTCCCCCTCCCGCTAAGGAGCGCGTCGACGACGGGCGAGAGCGGCGGGGGTATCGGGGGGACGTGGCACATGGCGTCGGAGTAGGACGGCGCCAAGCTCGCGAGGGCCGCGAGCACGCCGGCGCTGCCGCTAGGTGTAGGCGGGAGCGGGCCGTTCGCGACGCCTCCAGCACCGACGACGACGACGTCCGGGTCGAGTGGCTCGTCATGCTCCCCGGCACCCGAGTGCATGCTCGCGGCCTCGTGCGCGCGCAAGAGCCGTCCGTATTCGCCGACGTCGCCCCAGCTAGATGCGCGCATCGCGGGCGCCACGTCCGTCTCGACGAGCGCCGACGCGGCGGGTGCCAGCTCCGGCCCAGGCTGATAGGTGCTGCCTGAGGGCTCGCGGCTCGGCATCGGCGGCGTTGCGGGCGTAGAGGTCGTCACGGAGACCGAGGCGGATGTAGACGGCGGTGGGTCGCCGCGCCGCCAGCGAAGAGAGGAAAGGGAGAAGCGGCTGCGGGGACGCGGTTCGTCGGGGGTGGTGGCGTTGGAGTGTATGGAAGCGGCTGGCCGGTCGGGTGCAACGAGGTGCGAGACCGAGCCGCGCCGTTTCTCGAGGCCCTTGCTTGCATGCAACGCGCTGCCAGACGACGAAGGTTGCGGACGTGTGTCTGATGACTTCGATCGGGGCGGACTGGAGATGTCGACCACTGAGCGCTGGGTCATCGAGCGGGAGCTGGATGGGATCTGCCGGTGGTGGGTTTCGCTGCGTGAGTGAGAAGTCGGGGCCGGCTCTCTTGACGACTTGGTCGAAGACTGTGCTGGGTGAGTGCGCGAATGGGAAGGGTTGGACTGTGGTGCCCCCGTGCGCCGGGACGTGTCATTCTTGGTGCTATACCGGTTTATCCTGACAGACGGCAAGGATCGCACGCCAATGTCGTCGGAGTCGGAATGGCCACCAGCAGAGCGGAAGGAGCGTTTAGGGCGCACGGTGCGGAGGAAGGAGGTGAGGCGATTCGTGAGACGCTGACGCCAGCGGAAGCGTATTGGCGAGACGGCGTCAGAGATGGCGTCCTCGGTGATTGTGGTGACGACTTTGCTGTCCGGAAGGGTGTCTCTCACCCAGCGTTCGCGATCAGGGATGTCGCGGAGAAACCATCGGTGGCGCTGTGTATAATTGGGGTGAGTGAGTTTCAAGGGTTGCGATAAGCGGGGCTGATACCTTGGCCTCGTCGAGGGTGATGCGCTTATTCACGTCCTTATCGAGCAAGCGCTCTAGCAGTTTAATAATCTCTGCACCCTCGGAGCAGGGCCTATCGTCAAGGCAGTCATGATGTCGGCCTTTTGTGGGAATGCGATCCAGACCCATAAACTGCGGCACGTCCCAGTCTTGCGTGCATATGACACCATATAAGGCAAATTCGTGGTTATTCTCCACCCGAAAGGGTGTCCTGCCAAACAAGAGACAGTATAGCGTGACACCGAACGCCCAGACGTCGATCGCCTTTGTGATAGGCGGACGATGAGGTGGCGGCGGCGGTGAGGCATGTAGCGTCGTCGCAGAGTTGGAGTCTTTGACGGCAAGGACTTCCGAGGAGGGTAGAGGAGGTATGTCGATGCCAAAGTCGTAGACGACCTCTGGGGCGAGGAAAGACGGGGTGCCAGCTGTCTTGCACAGTTCCGAGTCGTCGAAGAGAAGCTGCAAGTCATTGTCTGACGACTCAGTCGTCGTCGCCCCAAACGCTGGGCGTTTTTTGCCCGATCCAGCGAACCGTTGGGCAGCCGATATATGAGCCACGCCGAAATCGGTAATCTTGACCGTGCGACGGTCGGACGTCCACATGAGGTTTGCAGGCTTGATGTCGCGGTGGATGATGCCCTGAAAGTGGACTAGAAGCCACACAAAGTCAACAACAGGGGAGGGTTAGCGGGACGCGCAAAATGGGAACACGGACGGTACTCTAGGCCGAGGATAACATCTCTACAGATTCTTCTTGACTGATCGACTCGTAGCACGGGATTGTTGTCTGAATCACGCCATTTGATTTCGCCACCCCCGAGAAATTCCATTACTAGGATACAGTCAACAATCGAAGGAAAAGGAAGAAAAACAAAAAGATGTGGGGAAGGGACTGACCCATGTACACCTTCTGATACAACTTGTCATCTATGACTTCTAGCAAACGGACTATGTGAGGGTGACGGCAGAGTTTCATGATGGCGATCTCCTTTTTTATTTTGTACTCTTGGCTACCGAGGTTGTCGGTGACAGGCAGGTGAGGCCCCGAGCGCGGGATGTTTCTCCTCTTGAGCTGGTTGAGGCGGTCGGCGCGAGGGTTATGCCGCGACACGACCTTGATAGCCTAAGAAAGGGGCGGTGGGGCAAAAAAAAAAAAACAGAAAAAGAAATGAAAGCAAAATTAGCTGGACGCGCACAGAAGAGAGAAAGGGAGAAAGAAAGAAAGAACGGGTGGATGACGAGAGACGCACGACTTCGACGTTATTGCGAGTGAGATCATAACATTTGTAGACGGTGCCGTGCTGTCCCTTGCCCACGGAGGCACCGCGCAGATAGTGGTTGAGTATGAGACCTCTGGTTTGGTGGTGGTCGGCCCTGCCCTGGTGCACGGTGTGGGTTATGCGCACGTCTGCGGTGGGATCAAAGGGAAGACGGGAGTTCATGACCTGGAGACCGGCCGGGTCCATCGAGGTGGAAGCATGAAAGAAGACGGCGACGAAGGGGAAGGTGGCTTGGAGGAGAGCAAGGGTTTTGGAGTTGAGCCAGGGCTGTTGAGGCGGAAGGGGAAGAGGAAGGACAGGGCAAGACTGGACTTGGGCAGGACAAAGTCTAACCTCGAGTTACGGCACAACACATAATATTTCGTTCTATCTAATATTACAATCACCGAGGACACACACAGCGATTCTCCTCTTTGACCCCTGCCATGACCTGGCCGAGGTGTAAATAATATAATTTCTAGGGTACAGCTTACCAGACTCACGGATTCAACGTGGGCACCACATCCCTGCAACCCAACCGATCGATTTGTGATCAACACCACATCGAATGTACTGCACCCACCTTCCAGGTAGTCTTGCCGCATTTGTCGCACTTCACAGCGTAGCAATGGTTGACAGGTGTCTCTTCCAGTTTATACATCAGGGGTCCTACACGGCATCAGCGCCGGGGTTGGGGTGCTGGCATAATACTCAAATCTTACGCGATCTCGTTTAGCCTTTGGGGTGATGGTGTGGGAGGATGAGGGTCCAGTAATAACTTTACTTTGGTCTTATAAGCGGCAGAACTCGCTCTCGAATTGATTGGCGCCGTCTATTACCATAAGACCCGTGATTTCCACTCCCATCCAAAGCTTGTGATATCCAATGTTCTCCGCCCCATTAGGAAGCTCAGGACGCCAACGCAGTACTGGAACAGAGCTCGTTCCTGCGCCCCCCCGCCCCATCGCCGCCCCCATCAGCACGGCGCTACGGCGTCAGCGTTGCTATCCATCCGTCGGTCGTTTTCCGTGCTCTCAACCAAGCAGCGGCGTGCGCTCCCCGCTGCTGCCGTTGCTACTCCCATCGAACGCGCGGTGATGCTTCCAGCTGCTCGCGATGCGTATCCAAACGCACCGCACTGCGCTGGCGACGTCGCCGTGGCAGCGCTTGATACGTTCGCTGCGGATGCGGTGCTCGGAGTCAATGCAGACGCTGAGCGCGAGGAGCGTCGCGACGATACACGCCAGCGCGCTCGACGCTGCGATCATGAACATGATGATCATCTGCAGCCGCGCCGCCTGCTGCACGTCTGCGCCGCCGAGGATCGCCCCCGACATCATCCCGGGTATCGCAATGATGCCCGTCACGCTGCGGCCATATAAGCGATGGAACGACAAAGGTTCGCGCGGCGCACCTCATTTGGTTGATCACTGGCATGAGCGAGAGGCGCAGTGCCTCTACTACGAGCGGACGGCACGCCTCGAAGCGCGACGCGCCAAACGCGAGGTATGTCTCCGTCTTATCCCGGTTCTCGCTGCGGCACGCGCGCGCAACGTCAGCTTTGGCGGCGCGAGGGAGGAACGGACATACTCGAGTTCCTTGAGCACATAGCTCAGCGTCACCGAGACGCCTGCGATAGCGTTCCCGCACAGCATGCCCATGACGGGAACTCGATACACCCATGTCAGTTCATGTGCCGAGTCGATAGAGGACAGACGGCTCACTGTATTGGTCTGGTGTCCAAAATGGCCTGACGCCCATTGCGAAGTGTTGCCCTATGATGGACGTCGGGACGGTCGAGACTAGCATGGCGAAGAACACGATGGGAAACTGGACGGGGTGAAAAGGTGTCCGTTGGAGGTGCGGGGTCCATGACGCACCATATGCCGACACCGTCTGTCAGCCTTGATCACGACTGCATATTACACCATATCGGTACTGGTAAGTAATCGGCTGGCAGTGTTGATGAGATAAAGACGCACCAGCTTCGAACGTGCCAAGCATATTCAATAGCACTAAACGTCGGGGTTTCGCCGAATAAATAATGAGCCACGGGAATGGAAGTGGATGTGTGTGACGTACGGGCAATAGCCGCGACCGTCCATATGTTCTGCGCGGCGAACACGCTCTGCAGGATCATCGCGACAAAGGTGAGCTGCACGATGCACCGTAGCGCGCTGATCACGAGCGAGGTCCCAATCTGCAGCTGCAGCATCTGCGAAAGCACCATGTTCATGGCGACGAACGCGAAGCCAAAGCCGACGTTGGACCAATCGAGCTGTGGACTCGACGGGGACGGCGGAGCATTGTCCATTCGTTTTTGGTTTTCTAAAAAGGAAGAGAAAGAAAGGTTTGAATAAAACAACGTAGGGTGGAAGACGAGGAGACTACGGAGGGGCAGAACGGACTCTGACAACGACAACACGCGCAATGCTGTCGCGCGCCATCGCCAGCGCAGCTGCCCGAGCCTGAGCGAAGACAACGCCACTGATATGTAATACCAGGCATACGCAACGACCACCCCAAATCCGGATTTCATTTTATGTTTCCTTTTCTTCTGGAAAGAGATGGCTTCGCACGTAACTTACCCTTAGGAACGGGTAACGATCAAGAGCCGAGGCCTGAGGTGGGCAGGGGAAGGGAAGTGCGCGTCTGGTCGAGCTGACACTGCCACTGGCGGGAGGGGCGTTTGGTTCAAGTCAGGTACGTATGGTGCCATAAACACTCACGGGATTGAGCTCCCCATGGCGCCACGGAAATCCTCCTCCTCCACACTCGCTCATGGTCGTATACTTAGCGTGGATTTTCGAGGGAGGGAAACACAGGGGTACGGGTACAATACGTACAATACAGTTACAAATACTCTGGCAGATGGCAGCCGCAGCTGCCAGCCAGTGAATGTTCCGCGCAATGTGCCGCGTAACTTACGAGGACGTGAGAAGATCAGGAACATGTCTGGGGGACATGAATCGTCGCCGCGTTCCTCTTGACTCATAATCATTACAGAGTAACATTAAAAACAGTCATCGCCCGTTGCACTGGTAGAAATGGATGAACACCCATAAATTGTGCAACGCGTTGGCGAACGAGTCACCCATTTTGTGATATGATAGTGGATCATGCGCACGCATACAGAATGCTGGGAACCTTCTCATTGTCCTCCTTTTCTAAGCGAGCTGGCGAACGTGACATTCACGTTGCAGGTGGGCCGGCGCCACCCCTGCCCTGCAAATCGTCGGCACTGGCACCAGTGCAGTCCGAGTTGTACAAAGAAGGATCTAGGCGCTGACGATACTGGTTAGGGGTATCTGCAAGTGATATACCCTAGCATCTTTCCCTGTGTACTGGGGTACCCGGTACTAGGGCTTTGCGGATCTTGGACGCAACCCGATGCCCCAGGGCTTACGGGGAAACACAATGTGGTACAGATGCTTGACTCCCAAATCTCAGAAGTTTTTCGAGCGGCCCCGTTAGCACAGCGAATTTGCCTCGGAGAATGTCATGTGGTCGCATAAAAATTGTTGAGAACCATTGTACTGTTCTCGCCGGTGTAGGATCCCCTAGCAAGCGGTCTGATGACGACGACGACGCTCCAGACCTCTCGAGGCCCATCGCATAAAGGGGACTTGCCCAGGGTGTGCGACGCGAGCAGCTGGCCAATCGGATCATTTTTTGGACTCATGGCAGCCTCGAGGATCGCAGCGCGGTGGGTGCGTGGCGCTCTGGTGCCTCAGCGCCGCCCGAACCCTACGGAGCCCCACATACAAAAAGACCCGTCGTTACTAATCCCATTGTATTGTCTTACACCGCAAACACCTGCCTCACCGCAAGCACCTGCGTATCCATCCCACTTTTCAAATCCAGACTTCCAGAAAACCCGCAGCACGCAATGTCTCAGGTACGTATGCGTGACGTTCACACGCGCTGCGCGGCTCTGAACCAGTGCATTCTCGCAACAACAGATCGATATCGAACTCGCAGCACTGCTCAACTCACTGAGCTTCGAGCCATCCTTTACCGTAGGTGTACGTGCCTGACGGCCGCAGACCTTGATCTCTAATTTTTCCATCTGTATGCAGGCTGGCGGCGCACCACTAATCGTCCCCACCACGTCAAATGTGGACATGCAGATGATGTCGATGTCGATGATGAGCGACGAAGACAGAGGGTACCACGTATGTCGTCCGGTACCCAACACCTACTCGTGCCTCCCGCCTGATCACCCCTCGGTTGCAGTCAGACACCTCGGACGTTTCCGCGCGCTCCTCGCCCGCCATGCACCCCGCATCCCACCCGTGCTCACTCATGCAGAGCTTCGCATGCCGCCACGGCCTCAGCGACGCGGTAGCGGGACACGTCAGCGACGGCGAGCTCTCACAACTTATCTTTGCGCACCGCGAGGCTTTCCTGTCATGCCCCTCGGCACACGCAGGGTGTTCTGCAGGGTTCGGCGTACTCGCGTCACTATTGGAGAAATTTGCACGGCCTACGGACGGCGGGGTTGGGATGGACGTGGTAAGGATGCTCCGCACGGAGGCGTGGCTATTGTCAGGGTTGAGCAGTGGTTGAACGCTTAGACGATGGATCCAGAACAAAAGATTGCTGGACAATCCATTGTATCGTTATGTTTTCTTTTTGTTTTTTTTACCACAATATATTATTACATAAGAAAGAATGGACTGTTTGTTCATGTTTGCTTTGAGGCTTGGAACTAGCAAACTTTGATTTCAATCCTCACAACCAAAACAAGCACCGAGACAAGACTCAACAACACTCTCTCCGATGGCCTCTCGTCCGACAGTAAACGTTCGCACAACGACAGGCGGTAATTTGACTCATTATTGGCGGCATATATGCGCATCACTCACCACCTTTCCAGAGGCTTCCTCGTCCCTCCCACTTCCCGCGGTTTTGACCGCTCCGATTCGTCTTGATGTCGTTCAGCAGGTCCACAGTGCGTAGCGGCCCTGACCTCATCTAACCGCGCAACTAAATGTGGTCTTCAGAGAGCATTGCGAAGAACAGACGTCAGGCATATGCCGTCAGTGAAAAGGCTGGCCATCAGACTTCTGCCGAATCTTGGGGCACTGGTCGTGCCGTCGCGCGTATTCCCCGTGTCGGTGGTGGAGGCACTCACCGCTCTGGCCAGGTGCGTACCGCATATGTGCAGCGGTGTCTTTTTGAATATATATACTTCTGTGAAGGCCGCCTTCGGTAACATGTGTCGCGGTGGTCGCATGTTCGCGCCGACGAAGACCTGGCGCAGATGGCACGTCAAGGTGAACCAGAACCAGCGCCGCTTTGCCACCGTTTCTGCCCTTGCCGCCTCCGCGCTTCCTTCTCTCGTCCTCGCTCGCGGCCACCGCGTCGAGGAGATCGAGGAGGTTCCCCTCGTCGTCAGCAATGCCGTCGAGTCCTTCCACAAGACAAAGGAGGCCGTTGCACTTCTCAAGTGCCTTCGTGCGTACCGCGACGTCGTAAAGGTCTCCAACTCGCGCAAGCTTCGCGCCGGTAAGGGAAAGTTGCGTAACCGTCGCCATCGCCAGCGCCGCGGTCCGCTCGTAGTCTACAATGAAGACTGCGGCATCGTGAAGGCATTCCGCAATCTTCCTGGCGTCGAGATCGTCAATGTCCGTCGTCTCAACCTTCTCCAGCTCGCACCTGGTGGCCATATTGGCCGCTTTGTCATCTGGACTGAGGGAGCGTTCGCTCTCCTCGATGATGTCTTTGGCACCTTTGATAAAGCTGCTGTACACAAGAAGGACTACTTGTATGTGTCCCATCACCCCTAATCATTACGCTCGGATCATCCTCACTAATGTTTGCCGTGCAGCCTGCCAACTGCAAAAATCGCTAACCCAGATGTCACCCGTCTGATCAACAGCTCTGAGATTCAGTCTGCAGTTCGTCCCGCGAATCCCAAGCTACACAAACGCCCGTGGACCCAGCACAAGAACCCTCTTCGGAACAAGGCGGTCTTGTTCCGCCTAAACCCTTATGCCAAGTCTCTCCGCCGCCAGGAGCTCCGTGCGTGGCCTGTCTTCCATTTATCATTTCGCTTCCTTCGCGCTGATGGGCTACTTTTTGTGCAGTCCATCAGGAGCGCGCAAAGAAGAACAAGGACAAAAGGCCCAAGAAGAAGGCCCAGGCCCGTGCTGCGTCGAAGGCATTCTTGTCGACACTTTTCGCTCCCTGATCTTGCGGTTTGATAAAAGCCGTAATTATTCGCGCTCCAACGTCGTATGCGTACATATAAATACAATTGGCAGGCCGTGTCCGTCGTTAGGCTGCCACGCCGAAAACATGATGTCTTGCTTCGTGATAAGCACGTCCGCATGAGTTAATGATTTCCGCCCATCTTCCGAGAGCAAATCAGAATGTTTTCCGGATCGATATGTCTTCCGATGTGATTGTGGCGAGATGTCGTTGGCGTTTGTCTACGGTGTGTGCAACACCCGCTGTTTTGACTTGCCTCGAGGATGCAGAGATCAGCCGGAATGTGTATCTCCGTGGGACATATACAAACGGGGGTGTTATGTAATAAGACGATAGGGCAGTCCGCAATGTGGCGTGTGAGTGCGAGTAAGAACTACTAGAGGGGGAGATATTGAGGGCGATTATAAATAGTGCTATACGAACGGATGTGACAGAGATACAGAGATAGACCTTGCAGATCAGATCAGAACCATTCCTCGTCATGAGAGAAAACCCGGTTACGTTAAACGCGTGCAGTGGAGAGAGAGGGCTTGTCGGCGTTTTGGAAGAGAAGGATGCTTGTTTAGTAATAATGGTTATCGTCGCTGCGCTTGTAGTGTCTCTGGCGTTGTTGCTGCTGTGGCGGCTTTTCAAGGGTGGCGTGGCTTGTGGGCGAGAGGCACGTCCATGCGCGCACGACGCGGCGCAGACCCTCTACAGACAAGGGTCAACGGGAGGAAAGAACAACAAGAAGAACAGTCATGCACCTCTCGCCCGCCGCCGTGCACACGCATGCCGCGCGAGCTCCCGTGCGCTCTCAAATGCGCCCCCACACCGCACGCAAGCGTACGCGCCCGCGCTGACCGCATGGATGTGCAGGTGGAACGTGAGCGCGCGCACGCCGCCAAGCAGCTCGCCACACCCGCGGCGCGGACAGCGCAGCAGGCCGTCCGTGCGCGGGCTGCGGAGCATCGTCAGTGTCGCCTCTTCCCTCTGTCCGCACCATCATCAAACAAAATCGAAATCGAAAAACAAAGGGGGAGACTCACGGCCTCCTCGAGCTCGTCCGTGATCGACGCCCGCCGCCGCACCTGCGGTGGCGTCACGGCCCGCGTAGGCCGCCGCTGCAGCCCGGGACTCGCGCTGTCCGTCTCGACGAACGTCAGGCTCGTCGGGGTCGTGCGCACCGTCGAGTCGCCCATAATCGGCGTGGCGCCTGCTGCGTGCGGGCCCGCAGCAGTTACCGTCACCGCTGCGGGTGCGGATGCCGGTGCGTCGTCCTCGCGCGTGTCCATCATAACGACCACCGTCGTGCCCGCCATCGTCGCCACGGCGGTATGTGCGGACACCGAGCCCGAAGCGGGTGCGGGTGCGGGAGGTGCCCCCCCGGCGCCGATATGCAGCGCGAGCGCGGGCGGCCGCGGGGGCAACGGCTTCTCGTACGAGTCGACCTGCATCGGCACGACGTTCTCCTTCTCTGCCTCGCCCGATGGCGGATCGGGGAATCGGCGGCGTTGCGCGTCGGAAGTGCCGGCCGCGGAGCGGGAAGAAGCGCCGGCACGCTCGAGTGCCTCGAGTGCGGCCCATCGCGCGCGCACGCGAGCAGCGACGTCCTCCGCGGCGCTGAGCTTGCGCCGGCGCGGTACCGAGCCTGCGTTGCTGTAGAGCGACTCGGCGGAGGACGTCGCGCTGCTGCGGCTGCTGCCGGGTATCATCGTCGCGTAGCGTTTCTGTGGGTGCTGTGGGTGCTGGTGGTGCTGGTAGTGGTATGCGGGCATCTGGCGGCGCGGGCGGCTGATCGTCAATCGCGCGGTCGCGGCGGCGGGCGTGGGCGCCAGATCCGCGGGCTTGGAATCGTTGGGTTGGAGGAGGGCGAACGGTCTGCGGCGCTCGATGCTCATGCTGAGTTTGGTTGTGTGTGTTGCTAGGGGGTAGGCAGGGTTGATAGTGGGGGAGGGGGAGGGAGGGATGATGGAGGGATGGAAGGGATGCACGAGAAAGGCGGGAATGAGCCTTGGGAAGAAGGGGGACCAAACACCCAGGTGCGTGGGGAGTTTTATGGGGTGAAGAGTGTGGACGGAGACCACACCAATGTGGTTTGGAACACAAGAGACACGCAGCCCGTGTTGTCAACGCCCGATCTGGTATTGGGCGAGAACCGTGCATTCCTGCGCCGGTGATAAACTCGACAGATGCAGGTCATTTAAGGCGCAATTCCATATGGCGTGGGTAGTTGTAAGCGTCGTCCAAAACACTCCGAATGTCGGCCACGCGATTGGGGCGTGTTGGGTCACGTGGGACTATGCCTGGCCAAGTGCGCGCGCCAAAAGGGGGCAGCACTTGTGGTTGTGGCAAAGTGAGACCGGTCATCGGTACTACAGGATCGAAACACAGTGAAGAAAGTGAGATTTCTGCGTTCAGTCGAAATGGGGGAACTGGAAGGGAGTTAGGGGTTCGCGCGCTAACGACACCCTATAAGTTTCATGATCTCGTTAGGACAAAGGGTGCCACCGGTGCATATGCAGGATACCTAAAACCGATTTGGCAAAAGTCTGATGTCT
>WNGR01002797.1_pt1 | contig 25448 bp, 28 predicted proteins | sample 5407581 | NCBI WGS metagenome assembly WNGR01 (sample SAMN13153383, study PRJNA577476) | soil metagenome | isolation source: 80 cm soil or saprolite under Garry oak tree replicate 2 | place: USA:California | collected 2016-06-15
GAGCGCATCAGCCCGACCACGCCGTGCTTGGAGGCGGTGTAGCCGAGGCCGCCGCGGCCCGAGCCGCCGATCCCGTTGATCCCGGCGGTGGAACTGGTCAGCACGATCGCGCCGCCCGCGCCCCGCTCGATCATCGACGGGGCGGCGATCTCCACCGTGTTGAACACGCCGGTCAGGTTGACGTCGATCACGTCCTGCCAGGCCTCGTGCGGCTCCTCGCCCAGCGACATCGGCGCGATGCCCGCGTTGGCCAGCACGATGTAGACCGGCCCGAGCTCGGTCACCCCGGCCTCGAAGGCCGCACGCAGGCCGGCCTCGTCCCGCACGTCGGCCTGCCGGGCGACGATCCGCCGGTCCAGCGCCTCGACCTCCTTGGCCGTCTCGGCCAGGTCCTCGGGGGTGGCCATCGGGTAGGCCACGCTGCCGATCTGGGCGCAGATGTCGACCGCGATGATGTCCGCGCCCTCTTGGGCCAGCCGGACGGAGTGCGACCGCCCCTGGCCGCGGGCCGCGCCGGTGATGAAGGCGACCTTGCCTTCGAGCTTTCCAGCCACTTACGTCACTCCTTTCACATGTGCTCGCGCAGCTCTCACCGTCCTCGCCCCGGGGCAGGGTCAGGGACGGAAGCCGGCCAGCGGATTCTCGTCGCAAGCCCGGTCCGGTCTGTGCCTGGCCGGCCTGGGGCTGATGGTGACCGGCACGGGATCTGCGGGTCGGTTCCCGTGCGAATGATTGCCGAACGGCCTGGGCACGGGGGCCCCAGCAACGGCCGCGAGCGCCCGCTCGCCGTGCCCCTTGACGCACTCCGGGTCCGGGCCGTCCAGCGGCAGCCCGGTGAAGAACTTGGCCGCCATGCACCCGCCGCGGCACGAGTCGTAGGCCGAACACGACTGGCAGGCGCCCCCGGTCTGCGGCCGGCGCAGATCGGCGAACAGCTCGGACTCCCGCCACACCGCGGCGAAGCCGCCCGGGCCGCGGACGTTCCCGGCCAGGAAGCTCTCGTGGATGGCGAACGGGCAGGCGTAGACGTCGCCGACCGGGTCGATCAGGCAGACCACCCGGCCCGCGCCGCACAGGTTCAGGCCCGGCAGCGGGTCGCCGTAGGCGGCCAGGTGAAAGAACGAGTCGCCGGTCAGCACCTGCTCGCCGCGGGCCTTCAGCCAGTCGTAGAGCTGCCGCTGCTGGGCGGCGGTGGGGTGCAGCTCGTCCCAGACGTCCGCGCCGCGGCCGGACGGCCGCAGCCGGGTCAGCCGCAGCTGGGCGCCGAACCGGTCCGCGATCGCCTTGAAGTCATCCAGCTGGCCGGCGTTCTGCCTGGTCACCACCACGGAGATCTTGAAGCCCTTGAACCCTTCTCGCGCCAGGTTCTCCATCGCGCGCAGCGCGGTGGCGTACGAGCCGGGGCCGCGGACTGCGTCGTTGACCTCGGCGGTGGCACCGTCCAGCGAGATCTGCACATCGACGTAGTCGCTGGCGGCCAGGCGGCCGGCACGTTCGGGAGTGATCTTGATCCCGTTGGTGGAGAACTTCACCCCGACGTGGTGCGCCGTGGCGTAGTCGACCAGGTCCCAGAAATCGGGCCGGACCGTGGGCTCGCCGCCGCCGATGTTCACGTAGAACACCTGCATCCGCTCCAGCTCATCGATCACCGCCCGGCACTGCGCGGTGCTCAGCTCGCGCGGGTCGCGGCGGCCGGAGCTGGACAGGCAGTGCACGCAGGCCAGGTTGCAGGCGTAGGTCAGTTCCCAGGTCAGGCAGATCGGCGCGTCCAGGCCGTACTGGAACTGCTCGACCAGGGGCAGTGTCGTGCCGGCCTGCGTCACGCGTCCTCCCGGGGGCGGATCATCTGGGAGCTGGCCAGCGTCTGCAGGGCGCTGGCGTAGGCGGGCAGGTCGGTTTCGGCCACGCCGGCCTTGGCGCAGGCTTCCCGCGCGCTGGGCGCGTCGCCGAGCTCACGGACCACGGTGAGCAGGACCGGGCTCTTCAGGAACGACAGGCGGCGGGTGCCGAAGTGGTAGAGCAGCGCCCCGAACCGTTCCGGCCGGACCGACACCTGCGGATGCAGTTGCCAGGGGCGGTCGAGGTCGAACCTGGCTCGGGGCGGGGCCTCAGTAGACACCGCACATGCCGTCGATGGAGACCTCTTCCACCAGCAGTTCGGTTTCCGTCAGCTCGGGTTCCACGGCCAGGGCCGGGTTCTCGGCGATTTCAATGGTCGCGACACTCTCGCTCATGGCGCTCTCCCTAGCTGCGCAGACGTGGACAATGAATGCGGCGGCAGCATTTCCGTCACGCGGTGACGAATATATTCCGCATGTTAACGTCACCTTGTGCCATAAGACAAGACTTGTCTAGGAGGCAGACCGTGTTGACCGGCACGGCATCAACCAGCGGGGCGGCGGAGATAGCCGGCGGTCGGCGTGGCCGGCCTCCCGGCACCAGCCGGCGTGAGCTGGAGCTGATCGCCCTGCGCCTGTTCACCGAGCAGGGCTTCGACAACACCACCATCGAGCAGATCGCGGCCGAGGCCGGCGTCAGCAAGCGGACGTTCTTCCGCTACTTCGGCTCGAAGACCAGCGTGCTGTGGAGCGAGTTCGACCACGAGGTGGACGTGATCCGGGCGGCGCTGGCCGGTGTGCCGGCCGAGGTGCCGATGATGGACGCCATCCGCCGGGCCGTGGTCGCGGCCAACCACTACGGGCCGCACGACGTCCCGGAGCTGCGGATGCGGATGAACCTCATCGGTAACGTGCCCGCGCTGCAGTCCAGCGCCGCCCTGCACTACGACGCGTGGGAGCGGGCCATCAGCGAGTTCGCCGCCATCCGCACGGGCCAGCCCGCCGTCTCGCTCTACCCGCTCGCCGTCGGCCGCGCCACCCTGGCCGCCTGCCGCGCGGCTTATGACCGCTGGTCCGCCCGCGCCGACGCCGACCTGACCTTCTACCTGGACGCCGCGCTGGCCGCCCTGGCGGCGGGCTTCGACCCGGACGTGATCCGGGCCAGCGCCCAGGCCCTCAGCCAGGAAACCCCCCGCCGCATCAGCACCTGACCCGCGCTTGCCCAGCCGGTGTCGCTACCTGGCGCCCCCATCTGCTCCCCATAGACACACCCGCCCCACAACCACCTGTCGCCAGTCGCCGCGCGCCGCCCCGCTCGGCCCGCCGCCGCCCCCGTGCGCGGCGGGCCTGCTGCATTACCTTTGAGAGTCTTTCAGAGGTAACCCATCCGGACAATACATCCTCAGCAAGCTATCAGCAGTTACCATAGAAGCGTGATTGAGGGTAACGACGCCCTGCTGCTCACCGCGGGCGAGGATCCCGGTGATCGAGCGCCCGCGCCGGGCTCGCTGCGGCTGATCCAGGCCCTGGTGAATACGCTGAACGCGGAGACCGGGCGGGACCTGCTCGGCACCGCGCCCGAGGCGGCCCGGTGGCTCACCGCGGCCGGCCTGCTGCCGCCCCAGTCCACGCTGACCGGCGTCGAGCGGGCCGCGCTGGTGGAACTGCGCGAGGCGACCAGGCAGGTGCTCACCGGCCACGTCGAGCGGCAGGAAGATCCGGAGGCTGCCAGCAGGCTGACCATGGCGCTGGCCCGCAGCCGCCTGACCCTGGCGGTGGATGCGGTCGGCGGCGTGCGACTGGTGAGCGCGGACCACGATCCCTTCAGCCGGGTCATCGGCGGCGTGGCCGCGGCCATCGCCGCGGCGGCCACGGCCGGCACCTGGGCCCGCCTGAAGTGCTGCCCCGGCCAGCGGTGCGGATGGGCGTTCTACGACCGGTCCTCGTCCAGCCGGTCGCGGTGGTGCTCTATGCAGATCTGCGGCGCACGCGCCAAGATGCGCGCCTACCGGGACCGGCTAGCTGACTGAGTCCTCCGAATCCGCTCGGAGGAGGTCGTATCGTGCCACGGCGGGGGGGACAATGTGAGCATGACGAGTGAAACCGGGGGGCGTAAGCGCGGTACGGTGCGGGCCGCGGAATTCGATGTGGCCGAGGCGAGGAAGGCCTTCTTCCTCATGGTCGGGTTCATCGCGCTGATCTGGGTGCTCCAGATCTTCAACTGGGCCGGCCACTACCGGCTCGACTACGACTACGGCATCCTGCCGCGTAACATCGGTCGGCTGCCGCAGATGTTCTCGTCGCCGTTCCTGCATTTCTCCTGGGATCACATCGAGGGGAATTCAGGGCCGCTGTTCGTCTTCGGCTTTCTCGCCGCCTACCGCGGCGTGACCAAGTTCCTCGGTGTGACGCTGCTCGTCGTGGTCACCAGCGGGCTGGCGGTCTGGCTGTTCCAAGGCCACAACGAGCTCACCGTGGGGGCGAGCGGGCTCATCTTCGGGTACTTCGGCTACGTGCTGTCCCGTGGCCTGATCGACAGGAACCTCATCGACGCGCTCGCCGCGGTGGTCATGGGGCTGTCCTACGCCTACATCCTGACCGTGGCGATACCGGGAACGCCCGGCGTGAGCTGGATGGGCCACCTGGGCGGGCTGATCGGCGGGGTCGCCGCGGGCTGGATCTTCCGGACCCGGCGCGCGGTCTCCGGGACGGGCCGGGGTAAGGTCTCCGGCAGCTCCGCTGGCCGTCCGCCCGCCACCACGGTGGCGGTGCCCGCGGACAACCCGCGCGCGGACCTGCACAAGGAGCTAGGCGACCTGGGCCTGTAGCGCCACGTCGGCCGAACTGCGCAGGGAGACCTCGAGCACATCCTGCCTGCGCCGGGGATCCATCAAGTTGGCGCCCATGGCGGCGAGGTCGCGCGGGCCCGGTGTCACCACCGTGACCCGCTTGCCCTGGCCGCCGAGCGTCCGTGCCTGGCGGAGCAGCGCACGGGTGAACAGTTGCCTGACCCGGCGCTCGAGGCGCAGGTGCGGCTGGAGCGGATGATCGGGTTCGGTGCTGGCCATCGGCGCGAGCACGTAGACCTCCTGCACGTCGGTGCCGGCCAGGGCACCGAGCGAGGTGGCGGAGCGGACGCCGCCGTCGACGTACCGGCGGTCGCCAATGCGGGCAGGCTCGTACCAGCCCGGGATCGAGCACGAGGCAACCACGGCATCGGCCAGGGATGCGCGCGGGGCGTCAGGATGGCCGAACAGCACCCTCCGCCCGGTGTCGTAATCCATGGCTACGATCCAGGTGCGGCCGTCGGCCCAGTTCCCCGCGCCTTCCGGATGACGCTCCTGCAGCGCGCCGATCAGCGACCGGAGCGCCACGTGCCGTCCGCGGCCGTGCGGCATCCAGCCGCTCGCCCCCACCCAGGGCGGCACCTGGAGGAACAGCGCCGCGCGCGCCAGCGACAGCGAACCCGGGCGGAGCTGCGGCCACGGTGGCAGCGGCCCGTCCTGCGCGGCGAGCACCATGGATTCGCTCAGCCGGCCGGTAGCGTCCCCGCTTTGCCAGGCCACGATCTCGTCCAGCGACGCGCGGCAGTGCAACGCGGCGGCCAGCACGCTGCCCGCGCTCGTACCGACGAGGAGATCGACGTCGGCGGCGGGGAGTCGCTCGTGCAAGCGGACCAGCGCGCCGGTCATCCAGGCCGCGCCGAGCACGCCGCCCGCGCCCAGCACCAAGGCGGTCCGGGGACGGCGACGGCCTATCACCCGATCAGGACCAAAGACCACAGTAGGCACATCTGCCTCCGCAACCCACCCGCACCAGGTGATGGGGTTACCTAAGGGTAACTGTAGGAGGCGCGGGAGCGATGGATGATACAGCCGGGAGGCATACGGGCCGCATCACCGGCTAGCCGGGCCGATGAATTCTGGTCCCGGGCGGAAGTCATACCCTTGACCGCTCTGTCGAGGAGGATTTCATGCCTGAGCTCATTGCCGACCTGTTCATCAGCGTTGATGGCTGTGCCAGGGGCAGTCGCTCACCCGCTTTCTTCGGATTCGGCGGCCCTGACCTCGACCGCTGGATCGGCGAGCAGATGAAGCGACCGCAACGGCACCTCATGGGCCGGAAAACGTATGTGGCGCTGGCCGCGCTGCCCGAACCCGGTCACGATGAGGGCTCGCCCAGCCTGGTGGCCACGCCCACCACGGTGTTCTCCCGGACCCTGCGGGCCGTCTCCTGGCCGCACGCGACCATCAGCGATGACCTCGTCGGGACCGTCCGCAGGCTGAAGGCCGGGGACACCGACCTGCGCACCATCGGCAGCTTGTCGCTGGTAAGCCAGCTGCTCCAGGCGGGACTCGTCGACCGTCTCAGGCTGCTCGTCTTCCCGCTTATCGCCGGGGAGACCGGACAGGAGCCGGCCTTCGCCCAACTGCCCGACATCGGCCTCGACCTGGTCGGGCAGTCCGTGCTCGACCAGCGCATAGTGGTCTCGGAATACCGTCCGTCGGGCGCGCCCCCGTATGCCAGCTAGCCCAGGGCCGCGGTTCCGGCGACGGTGCCGCCGACCGTGCTGGCCACGCCGCTGACGGTGGCAACGGCGCGATGTTGACCGCGAACAGCATGCCGCCCGCCACGGCCACGCTCACCGCGGCGCCGGCGGCCGCGGTCACCGGATGCCAGCGCATCGCCCGCCAGTGCGCGGACACCCCGGCGCGGAGCAGGGCGTGCCGCCCGCCGTGCAGCACGGCGGAGGTGCCGGCCAGCGCGATCGGGGCCAGGATCGTCCGAACGTCGGCGCCACGTCGGCGGGCGACTTGCCCTCCACCTCAAGGTGCCACAGGACCGTGCGCCATCGCTCGGGCAGCCGGGAGAAGGCCCTGACGATCAGGCGTGCCTCGGCGCGGTCCTCGGCCTCGGTCGCCGCGTCGCGGCTGAACCCCGAGATCAAAGGGGCCGAACGGTCGCCGGGTTCCTCCCCCATGTCCCCGATCACCGTCACCCGGCGCCGGGCGGCTATCCAGTCGTTCGCGAGGTTGCGCACGGCGGCGAGCAGGTACGGGCGGAACGCGTGATCCGGCCCGCCGCCCGCCCGGATGGCGGCCAGGACCCGGGCGAACGCCTCGGCCACGATGTCGTCGGCCACGTCGGGCGGCACCATCGACAGCGCCAGCCCGCGCGCAGCGGGAGCGTGCTCGACGTACAACTCCTCGTAGCATCTGCCCGGGCCGGCGCCGTCCGACCCGTCGTCGCTGGCCTGCGGGAATGAGTGCCCGGGTCGCCGGTGACGGCGGACCGCCCTTCCTGACATAAGGCCCCTCCTGCCAGCGCGCTGAGCGAACGGCACGGGTCATGGGATAGGCAGCGTTCTGCGAATACCGGGTCCCCGCGACCGGGACGACTAAACATAAATCGTGGCTATGTATAACTAACTATTGAATCCCGGGCCGCGCGACAGACGGAAAGGCGCGAACGGCGCGGCTCGCCCCGCGTGATACGGTCGGCAATACCGGGCCTTGCCCTGGACAGCGGCGGTCTGGGTGGCATCGCTAATGCGCCGCAGTTAGTTACCGATGGGTAGGAGATTTCCGCCGCGCATTGCGCTCGGAATGGCCCGGTCGGCCGGGCCTGCGGTCGTGGATCGCTGCCATCCATAAGCAAGGAGTAATGCCCCGCGATCGATGCGCCGGGCCGTGGCGGAATCAGCCGCCGGGCGGGCGGCCGGTGCTGCCGCGGACGACGAGCCAGGGCTCGACCACGGTAGCTCAGCTCCTCGGCGACCTTCTGCACCCGCTCCCGGGTCTCGCTGCTCGCCCCGGGCAGTCCGCGCAGGGCGATCGAAACCAGCTGACGGGAAACGCCGAGCCGGGCGGCGATGTCGGCCATCGTGGGCTCGCGCACACCATCTCCTGCCGTCTGCCGCGGGGTCACCGCGCCGCGGACCCGGCCGACTCTACTCCGGCGGTACGCCGCGGGTGCCGCGAATTGCCCGGCCTGGGGCGAATGCGCCCCGGTTACTCTACGCAGCGAGAAAGCTGGCGATATCGCTGCAGGTCAGCGACACTATACGAATGGGGGATCAAAGACCGCGGCCGGAGGCCGACCGGATCCTGGTGGCTCAGCTGACCGGCGAGGCGCGCCATCGCGCCAAGTGGCGCCCGCTCACCGAGGACGAGGAGGCGGCCGCACTGGCCGAAATCCGGACGCTGGCGAAGGGCCGGGCCGACCTGCTGGCCCAGGTGGCCGGCATCTTCGAGGGCACGAGCGAGGGCGAGCCGGACGAGCCGCTGGCCCGGTCCGCGGCTCGGCTGTGCCGCATGGCCGGGGCCGACGCCGACGCCATACCGGGCTGGATCGAGGAAGGCCGCCGCCGCTCGGCGAACGCCAGGCGCCCGCCGTTCTCCGGCTAGGTGGTGCTGGCCCAGGGCGGTGTCGGCCCCGGGCCAGGTACGGCCAGGCTCAGAACGGGGGCTCGTCGGTGTAGCTGCCGCCTGCGTCGGACGCCCAGGGGTCGGTGTCCCCGCCGCCGGAGCTGCCGGAGCCGCCACTCTGGCCGCCGGCGGGCCGGCCGCCACCCTGGCCCCCACCGGAACCATTCCGGGTGGCCCGGTTGACCTTGGCCGAGGCGTTCCGCAGCGAGGGGCCGACGTCGTCGACCTCCACCTCATACACGGTCCGCTTCTCGCCCTCCTTCGTCTCGTACGACCGCTGCCGCAGCCGGCCCGAGACGATCACCCGCATGCCACGGGTCAGCGACTCGGCCGCGTTCTCCGCCGCCTGCCGCCACACATTGCAGGTCAGGAACAGGCTGTCCCCGTCCTTCCACTCATTGGTGTTCTTGTCGAGGAACCGGGGCGTGGACGCCACCCGGAACTTCGCCACCGGCTGCCCCGACGGGGTGAACCGCAGTTCCGGGTCGTCCACGAGGTTGCCCGTGATCGTGATCTGGGTGTCGCCTGCTGCCATCTGTCTGCTCTCCGTATTGAACCCTTGGCGCTCTTCGTTTCAGGTCCCATCCTCTACCCGGCCACTGACATTTCTGGCCGCATTGGCCCAGGTGAAGTAGCGTCGGAAAAATGGTGCTCAGTCCCGACGGCGCCGTCCTGCTGCTGATCGACCTGCAGGAGCGGCTCATGCCCGTCATCGCCGATCACGAGGTCGTCGTGGCCCGGGCCGTGCGGCTCGCGGAGGCGGCGACGCTGCTGGACGTGCCGGTCCGCGCCACCGAGCAGAACCCGGCGGGCCTGGGCCGGACGGTGCCGCCGCTGTCCGGCTACCCGCAGGCGGTCCTGGCCAAGACGACGTTCTCGGCGGCGGCCGACCCGGGCTTCGCCGCGCTGCTGCCCGCCGAGGGCGAGATCGTGGTGGCCGGGGTCGAGGCGCACGTGTGCGTCCTGCAGACGGTGCTCGACCTGCTCGACGCCGGGCGCCGGGTGGTATGGGCGGCCGACGCGACCGGCTCGCGCGACCCAGCCGACCGCGAGATCGCGATCGCCCGGGCCCGCCGGCACGGTGCGGAGATCGTGACCTCGGAGATGGTCCTGTTCGAGTGGCTGCGCGATGCCAGGCACCGGAAGTTCCGCGAGGTGCACAAGCTCGTCAAGTAACAGGGTCGGCTCCGCTACCGTGGGGCCATGCAACCGGGACCCGGCCCGCTGGCGCTGGTGGGCAGCGGCGAGTACCTGGCCGTCATGGCGGGTGTCGAGGGCGCCCTGATCGAGGGACGCCCGCGCCGCTACGTCCAGATCCCGACCGCGGCGGCGCCCGAGGGGCCGGACCGGCTCCAGTACTGGCTCGACCTGGGCGCGGCGCAGGCCGAACGTCTCGGCGTCCAGCAGGTTCCCGTGGTGGTCAGGGACCGCGACGAGGCCGGATCCGAAGACCTGGCCGCCCTGATCGACGGCGCGGGCCTGGTCTACCTGTCCGGTGGCAACCCGCAGTTCCTGGCCCGGACCTTGCGCGGCACCCGGGTCTGGGCCGCCATCGAGGCCGCCTGGCGGTCGGGCGCGGCGCTGGCCGGGTGCTCCGCTGGGGCGATCGCGCTCACCGACTGGGTTCCCGCCGTCCGGTCTCCGGCCCGGGCCCCTGAGCCCGGGCTCGGCGTGCTGCCGTGGCTGCGCGTCCTGCCGCACTTCGACCGGATGCGCGTCTGGGCGCCGGACCTGGCCGCCCGGGCCGCGGCGGGCGCGCCCGCCGGCACCACGGTGATCGGCATCGACGAGGACACCGCGATCGTCGACCTGACCGGCGGCGGCCGCAGCTGGCAGGTGCACGGCCGGCAGCAGGCCTGGATCCTGGCCGGCGGCCAGGCTCAGGGCACCGGCCAGGCTCAGGACACTGGCCAGGCTCAGGACACTGGCCAGGCTCAGGACACTGGCCAGGATCAGGACACTGGCCAGGATCAGGACACTGGCCAGGATCAGGGCGCGGGGCCGTACCCGGCCGGCACAATTATAAAGATTGACTTATATAAGTTAGCCCTGATATTTTGCCAGGCATGCACGCGTTCGATGTGCTCGGCGACCCGGTGCGCCGGCGGATCCTCGAACTGCTCGCCGAGGGCGAGCTGACCTCCGGCGCGATCGGCGCGGTCGTCCAGCACGAGTTCGGGATCACCCAGCCGGCCGTATCCCAGCATCTCAAGGTGCTCAGGGACAGCGGGCTGGCCTCGGTGCGGCCGGAGGGGACCCGGCGGCTGTACGCGGTGAACTCCGAACCGCTGCGGGAACTCGACGCGTGGCTCGATCGCTTCCGGCGCTTCTGGACGCCGCACCTGGAGGCGCTGGCCACCGAACTGGCCCGGGGCAGGCGTGAGCGCCGCCTCGCCAGCCCAAGACCGAAGGGCGCAGCCCAGACTGAGAGGGGTAAGGCTCCATGATCGACGTGACCCAGCAGATCAACGCCGTCCGGCGCCGGGTCGGCACGCGGGTACTTGAGGCGGGCGAGGCGCGCACCGTCACCATCAGCCAGACGTACCGCGCCGGCCTCGCGGACGTCTGGGACGCCTGCACCAGCGCCGAGCGCATCCCCCGGTGGTTCCTGCCGGTCTCCGGGGAACTGAAGCTCGGCGGCCGCTACCAGCTCGAAGGCAACGCGGGCGGCACGATCGAGGGCTGTGACCCGCCGAAGAGCTTCTTCGCCACCTGGGAATACGGCGGCGAGGTGAGCTGGATCGAGGTCCGCTTGACCGCCGAGGCGGCCGACCGGACGCGGCTGGAGATCGAGCACATCGCGCACGTCAGCGACGAGCGCTGGGCCGAGTTCGGCCCGGCCGCGGTCGGCATCGGCTGGGACTCGGCGGTCCTGGGCCTGAGCCTGCACCTGTCCGGCAGGCCGGCGATGAACCCGGCCGAAGGCATGGCCTGGGCCGGGTCCGAGGAGGGCAAGCGCTTCATGACGCTGAGCGGCGAGCGCTGGGGCGAGGCCCACGTCGCCAGCGGCGCTGACGAGGCTGAGGCCCGCGCCATGGCTGAGCGGACCATCGCCGCCTACACCGCCACGCCGGGCTGAGCGTTCACAGGTCGGCTACCTGCTGGACGAGCCGGAGCACCAGGGCGAGCGGCGGCCAGGCGGCGTGGCCGCGCCGGGTGACCGCGTAGGACCGCAGGATCACCTCAGGCTGGCGCAGCCGCCGCAGCGTCACCCCGCGGACGGCGGCCCGCCCGGCCGGGAGCAGCGCCACCCCGAGGCCCGCCAGGATCATCTCGTCTACCAGGTCCAGGCTGTCCGCGCGCTGCGTGATCAGCGGCTCGAAGCCGGCCAGCGAGGCCACGATGCGCACCACGTTCTCGTCGGCGGTGCCGCGCGAGTTGACGATCCAGGCATCGTCCCGGTACCGGCGGAAGACCTCCACCCCGGTGCCGCGCGGGCCAGGACCGGACGGCGTGCCCAGGTGCCACGGGGTGCGGGCCAGCCGCTCGGCCTGCAGGCCCCGGCCGAACCTGGCCGGCGCGAGGTTGTAATCGTAGGTCAGCGCGAGGTCGACCTCGTCCGCCGCGAGCAGGCCCAGCGCCTCGGCCGGCTCCTGCTCGAGCAGTTGCAGCCGGACCTCGGGCCGCGACCCGGCCAGCATCCGGGCCACCGGCAGCAGGAACTGCCGGAACGCCGAGGCGAAGGCGGCCACCCGTACCGTCCCGGCCGGCGGGGCCGCCGGGTCTAGGTCGAGGCGGGCGGCCTCGATCGCGGCCAGGATGGTGACCGCGTGCCCGGCCAGTCGCCGCCCGGCGGGGGTCAGCCGCACCCGCCGCCCGTCCGGCTCGACCAGTGCGGTGCCCGCCTCCCGGGCCAGCGCCGCGATCTGCTGCGACACGGTGGACGTGGTGACGTGCATCGCCTCGCCGACCTCGCGCATCGAGCCGAGGCGGGACAGTTCGAGCAGCAGCTCGAGGCGGCGCGGATCCACGAGAAAGATCATTCATCACTCATGAACGGTATGTCCATCAATCTCACGTGGACACGGACGATTCCGGTCGTATCTACTGGCCATCGTGATGAAGAGCGTGACGCCAGCCCGCACCGGCGCGTTGATGGCCGTGGGCTCGATGACCTGCGTTCAGATCGGCCTGGCGCTGTCCGTCCCGCTGTTCGGCCGGCTCGGACCGCTGGGTACGGTCTGGCTCCGGCTGGCCTGGGCCGCCCTGATCCTGCTGGCCGTGGTGCGCCCCCGGCCGTGGCGGTTCCGGCGGCCGATCTTGCTCGCCGCGATCGCCCTGGGCGTGGTGACCGGCGGGGTGACCATGTTTTTCATGGCGGCCGTGGCCCGGATGCCGCTCGGCACGGCCAGCGCCCTGGAGTTCCTCGGCCCGCTCGGCGTGGCCGTCGCGCGCGGTCACGGGCGCCGGCGGCTGCTGTGGCCCGGCCTGGCCGCGGTCGGCGTGCTGGTCCTGACCCACCCGTGGCAGGGTGGCGGCAGCCCGCTCGGCATCGTCTTCGCCCTCGGCGCGGCCGCCTGCTGGGCCGCCTACATCCTGCTCACCCAGGCGGTCGGGGACGAGGTCGCGGGCCTGGAGGGCCTCGCGGTGTCCATCCCGGTGGCGGCGCTGGTGTCGACCCCGTTCGCGGCGCCGGACATCGGAAAGGCCCTGACGCCGCACCTGCTGCTGGTCGGTCTCGGCCTGGCGCTGCTGCTGCCGGTCGTCCCGTTCGCCCTGGAGATGTCCGCGCTGCGGCGGCTGACCACGGCGGCGTTCGGCACCCTGATGTGCCTGGAGCCGGCGCTGGCGCTGCTGGCCGGGCTCGTGCTGCTCGGCCAGGTGCCCCAGGTGTGGGCGCTGGCCGGGGTCGCCCTGGTGGTGGCGGCCGGCCTCGGTGCCGAACGGGCCGGCGCGCGCCAGCACGACACACCCGCCCGCATTGAAGCCGAACGGGTCGGGGTGCCTGTCACCTGCGACTAGAGCAGCCGCAGCTGGCGGTCCGCGGGGCGGCGCGGGCGCCGCGGTGCGGTCAGCCCGGGCGGGACCGGGGCCAGCGCAGCCAGGAACGAGGACCGGCCGGTCGTCTCCTCCGTGCCGTTACCCGGCGCGTGCCTGGTCCGCCGGGCGGCGTAGCTGAGCAGCAGCCGTTCCCGGGCCCTGGTCATCCCGACGAACAGCAGCCGCCGTTCCTCGGCCGCGTCCTCCGGGGTGAGCGGCCCGGCGCCCGGCAGCCGGAACGGCAGCAGGCCGCGCTCGCAGCCGGCCAGGAACACCACGTCGAACTCCAGGCCCTTGGCGCCGTGCAGGGTCAGCAGGGAGATCGCCTCGGCCCGCGGGTCCAGCGCGTCGGTCTCGGCGCCCACGGCGATCTCGGTCAGGAACCGTTCCAGGTCGTCGCCGCAGCGCCGGGCCAGCGGCAGCAGCAGCTCACCCGCGGCCCGGGCATCGGTTACCGTCGCGTCGCCCCGCCCACCTCCCCAGCCCCCTCCTCTGGCGGTCGCGATGGCGCGCACCGCGGCGGTCACCCGCACGGCCACGTCGCCGCCTTCGGCCAGGCGGATCTCGCGCACCACGTCGGCCACGCCGGGGCGGCGCGCGAGCAGGTCGTGCGAGCGCTTCTGGTACGGCAGGCCGGCCCGGGTCAGCGCCTGGGCGAGCGGCCCGGCCTGCGCGTCCGTGCGGTACAGCACCGCGATGTCGGCCAGGCCGAGCTTGCCGTGCTCGTGCCCGTCGGCGCGCCCGCTGTCGAGGGAATTGAACGACGTGCCGCCGAGCAGCTTGTCGACGGTGGCGGCGATCCAGGCCGCCTCGGCGTGCTCGTCCGCCGCCTCGTCCAGGGTGACGACGTCGTCTGATCCCCCTCGGGCGGCGACCGCGACCCGCCCCGGGATCAGCGTGGCCGGCGCGATGGCCTGCATGGCGGCGGTCACGATGGCCGGGTTGGAGCGGTAGTTCCTGGTCAGGTCCACCGTGCTGGCGCCGGGGCAATCGGCGGCGAACCGGCCGAAGATGCCGACGTCGGCGCCGCGGAACCGGTAGATGGACTGGTCCGGGTCACCGATCGCGGTCAGCCCGGCGCCGTCGCCGCTGATCAGCCGGAGCAGCTCGTACTGGGCCGGGTCGATGTCCTGGTACTCGTCCACGCTGATCCGCGGCCAGCGGGCGCGCAGCCCGGCCGCGGCGTCCGGGTCGTCGCGGAGCACGGCGGCGGCCAGCTCCACCAGGCCGTCGAAGTCGACCAGGTCCCGCTCGGCCAGCGCCTTGCGCAGCGTCGGGTCCGCGTCGGCGATCAGCTTGCGGCCGTCCCGCCCGGACCCGGCCACCTCGGTCGCGACCTGCAGCGCGGTCGCCTCGTCGGCCACCTTGAACCGCGGGGAGAGCCCGGCCGCCTCGTGGTGCTCGCGCAGGATCCGCAGGCCCAGGCCGTGGAACGTGGTCACGGCGGGCTGGCCGTCGGAGCAGAGGGCGGCCAGCCGGTCCTGCATCTCCTGGGCTGCGCGGCGGGTGAACGTGATGGCCAGGAAGGATTCGGCGGGCAGGCCGCGGTCGGCGATCTGGTGGGCGATCCGGTAGGTGAGCGTGCGGGTCTTGCCGCTGCCCGGCCCCGCGATGATCAGCAGCGGTCCGTCCGCGGCGGCCGCCGCCTGCTGGTCCGGGTCCAGCCCGTCCAGCAGCGTTCCGGTCGGCGCGGGGGCATGAAGAGGGCTGGGGAGGTGGGTGGGCGCCGGGAGAGCGCTACCCCGCTCAGGCGCGGGGCGGCCGGCGGGGCGTGGAACCCTGGCCCGTTCGGCACTCTTGTTTTCGACGCCGGCCAGGCTGAACAGGGCCACCTCGTGCAGCTCGTCCGGCTGGAACAGGCGGATCGTGCCGTACTCGCCGTCGTAGCCCGCGTCCCTGATGACCTCGCCGCGGCGCAGCCGGGCGATGGCCTCGCCGAGCAGCGACCCGCCCACCCGGCGTATATCGTCGACCGGGACGTCGCGCAGGATGCCCAGCTCGGGTCCGAGCGCGGCGACCAGCCGCCCGACCTCGCCGTTCACCTTCTTGCTCTTCGGCCCGGTGCCCAGGAGCTCGCCCATGATGTACGGCAGCTGGATCAGGTTGGTGAACCCGGCCGCGCCGGGCGGCCGGTATCCCGGCGGGCGGTCGGCGAGCTCGGCCACCCGGTGCAGCACGCCGACGGTGAGGGGCTTGCCGCACTGCGGGCAGATGGTGTCGAGCGCCCTGGTCTGCTCGGGCTCCACCCGCACCCCGCACTTGCGGTGCCCGTCCAGGTGGTACTTCCCCTCCTCGGGAAAGAACTCGACCGTGCCCGCCAGGCCGTTCCCGGTGCGCAGCGCCGCCGCGATGGCAAAGTAGCTGAGCTCGGTGTCGAGCACGGTGGCCTCTCGCCCCAGCATCGGCGGAGAGTGCGCGTCGGAGTTGCTGACCAGGCGGTACCCGTCCAGCGAGGAGCAGGCCCAGTTCATCGGCGGGTCGGAGGACAGGCCGGTCTCCACCGCGAAGATGTGATCGGCCAGGTCGGCGTAGCAGTCCCGCACCGCGTCGAAGCCGGACTTGGAGCCGAGCACCGCGAACCACGGCGTCCAGACGTGCGCGGGCACCAGGAAGCAGCCGGGCCCGGCGGACAGCGTGATGTCCAGCAGGTCACGCGAGTCCAGTCCGAGGATCGGCCTGCCGTCCGAGGCCAGGTTGCCGATCCTGGCCAGCGCCGCGGTGATCCGGTCCGCCGCCTCGAAGCTGGGTGCGTACAGGAGGTGGTGCACCTTCCTGGTGCGGTCGTCGCGGCGATAGATGGTGGAGATTTCTACGGAGAGCATGAACCTGACGTCACCCGCGCAGCTGGCGGGGGTATCGCGGAAGAGCCGCTGCTCCAGGTCGGGACGGATCCGGAACAGGCCGGGCTCGGCCTCGACGAGGGTTTCCTTCAGCTCGGCCGCCCACGCGGGGTGGGTGAAGTCGCCGGTGCCGAGCACCCGCAGGCCCTTGCGCAGCGCCCACCAGGACAGGTGCTCGATGTCGCAGTCCTTGCTGCAGGCCCGCGAGAACTTGGAGTGGATGTGCAGATCGGCGTGGAACATGGCGGGTCTGATCCTGCCACGGAGCACTGACATTCGCCCCCGGAACAGCAGCGAGCCCGGCGCCTGGGAGAAGGACGGTTTCAGGCGCCGGGCTGGCTTGGGGTCAGGTGATGCCGTCGACCCGGTGGACGGTCCCGCAATCCACGCCGAGCGCGGCGTGGTGCTTGCGGATCGCGTCCTCGTCCGGCCCGTCGAGTAGGCAGTACACCTGACCGTCGGCGTTGTGGTACAGCTCGACCTGGCGAACGCCGAACTCGTCCGCCCGCTCGTTGCGGGTGTCGTCGGCGATCTGCGCGATGGCCTCGGGCGGCAGCTTGAGGCCGGCGTGGAAATCCATGAACCGGGGCATGTCCGTTCTCCTTCTATTCGGCCGGTTACAGGATCGAGTCGCCCAGCGGGCGGACCGGCCGGCGGCGGGCCGTGCGGCTCCGCTCGACCAGTACCGCCGCAATCGCCGTGACGAGCGCGGCCACGACCGCGATTAGGGCGATCTGCCAGCCCGGCATGCCACCCACGATCACGGTGTGGACCTCGGTGACCGGAGCCGGGGTCACCGGGCCGGTCCCGCCGTCGCTGTTGGGCTCCGGGAACATCGACGTCGACGCCGAGGCGCTGCTCGCAAGGCTGACCGCGATGATCGCCAGGCTCGTCAGCACGGCACCCAGACGGCTCAGGCTCTTGATGGTGCTCATTGGATAGTTCTCCCTCCCCGGTCCCCCGGGACGCGACCGCGGGCGTCAGCCCGGACGCTTGCCTTCCTTACACTGCGACGCTATGGCGCGACCACCGCGTTCGGGATCGGGAGCATTACCCAGTTTTTCGTTCCGGTTCCCCAGTTTTCCGCAGGCAGGCGAACAGCGAGGCACGGTGCTGCTGCGATGGGCTCAATCCGCCGGCTGGCCAGAGCGGACCCTGCGACCGCTCTGGCCAGACAGCCCTTGGGGAAGGCTTAGCGGAGCTTGGAAACCCGGTTGATGAACGTGAGCATGAGACCGGTGGACACCGGGTCGTTCGTGCCGCTCAGGTCGACGACCGTGAAGACATCGGTGCCCTCGACGGTGACCAGCGTGTTCAGGTCCAGGGAAAAGCCCGGCGAGTCGGAAAAGGTAACCGCCTGGGTGAGCTGGAACGCCTGGTATTTGCCGACCTTCGTCTTGGACATGGTCACCAGCGTGGTCTCCATCTGGCCGCTGCCGGGCACCGAGCTGGCCGGCACGGATTCGGTGAAGTCCTTGCACTTCGCGTACTTGGCCTTGGCCTGGCCGTAGTACGTGCTGGCCGCCTTGGTGCCGGGGAACTGGTCGACCGCCTGGTTGTAATAGAACTCGGAATTGGGGTAGTTGGCTATCGCGTTGTCGTCGTCGACGAACGACGTCGCGACGGCACTCTCCCCGAACAGCCCCAGACCGGCCCCGTCCTCGAAGTTTCCGCAGCTCATGCTGGACACGTGGTCCTTGGCCTTCATGTGCCACAGGTGCTTGCCCGAGCTGATCGCGAACTGGAGCTTGAAGTCCGACCCGAAGCTCGACGCCGGCAGCAGCGCGGACTTCAGCTTGGTCCCGGTGACCTGGACCGGGTGCGAGGCGGCCAGCGCGGACGGCGCGAGCAGGAAACTGGCGGTGGCGAGGGCCGCGGATGCGACAATCCTCGTACGCAGCGACACTGGTGCAATCCCCGTTCTGCGGCTTTCCAGCCAGGCGATCTGGCGTCCCTGCCGCATTGCGACAGCATCGTATTGGCGGAAATGAGCACCTCGCCGGCACTGAGACCAAATCGGGATATTTGACTCCCGGCTGCGCCTTGTCGAACGCCATGAAACCGGCCTGTCAGTGCGTCGGAACGCACTGAAACCCGGGGTTCACGGCGTTGGCTCCGCCCCACGATGCTAGACCGCGGCCGGTTATGTTACTGATGGGAACCACGCCAGCAGAGGGAAAGGGGCCGGTCCATGCCACTCGCCTGGGTGCCCTACGCCGACCGCGCCGACGCCGAACGCCGCCTGAACGGCATCCCGGCCGGCCTGGAGGTCGACTTCTACCGCGCGGACGGGGACGAGTTGCCCCGCACCATCGACGAGGTCGCCTTCTACGTCCTGCCCTACATGAAGGGCCCGGCCGTCCTCGACCGGGCCGCGGACATGCCCAAGCTGCAGGTGGTGCAGACCCTCACGGCCGGCTACGAGGAGTTCCTGCCGCTGGTGCCGGCCGGGGTGACGCTGTGCAACGCGGCCGGCCTGCACGACACCAGCACGGCCGAACTCGCCCTCGCCCTCGCCCTGGCCAGCGGGCGGCACCTGGACGACTTCGCCCGCAACCAGACCAGCGGCGCGTGGCGGTTCGAGTTCGGCCGGGCCCTGGCCGACCAGCGGGTCCTGATCATCGGGTACGGGCACATCGGGCAGGCGATCGAGCACCGGCTGAACGGGTTCGAGGTCGCCTCGGTCACCCGGGTGGCCCGGCGCGCCCGGACCGGGCCGCCGGAGGTGCACCCGATCGGGGACCTGCACCGGCTGCTGCCGCAGGCCGACGTCGCGTTCGTCATCGCCCCGCACACCCCGCAGACCGAGGGCATGATCGGCGCCCGCGAACTCGCGCTGCTGCCGGACGGCGCGCTGCTGGTCAACGTGGCCCGCGGCAAGCTCGTCGACACCGATGCGCTGGTGGCCGAACTGGAAACCGGGAGAATCCGCGCGGCGCTCGACGTGACCGAACCGGAGCCGCTGCCCCCCGATCATCCGCTCTGGCGCCAGCCCGGGGTGCTGATCTCGCCGCACGTCGGCGGGGCCAGCTCGGCGTTCTTCCCGCGCGCGGACCGGCTGATGGCCGCGCAGCTGAACCGCTTCCTGGCGGGCCAGCCGCTGGAGAACATCGTCAAGCCGGGTTAGGCCGCGGCCAGCTCGGCATAACGGCCGTCGCTGGCGAGCAGGCTCACGTGGTCGCCGGACTCGACGATGTGGCCGTGGTCGAGCACGACGATCTGATCGGCGTCGCGGACGGTGGACAGCCGGTGCGCGATGGTGATGGTGGTGCGGCCCCGGGCCAGGGTGTCGAACGCCTTCTGCACGGCCCGTTCGGTCTCCGTGTCCAGCGCGCTCGTGGCCTCGTCGAGCACGAGCACGCGCGGATCGCGCAGCAGGGTCCTGGCGATGGCGATGCGCTGCTTTTCCCCGCCGGAGAAGCGGTGCCCGCGCGATCCCACCATGGTGTCGTAGCCGTCGGGCAGGCTGGCGATCAGGTCGTGGATCCGGGCCGCCCGCGCGGCCGCCTCGATCTCGGCGTCGGTGGCGCCGGGCTTGGCGTAGCGCAGGTTCTCCCGCACGGTGGTGTGCAGCAGGTAGGTTTCCTGGCTGACCACGCCGACGATCGCGGCCAGGTCGGCCAGGCGCATGTCGCGCACGTTGATGCCGTCGATGCGCACGGTGCCGGCGCTCGGGTCGTAGAGCCGCGCCACCAGCGAACCGAGGGTGGTCTTGCCCGAGCCGGTCTCGCCGACCAGCGCGAGCGTGCGGCCGGCCGGGACGTCCAGGTTGATGTCCGCCAGGGCGGGGCGGTCGGCGCCGGGGTAGGTGAAGCCGACATCGGTGAAGGTGACGTGCCCGGTGATCCGGGCCAGGTCGACGGCGGCCGGGCGGGCCGGCTCGTCCACCTCGACCGGCAGGTCCAGGTACTCGAAGATCCGCGCGAACAGCGCCAGCGAGCTGATCACCGAGACGCTCGTGCCGAGCAGGCCGGTGATCGGCCGGAACAGGCTGTTCTGCAGGGTGGTGAAGGCGACGAGGGTGCCGATGCTGACGGCGCGGGCCGTGACCGGCAGTCCGGCCGCGAGGTAGATGATCGCGGGGATGGTGGCGAAGATGATGGTCAGCGAGGACATCCGCCAGCGCCCGGCCAGCTGGGAGCGCAGCTCCAGGTCGATCAGCCGGGCCGAGGACGCGGTGAACCGCCGCACCAGGGCCGGGCCGGCGCCCATGGTCTTGGCCAGCTGCACGCCGTTGACCGACAGCCCTTCCTCGATGGTGACGTTGAGGTCGGCGAGCTCGCGCTGCTGCTCGGCGGTGATGGCCCGGCGCATCCGGGCGACCTTGCGGGTCAGGTAGACGGCCGGCGGCATCACCACGAGCGAGATCAGGGACAACCGCCAGGACAGCGCGACCATGGCCACGGCGGTGCCGACCGCGGTGGTGAGGTTCGAGGCGATCGAGGTCGCGGTCGAGGTCACCACGGACTCCATGCCGCCGATGTCGTTGGTGATGCGGGACTGCACCTCGCCGGTGCGGGTGCGGGTGAAGAAGGCGATCGACTGCCGCTGCAGGTGCCCGAACACGCTGGTCCGCAGCCCGTGCATGACCTGCTGCCCGACCTTCGTCGAGATCCAGGTCTGCACCACGCCGAACGCCGAGGTGATGGCGGCCACCGCGACCATGGCGAGCACCAGCCAGGCCAGCAGCTGCACGTTCTTCTCCGGCAGCGCGGTGTCGATGATCGCGCGGAGCAGGAACGGCGAGGCCAGCCCGACCAGCGAGGAGGCCACGATGATCGCGGTGACGACGCTTAGCGGCCACCGGTAAGGGCCGAACAGCCTTCCGATCCGGCGCAGTGACACCTCGCGAGCCTGTGTCTTCTCCGCCGCGGTAACGGTCCGCTGGCCTCGGCCGTGGCCGCGGGTATCTCGGTTCGCCTGAATTGCCGCCAAAGAGCTGCTCCCTTTCCTGATGACGCCTAACAATGCTGAGGTTACCTCAATATGAGGCTATAACAGAAACCGCTGGTACGCTATTCCCCGTGACCCAGGACCGCGACGACGCGAGCGCGGAGCAGGCCGGCGACGACGCGCTGGCCGAGGTCTTCTGGGCGGTCGCGCGCCAGCTCCGCGAGCGGTCGCAGGAGACGCTGGCGCCCTGGGACATCACCCCGGCCCACCTGCGCGCCCTGCGCACGCTGCGGCGGCACGGGACGATGCGGCTCTCCGAGCTCTCCGACCACCTGCACATCGCGCCGCGCTCCACCACCGAGGTGGTGGACGCCCTGGAGGCCAGGGACCTGGTCCGGCGGCGCGCCGACCCGGGCGACCGGCGCGCCACCCTGGTCGAGGTGACCGAGCGCGGCGCGGAGATCCTGGCCGCGATCCGCGACACCCGCGGCGCCGAAGCCGGCCGGGTCTTCGGCCGCCTCGGCCCGGCCGACCGGATCGAACTGGCCCGCATCCTCACCCTGCTCAGGGACCCCCCGTGATCCCGGTCCGGATCGGGCTGGCCGGCTACGCCCGCGGCGAGGTGGTGCGGCTCAGCCGAGCGGCATAACCAGCACGTCCGCCGCTGGCGCGTCCGGCCCGGCCTGGGCCCGGGCCACCTTGCGCCAGCCCCACGCGCGGAAGGCGTGCTGCGCGGCCGCGGCCGCGGGCAGCACGGTCAGCGTGGCGCGTTCCTCGGGCCGCCCGTCCAGGATCAGGTCGTGCAGGTCTCGCCCGATGCCCTGCCGCCGCCAGGACGCCCGCACCAGCAGGTCGACGACGGCGAACGTCCTTCCCGGGTGCTCGGCGGTGACAGCGTCCGGCAGCGGGGTGGTCAGCTCCCGCCACCACGAGGTCGACGGCCGCAGCGGCATCCCGGCCGCGTAGCCGACCAGGTAGCCGCCGTTCCTGGCCTCGGCCAGGACGAACCCGGGCTGCCGTCGCTGGACGGCGAACCGGCGCGGGTAGTCCTCGTCGTCCCGCGCGTACGGGGGGTCGGCGTACACCTCGGCATGCAGCCCGTGGTACTCCTCCGCGTGCCCGGCCGCCTGCCCGCCGTCGAGCAACTGGTAGGTGAGGCCGGGTCCGGTCACTGTCAGTCGGGCCCTGTCAGTCGAGTAGGGCCAGGTCGAGCGTTGCCAGCCGGTCCGGGTCGGCGATGACGTCGATCTGGCTGATCTTGTCGCCGGAGAAGGTGAAGGCGAGCGCGATCATCAGCCGCCCGCGTGGCGCCATGATCAGGCCGGGAGCCCCGTTGACCAGGGCGATCGACCCGTACCTGGCCCGCGCCGAGGCGGCCCGTGCCCCGCCGGCCACCGCGGCCGCGCCGCGGACCGTCAGCGCGGCACCGGACGGCGACGCCACCGCGTCCGAGTGCAGCACCACGTCGGGGTCCAGCACGGCGATCAGGCCCTCCAGGTCGCCGCCGCGGGAGGCGGCGATGAAGGCCTCGGTCACCCGGCGCTGCCGGGCCAGCCGCGCGCCCGCGGCCGGGTCGGTGTCCGGGCCCGTCCCCTGGATCCGGCGACGTCCCCGGCTGGCCAGCTGGCGAGCCGCGGCCGGCGACCGGCCGGTGATGGAGGCGATCTCGCCGAACGGCAGGCCGAACGTGTCGTGCAGCACGAACGCCACCCGTTCGGCAGGCGGAAGCGTGTCGAGCACCACCAGCAGCGCGAGCCCGACCGAGTCGGCCAGCATCGCCTCCTGCTCCGGGCCGCCGACCGCCGCGTCGTCCGGGTCCAGCGGCTCCTCCCGCCGGGACTTGCGCGAACGCAGCATGTCCAGGCACACCCGGGCCACGATGGTGGTGAACCACCCCTCCAGGTTGGCCACGTCGTCCGCGCCGCCCCGGGCCGCGTGCAGCCAGCCCTCCTGGACCGCGTCGTCGGCGTCGCTCAGCGAGCCGAGCATCCGGTAGGCCATCGCCCGCAGCCGCGGGCGGCTCGCCTCGAACCGCCCGGCCAGCCGGTCTTCTACGTCCATTGGTCCCATTGTCCCTGTCGAGTTCCGTCACCGGCATGACGGATCCCGGTCGGCGAATGTGACAGGGACGAGACGCTAGTTTCCCGGCTCGTAGAGCCCGAAGATGAGCCGCTGGTCCCCGGGCCGGAACGTGCCGCGGACCTGCGAGCTGTCCCCGATCTCCCGGCACCGGGCGAGCAGCGCCCGGCCGAGGGCGAGCTGACCGCGTTCCCACCGGGCCAGCGCGGCCGGCACGTCCCCGCCGGCCGCGGTGAGCGCATCGGCGAGCGCCCAGCCGTCGGCGGCGGCCTTGGCCGTGCCCGCGGCCGCGTGCGGGCGGACCGCGAACGCGGCGTCACCGATCAGGCAGACCCGGCCGAACGCCATCCTGGGCACCGCGATGTCGTAGACGACCTGCACGAAGGGTTCGGCCACCCCGGTCACGACCTCGGCGATGGGCGGGGCGAGCTCGCCCGCGGCGGCGCGCCGCATGCCGGTGACGGCCTGGTCCCGGGCCGCGCCGGGCGGCAGCGACACCGCCCGGTGCACGCCGTCCCGGCCGGTCATCAGCTCGTCGAGCTCCTCGCCCTCGGCCACGTTGACGTACCAGACGAAGTTGACCAGCCGCTCGCCCGGGGTCAGGGCGCCGTCTAGACCCGGGATGGGATAGACCAGGATGTGGCTGTCCTTCAGCACCTGGTAGGTGATCGCGTCGGCGAACCGCTCGCGGGTGGCGGCGGGCAGCGCCCGCTCGGGCAGCGTGCCGCGCCAGGCCACGTAGCCCGAGTAGGACGGCCTGACCTCGGGCAGCAGCCGGGCCCGGGCCGGCGAGCTCACCCCGTCGGCGCACACCAGCAGGTCGGCCTTTGCCACCTGGCCGTCGGCCAGCGTCACCCGGGTCGAGTCCGCCGCCTGGCTGAATCCGGTGACCTCGTGGCCGAGCCGGTAGCGGCCGGGGTCGAGCAGGCCGGACAGCGACCGGTAGATGGTGTTCCACGAGGAGAACAGGTACTGGTGCCGCTGCTCGTGCCGGACGCTGCCGTCGGCCGACAGGAACCGGATCCAGTTCGTGGACGAGCACACGTCGGCCCGGGTCAGGCCGCCCCGCTCGGTCAGGTACCGCAGGGTCGCCTCGAGCGCGGCGATGCCCGCGCCGCGGGCCTGAAGCGCGGCCGACGATCGCTCGAAGACCGTCACGTCACACCCGGCGTCGCGGAGCACCAGCGCGGCGGTCAGGCCGCCCACCGACCCGCCCATGACCGCGACGCGGGGCATCATGGTTTACGGCCCTATCGTCTACGGGCGGCCGAACGTGGCCACCTTGACCACCTCGAGCTCGAACAGCACCCGGCGCTCGTCCATCGACGGGTCACGCAGCGCGTAGGGCGGCTCGTTGCCGGTGTACTTCACCCAGATCCGGTCCAGCTGGTCGGTGACCCGCTGGCCCTCGGCCGGGTCGTCCTCGGAGATCTCCCGCTTGACCACCGTCTTGAGGCTGAGCCAGTGGTAGGTGTTCTCCGGGTTCATCAGCAGGAACGTGGCGTGCGGTGCCTTGCGCAGCCAGCCCGTCTTCTTGCGGTGGGTGGCCAGGTTCAGCAGCACCGTGTCGCCCTCGTAGTCGAACCAGACCGGGGTCAGGTTGGGTTGTCCGTCCGAGCCGGTCACCGCCACGATGGCGGTCACCGGCTCGTCGAGCAGCCGCTTGTAGATCGGGTCGAGGTCGGCCAGGCTCGCTACCGGCTCCCGGTCGCCGATCATGAACTGGCCGGGCTGGACACCCTCGGCGACGTCCCTGAACTTCGCCACGGTAATGCTCACTGCGCATGCTCCTTTACGGGGTTGGCCCGGCCGATGCCGGGTACCGATCTGCGTCCGGCCTGACCCCGGCTGAGGTCCATGATCGCCGGGTATCCGGCCGGGTCGACGCCGGCGTCGATCACAGTAGGACCGGGCCGGGCCAGCGCGTCCGCCAGCGCCGCGGCCAGTTCCCGCTCGCTGGTCACCGCGGCGCCCGCCGCGCCCATGGCGGCCGCGGCGGCCGCGAACGAGACCGGGCGGTACCGGACCGCCTCGTCGTCGCCGTGCCCGGTCGGCTTCTGCTTGATCTTGATCAGGCTGAGCGCGGCGTCGTTGAAGACGATCACGATGACCCGCAGCGACAGCCGCACCGCGGTCTCGATCTCGGCCAGCGTCATGCCCAGGCCGCCGTCGCCGGTGAACGCGAGCACCGGTGCTGCCGGCGCGCCCTGTGTTTGTGGCAGGCCCTGTGTTTGTGGCGGACAGAGCGCGGCGGCGATCGCGGCAGGCAGCGCGTAGCCCATGGTGGCCAGGCCGCTGGAGGTCAGCAGCAGGCGCGGCCGGGGCACCTCCCACAGCGGCATGGCCGCCAGCATGTGCGCGCCCGCGTCCACGGTGGCGATGGTCTCCGG